>JAABUV010001921.1_pt1 | contig 29257 bp, 34 predicted proteins | sample 5559971 | NCBI WGS metagenome assembly JAABUV01 (sample SAMN10711881, study PRJNA513362) | rock metagenome | isolation source: Antarctica rocks | place: Antarctica: Victoria Land, Knobhead nord | collected 2015-12-19
GGCGGCTGGGCCGCAGCATGGTGTACGGCAGGCCCGACTCGCGCACCGGCCGCTCGGCCTCCGCCACCCACTTCGGCACGCCTGCGCGCGCGGTGGGGCAATAGGTATTAGGATTTTGGGGTCAGGGTCAGGGTCAGGCGGCTGGGCCGCAGCATGGTGTACGGCAGGCCCGACTCGCGCACCGGCCGCTCGGCCTCCGCCACCCACTTCGGCACGCCTGCGCGCGCGGTGGGGCTGCATGGAAGCAGTACGCAGACGCGGCACGGAAGCACCCGCACCTCTGACGCGCCTGGCCCAGCTTCAGCCCGCTTGCAGACAGCCTGGCACGGCTCCCGACCTGCCTGTGCGCCCTGCGTGACCCACGTTGAGACGTGCCGCCCAGACGCCGCCAAGTACGAGGCGATGCCGCAGACTGGTGGCAACACACGCCGGCGTGGACGGCGGGGGGCCGCCGCAGGCCGGACGGCGCACCAAACAGGTTCAGGATGAAAAACGGAAACTGGCCCTGCCGCTCGACGCCCGCCGACGTCGTCAGCACGAAGCGCTTCACGCTCCGCGGTGTGGCCGCCAGCAGGTTGCGCACCGCCACAAAGTCGCTCTGCTCCGGGCCGTTGTTGCCGTCCCACCTGCAAGCGAACCGCGCCGCTGTGATGAGCATGTGATGATGAGTGATGTGTGATGGACCTTGTGCGGCCCTCGTGCGCCATGCTCGGGCACTCACAGCCGTTGCAGGCTCACCAATCAGGTCCTGCGGACTCTGGCTGCATGTACGTTACAGGCTACCTGTGCAATCACTTGGTCCCGCAGTGCGAGCATGGGTCAGGCTCCGCTTGCCCAGCATGCCAGGAGCGCATACGGCAGCCGGCTCATGCCCCTCTCAGCCTGAGCTCCCTCAACAGCGCAGACGCGCTGGGTCGTGCAGATTCTACGTTCCGTCATGGGCAGCTGTGCGCATGCAGACATGCATGCGCGGGTGCCGCCCTGCTTGTGCGCAAACCGCGCCGGCCGCCACTTTCACTGGCGGCAGCGGCGGAGCAAGTGAGGCGAGACCCCACCCTACCCTGCCCAACCTCACACCATTCACGCTCATGGGCGCCCGCACCGCTTGGACGGGAATGCGGTGGTGCCGGTGCAGCAGGCGACGGCGTCCACGCCTTCCGTGACGCGCGTGAGCGCGCCCCCGTCCTTCAAATCGCCGTACACGAGCTCCAGGCCCGGCGCCGCGCCCAGCAGCTGCGCGGCCTTGCCGGCGCTGCGGCTCAGCGCGCGCACGCGGTAGCCGCGCTGCGCACGCGGCTGCGCCTCAGCGCGGGGGCGGGCACGCAATGTGCGCGCGCGTGCGCCGCGGGCGTCCTGGCTGCGTGGCTGCGTAAATGTTCTGCACCACATTCGGATGCATGCGGCTGCATGCGTGCCAGACAGACAGGACACGTCAGGCTCCCTGCTGCGGAACCTTGCAGAGCGGCCTCCTGCAGTCTGCGCAAGACTCGCAGTAAGCTGTGGCGCGGGGACTCTGCCTGCACGCGGCCCATGTGGAAACCGGGGCCAGCCGCCTGAGCAGCCCTGGCGGGCGGTTGTGATGCCAGTGCCGGCCAGTCGCTGGGCGAGCCGCCCACCTCTAGGAGCTTGGCGGTGAGCAGCTGGCCCACGCCGCCCGTTGCGCCCGCCACCAGCACCAGCGCGCCCGGCTCCTGGCGGCGCGCAGGCCCTGGTGGGAACCCCGCCGCCAGCCTTGGACGCGCCAACCCGGAGGCAAAGCTGCGTGGCGCCGCTCGCGAGGTGTGCCGCGCACCACGGTGCCGGCCGTCACCGCCAGCCTCTGCCCGCTGCGCTGCCTGCAGGCCTTGGCACGCGGCGCTCTTGGCATCAACGTGCCGAAAGGCCGCGCTGCCGCACCCCGCTGCAGCGTGCAACCGTGGACAGGCCGCACGTGCTGCGACCTTGAAGGAGAAAGCGTGTGTGCTGAGTTATAGGCCATGCTGCTATATGCATGCGGCCCGAGGCCAGCAGAGGCATGCGCCCAGACGCCAGTGCCTGCCATACCTGAGACACCTCGGTCTGTAAACCACCAGCGGACAGTGGTTCAGCCAAACAGCCTCTAAACGGAAAAAGGAGGTGATGTCCTGAACGTTCAGCCAAACACAAAGAAAAGCCCAAGTGACGGTGAAGTGTGTTGTTGCAGCCTTGATCAGCCAACCACAGGGCGCGAAAAGCAATCCTTCAGTGCTCACCTTGCTGCCCACCTCTTTGGGACCTGCCCACCTCTTTGGGAACGGGGACGCTTCAGGGTATTTTTGGATACATTCAATGCACTGTGTGGCCCATGAGGCTGTTTCCAACCGCAAGGCTGGAAGCACCGGGTAAGTTGGTGCCCGCACTGCGTTGCGTGCATAAAGCGTCAGGCTCCTGTAGTGCGCCGGCAGACATGTAGTGAGGCGCACCAAGCCATCGGCCGCTGCTGAGGTGCCACCAGGTCGCCCGCCATGGGCTGGCTCCGCCTGCTGGTGGCCGGCCTAGCAGCGCTGCAGCTGCTGGCCGGCGCGTGCGACGGGCGCATCACAGATGCGGCCGTTGTGCGGGACGACAGGCGGGTGATTCTGCTCGCCAACCCGTTCGGGTGCGGTCTCGCCTCGGGACCAGGACTGGGCAGCGCATGCGCCCCGCGCCCCGCTTTTACGCCCGGCGCACAAGGCAAGAATCTGCTGCCACGTGCGGCACAGGTTTGGCGCGAACGGCTACATCGACCTGGTCGTGCGCGACTTCCAGTACTGGCACCAGGGCGCAATGGACTTGACGCAGATCGGCTTCTTTGTCACCACGCTGGAGGCCGAGGCGCAGCTGGAGGTGGACCTCGCGCAGGTGGGCGCCGTAGCGTTGCTGCGCCCGCGGCAGGCGCAGCACGCCCAGCATCGGCTGCAGGGCTCGCCTGCTGGTGGCTGGCGTGTTCGGGGGTGTGTTCGGAGGCTGCCCGCGCCCGCGGGCTGCAAGCCGCGCCCGGCCGAGCGCGCGGCGCGGCGCGCAGGGCGCGTGCGCGCTGGACGCGCAGAACGTCATCAAGCTGCTCACCTTTGACGCGGTGGATGCCAACCGCAAGGCCGGGCACGAGGCCACGGCGCTCAGCGTGCACCTGCCGGAGCTCGTGCGCGAGTATGCGGGCGGGGAGTACTCGCTCTTCTTCGCAAACTGCCAGGCGCGCCCCGCTAGTATCGGGCGCGGAGTGTGCGGCGCGCGGCGCGCGCACGCGTGCCCCACCCCGTCCTATCTGAAAGTGCTACGGACAGCCGCGCGCGGCGTTGCGGCGCGAGATCGGGCACTGGCGGCCGGGCGGGCGGCGGGGGCACGCCGCCCGCGGCGGCGCCGCCGCGCGCGGCGGCCCGGCGCTGACGCGCGCGCCGCGCCCGCGCAGCCGAGCGCGGTGGTATCGTTCGACCTGCGCGTGTCGCTGTACAACGTGCGCGCCAATGGCCGCCGGGACTACCTGGCTGTCGGCGAGGACATGCTGCCCACCGTGTACATGGTGCGCTGCCGCTGCGGAGCAGGGAGCGCCGCCGCACTGTCGGGGCGCCATGTGGGGGCGCCCCAGCGCATGGTCCCGTGCGCCCGCTGTGCCCCAATCATCGAGTTCGGCAGTCGCGGCAGCCTGGGAGCGACGCGCGCGCTGCTGCGTCGCGCGCGGGCGAGCGCGCGCGAGCGCCGCCGGCAGCGCGCCGGCCGCCCCCACGCGAGCGCGCCGCGCGACGCGCGGCCGCGCGCGCGCGCGCGCAGGTGATGTTCGTGATGTTCGCGGCGGGCGCGGTGCTGTGGGCGGTGACGCTGGCGCGCTCGCGCGCGCACACGCACCGCCTGCACATCCTCATGGGCGTGCTGGCGGCGTTCAAGGCGCTCACGCTGCTCAGCCAGGCCGGCGAGCTGCACCTGGTCAAGACCACCGGTCACACCGGCAACTGGAACATCGCGTTCTACATCTTCACGTTCCTGCGCGGCATCCTCTTCTTCACGGCGCGCGCCCCGCGCCCTGGGGGCCAAAATCACCCGTGCTTTCTATTTTTGTTTTCGGTCTATCTGATTACTCACTCTTGGGTAGTCGCCACGACTGCCACCCGCGGTGGCGCCTCTTGCCTGAAAAAGCACTAGCAATGAAGCTAGTAGTACTCGGGGTGGGCGTGGCTGTGCGGTGCGGTCGAGCTGACGTAGCCACCGCGGCGGCAAGCCAGGTGGTGGTGCTGATCGGCACGGGCTGGAGCTACATGAAGCCGCTGCTGAACGACAGGGAGAAGCGCATCCTGATGATCGTCATCCCGCTCCAGGCGCGCGGCGCCGCAGCGCTGGCGCCAGTGCGCTGGCATTAACAGCTTAGTGCCCCGGCCGCGCCAAGTCTTGCCCGCTGTGTCAAAGCCCCGCCGTGGGGGCGCTCGCAGCGTGTGACTCCGCGGTCGGCGCGGCGCAGGTGTGCGCAGAGGTCGCCATCATCATCCTGGTGCGCGCAAACTCCCTGCCCAACCCTGTCTCAACCCTACATGCGCCCTGCGCCACATCCTGCGCACCCGGCCCTCAACGGCTGTGCCGCCCTCAACGGCATGTGCGCGGGGCGCTGCGCGCGGCTCACGTCCGGCGCCGCGCGTGTGCAGGACGAGAACACGCCCGCCAGCCGGTCTTGGTTCACCTGGCGCGACACGCTGCACATCGTCGACATCGTGTGCTGCTGCGCCGTGCTCTTCCCCATCGTCTGGTCCATCGCGCACCTGCGCGCGGCCGCGGCGGTGCGCCGCCGCCCACTGCCGCGTGTCGCGTCAGGCTCCCGCTGTACAACGCCGCGTTGAGGCCGGCCTGCCCCGTTGCGCGCACGATGCAGCCGCTTGTATGGCGGCCGGCGGCGCCGCTGAGCGCCGGCGGCCGCGCAGACCGATGGCAAGGCTGCGCGCAACCTGCTGAAGCTGCAGCTCTTCCGGCAGTTCTACGTCACCGTCATCGTGTACATGTACTTCACCAGGTGCGCGCCAAGTGAAGGGCCCTAGAGACGGCGCTGCAGGCAGCGGCTCCATTGGGGACACGCTCTCCTGCTTGCTTATATTCTGCGCTCCAACGGTACTACTGCCTTCTTCACCAGGGGCAGGCCAACCCAAGGGTCCTAGAGACCACGCTGCGGGCAGCGGCTTCACCCGCCGCATGCCCTCCTGTTCGCCTACACCGTGCGTCCGAGCGCGAGTGCCGCTGAAGCTTTGACGGCCGGTGAGGTCTTCGGAGGAGGCAGGCAGAGGGGTGACCGAGCGGGGCGGGGCGGCGCTCGCGCGCAGGATCGTGTCCTACCTGCTCGCGTCGTCGCTGCCCTACCGGTACGCGTGGTGCTCGCCGGCCGCAACGGAGCTCGCGACGCTCGCGTTCTATGTGACCACCGCGCTCGCGTTCCGGCCGGCGGCGGAGAACCCGTACCTCAGCTTCGCGGACGACGAGCTGGACCTGGACGAGCTGCGCGAGCGGGGCGAAATTTGACGCGCGAGCGGGGCGAAGTTTCTTGCCCCCGGCGCACCTGTCGCGGTGTCATGGGTCGGGCGCGGTGCACACAGCGCGTGTCTGGCGTAGCATAGCAGTATAGCTAGCGTTGCAACTGGCAGGCATGTGTTGCAGGACACAGTTGTAATGAATAAAGTCAAATCTGACCCACTTCGTGGCCCGAATCAGGGGGCCGAGCGGGCCGGAACAAAGCCCTGCCAGTGTATGTTATCAGAAGCTGCACGGAAAGCAGTCACGACGCGGCGGTGTCCGTGCGGCCCACTGCGCAGCCGCGCGCCGGCACAAGCCATGGCGGACACCGTGGTGCCAAAGTTTGTGCTTGCGCTCGTGCTGCTGGTGCTCACAGTGCTGTCCTTCTGGCACATGGAGGACCTCACACACAGCCTGAGGCGCGCGATTGGCAGCCCAGTGCTGCGCGCAGACAGGCAAAGGGCGGGCACCATCTCGGGCTTCGTGCGGCCCGCCAGCGCCGTGCGCTGCAACCGCATCTCGCTGCCCGCCCGCTTTTACAACGAGAGCACGGGGCCCTACAACCCGGCCGCTGTGCGGCACCCCACCAGCGGCGAGTGGTACCTCTTCCACACGTATGACGAGGTAAGCCCGCAGCCCCGCTGGCCCGGGGGGTCGGGGCTGCTGCACCGCGGGCTTGCGCGGGGCGCACGACGCGCAGGCCTGCACCGGGGCGGCACGCCTTGCAAGCCACTGCCCTGCCTGCAGCGCCCTGGGGTGCAGATCCTGGTGGGGCGCGCCGAAACTGGGCTGATGTGCGATGGCTGATGCGGCGCCACCAACTGCGCACGGGCGCGCGCTGCCGCGGCGCGCAGTCCTGGTTTGGCGTGTCCGAGTACGCGCGCTCGGGGACGTACCTCATGGGCCGCATGCGCTCGCACCCGCTGCTGCTGAAGCTGGGCAAGGGCGAGGCGCCGGAGATGCGGCAGTCCAACTACGAGGACCCGCTGATGCTGGAGCTCGACGACGGCTTCCGGGACGTGCAGCGCCACTTTGGTGCCGAGCTGTACAAGGCGGCGGACTGGCGGTGCGCCCCGCGCGCCGGCGCTGGCGCGAGGCCGCTCCGCACGCTCCGCGCGCCTGCGCATGGAGCCCTGCAGCGCCGGCAGCTGCCCAACGGCGGGCGCCGCGCGCGCAGGCCCTTCATATGGAAGGGCGACGTGTACCTGGGCCACTGGATCGGCTTCCGGCCAGCGCAGGAGCGCATGGCGCTCGCGGTGCTGGACGAGGAGGCGGGGCTGGTGCGCTACGTGCACCGCTTCAGCCACCTCAGTGGCGCCATCGAGGCCGCCGCGCACGCGGACGGCGTCGCGCCGGCCGCCAAGGCCGAGAGCGCGTCGGTCGAGCGCGGCGTTGACTTCAAGCGCGAGAAGAACTGGGGCTTCGTCGCGGAGGGCGAGCGGCTGCTCATCTTCTACGCGCTGCTGCCGTGCACGGTCGTGCTGGAGTTTGACGCGGGCGCGGCGGACGGCGTGCGCCTGGCGCACCGCGCCTGCTTCGCGCACGGCGCGGCCGCCACGCTGGAGCACACCGGTGCGTCCCGGGGTCTCGCAGCCGCGGCCCGCGCTCGCCTGACCGGCTGCTGTCGTGCCGCCAGACCGCACGACAGCGCCCCCGCCTGCTCAAGCGCGTCCCCGTGTGAGCGAATGGGGAAAACGTGCGCGCTGGCGGGCAGGGCTGGACATCCTGCGCCACCCCATGCACGGCAGCGGCAACCCCGTGCCCTGGGACATCGAGCGCGGCGGCGGCCACCGCGAGCTGCTGTCCATGCTGCACGTCAAGCTGGGCGACTACGCGCACTGGGCAGTGCGCATCGACCGCGCGACGCGCCGCGTGACGCACGTCTCTGCCGGGCCGGTCATCAAGGCACGCGACTTCCGCAACGAGGCGCGCCCCGCGCGCCGCCGCGTCCGCCCTGACGCCATGTCGTGCGCACTCATCAGGCCGTGCCCTCGCGCCCTCGCCCCCGCCGCGTCGACGAGGCGCCGGAAGGCGGGCGAGCGCGGCCGCCTCTCCTCTCTGCCGCCTGGTGAGCGGCTCCTGCCTGGACTGGTAGGTACCTACCGCGGGTCACTGGGGGGTGCGCCTGCGGCAGGGCTTCCTGGCCGAGGCGCTGGTAGTCAGCTCGTTCCACGTGCTGGACAAGCTGGGCGGCGAGGACGGCCCGGAGCGCGTGGTGCGCGTCCTGTACGGCGAGGGCGACCGCTTCGGGTGCTGGGTCGACATCCCCGCGCCCGCCATCGTCTGGCACGCGCTCGGCGCGGCGGACGGCGCGCCCGCGGCCGCGCCGGCCGCGTCCGGCGCGCCGCTGGGCGGCCCGGCCGCCGAGGCCGCCGCCGCATCCGGCGGCGCGGCGGTGGCCGCGGCGGCCGCTGCGGACGCCGCGGCGGCGTCCGATGCGGAGGAGGCGTCGGGCGGGCGCGCGGCGGAGGCGGACGAGGGCGAAGCAGATGTTGGCCTGCACGGCAGCGGCGGCGGCGGCGGCGGCGGCGCCGCCGCCGCCGTCGCGCCCGAGGCGGCACTGCCGGCGGAGGTGGCCGCGCAGCTCGCGGGCGGCGAAGCGCACTCGCTGGCTGACCAGCGGCACGAGAAGGAGCTTGCGCAGGCGGAGGAGCAGGCGGAGAGGGCCTCCGCAGCGTCGGCCGCGGCCGAGCGGGCCGCCGGCGAGCGGACCGCCGCCAGCGCGCACCAGCGGGGCGTGAACGCGTGGCACCACACGGGCGCGCGGGAGGCCGCGGCGGGGGACAGGCATGCGCGGGAGCTGAGCAGGCGGGGCGGCGCGCGCAAAAGCGGCAGCGGCGTCGGCAGGTGAGAGCAGGGGCAGAACGCGGGCTGCAAGCTTGGCATCTCAGGACGCGGCCCGCTGCTGTTGCATGCTCGCGCAGGTTTTGCTGCATTGTTTTCTGCTGCTGACGTGCTCCCAATGCAGGGGCGGTCAGGCTGGGGAGTGGTAGTTTGTTCACTCGGTGTGCATGTGTGCGTGCTAGCTTGCGTTTTTCCAGCTGGCATGGGGGCGATGCGCGCAGCCCATGCCCAGCCTCTTTTTATCTGCATTAGCAGAAGGAACGCGACACGGGCAGGCTCCGCACTATTGATTGGTAGGGCCTGTTGTGACACGTCGTTGCCAACCTCCCCTGTTATATGCACAACTGGGTAAGCACACTCAGTGTTCGCTCCTAACTCTCTCTCTTTGGTGCAGGCACCTATTCCTGCTCCCAGCAACACACTCACTTTGCAGTACTTCACACACCCTACTGGAGCTCACATGCATTCTGGGTGTTCAAAGGCATTCTGGACTTGCACAGAGCGTTCAGCAGGGCGTCAGGAGTTTCGCCGGGGAATGGCATCAGAAGTCAAGGTACCTCTGCCAGTAGACACACGTGGCTGGTGAGATGGGTCCATCGTCGCAGCACTCCTTGATCACCTGCAGGGCAGGAGGGCACAGACGTCAGCTTCACGAGCAGAACCCATGACCTGCACAATGCCTCGCCCCCACCATACCGGGCAGCAGCGCGCCACCCACGCCAGGCATCCTGCCCTGAGCGTACCCTAGCACCAACACACGCCGGCCTCCACGCGACACGCAGGCCGCCTGTCTGCCGGCGCATGGGGCGCGCGCGCGCACGCGCCTAGCAGACGCCGCAGGGAAAGGACATGGGCGCAGGCAAGCCACCCATCAGTTGGCGGGCAGGGCGAGCGCGCGCGCCTTGCAGACGCCGCAGGGGAAGGACGTGGGTGCCGCGTACTCCGGCAGCGCCAGGCGGCGCTCGCGGAACACGTCCTCGTCGTCCTCGCCCGCGCCGCGCCCGCACTCCAGCCCGCCGTCGTACTCCAGCGTGCGCAGCACGGCCAGCACGTCCTCGTCGCGCAGCTCCACCGTCGAGATGCCCTGCGCCCGCCGCGCCGCGCCTGGCCGACGTCCAAGCGCTCGTGCACGTGTGTGACTTGCGGTCACTGGGCGCAAGCGAGTACGTCTGAAGGAAGAGTGGGGCGATTCCATTGCAGGGAGGCACAGGCTAGCAACGTTAGAGCCGCGCACCTTCTCCCGCAGGGCGGTGGCAATGTCGTCGAGGGTGGCCGAGCCCGCGCTGCGGATGTACTGCAGCGACGCGCGCTGCAGCACAGTGAAGAACTCCTGGTCGAAGCTTTGGTCTGTGTACCTGCGCGCCCGCCCTGCCGGGGTGTGCCCCTGCGACACGCGCGCAGTCCACAACGCGGCAGCTCCCAGCACCAGGCGTTTTACACACAGATAGGCAATCAGCACAGGCAAGCAGGCAAGCAGGCGCGCCAGGCGCCGCCGGTGATCTCGGTCGCCGGCTCGAGCTCAGCCAGCATGTACAGCTTCTTGGTGGCGCTCTGGATGCTCTTGACGCTCTTGACCAGGCTGCGCTGCTCTAGGTTCTTGAGAGCGCGCGCAACCAGCTGCGGCGACAGGTTGGTGTTCTTCCGCAGCGTCTTGGTCCACATGCCTGCCCGGGGGGCGCCAGAGGGGGCACCCAAAGTGAGCACGCGCGCGACGAGCTGCGGCGACAGGTTGGATTATATCCGCAGCGTCTTGGTCCACATGCCTGCCCGGGGAGGCGCCAGGTGGGGCACCCGATGTAAGGTCTGCAGACAGCTTAACCGTGAAGGAGCTGCATGTGAGGGAGCACAGCACGCAGCTCGCGCATGCAGGCCTCCTGCCCAGGCCGCACCACGTGTGAGCTCCTGCGGGCCGTGCCGTTGTGCAGGTCGAGGAGGGCCGAGAGGAGGGCCGAGAGGAGGGCAACAGCGCGCTCGGAGGGCCCACCTTTGTTGCCTGCCTGCTTCAGCTCCTGCAGCACCAGGTGGTCCTCCTTGCTCAGCCCGCGCTGCCTGCCCGCCGCAGTCACGCCGGCCGTCAGAATAACACCTCCGTCCTTCAAGCGCGCGGCACCGCAGTCAAGGCGGCCGTCAGGTCAACACCTCCCTCCTGCACCAGCGCAGGCTCCCGGGGCAGCCTGGCGCACTTGGCGGCCTCGTCCGCGGCCACCTCCTGGTACACGTACGAGTTATCAGGACCTTTGAAGATGCGCAGCCGGTTCCTACCCAGCAGCTGGTTGATGCCGAGCGTGAGCACGGCCACGCTTGTGCTCTCATTCTGCAGCTCGCTCTGCAGCTGCCCCTGACTCCACCCCTGCCAGCCCAGCCCACGTCAGGTGCACTTGCTTGCACGGCGGGGCTTGGAAGGCATCCGGTGGTAAATACTAAGGGTGCAGGAGTGTAACAAATGACTTACCGCTGGGTGCTTCTTGCACAGCGCAAGGATCCTCTCCTCCACCTCTGGCCCAGCACGTTGTGACATGAGGTGGCCTTGCTCTCAGCTGCGCCGCCTGCATTGGCTGCGCACTCTGCTTTCACTGCAGTAATACCGTGCGCGTCATATGAGCGCGCTAAAACAAGCTGTGGACTCGGGGCACGCAACGTTGGCGCCTTGTACCGGTTAGCACCACAGCCTCTGCATGCGCAAAAAAGCAGTCGTGAGCATGTGTACGACCTGGCCCCACCCCCCCACCCTGGGTGGCAGCAGCCAGGCCCGTTCTAGCAGCTGCACAATTTGCTGTGCTGCTTTCCTCCGTCTTACTCTGTAAGTGTCATTATCACAGACGTGCATCAGCGTGTGCTATACTCAACGGGGTGCTCGCACATTCTGGTGTGTAAGCAAAGTCCGTCTGACGGCTTGCGGCCATGCCGGCTGAGCTGGCGCACAAGCAGAAGAAGGGAAAGAGGAAAGCTGCTGCGCAGCCGGATGTCGAGCCGCCAGGTGCGGGCCCAGTGGCGTGGTTCCCACGTTCAGCCGCCTTGTCGCTTTCACGTGTCTCAACACACTGTCTGTGCTGCAGGGCGGGCAGCTCTGGCGCTGGGAGGGCTGCAGCAAGCGCCGAAGCGCAAGAAAAAGCGGAGCGCGGACGCGGGACCAGCGCTGGTGGGGCCTGCGTTGCCGGCTCAGCTGTGCTGCGGCATTCTGAGGGCGCAAGGGGTTCACGCAGTGTGGTTGTGCCTGCAGGCGGCGGACGACACCGGGGCCACGCAGGCGGCGCCAGCGGATGAAGAGCCCTGCGCAGCCGCGCCGGACGCGGCCGCCGAGGTGCAGGAGCCCGGTGACGCAGAGCCGGGCGCGGCCGCAGACGGCAGCTCGGCGCCCCCGCCGAAGAAGGCGCGCCCCAGCCCTGCACCTGCACCTGCACGTGCACCGTCATGAATGAAATACAGCCCTGTATCAGCCAACTTGACTGCCTATGGGTCAGACTGTGCGACCTGTACACCTGCCAGGCGGCTGACCTGGCTGACCAGAAAGCCACGGCGCCGCAGAAGAAGAAGGGCGCGCTGGTGGTGGTGCCGGAGCGCGTGGAGGCGCGCGTCAGCGGCATCATGAGCGCGTCCGAGTTCGCCGGCCTGGAGCTGAGCGCGCCGACGCAGGCCGCCGTGGAGGCGCAGGGCTTCAAGCTGATGACTGAGGTCCAGGCCCGCACGATCCCGCACCTGCTCGCCGGCCGCGACGTGCTCGGCGCCGCCAAGACAGGCGCGCCCACGCAGCCGGCGCCGCCCTGCCGCGCGCCCTGCCTCGAGTGCCACTGCAGGAGCGCTGGCACGGCGGGCGGGCGGCAGCGACGGTGCACAGCTCCATCGGCCGGAGCGCAGGGCCTGACCCGGGGGGGCGGCGCTTCGGCAGGCTCGGGCAAGACGCTCGCGTTCCTCATCCCGTGCGTGGAGCTGCTGCACCGCGCGCGCTTCATGCCGCGCAACGGCACGGGCGCGCTGGTCATCTCGCCCACGCGCGAGCTGGCGATGCAGATCTACGCGGTCGCGCGCGACCTGCTGGAGGCGCACTCGCAGACGCACGGCGCGCGCCGCCCGGCCGGGCTGCTCGCGAGAGCGCATGCGCACGTGCGCCGCGCAGGAGGCTCTGCTTGCTGTTTGGTGCCGCGCCGCTGCCGAGCCACGGCCTTGGAGCATGGGCTGGACGGAGCATGGGCGGGAGCACGAGCGGCATAGAGCGGCGGCTTGACCTGCAGCCTTGTCTGCTGACCGTCGCCGCCATTGAGAACGCTGCCACATTTGTAGATATAAGATGCTTGTCGAGGCTTGAACGCGTGATAGGCGCGTCTGCCGGCGGGCGCGGCGCAGGCTCAGTCGTGGCCGCCTGCTGCGGCGCGCGGGTTGACGGAGCGGCCGGCCGCGGGGCGCTGACACCCGCCGGCCGCGCGCAGGCCTGGTGATGGGCGGCGCCAACCGGCGCACGGAGGCTGAGCGCCTGGTCAAGGGCGTGAACCTGCTGATCGCCACGCCCGGCCGGCTGCTGGACCACCTGCAGAACACGGTCGGCTTTCTGTTCCGCAACCTGGCCTGCCTGGTCGTCGACGAGGCCGACCGCATCCTGGAGATCGGCTTCGAGGAGGAGATGCGGCAGATCGTGAAGCTGCTGCCGCGCGACCGCCAGACCATGCTCTTCTCCGCCACGCAGACCACCAAGGCGCGCCCCGCGCCGCCGCGGCCCCCGCCTGCGCGCCGCGGCGCGCGCCCCGCCGCGCCCGGGCGCCTTGCCGTGCTTCGCCTGCCACAAGCAGGCGCGCCCTGGGGCGCCCGGTGTGGCCCGAGCGCGCCGGCCAAATTGTTACGGCGGGAGGCCATCTAGGGCTTACTGCACCCTTAGGGTTTTGCTTAAATCTACCGGGGCGCCGCGCAGGTGGAGGACCTGGCGCGGCTGTCCTTCAAGCGCAACCCGCTGTACGTGGGCATCGACGACACGCAGGCGGAGGCCACGCGCGAGGGCCTGGAGCAGGGCTACTGCATCGTGCCGTCCGCGCAGCGCTTCCTGCTGCTGTTCACCTTCCTGAAGAAGAACGCGAGCAAGAAGGCGCGCGCCCCCCACCCCGGCGCAGTCCATTGCCGGTGTTTGGCCCAGTCTAGGCCAGGGGCAAGCTGCTGCAAACGCTGCACCGGTCTTGCCGTGTGGCCACTCCTGAGTGCTTGGTGAGGCAAACAGAGGCAAGTCGTGAGGTGGCGGCCGGCCTTGCACAAAGGTGCAGCGCGGCACATGTCTGATGGGGGAGGGTGGGGCGCGTGCGTAGGTCATGGTCTTCTTCTCCTCGTGCGCGGCGGTCAAGTACCACGCCGAGCTGCTCAACTACATCGACATCCCCGTCAAGGACATCCACGGCAAGCAGAAGCAGCAGCGCCGCACGACCACCTTCCACGACTTCTGCAAGGCCGACATGGTGTGCGCCCTAACCCTAAGCCTAAACCTGCCATATCCAGCAGCCCCCGCCTGCGCTCCCGGCATCCAATCCGCGGCGGCGCGCCGCCGGGGCGCGCTGCCTGCCGCCCTCCAGCGCACAGCGACCCTGCTGAGTCGCGGCGCCCGGGCCGCCGCGGCGCAGGGCACGCTGCTGTGCACGGACGTGGCGGCGCGCGGCCTGGACATCCCGGCGGTGGACTGGATCATCCAGTACGACCCGCCGGACGACCCCAAGGAGTACATCCACCGCGTGGGCCGCACCGCGCGCGGGCGCTCTGGGCGCGGGCGCGCGCTGCTGCTGCTGCTGCCCGAGGAGGTCGGCTTCCTGCGCTACCTGCGGGCGCGCCCCCGCCGCGCCCGCCGCCAGCCTGGCCGCCATTCGACGGGGTTGAGGTAGGGTAGGGTCAGGCTGGGAAAGCTGACCTCCTTGGGCAGCTCCGCGGCCGGGATAGGCCGGCCGCTCGCGCCGCCCACGGGCGCGCCGCCGCTTGCGCCCACGCGTGCCAAAGAACGCGGCCTGCTCAAGTGCACGAGGCGCATGGCGGTGCGCGAGAGGTAGTGTGTAGCCTAGGGCGCCGCGGGCGGCGCGACGGCGCGCCCGGGGCGCGCGCGCCCGCGAGCACACAGAGCAGCCCGCGGCTGGGAGCTGGTTTGCAGGGCGCGCGGCGTGTCGGGAGCGCTCCATCGCGCTGCGGAGGGGCTGAGCCGCGCGCGGGGCGCAGGCCGGCGGCAGGGAGCGCGCGCGCGCGCGCCGCGATCGCGGCGCTTACCCTATACCACAAGCATATACCCGTAACATATACTGCGCCGGGGCGCGCGCAGGCGGCGCGCGTGCCGCTGAACGAGTACGAGTTCCCGACCGCCAAGGTGGCCAACGTGCAGAGCCAGCTGGAGCGGCTGGTGGAGAAGAACTATTACCTGCACCAGAGCGCGCGCGAGGCCTACCGCGGTTACCTGCTCGCCTACAACTCGCACCAGCTCAAGGACGCGTTCAACGTGCACACGCTGGACCTGCTGGCCGTCGCGCGCTCGTTCGGCTTTGCGCAGCCGCCGCGCGTGCGCCCTCGCAGCGCCGCGCTGCCTTGCCTCGCGCTTGAAGGCGGCTGGCCAGTGTGCAGGCGAAGAGCGTTGGCGGTTTGGGTTGCTGAGCAGCAGGCGGCGTGTTACAAGGAGTTGAGAGTGACCGACATGGGAGCCAGACACATCGGCGCGCAGGCCTGGGTGATGAACCGCATGATAGGGCAAAATCCGACCCCTGACGATTGTATCTGTACCCAGTACCAGCTGACAGGCCATTGCCGCGCGTGCCGTGCCACTGCTGCTCTGCTGCCTCTGCCCTGCCTAAGGGCAGTCGCCTGACCTCAGGGCTGTTACCGAGGCACCGCGGCCGCGCAGGTCAACCTCAACCTGGAGAGCAAGGCCGCGCACAAGCGCAAGGCGGTGCGGACCAAGCTGGAGGGGGCGGCGCCGCCGCCGGCCGACTACCGGCGCGGCAAGAGCGGGCACGCGTTCAGCGCCGACAACCCCTACGGCGCCAAGCCGGCCGGCGACAAGCGGCAGTTCGTCCGCATCTGAGCGGCGTTCCTGTCCATGTGTTGTCTCTCGCTCGCATGGGGAATGGTGTTCCGCCTGTCAGGTGCTGCCGTGGGTGGCCAGAGGCGCCCGGCTGTGCGGTTGCTGGGAGGTGGCTGCCCTGTCGCTGGCAGCCACAGGGCCAGCAGGACTGTGAAGCAAGCGCGGCGTGCTTGGGCCCCAGCCTGCAGAGCTCTCTTGTTGCAAGTGTGAGGGGTGAGGTTCACGCCGCATGCATGTGCAGCTCTCAGAGGTCCGGACGGTGGTGCGCCTCACTTGTAAGCCAAGTGTGACAGACAACGTGTGGACATGGTTCAGGCGTGCTTCTGTTCCAAGAAGTGTGTTCCGCCAGCCCAGCCAAACTCCGCAAGGCCCATGCGCACAGGAGCGCCCCACCAGCACCCGCGGCCGAGCCCAGAAGCGCTCGCCCGCCCGGCGGCCCGCCCGCCGCCCGGGGCCTCAGGCCGCGTGCTTGTGCTTGGCCAGGTTGCCGGTGACAGTGATGTCCTGCGCCGCCGTCTGCAGCGCCGCGCGCACCGCCGGCAGCGACACGGGAACGCTCGCCTGCGCGTTGATGGCCTCCAGCAGCGCGTCCATGGTCAGGCCGCCGCGCTTCTCTGCGCGCGCGCGCACGCGGTGTCGGCGCGCGGGCTGCAAGGCTAGGGTGAGGGTGACGGCCCTACCCTAGCGCTCGTGCGCAGGCGGTGGAGGCGCGCTGCATCAGCGCCGGCGCCGCGGCTGCGTCGTGTTCTGACGCCTGCGGTAGTCAAAAGCAAATTGGCAGCACCACATGCTGCAGCCGGGCGGCGGGCAGCGCCGACGGGACGGCGTGGGCGGGCGCGCACGCAGCAGCAGCGCGGTGAGCTCCTGCGCGAGCTGCGCACGCGCGGCGCGCTCGCTGGCGGACGTGCCGGTCAGGATCTTGTCCATGTCGATGACGCCGGTGGTCGGGTCGGTCGCCGCCTGCTGCAGCGCGCCCTGCGCAAGCCCCGCCAAGTGTCTCAGGGTCTGTGCTTAGGGTCTGGCGGCCCGCCGCCCGTAGCCACCCGCTCCGCCTGGGCGTGACCAGAGCGGCGGGCCTGCAGGCACGCTGCTCATGCGGCAGGAGCACACCCGGACTATGCACATTACAGGGGCACTCGGAGCAGGGCATGCGAGCCGGCGCGTCGCTGCGCGCCGGCGGGCGCCGCTCAGGGGCGGGGCGCGCACGCGCATCAGGCGCAGCGCCTCGGCCACGTCGGAGGCCTCCACGGTGGGCGACAGGCGCATGCGCGCGAGCGCCTCGCTCAACCGCACCAGGCTCTCCAGCTGCCGCGGCGTCGCCGACACCACCTGGCGTGCACAGGGTTTTGGAATACCCTTTGGAGCATGCGTAGTGCTTGAGCTGCCATGACGTTGCCGCACTGCCCGCGGCGTGCTGCGCTGTCGCGCATGTGGCCAGGGCACGGCTGCCTGGATCCGAGGCTGGGCGCAGCGCGAGCCTGCGCATGGCACTCCCAGACAGGCCGGTGTCTGCTGATGCCTCGCGCGGCCAGCCCGTGCACATCCCTCGCCACCGCCCGTGCCTTGCATGGCAGCATGGGCAGCGGCCGTCCTGGTCCGCACGCGCATGCAAACCTGGCGGCTGCGTGGCAATTGGCGGCACGCCCCTGCGCTGCGGCGGCCCCCCGCCGAGCGTGCCAGCAGGCCAGGGGGGCGCGCCTTGCGGGAGGTGCCCAGGCGCCGCATCTCGCAGTAGCCCGTGATGAGGTCGTTGGCCGCGGCGGGCGACAGCTCCGGCTGGCAGCGCGCGCGCGCGTACGCGATATAGTCCTTGAGCAGCGCGGCCGGGATGACGGCCTGGCGGCGCGGCGCGCCGGCGCGCGCGTCAGGCGGCTGGCGGCCGACGCGCGGCGCTGCGTGCTGGCCGAGTGGGGCGCGCGCCCCCCTCCAGGCCTGGGCAGGCAGGCGCAGGTCCCATACGCTACAAGGCAAGCGGGTGTCGCAACTGCCCGCGATCACATGGGATGTGTGCCCCTCCATGAGCGCTACTGCATGGGGCCGCCTGGCAGGCCCGCCTGCGGGCTGCTCGGCCCTGCGCGCGCGCCTGCGAGGAGGGCGTCGGGCGCTCGTAGTGCAGGGAGAGCAGGTGGCGCGCGAGCTTGCGGTCGCTCGCCTCGTCGGCTTTGTCCAGGACGAGGTAGATGAGGTCGAAGCGCGACACGAGCGACGGCGGCAGGTTGATGTTGTCGATGATGGACAGGCGCGCGTTGTAGCGGCTGCCGACCGGGTTGGCGCTGGCCAGCACGCTCGTGCGTGCGTTGAGCGTCGCAATGATGCCCGCCTTGGCCACGGACACCGTCTGCTGCTCCATGACCTCGTGCAGCTGCGCCGCGCGGCCGCGCGCGCGCGTCAGCGCCGCGGCCGCGCGCGCGCCTATACGGCGCGCGCCGGCCGGCGCGGCGCTCCGCTGCGGTCCAGCGGGGGCGCGCAGCGGGCCGGGCGCAGCATGGCGCCCCCTGCACGGTCCTGACTGGGCGCCGACTGGCGAGATGCACTGCTGTGCAGCCCATGGGGCGCTGGCCGCCCCGCCGCGCCCGGCGCTCAGGGGGTCAGGGCTAGGGTAAATAGGGTGCGATGGGGTAGGGTATAGGGCGGACCATGGAGCGCGCGGACTCGGACATCTTGTCGAACTCGTCGATGCAGCAGACGCCGCGGTCGGACAGCACGAGCGCGCCGGACTCGAGCACCATCTCGCGCGTCTCCGCGTCCTTGGCCACGTAGGCGGTCAGGCCGACCGCGCTGCTGCCGCGCCCGCTCGTGTACAGGCCGCGCGGCGCGAGCTTGTTCACGTAGGTGAGCAGCTGGCTCTTGGACACGCCCGGGTCGCCCACGAGCAGCACGTTGATCTCGCCGCGTATCCGCCCGCCGCTGAACTCCTGCGCGCGGCGCGCGCGCGCGCGCGTCAGCCGGGCGCCGGGCGCGCGCCGGACGCAGGCAACCAGGCTGCGCGCACATGCCGCCGCGCCGCCGCCGCCGCGACGGGCAGCGTGGCGCCCGCCCGGGGCGCGCGCGTGCGCGGGGCGCGGCGCGCGGGCCGCGCGCGCCTTGGACGTGCCGCCGAACAGCTGGCACAGGATGCCGCGCTTGACGTCCTCCATCTGCCATATGCTGGGCGCGAGCGAGCCGACCAGCTTGGCGTAGATGTCCGGGTCCGCGCCCAGCGCCTCCAGCTCAGCCTCGTGCGCCTCCGCCTGCTCCCGCGTCTGGTTGCCCACCTGCGCCCGCGGCGCCCCCCTGCTTCGGTTTGGAACGAAGTTTTGCACACATTGCTGTATTCACAGAATGACGTAGTGCGCCTGTGCAAGCGCGTGCATGCGGGCCGCCCAACGCAATGCGCCTGTGCAAGCGCATGCATGCAAGCCGCCCAGCCAGCCGCCCGGCCACCCCTGCATGCTGGGCAGAGGCAGCGCGCCCCCAGGCGCTTGGGCCTGCAGCGCGACTCCTAGGCCAGTTCGCCCACTCTCTTGTATGGTCATGAGCGGGGCTGTCTATAAAGGGGGCCGCGCGCGCCCGCAGCAGGCCGGCGTCGCCCTGCGCGTCGGCGGGCGCCGGCGCGCCGGCCGGCTGCGCGGCGCCGACGCCGCGGTCGGCCGACACGCTGAACAGCGACGACGCCTCATTGCGGTGCACGTGCACGATGTCCAGGTGCGTCTTGTACACCGCCTGCCGCGTGGGCGCGCGCGCGCTATAAGGTTGCATGATAGGGTTACCTAGCCGTTTGCAAACTCAAGCCATTGGGTGAGCTTGCAGCGCCAGCCATTGACGCAGTGGGCCCCGCTGAAGTCTCGGCGGCCCGTTCGACGGATCGCCGCAGCGGTGCGGACGTGCGGGCGCATGCGGCCGGCGCGGCGTGCCTTTGAAGCGGCGCGCTGAGGCGCGCGCGCGCGCACCTTGAGCGCCTTGAGCCGCGGGTTGACGCGCAGCGCGGTGGCCTTGTAGATGCCGGTGATGGTGATGCGGTCGCCCGGCTTGGCGCTGTCCACCATCTCGTCGTAGCACAGCAGCGCCACGTTGTGCGGCGTCTCGCCCTCCGGGATCTCGTTGGGGTTCTCCTGCGCGTGACAGGGTCAGGGCTCGCCCTCCGCAAGCTAGACCTGGCCTGACTGTTTGGGGAACTTACTGTATTTGGGGAAGTTGCGCGAGGAGAGTGGCCTTAATATCTCATTCCACTAACAAGTACTGCTCAGTCTACGTCCGGCCCGCCTGCACCAGGCGCCGTCCCGGCGTGCTGCCCTCTCGCCGCCGCCCTGCAACAGCGCCCAGCCCAGGACGAAGGCGCGGCCTGCAGCGTCCGCCCCTGCACAGCAGCGCGCGTCGCCGCCGCGCCGGCGCGCGCCCCCGGCAGCCCGCAGCCCGGGCCGGGAGGGCGTCGGGCACGCCTGCATCTTGACGACCTGCTTGTCGAAGAAGTGGCAGCGGTTGTGCACGATGCGCATGGTGAACTTCTCGCGGCAGTCCGCGTTGGCGCAGACATCGGGCTCGTCGATCATGCCGCGGTCGTTGAAGCGCACCTCCTCCGCGGAGCACGCCGCGCAGCGGAAGCAGGCCATCCTGCGGCGCCGCCGCTTCGGCAGGCAGGCGGGGGCCTCACGCCCTGGGCGCCTCCGCCTAGCCTCCTAGCCCCATGCAGCGCTGCCCGCACATGCATGCCACATATAACAGAATAGAAACGCCATATTCGCTGTGCTCGTGCGCGGCTCATCTGCCGGGAGCGGCGCAGGGGCGGGGCCGGCGCGGCGCGCACTGCATCTCGGGGATCACGCTGCTGCAGCGCGTGACCATGCCGCTGACGGAGACCAGCTGGTTGATGTCCTCCGGCATCAGGTCGCGGATCACCTTGGTCTCGCGCAGGTTGTACGGCTTGGTCTGCGCGGCCGCGCCGCCCGCGCCTCGCGCCGCCTCGATGCAGCGTTTATCCAGCGCAGCCGCGCCGTCGTGGCGGCAGGCGGAGCAGATCGTATGCACGCGCACGCGGCGTCCGCACAGGCGCGCGCTCAAGAAAGAAACTAGACATCAAGATGGCGCGCCGTGAGCTGGGTGCCGTCGTCCGCGGCGCCGCCCGCCGCGCCCTGCGCCCAGATCGTGTGCGCCTCCTGGTCCAGCAGCACGATAACCTCCGCAGGGTACTTGACCAGCTGGCCGTAGAGCAGCGGGTCGGCGTCCGCGAGGTCCGCGCAGTCCAGGTTCATCACCTTGCGGCCCTCCTCCGCCAGCTGCGCGCGCCGGTCAGGGCACTCGCGACCAGTCTAGGATGGCCGCGCGGCGCGGCTGGCCAAGCAGCAGCGCCTGCGCTGGGCGCGTCACGCGGCGCGTCATGCGCGCCTGGCGGATGATGGCCAGGTACTTGGCCTCGTCGGCGCCCGGCGCGGTGTACGTGGTGAGGAAGCGCCGCGCGCGCTTGCACACGCGCGCGATCGACACGTTGGTGCCCCACACGTACGCGTCCTCCGCGGTCTCATCCTCGTTCTCGCTGATGTCCGACAGGTCTGGGAAGGGCGTCTGGGTGCGCGCGCACGTGCGCACGGCCAGACCGGCGTCAGCGCTGTCTGAGGAGCAGCGGCCAGCCGTCTGGGAAAAGCGTGATGCGCCGAGGATGGGGCAGCGCACCCCCATCGACACGCGCCGCGACACCCGCCGCGTGCCGCCGGAGCCCAGATCAGAGCGGCGGCGCTGCGAGCGCGGCGTGGCGGCCAGGCCCGCGGTCCCGCCAAAACTGGCCCCGAAGCTGTCGCGCCGCCGGACGGGCGTGCCGTCCGGCGCGCCTGACGGGGCGGCCTGGCTCTGCGACTGCGCCCGCTCGGACGCATACGGCTGGCTGCCGGACGGCAGCGCCGGCAGCGACAGCGGGTCGCTCCCATCTGCGCCCATCACATCGGCCCATCAGCGCCTGTGCGGCCAGGCACGCGCCGCTGCTGCCAGGGCCGCGCGCGCCTGGGCTCGCCGTCGGCTGCGGCCCCGACTCCATCCCCCCGCGCTGCTTGCCTGCAGAGTGCAGGCCTGGGTGTTTGTTAATATGTGACAAATTTCAAAGTAGGCCCCAGCAGCGCCAGGTGCCTGCTTCTCGCTCCTTTGCAAGAGGACAGTAAGTGTTTAAAGTCATGAAGTCCTGAAGCACTGAAGCACCGAAGTGTTTTTGTAAGCGGGTGTGTGTTAATAGTGAGGAGCTAGGTGGCCAGGCGGACACCGATGCAGGCCCGCAGCTCCCAGCAGCGCTGCCCCGCGCAGCGTGCAGCGGCTCTGTGCCCAGCACAGAGGCGCCAGCCCTACACGCAGCACGATACGCACTGGCGCAGGCGACTCATGTCAGCGCGTGCGGGCACCGCGCCGCGCCGCAGCCGTGGGCGCTGCTGCGCAAGCAGCGCGCCCGAGCCTGCGGCCGCGAACACGCCGGTTAAGGTGAGCCTCCTCTATGCACTGAGCGACCCGCACCCCTGCAGGCCTGCACGCAACCTTGACGTTCTGCTCACTTTCACATGTCTGGCGGGGCAGGCCGGCGGAGTACAGGCAGTAATGGCTGTGCTGGCGAGGAGCAGCGATGCGCTTCCCGTCGCAACTGTGCTGAGCGCCGCGCTGGCACTGTGGGCGCCCCCGCTGCGGCACATGCTTGCACTGCTCAGTTCGCCCCGCCCATGTGCTGAAGCCCACGCGTGCGCCTTGTGCAGGGGGCGGCCCGAGTCGTTTGCCTGGTTAGCGCCCCGCCAGCGTGCTTGCTTCAGCTGCAAATGACGTGGGTGCGTTGCAGAGCAGTCTGACTAGCGCCGGAGCAGGTTCACGAGCGACATGTACGCTCCGGGCCTGGGCTTTCTGATGTTTGCGGTGGGCGTCAACCTGCGCCTGGAGGCCTTCAGACAGGTCTTCCGGCGCCCCCAGGCGCGTCTGTGTGGCAGCGCCTTGTCGAGCGCTGCTCGCTGCCTTCTTGCGAGGAGGGGCGACTGAGGCATGGCGGGCTCTCTTCAGGCGGCCCTCATGCTGCCACGCCCGTCTGTGTGAGGCCGTCACTCTGCTCTGTGCAGGACATCGTTGTGGGCACGCTCGGCCAGTGGCTGGTGAAGCCTGCGCAGGGCGTGCTGCTTGCCACCACGGTGGTGCCACTGCTCGGCCTCCCGCCTGCTGTCGGCACGGGGCTCATCCTGGTGCGCCGCTCAGCCCTCGACCAGCCGCTCGCGCTCCCCTCGCCTGTCCACTCGCATGCGCAATGGAGGCGGCAAACCCCCTGACTCAAGGGCAGGCCGCCGTGCTGTGGCCTTGCCAGGCCTGTATGTGCACGCCCTATCAAGCCGCGTGGCGCTCGGCCTTGCCGGCCGCATGCGCGGCACAGGTGGCGTGCGTGTCCGGCGCGCAGCTCGGCAGCTAGGTCTTTCATGTGACACCCTACCATCACCCACACCCTACCGGCCGCAAACAGTTGGCCTCGCTGCCGCATGCGCGGAGCAGGCGGCGTGCGGGTCGGGCGCGCCCTTCAGTAGTTGGGATCATACAACACCCTGTATACCCGCAATGCTCGGCCTTGCCAGGCGCATGCGCGGGCGCAGGTGGCGTGCGTGTCGGGCGCGCAGCTCAGCAGCTACGCCACGTTCCTGCTGCACCCGGCCGAGGCGCCGCTGGCGATCGTGCTGACCGCGCTGTCGACGGCCGCGGGCGCGGCGGTCACGCCCGCGCTCGCGCTGCTGCTGCTCGGCGCGCGGCTGCCCGTCGACGCGGCGTGCATGGCGCGCTCCATCGTACAGGTGGTGCTCATTCCCGTCGCGGCCGGTGCGGTCCTCGGCGCCTCCGGCCATGCGCGTTCCAGCGTCGTGTCGACTGTCGAAGCCCTACCCTAACCCTACAGGCCGGCGCAGGCCTGGCCTGCAATCGGCTCGCGCCGGGCGCGGTGCGCCGGGCGCAGCCGCTGCTGGCGGCGGCGTCACTGGCGGACACCTGCGCCTGCGTCGGCGCCTCGCTCGCGTCCAACATCGCGACCGCGCGCTCGCCCGTGGGCGCCGTGGCGCTGCTGCCGGTGCGCGCGCGCCCAAGCCCGCGCGCTCCGCGCCTAGAATGGCACAGGCCCAATCTCCAAGATAAGAAGTGCTGGCTGGTGGTGCACGGGTGTGACGATGCTCCACCTTGTGTCTGTGCTTATGACGATGATGATGACTGCAAATTAAATGCGCATCGACCAAACCCTGACCCTATCGCACTGCGCATCACACCACTCAAGGGACGCCTCGCACGAAGATCGCAGGTGCTCCTCTTTCATGCCATGGCATTCTACATTGGGCACCGGCTGGCCGCGGCGACTGTCGCGCGCGGCTGCCTGGCGCGCGCGCGCGCCATCTCGCTGACCACGGGCATGCAGGTGGGCCGCTGAGGACGCCCCGCCATGGTTGCCTGCTTGGGCCCGAGGAAACGCTTTTGAAAGTCAAACACTCTGCATGGGAGGGCGAAAGAAGTATGAGCATCAAGTGCTTACTGCTGCTGCGTGTGGAACGGCCCGACTTGGTCCTTTGCTAAGCGCTGCGGGTCGCGGCAGTCCGGGCTGCTGGGGCTGCTGCTGGCGGCGCGCTTCTTCAAGGACCCGCTGGTCTGCCTGCCGGCGGGCCTGTCGACCATCGTCATGACGCTGAGCGGCTTTGGGCTGGTGGTGTACTGGGGCGCGGCGGACCGCCGGCGGCCGCGCCCGGTAGCCGCAGCCACGCCCCGTTTATAGCTGCTTGTCCGGCGTGCCTTGTTTTTACTGTGCTAGCTACCGTTTTGTACCACTAGAGAAGGCTGCGGAGGAGGTGCAGGAGCTGGCAGGAGCGCATATCACGCGACAGGGACCGCATGTCATAGCTCCATGCAGTTTGTGCTCTGGCTTAGAGCATGCCCCTACACTAAGAGAAAAGAAGGCAAATTTCCGGGGGGCTCCGAGCATATCCGAGCGGACCCGCTTTTCTGATTAGTTCTGGGCTCCTCCAGCGACCTCCGACGTTTCCCCCACCAGCGGCTCTGACGAGCTCCAAACATGCTCTGAGATGGGTGCGCCTTCCAGACGGCTCCGTGTGCTCTATGGGGGCTCCGAGCAGCTGCAGCGCTTCCAGGGCAGAACTTCTGCCGCAGAAGCAGCTGCGCAGCTGCGCAGGCTGGCTAGCCATAATAACGGTCCAGCGCAACTTGGGACAGGGCCTGCTGCCGCGCGGTGGGCGCATGCACGTGTTTGTACACCCTGAGGATGGGCCTGTGCTCCCACCTCAGTGGACGAAGTGATCTTGAACGTGCAGCATGCACTGACAGCCGGGAGGAGTGGAAAGCATGGCCCGCTTCTGCGGCAAGGCCTGGCAGGAGAGCGCGGACAAGCGCACCGAGAGGACGCTTGTCTCAAGTGCCAGCTGCTGGGCCCGGCTGCGCCCGCGCAGTACGCACCTGCGCTGGGTAACAACGGCGACCGCGTCAGCGCCGGGGCTTCCAGCGCTGCTGTACCACCGCAGACGGAGAGCGTCTACCAAGTGAAGCCGGAGGTGCGGTACTTGCGACCGCTGGCACGCGCGTCACTTGCCATGACTTGTGTTGTTACCCAGCACTTTTCAAATTGCTGCAGCATTCTGACACAGCTGTGTCTGCTGTCGAAACACATCTCGCGTGCACAACCCCCTCAGTATAGCGCTTGTGCTTGCCAGTGCGAGGAGGCTGCACAGCCAGCATGCACTGGAGATCTCACTAGGTCGCGTCGGAAGGCTGCCGTCAGCGCCTGCGCAGGCAGTGCGCTGAGGCACCTACTGACGCCTGGCACACTCTGCGCACAGCCGCTGCCCCACAACAGGAAGTTTGCGCCCCGCGTGACAGACGAGTTCGGGAGGAATATGGGCACAATGTCGGACAGGCCAGTGCCCAGGGCATCTTCAGGCGCGCCTCGCAGCAAACGGCGCCTGGCGACCCGCGCGGGCCGGGCTTCATCTATTCGTGCCTATCAAAGTGCGTACTTGGCTGTTAGTGCTTATGAATCAGCATGAATGGTACGCCAACACCCTGCTCCTTGAAGCTTTTGCGGATATTGGCTGGCGCCAAGACGCAGCGGCAGCTGTAGTGTGAAGGTGCATGGCTGTGCAGGCAGCCAGTGTTTGGCAAGCGCTGACTGCAGTTGCTCTTGCTTGGTGCAGGGCGGGCAGCTGCTGCTAAACATCGGCGCGGGCACCGCAAAGCGGCTGCGCCCGCCGCCAGCGACCATACCGGTTCCGGTGCAGACTTGCGCCGTGCATGACACGCGGTGCGCCTCATGGGCACCTGCGGCAAGAGCCCGTGCAAGTGAGGGCGGCGCCCATGCTTGCAAGGCATACTTGATTGTGCGCGTGTGCCTGCTGCCATTGTCCGCCACTGTGTCTGGGGAGGACGAGCTGCTTACGAGCTCCTTGCGCAGGTGAGAAGGCGCGCCACCTCTGTCATGCCAGCCACCATTGTATTGCATGCATGCCATATGGTGACCGTTGAGTGTGCACGGCGGCAGGCTTGTGTGGTCTACGACGATTGCGCGCCACAAGGCTGAGGAGCTTGCAACTGCTCAGGGGAATAATGCGCGCCACAAGGCTGCCAAGGCGGCCGCCAAACAGGCCGCCCTGCACAAGCCTGCAGTCGCGCCTGCCCACTGGCGGCAGCGACCACTGAAGCGGCCGTATGACCACCTCGCGGCATCGCGCGCTACCTGAGGAGGCTGCCGCCACTCACATTGCCGCCCTCGCCGCTGACCATGCCGAGAGAAGGGCTGCCTCCATGCAGCCCTCGCTGACCACTCTTGGGACCCGGGTCAAGGACGACGGCAGCAGCGTGCAGGAGCCAGACCAGCTCGAGGTGCTGTCAAAGAAGACCAACTTGCTGGCGCCTGGCCGCGCTGCCGAGCTGGAGGCGGCGCCTGGCAGCACACCGAAGCGCGGTGCGCGAACTCTACCTTGGCATGTATGGCCTGCCTGGCGCTGCGCACGGAAGGGATAGGCAGTCCAGTGACACAGTACGTCTGCGGGCACAGGCGCGCGCTCTGCAGCTGGACAGAAGCGAAACCATGGTGTTGTGGAGCACTGCGAGGCGGGGACCCGCCATCGCGGGGCCTCAGGTGAGCAGGCGCCGTCGCGGGGCCTCCTCTCCAACCTGGCCCGGACTTGGTTGGCCTGACAGGCTGCGCCTGGCTGGGGAGCCCTTGCCCGGTCTGTGGCCACCGCTGCACAGGGTGCAAGCAAGGTGTTTTGTGCGCCCGTTATTGGCGCGGCACGCGCGTGCCCTGAGGGCTGTAGGACTACTTGCCTGGCTCAACTGGGGGAAATCCCACACGTCTAGGTCTAGACATACCCAGGAGCTGTGGACGGCGCCAAGCCCGCGTGCATAGTCCCAGTGTACAAGGGAACGTTGACACTCAGCGGGCTTGGGAAGTAGCTCTTGCTGGCACAGTGAAGGGTACAGGTATATATAGAGGTGCGCCAAGTATAAATGGGCACGCCTGAGTGGGCGACAGTGTGTTTGCCTGCGCGCGTGCCTGCGGCTATGCCAGCAAGGCACATATGGCTGTCACGGCTGCGGCCTGTAAGAGATGCCGTGTAGTACCCACTGGTGTGTGCTCCGAGCAGCATCCAACCACTTCCAGAACAGGCACCTAACTGCTGCTCCGAAGAGTTCTGGGCGACCTCCGTCCAGCGCAGTTCCAAGCAGTTCCGGCACGATTCTACGAGTCCAAAACGGTTTTAGGAACTTTGCGCTCGGATGTCCTCAGAACCGACCGGAAATGGGCCTTAATTATTCACAGTGCTATATAGGCTCCCTGTAATGAAGGCTTTCTTCCCAAAAACTTTCCAGCACTCCGATATACAGCACCAAGCAACCGCTGTCGCCATGCCCTTCGCATCAGCAGCCAGCCTGTCTGGCAGCAGGGCCACTCACCACTCATGCAAGCCGTTCACGCACGCTCGCCAGCCTGTCCGCCCGCTCCGTGCGCGGCAGATGGTCAGGGCAGGCCTGTTCGACTTTCTCCCCGGGGGCGGGGGCGGCCGCGCGTCGCCGCGCGCGAAGCAGCTGGTGGATGAGCTGATTGCCAAGGCATCACCGACAGCCGGGGGAGCGCGAGCGTCCTCCTCCGTCCGGGAGGAAATTCAGGAGCTGGTGCGCTTCTGTTGAGCTTCTGTCGAGAGGCGGGGGGCGTCGTCACGTCCAAGTCTGAACACAAAAGCATGGGCTTCGCGGTCGCAGGTCGAGCAGCTGGCCTCCCAGGGGCCCCGGGCGCCCGTGCGCAGCCGCCTGTTCCCGGGCGCCTATGAGGTGCGCGCAGCCAGCCAGTCCTTGTGCGCTCTGTGGTTTGGTGGTGCCTGCAAGGAGGTGCTGGGCACGCGGACCCATGCAGCGCCAGGGTGACTCCTGGGCCGGGGTGGCAGGTCCTGTACTGCAGCAACCCCAGCGCGCCGGGCGGCCCCGTGCTGCGTAGCCCGCCGGGGCAGCTGCTGGCGGCGGGCCAGGAGCTTATTCAGACGCTGTCGGCCGACGGCGCCTTCCGCAACCAGGCGCGGCCGCGGGCCGGCGTGCCCCGGGCGCGCGGGCTGCCGAAAGCTGGCGCGCTCGCGCTCACAGCGCGCGCGCCCCGCAGGTAAACTTCAAGGCGCTGGGCGTCATCCCCGGCTCGACCGCCCAGGACGGCGAGTGGAAGGCGCTGGACGGGCGGCGCTACCAGGCGCGCGCCCCTGCTGCCGCATGTATATAGGGTCCCAACCCTAAATGCCAGCCCAAAGGGCCATACCCAGGACCTGCGTGTCCACCTGAGGTGGGGCGGGGCCTGCTGCTGGTGCGCTCGCCTGACAGGGGCGCCTTGTCTGCGGCCGGGCGCAGATCAGCCTGCAGTCTGGCGGGCGGGAGGTGCAGCGCGCGTTCGAGGTGCTGTACCTGGACGAGCGGCTGCGCGTGGGCCGCTTCCAGCCCGAGGACGGCCGCGAGCCGCAGCTGTTCGTCTTCCGCCGCACCGGGGCGGCGGGGGCCGAGGCCGAGGAGGAGGAGGCCGAGGTGCAGCACTGCATGCCATCTGGGCGCTCCTCTGTTGTTTCTGCTGCGCTGTTCTCAGTGCGCATGTGTCGTTGGGGCGCTCCTTTATTGTTTCTGCTGCAATTGTCCAGTGCGCATGTGTCCAGTGCGCGTGTGTCGACGGAGCTCAAGTATGTCCGTGCACACACAGCTAAATACGCGTATTGCCGAGCTGCCACACCCTGACCCGCTGCTTCACTGACAGCAGCGCGTTGCGGGGTGCAGGAGGAGGAGGCGGATGGGGAGGAGGAGGCTGCCGCGCCCGCGCGCAAGCGCGCCGCTTTCGGGTTCCTGAACAGGCAGAAGCCTGCGGCTGCTGAGGAGGAGGAAGGGGAGGGTGAGGACGGGGAGGCGGAGCCGGCTCCGAAGGCCGCACCGCGCGCGACCCAGCGGCGCGGCGGGGGCGCGCCGCTGCCGCCGCCCGCCGACGAGCCGTGCGCCCCGCGCCAGCGTCAGTGCTCATGGCAGTGTGTGGAGGACCTTGCCTGTTGTGTGTGCGCAGGAGTGCGTGGCGCGCGTGCGGGGGGCGCACGCCGTGTGACTGTCCGTGCAGCGTGCGGGCTGGCTGGCTGAGACCAGTGCGGGGCGGGCGGCAGGGCGGTCGTGCAAGAGGCGGCGGATGCGCAGGAGGATGCTCGCGACGCCGTCCGCAAGCAGCTGCAGGCGCTGACGGCCGAGTTCAGGTCTGCGCGCAGCCAGACGCGCGACGCTTCGCTGTCGATCAAGTGCGCCGCCCCCCCCCCCCGCCTGCGCAGCGTGCAGAAAGCTGGTGACCTGCATCGTACTACCAGCGCAGCAAGTATACTGCCAGCGCAGCGAGCGCTCGCGCTGCATGGTGTGAGGACACGCCAGAGACTGACACGG
>JAABUV010001923.1_pt1 | contig 29255 bp, 53 predicted proteins | sample 5559971 | NCBI WGS metagenome assembly JAABUV01 (sample SAMN10711881, study PRJNA513362) | rock metagenome | isolation source: Antarctica rocks | place: Antarctica: Victoria Land, Knobhead nord | collected 2015-12-19
CGGTACGCAAGGGCGCCAACATCAGGCAGCTGTGCGCAAGCAATTGCGGCCTCTGGCGCTGCCTGCGTCGCTCCGGAGCGGAGGCTCCTCTGCACTCCTATGCGCGCCGAGCAGGCGGCAAGGGAGAGACAGGAAGAAGACGGGCAGGTCTGGCCCTTGCATTGAGCCTCAAGTGTTGCTTTTCTTGGATGCAGCGGGCAGTCATTTGAAGTACTGGTGTATGTGCGTGCGTGATGCCTGCGCAGGCCGTTGGTGGCGGTTGCTTGGCACGCAAGTTGTTGAGAATCCAGCACAGATTGAGGCCGCTCTGGGGCGTATCAGGTTCACGTCAGTCCAGGCGGCTTCCTTCCACGCTTGTGAGGGCTTCTCTGCGAAGCTTCGTTGCGGATGGGGACGAGGCGATGCTGCTCGACCGCTTCTGGCAGGTGCAAGCACAGTCTTTGACAACGCTGTGCTCCAGTGAGCACTCGTGCCTGCTGACCAAGCAGCAACTGCGCCGTTTGCAGGCGCGAGGGGTGCACGACGTTGAACAGCGGCGCCGGCTTATTGACGCGGTAGCCCAGTCCGCTGAGAAAGGTGGGGCCTCTGCGCGCAGTGCACTTGCGCCACTGCTGTTGTGCCACCGCCTGAGGAGCGTGCGGCTGCAGGGCGGCCAAGGCGGGACGTCACGACGCTCGAGCTGCCCGGCGCCAACACGGCCTGGCTGCTGGACGGCGAGCTCGACACACAGCTGCAGGTGCTCGTGGAGCGCTCAGTACCTGTCCGTGACCCTTGGAGGCCCTCTCTCGGGGCCCCACTGCCCAGTGTGCACGGGCTGCGCAAGGGACACCGGCCCTGCAACACCCCGCGCGTGCCGGCAGGTGGAGGAGGTGAGCGCCTGGGTGCTGCAGATGCAGAGCCTGCTGGGCAGCCCGGCGGACGCCGACGTGGTGAAGATGGTTGTCCGGGAGCCCAGGTGTGCTACCCGTAGGCGCCCGCACGCTGCTCTGCTTGCGCGCTTGCAGGGGAACAGCAACACGCGCGGAGCACGCCATGGGGCTCGAGCCGCTGCGTGGGCCCGCAGGCTGCTGTCGGCGGACATGCGCCAGGTTGCCAACAGGCTGCTGGACATGAAGGTGCGTCCTGTGCATCAAGGGGTGTGAAAATGCCTATTTGACCTTTTATCCTTTGAAAGGCTGATCTGTGCTCGGCTGCCGTGTTTGCTGGCGGCCTGCTTGCATGCCCCAAGGGTTATACCAGTGTTTGCTTGGCGGCCCTCGCAACAGCGCGCCCGGGCACCCCTGGCTGGCTGCTGCAGGCCGTGACGCCGCGCCACTTCCCTGCACCGCAGCCGCCATGCGGCACAGCGTGCGCGCTGACAGGCCGAGCCTGCACGGGCGGCAGCTGCCGTGTTGCGAGGCCGGGGCTGAGCAAGCGGTGCGCAGCAGATTGCCGCCGGCGCGCTGGGCACGGACATCCTGAAGGCGGTGGAGGCGCAGCCAGCGCTGCTGCTGCAGGACGGCGGCCTCCTCGATGCTGAGGTGCAGCGATGCACACACCAGCCTGCGCCCCCCGCGCGTTTGCCCGGACCGACTGGCGTGCTCCTCACAGTGCCACAGGCGTCATGGCCAGGTTGCGCTGACACGCGCATGAACGCCCGCGGAAGGCTTGCACGCCTCGCAGTGAGCACTGGAGTCAGCGTGACAGTAGTCTGTCAAGTGGGGCCGCGGAACATGGTGGGGCCCAGCAGCCTCCTTGCCCCGGCACACAGGAGCCGCAGCCCGCGAGCGCTGCGCGCAGGAGACCGCGGATGAAAGGGCGCAGGCCTGGCACTTTGGCCTGGTGTCCGACGGCGCGCGCGAGTGGGCGCGGCGCGCGCATGAGCTGGCCGACTACCGGCAGGCGCGCGCACACCAGCCGGGCTTGATGTCCCCGCGGTGCATGTAGCGCGGTGTGCTCGGGGATGCTCGCTCTGAGCCACCGTGGTGCGCGGCGTCCTGGCACACGTGCAGCAACCCAAAAACCTACCTGTCTGGCAAACTTGTTCTGTTGTGGGGAGGTCAGCGTGACTCGGACAAGCCCATGCAGGCGAAAGGCGATGCGCATGTGGGGTTCCGCACCGGGGACGCGCCTGAGCTGGCGCGCTGGGCGGCCAAGCAGCGCGCTGACCACGCTGCCGGGACGCTGTCGGCCGAGAGGCGCGCACGCCCGCGACACGCTGTCCCACTTGCATGCGGTGCTGTAGCAGGACCCGAGCTGGTCGTCGAGGGAGGAGCCGGGTCCATGATGCGGCGCCCTGTGCGCCTGTCCGCGGCCATGCACACATGCGCGCTCGTGCGGAGCAGCATTGCGCTGGCCCGCCTTTGCCCGCGCGTGGATGTCGAATATGCTCACAGACAAGTCTGGGCTGTGATGAGATGCGGGCGCATGGCTGTGCTGTCGCCCTCTCAAATGCAGTGTAGCCATCTCAACATAATGCTGCTGATCTCCGTCGTAAATCAAGGGGCTCCGCGGCGCGCAGGGCGGCTGCTCTGCACGCGCTGGCGTTTGAGTTTGATGAGGCAGCCGCGGAGTGGGGCCGGTGGTTTGCAGAGGTCCGCGCGGCCGCGGACGAGGGCAGCTCGCCCGCCTACGGCTCCAGCGAGGCGCTGCTGCTGACGAACTGGTGTGTCCCGTGCCGCCGCGCGCCGGTCTGCGCTGGCTCGACCCGCGCATGTGACCTCCGCATGCATGTGCTCTAGCATGAAATGTGCAGCAGACCGGCACATTGGCGCCGGCGCACCCTCCGCCAGATCCGACCATGAGCTGCACCAGTATAGCAAGCCTTCAGTCGGTTCGTGGCAGCAAGATGCCGCTCCTGTGCCCGGCACCCGTGATGCCAGAGCTGTAGGTTGAGCCCATGCTGTAGGAACGCGCACCCATGGCTCCACCGCCGGGACTGACTGCGTGCGGGACCCTTGCAGGTGCAGCGTGCAGCGCATCGCAAAGCGCGCGGGCGTGCTGAGCCCGCAGCGCATTGAAGTGCTGGACAGCATCCAGTTCGACTGGAGCGGGGCGGACGCCCTGTCATAGGCAACCATGCGAGAGCTGCAGCGCTGTGTCTAAAACATTATTGCGAGCCAGAATGAATAGATATGGGAGGTGTGTACCACTATATTGCAGCAGACGATCAAATATTGCAGACACTATCATTGCTTCTGCCACAGAATGCCCGCTTTCCTTTGCGCAATCTAAAATCGCGCAAGCAACTCTCTACCTCGCCATGGCTCTGCTGCCAGATTTCTGGTACGGTAACGCATATGGACACAGTCACAAGAGAACAAAAAAGCGATGGGCTCACAAGAGAACAAAAAAGCGATGGCATCACAGGCCACTGCGAAGACCCGCTCAGGAGCCCAACATGTATGCACAAAGTTTTTTACCGAGCCCATCAGGGTCAACAAAAGCATAGCACCACTAGCGCCAAGCCGCTCAAAGGCGCTGTCAGCCAGAAGGTGCGCCACAGCCCCACCAGATGACGGCGGGTAGACAGGCTCTTGCGCAGCAAGCCCGGCATCTGGCGCTGCCTAGCGCTGCAACAAGCTGTTCATGCGTATGAGGAGCATGGACAGGGGTTGTAGATTAAAAAAGACAAGGTTTGGGGCCGCCCTCTGTCCCAACCATGCGGGCACCTATGGCGTGAAGGAGTCGGGGATCATGGACAGGCTCTTGCGCAGGCCGCCCGCGCCCGGCGGCGGGGCGACGCACAGCACGACCTCCACGCTGCCGGGTCCCTCGTGGCCCACCGAGCGCACGCCGTCCTCCGCGTCGTAGTGCAGGAAGCTGCCGCCGCCGCCGCCGCCCGGGCCGCCGCCGCCGCCTGCGGCCGACGGGTTGTGAGCCGAGCATGCGCCGGCGACCCCGCATGCATGGTTACTTTTACATGCAGCCCAGCGTGTGCGGGCCCTCACCATGCAAGCAAGCTCAAGAGACTGACTCGCTCCGCATGCTCCCTGCATTGAGGCTAGGGGCTGGGTGCCCGGGACCAGATGTGCACGCGGGTCAGCAGCCTCAAGGGGGCTCGAACAACGCATCTCCGAGTGGTGCCAAGCGGCTGCCTCGCGCCTGAGTAGCCGCCGCCGCCGCCACCGCCCGCGCCGCCGCCGCCGCCGCCAAAGCCGCCCGGGCGCGCGCCCAGCTTGCCAGCGCCGGGCGCGGCCGGCGTCGCCGGCGCCGCGCCCGCGTCCGCCAGCGCGCAGCCGCTGACGCAAACGTCGCTGCCGCCGGCGCCGCCGCTGCGCCAGCCGCCGCCGCCGGCGCCCAGGCCGCGGAAGGGCGACGCCGCGCCGCCCGCGCCGCCCGCGCCGCTCGCGCCGCACTCAGCTGGATTGGGCGCGGCGGCGGGCGTGGCGGCCTCGTCCGGCGACGCGTCGGCGCCGTCAAAGTCGTGCGGCTTGCCCCTGCACATGCAGGCGTCATCACGCACGCAGAGTACAAGGCTACCTGTAGAGTCATGAACCGACTGCAGGCAGCGGGTTGGAATGCATGCTGCGCACGGCCTAGATGTGCACCTCACGCAAGGCGCGCGGTCCGTCGCGCTCACCCCAGCCCCCGGCCACTAGCAGGCTTTGCGCCGCGCACAGGCTGCGCCTCGCAGGGGGCCGGGAACCAGGGCGGGGACGAGGGCCGGCGCGCACCGAGTGCCCCCGCCGCCGCCGGCCGCGAGCAGCGGCAGCTCCTCGCCGGCCACGAGCACAAACGTGCCGCCGCCGCCGCCGCTGCTGCCTTGCGGCGTCTGCGCCGACATGCCGCCGCACAGCACGCGCAGCTGCTGCCCGGCCTCCAACCGGAACGTGCCCGTTACGACCGCCCCCCGCCCGCCGCACCTGCGCAGCAACATCTGCGCTTCTGCGCCGCGCAATGCCTGCGTCCTTGCCACATTGCACGTGTCGAGGCAGGCGCTACGCGCTTGTGGCTACTGTCGGGCCGCACATGCACATGTGCATGTAGCCAACCGGAAGCGCAGCAGCAGGCGGCACGCGTGAAGCGGGCTGCCTGCGCACCGCGCGGCTGCGGACGCGCGAGCCGCGCCCGCAGGCCGGCAGGCGGCCGGCAGGCGGCGCAGGGCGCTCGCAGGCACGCGGGCGCGGGGGCGGCGGCCGGGCCCGCGCCTGTGCGCGCCGTCGGCCGCCTTGGCGCCACGCGCGGTGATGCGGAACAGCCCGCCGCGCGGCACCGTCCACGTCTCCGCGCGCCCAGTGAAGCTGAAGCGCGCCGCGACCGACAGCGCGCGCGGCCGGAAGGCCGCGGGCCGCTCCGCCGGGGCCGCGCGCGCGCGCTTCGCCGCGCCGCCGTCGCATACATGCATAAACGCGTGCAGCAGCGCCTCCTGCCCGCCCGCGCGCTCAGCCCTCACGGCGCGTCCCAATAGGGTCCGTGTCACATGCGGACAAATCGCCCTGAGACGCTGCGTGATCAACACTTCTCAATCTGTCCAAGTACCACCTGGGCCAACCATCTAGCGCTTGCAGTTTACTGGGCTCTGCCAGGTTCCAGCGAGCACGCAGCCGGAATGTTTCCGTCTGTTTGAGAGCCAATATCATAAATGGCACGCAGGCACGCAACCAGCTGCGACTGCGTGACTGCACTGCACGCAATACCTGCACTGCACACGACATGCAGGCGGCGGTGCGACGGGATGCATCTACAGGCCAATCGGGCCCCACACCTGAATGCAGGGCGAGCAGGACGCGAGCGGGTGCTCGCCGACCTCGCACAGCTGCTGCGCGGCCATCATCGGGAAGCGCACCCCCTGCGCGGCATGCAGGCCGTCGCCGGCCCCGCATGCAGGCGCCCGGCACATGACTGCGAGGCGCATCAGCGCCGTTCTCATGGCGCACTCGCTCAGGCACCTGGCTGCATCCGGCCGAGAGGCTGCCGCATGCGCGCACACGCGACCACGACAAATGCATATCCTAAAGAGGCAGGGTGTCGGCGTTCCGCGCACAGACACACGGCGTGCAGGGCGGGGCCTGCGCAAGCGCAGCGCGCGCGCCCGCAGGATGCAGGGCGCCAGCGCGCGCCGCGCCGGCTCGGCCGCCAGCCAGCGCGCGGCCGCCTGGAACGCGGCCAGCTCGCCGCTGATGCACAGCGCGTCGCTCGCCAGCGCGCCCGCCAGCGCCTCTGGCCCCAGTCGCACGAAGCTGGGGTGCGCCGCAACCTGGCGCGCCGGCGCCGGCGTCAGCGCCGCGCGCCCGGCTCGCCGACGGCACGCGCCGCAACAGCGCCTGCTGCAATTGGGGATGGCTCATTGGCTGCGCTCACTGCGGCTCCCAGATTCACAGGTCTTTAAGGCGCAGGCATGTGAGTTGCGTGCTACTAGCACGCAGTTCATATGCGCGCTAACGTACGTTTTGCATACTTGATACGCTGCGAGCGCACACAGAAGACCGTGCACGGTACTGCGCTCATGAGCTGCTGGCTGCATGGCTATATAGATACATCACCACTGCCATCAGCAGTTTGAAGTATGCCAGGCCTGCCTCGGTTGTGCAACCTGGCCGGCCGAGCAGAGTGCAGGCTGCAGTCAGACTCCCGCCCGGGCGGGCGCGTGCAGACCAACCCAGCAGGTGAGGGCTGAGGACCCACCAGGTCAAAGTTGGCCAGCAGGAAGTCCATGCAGCGGGCCTCCAGGCCGGTCAGGTGCGTCCGCTGCGCCGCGCCCAGGTAGTCGACCACCGTGTGCAGCGCGATGCTGTCCTCGACCGCCTGCCGCAGCGGGAGCGTCACGCTGAGGCGCTGCGGGCTGGCATCGTCGTCACTGACGATCATGTCATCACTTGCATCAACAGACAATGAGTTTGCGTCAGCGCTTGCATGTCCGGGTGATTCCGCCGTTTACGCGCCTTCTCGCAGGCGGCCTGGAGCGCCGGGACGTTGAGGCGGTCAGCCAAGACCAGCAGGTCGATGATGCCGCGCTTGGCGATCTGGCACTCGCCGGTGTAGCAGAAGCGCAGCAAGCCCTCCAGCAGGTCCTGCACGCGGACGAGCTGACGCGTCCTGTGCCCAGGCAAGCATACAGCGGACCGCGCTGCTTACTGCGGCGATTCTAAGGAGCACATTCCGAGCCTGGCCATGAGGCGGGGCGCACAGGGTCGCAGTCCTGCAGGACTACCTCCTTTGCCAGCGCCTCCCGCATCCCTGCGCGGCGGTCACCTGCGTCAAGCCCCTGCCACAGCGCGCATGCAGAGCGTTTCCAGCGTTGGAGACGGGCTCGTGGTCGACAGGGGGGTTTGCAACAACCAGGCGCCAGCGCGCGGCTCACCGCTGCTGAAGAGCGTGTCGAAGTAGGGCGAGCGCGCGGCCAGCACAGCGCGGTGGCAGGAGAAGGGCCGCTGCGCGCCGCCCGGGCCGCCGTCGCCGGCGCCCGGCGCCACCGCCAGCAGCACCGCGTCCGCGTACTTTGGCGCGTCGAACAGGCCGGCCACCACAGACAGCTGCCCCGCCGCGTCTTGCAGCGCGACCTGCGGCCACGGGAGCGCGTCTGCCAACAACGTCGTGATGGGCTGCGCGAAGTCTTGCACAGCAGGGACCAGCACTCAGCACTTGAGAAGCAAACGCGTTCCAGCGTCGTTGGATAGGTGGCGATACCTCATCCAGGTTCCTGCAAGGCGCTGCATAGCTCCAACTGAAGCTCAGCGAGCGGATGGGCAGGCTCTGCGTGCGGGTGCACGTCTGCGCAGCCACCAAGGCAGCCCGTGAGTGACCTCTAGCAAGTCAAAAGCACACCGCCGCTCACTGGGGCCCAGATTGATCAGCGGACAACTCACAAAGTTTTTGACATGGTCTGTGCATATCATCCTGTGGAGGTGAAGGCAGGAGTATGATGATGCGCACCATCAGGTCAAATGAAAAAAACACGGGCTATGGCGGCGCTGAACAAGCCAGCAGCGACGCACGCACGCGTCGGCGCCACAGGCTGTTCAGCCTGACAGCTTGGTCCAATGCAGGAGGCATACCTCGGCAGCAGCCAGTTCAATTGGAGAGGCTACAACAACGAACCTTGGATGTTGCGATGGCCTACATAGGCTCTTGCCCTAACGGGTCTGTCAATACGCATACGCCAGCAGACTGGTGCTGAGCGGACTAGGGGGTATCGGGAAGGTGCAGAGCGCGCACGCACTCGTTTACCGTGCACACAAGCTTAGCCACGGGGGTGCGGCGCGGCAGTCGCAACGGATTTAAACTGAAAACAGTTTTGCTGCTGAGCTCAAGGCCGCCTGTGTTGGCGGAGTGTCAAGCCCAGCTGTCATGCGGGGCTTCATGCGCCGATGGGGCAGCAGCTGCGCCCTGGCGCTGGCGTGCTTGTGTGCGGGGCTGCTTCCGGCCGCGCCGCGGCCACTCACGAGCCCCGACAGCGGCCTGGAGCCGGCCAGCCTGACGGCCGACACGTTTGACGCGACGCTGCGCGCGCTGCCGCCCGGGCGCGCGGTCATCTGCGAGTTCTACGCGTCCTGGTGCCCGGCGTGCCAGCACTTTGCGGCGCGCTATGAGCGGGTCGCCGCATTCTTCCACGCCGTGCCGCCGCCGCAGCCGGAGGTGTTTGTGGCGCGCGTGGACTGCGCAAAGGAGGCGCGGCCCTGCAGCTGCGCGGGCGCCGGGCCCTGCTGGCAGCCAGCGCGCGGCACGCTGAGCGTGGCCCCCGTCCGCAGGCCGCGATCTGCAACCGCTTCACTATTGGCCACTACCCCATGCTTAAATTTGGCCGCGCGGGCGACTTTGATGTCGGAGAGGACAAGCTGCTCGACTACAACGGCGCGCGTCAGGAGAAGGACATCATTGAGTGGGCCGGCAAGCAGCTTGCCACGTGCGCTCTGCAGCACAGGCCTCCCGCCTGGCCAGCGCGCGGGTGCTGAGCTAGCTGCCGTGCCGTGCTCCGTCACCCGTCAGTGAAAAGGCTGGGTTGCACAGGGCATATGACTTTGACCCGGACAAGAAGGGCCGCGCGGAGGCAGTGCAAGAGGCCCCGGCCATCACGGCGAAGAGCCAAGCGCTCCCCGTGCTCCCGGGCCGCGGCGCAGCGCCTGCGCAGGCGCGCACCTCCACGCTTGGGTGGCGTGTTTATGCGTGCAAATAAAGCTCAAGTTGCATCTCACGTAGCGGAGGGGGACAATGGCCATGCCGCCTGGGACGGCGTGCAGGCGGACATGCACGACGTGCAGCTGGCGACGGTGGGCACCTTCCGGCACATCTTCGAGACGGACGAGCTGCTGCAGGGGCTTGAGCGGCGCCAGGCGCTCAAGGACTGGGTGGACCTCCTGGCCGCCAGCCACCCCCTGGACAGGTACTCACGCTGGGTCTAAAGGCACCAGGCCCCTATTTTGCCTCTTCGCGCGACTTCTGCCTGCCTCGCGCTTGCACTATGCCCGTGCAAGCAAGGTGGTGTGATGGCTGCCTGCGCGCGCGTAGCTGCCGGGCGGGCGCGCGGGAGATCCAGCTGGCGCTGCCCAAGCTGTGGCCAGCGGAGCAGGCCGCGGCTGGCTCAGAGCTGCGCCGCATGGCCATCTGCGGCGAGGATGTGCAGAACCTCGAGGAGGTGGGCGCGGTCGCGCTGGTTGTGGAAGTGAACAGCACACACGAGTCTGCCTGGGAGCTGCGAGAGCTGAGCTTGTACAAGCGAATGACGAGTTTTGGATATCAGGTCCGGGAAGGGTGACGGGGGCAATGGGGGCCACAGGTGTGGGGCAGCTGCAAGGGCAGCCAGGAGGGCACGCGCGGGTACACATGCGGCCTGTGGCTGGCGCTGCACAGCCTGGCAGCGCATGCGGCGCCGGAGGACTCTGGCGGCGCGTTTTTCATGGCTTCCCTGAGGTGCACCCAAAGGCACCTGAGTAGCATGTTGCGTGTTCTCCACCGCTCTGCAGGCTTTACGTCTGCTGCACGTGCTGCGGCCGTGGCGTGCGGGGTGATTCGGCTGACAGTGCTTGCGCTGCAGGGGCTTTATCAAACACTTCTTCCAGTGCTCCGAGTGCTCGGAGCACTTTCTGGAGCTGCTGAAGGACGAGGCCGCTGCAGCCGTGCAAAGCCGAGACGATGCGGTGCTGTGGTTGTGGCGTGCGCACAACCAGGTTCAATTCCCTCTCTGCGCCTTTTGCATGCCCCACGATGCACACGTTGTGCCCCAGGTCTGCTGAGTCCAGAACGTGTGCAAGCGCAGGGCCCCTTTACATGTGCAAACTGCCTCAGGCCTGCTGCCCCGCAGGTGAACGCGCGGCTGGCCGAGGAGGAGAAGGAGCGTGGCGATGGGGACCCCTTCTACCCCAAGCTGCAGTGGCCGACGGCGGAGGTCTGCGCGCTCTGCCGCGCGCCGGTGCTGCGCGGCGCCGAGGCGGCCGAGCCGCAATGGAACGAGGGCGAGGTTGCGCGGTTCCTTGTCAAGTTCTTCAGCGCGCCGCCGGGCATCGTGCTGCAGCGGCCACCGGCGGCGCAGAAGGCGACGCGTGCATGGGGCAGCAGGTGCGGCCCGTTCGCACGCGCTCTTCTGGTTCCGTGCGTTGCAAGGCCCTGCCTGCACCTGCCGTGACACGCCTGTTGCGCTGTGCAGGAAACACCTGGCGCGGAGAGCAGCTGTGGCCACCTGGCATGCGCCGCGCGCTGTGCAGGTCCTGCTGCTGCTGGCCGCGGTGCTGGCAGTCGTGGTGGCGGTTGTGCGCAGGCGCCCTGCCCCGACGCGCACCTCTAAGAATGCAGTGCTATGACGGGGCGGCCCAGCCCTTGCACGGGCTGGGCAGCAGGCTAGCTCCGGGGTGTCATGGCACAGTAGCGGCAGCGGGGTGCTAGCAAAGGAGGTGTAGCTCTAGTCATGCGCGATGGCGTGCTCTGGAAGCAAGCTCGGACTCTGGACCGGCGCGCTGCGTTTCTCCGCACGAGTGCCTGTGTGCCACTTGTGTTTACAGTGCATTCTCAGTGTATTTTGCAGAAGCACGTGACAGAAACAAGCATGAACTCGCTTTCATGGCAAAGAAGGCAGTGTTTGCGGGTGCTGTGCAGGTCGTGATTCTGTTTGGTGGCAGAAATGACATGTTGTGGCAAGTTGAGCATTAGCTAGCTGCACATGCCCTGGAGGGTGCTCAAGGAGCCGGGGTTACAATTTAATTTAGTAAGCTACAACTGTCTTCTTGACAGAGCTCAAGTCTGTGTATGACTACCTTCTTCCCATGGTGTCTGCCCTAGCATCTTAAGCAGGCCTTGGCATTCATAGAGTGATGCCAGCTATGCTGGGCCAAGGGCCAGGTGCAGACGCCCGCGCAAGCCACACGCGGTACGCATGTGCCACACTACAATGACGATGTGCTGAGGGCACTGGTGGAGACAGGCGACAGTGAGAGTGCTGCCTTGTGCAGGGTGCTGGTGCGCGTCCGGCCACTCGCCAAAGAGTGCACGCACGAACGGTGCCTGGAGCCTCAAAGCCAGACCCGCTGCACATACGCGCTGAGCGTGGCCACTTGTTCAACTTTGACCAGGTGCAATTCATACAGTTCACTGCCCCGCAAGCACAGGTTGCTGTGCAGCTTCAGCGATCACTGGTGGTGCAACGGGAGCAGGTGCTGGGGGAGGAGGCAACACAGGAAGATGCATATGCAGCCGCAATGCAGGGAGTGGTGCAGGATCTGCGGCTTGGCATCAATGCATCCGTCATAGCGTACGGGCAAACAGGTGCATGCGCAGCTTTTAGCGCACACGCGCAACAAACTTGAAGCCTCCTGCTGACTTGACAGCACATGTCACATGCAGGCTCTGGTAAGACACACAGCCTCTTCGGCGACATGAGCTGCGAGGGCCTGGAAGGCATCGTGCCAAGAAGTGTGCATGACCTGTTCAATGCACTGTTCCAGCCTGGGAACGACAGGCTTGACAACACTGGCTGCCAGGTGCCATGTGCCTTGGCTTTCACCTCAGTGAGGGCCACTGCTTGACCAAGAGCCTGAAACGTGTTCGCTCCTGCAGCTGACTGTGAGTGTGGTGGAGATCTACTGCGAACGCATACGCGACCTGCTCTCTGACTCACCAGAGCAAGGCGAGGGCCTGGCCGTGCAGCAGGACCGCGTCCGCGGCATCGTCATCCCTGGAGCCTGCGAGCTCCCAGTGCGCTCCGAGGGCGAGGTCATGCGCATCATACGACTGGGGCTCGCCAGGCGCATGGTGGCAGCGACCGGCATGAATGCCGTCAGCAGCAGGTCGCACTGCGTGGTGCTGCTGCGGCTGAGACAGGCACTCGAGGACGGCTGCATGCTGCACAGCAAGCTGTGCCTGGTGGACCTGGCAGGCGCGCGCATGCTAGCCGCCACCCGCCGGGCTGTGGTGTCAAGGAGGCCCCTGAAGCTGAATGCATGCAGGGCAGGCTCGGAGAGGCAGGACCGCACGCATGCAGACAGCCTCACGCTGGACGAGGGCAGGATGATCAACAAGTCCCTCAGCGCTGTCAGCAACGTCGTGTGCGCGCTTACGGATGGCCGCAGCGCGCACATCCCATACCGCGACTCCAAGCTCACCCGCGTGCTCCAGGCACACTCCTTGTTTGCACTATTGGCGCCATGCTGTTCCACGTTTCTTTTTTGATTTCTAGATTAACACAGTAAACATTCTGCTGTCACATCCAGGATGCGTTGGGGGGCAATGCCAAGGTGACGCTGCTGGTGTGCTGCTCGCCAAGCTCGGACGATGCCAATGAGACGCTGTCATCGCTGCGCTTCGGCAGCCGCGCCAAGGGCATTGTCAACACCGTCCAGGCATGCCATGCTGCGTGTCGCTTGGGTTGTGGCAAACCTCCCACAATGCCTGGCACTCACCGTTTTCTGCTGTTGCCGGCCACAGGCAAATGGCGCACGCAAGGGGCCTGCCGATGACGACGCCGCACGCCTGCTGGCCGCCGCGCGCCACGAGTGCGAGCAGCTACGCAGCGAGCTGGCAAACCTCCGTCTAGAGACTGCAGTGGGCACATCAATGCCCTGCGCGGGCAGCCACAGAGGCAGCGGCGAGCAAGAGCGCCGGGCTGTCTGGGTGGGCAAGCTGGATGCGTGGCTGTCCGTGCCTGTCATTTGCGCGCTGCAGGGCTTGTGCGTTGCGGGCCTGATTGCACTGCATGCTGGGCCGGCGCCATAGGCCTTCGTCCTGGTTCTCGAGCTGCCCAATAAATTACATGTTACAGCCCACAGACCCCCATATCTACCTGACCCCAGTATAGGCTCGTGCTAGCTACGCCTTGCGTTGCCGTCCTGGCTACTCATGCAATCCACAAAAACTGCAAACTAAGCAGAGTAGATATGGCTCAAGCCACAACTTGACATGTCTAGGGCTAGCATCCCTGGCCGCCTACAGGTCCAGGCTGCGGTGCTGCATGTGCTGGAAGAACAGGCGGTTGTCCCCATAGTCTGATGCAACAAACTCACTGGTGGTGACCATCTGTCCGATGTGAATACCGTTCTTCCCCTCATCGGCGCCCAGCTCTGCCGGGCTGTTGCGCTTGGCTGTGATGTCCCACAGGGTCGTGCCGACGGGGAGAGTGGCCAGCGCTTCACGGTAGTCCTTGTCCTTGACGGCCTCGAAAGCGCGCTTCGCCTGCAGCTGAACGGCCGCTTGGAGGCACTGCATGCCACTGGTGAGGCAGCGGACTATTCATTTCTGTCAGGTCGCACCTCCAGGGTGGGAAGGAAGAAGATCTGGTACATCTCCTTTGGGTTGGACACAGGCGAGCCGTCCCGGTTGACCCTGGCAGCATCTAACAGCGGCATGTTCCGCGGGTTCTCCGGCCTGCACAACACATCAGCACCTGTCATGCCCCGTTTGGATCCACAAGACATTCCAAATGCCACAAACGCACAGGCAGCCCTGGCGAGAGCGCACTTGTCCGCCGGTTCATGGTCGATGAACGGGTCCTTGTCTGTGCTGTGAAGGCTGGCGATAGCGACCGCAAAGGCGCCATTGAGTATGACGCTGGGCACGCTGGCAGGCCTTGGCAGCACGTTGCTCATCGGCAGGCTGAAAACATTGCGATCTTCGGCCTGGCCGTCCAGCGAGTTCAGCGCCACCATGTTCTTACTCTGCGTGGCAGGCAGGGTTGTCAGCTTTCTCCTATATACTCCACAGCATGGTGGATCTCGGCACTGCTGCAAAATGCCTCAGCCCCTGTGAACGCACCTTCTGCCCATCGATCATCATCTTGACGGCCAGGCCAGGCGTAAATGATGGGATCTGGTGGCGCGCGAGCGACACCCGCACAAGCCCAGTGCTGTCCGCTGCAAACATGCCAGTGAAGCCCGCATTTGCGCCCCCAGACGCCAGTCGCATCTCCACCTTGGCCACGCTGCCGGCCCAGGTGGCTGCACTCTCAGAACATGGCCACTGACGGCTGCCCGCTCACAGGTACAATGATCAGAGGAGGCTAGCAGACGAGCGCGTGCATGCACCTGCCAAAGGAGTGGATGACCTTGGGCGCATGCCCCTCTGGCACCTGGAGGACGGCACATGACGCAAGTGTTCTTGGTCGTGCCATGCGGGCCTCCCGCCGCTTGCAGGTGTGCTAATCGGCCTCTGTGCAAATAAGCAGGGCTTGCAGCGACAGCACGCAGGCGGGAACCACCTCGTCCGAAGGGTGCTCAAAGGTTGCGTGCAGGAAGATTGGGTTAAGGACGTTGAGGGACGTGAGTGGGTCGGGGTCGGTGGTCGGCAGCGCGCCTGGGTACCTGCCACCCAGGGCCAGATGTCAATGAGAGGCACCTGACCACCTATGTAAAAGTTTGCTGCAACCAGCCAAGCCTCTGCTTAAGGCTTGAGCGCTAGCCCATCCATCTTTCAGCAAGCCCAGGTCATGCCAGGGCACCTTGACAGCCAGGGCACCTTGTTTGTTGTCACGTCGTACAATATCGAGCGTTATGCAGACCCAGGGGCATGAGCGGCATGCCGCCGCACCTGGTGTCTGTGATGTTTTTCCACAGCAGATCCAGCTTAGCCGCTGCCGTCTGGGCATCATAGTCCTGTGGCAGCGCCTGCAAGCCAGCAGTCGAGCACCATATTATGCCACGTATAGGCTCACGGCCCTGCAGCAAGAACAGCACAGTGCAATGTGCTGCTTACAGAGCTGCAACATTCAACTTTTCTGCCGATCTGCATTTAACGATGTCCGATCAAGCACTCCTTGCCACACTCGTACAGAGGACAGCAATCATCAAGAAAGCGAGCTTGCGCTGCGAGGGAGGAGCTACCTGCGCCATGATCAGGAGTTGACTGGGTTGCAGGATACGTCTGTACGACTGTTGGCACACCTCGCACGGGGCACCTGCTCCTTGTGTCGTGCGTCAGCTACCGAGCCTCTCTGCCGGTGTAACTTGTCTCGAGGGTCAATGGATTGTATTGGAGATCGAGCAGTCTATATTTTTTGGTATCGAACTCACCTCCTCATCTGCACTTACGGGGAAGGTGCCTCGCAGCCTGCAAAGACACCCTCTGTACCTCAGTCAGTGAAGCGGCATGAGCGCACGAGTCTTGCAGCTGTTGGGCAAGTACACGCTTGCATGAGGCTTCAGACCCAGTAGCACCCGTGGAAAGGGTCAATGGCACAGTAGCGCATGCATGCGAGCAGAACAGACTGCTCTGACAGGTGCGCAGACTCAGGTAGATGATGGCAGCGCTACTCAGGTACTTATCTGTGCAGGCTTCCTCGCTCCTATACTACTATAAGGACCTGTTGCTTCACATCTGCGGGGTCAACTATGCGAAGGTGCGCTGTGCGCGCTTTTGTTGAACATGCAGGTGCGCGGTTGGCAGTGACACAAATGCAGCTGATAGAGTGCACAGCATTCATGCTTGTGTTGCTAGGTACTGGCCTGCCCCGGATGCAGGAACATCTGGCACAGTTGTTATAGGACATGATTGTCATGCATGCGCGCTAGTGCTGTATTTCTTGCCTGTCTGGCAAAGCGCGCATTACCGTGACACTGCATGCGTTTGTGGTTTGCAAAGCCGCTGACAGCCTCAAGACCCACCGCTTGTTGCCAGGGAGGTATGCTTGATTTGTGGCCAGCCCCGACGCGCTGCTTGTACAGGCGCAATCTGTATACAACGGTGTTGTGCCCACGTGACAGTGCCTGACTTCTTTGCCCCAGAAGTGCCACTTCTGGTATGTGGACCACAACTCTTTTTTAATAGCCTTGGGAAGGAGGGCAAAGTCTCACAATACTGTCAGCCTAGGCAGCCGGCAGTGACACGCAGCTGCCCAGCATCTGCTGCAAATGCTGGGACAGCCTGGCGCCGGCCGTGCCCTGCCAAGGTTGAGCACCCCAGTGCGCCTTGTGCACGAGAGGCTGGGCCTGAATGCTGTGCCAGCGGGGGACATGAGAGGCAGGAAGCAAGCGATGAACTTTATCAGCCTACGCATGCAACAGGTGGCTGATGCACAGAGTAACGCGTTCTTCATGTCTGGCTGCCAGTCACACAATTTCTGCTTAGGCTCCCAGCCCCACATGAACCCCACCATGCAGCAGAGTTTTTGGCTCGTCTAATTGCAGTGAAAACAGCGCCGTATGCTCCTGGGCGCAGAGCCTTGGATGAGAGCCCTACAGGGTCACAGACTCCTGCCTCTCCTAGTTCAGAGGGAAAGCACAGGAGCATATTACGCCAAAGGTGCTCCGTAGGGCACCCAGCCTCCAGCTGTAGGCGTGCCAGTGGCTCTTTACCTGAGGGAGCACAGTTCCACTGTGCACCGCAAGGCACGTCCTGCGTGCACTGTAAAAACAGCTGCAGTGCTGCTGCATTCTGCATAGGCTGAGCGGCGCTGCTCACCAGTCGGGCAGAAGACGCTGTGATGGCGAGCGCTTGTTGCAAGCATCGGGCGCTGAGCAACACGCTGGCCAGCACCAGTGGTCGGCAGCGCGCCGATGCCTGCAACACTACCACGGCGCCCGGGCGAGGTAAGCACGGCGCCGTACACACCAGTCTCGTTACCACTTGCCGCTTTCCTCGCGCCTGCACTTACCGCGCCCGGTGGCCTCAGGTAGCGTGCCCGGTCGAGCGCCGCTCAGGGCCTACCACCAGCTCACAGGCAGCGCCTCTCCCGCTGACTGGACCGGCGGCAACGGCTCCCCGCCGAGTCACGCCGGCGCCCCTTCCACCACCGGGCACGGGTGGGCCGCGGACGTCCGGCTGATGGAGGACCTGCCGGCCCAGGACCCCAGCCTCAACACGGTGCGTGGCGCGCGCGCCCTCCGCCCGCTCCGCTCTGCTGCCAGGGCTCGCCCGGCCCTGAGCCCAGCGGTGTTCTGCGCGAGGGTGCTTCTGTCAGGTCCCGTCAGCAGCCACAGTCGGCTGATACACGGTTGGAATCATGCATTACCAGGACTTGAGGGCCAAGATACCTGAAACGCACGGCCTGAGCCAAAGTGACCTGAATCGTCGGCCTGAGCTGAGCTGAGCGCTTAGCGGGGCGCGGCGCCGGGCAGGAGCTCGTGTCTAGCGGCCGGTCCATCTCCACGCTGTTCACGCCCGACGACTGGGAGTACCACCAGACGACCACGCGGTACATCCGCAACCTGTTCAACATCGGCAACAGCGCGGTGTTCCGCAGGTGCCTCGCGGTGCGGGGCCACCCTACCCTATGCTCAACTCGCTGCTGTCCTTTCCGGCGGTCTTCCGAACAGGCTATACCCTGCATGTTGATGCAAACTGCCTGAAGGCAGCGCACTAGTGTGTTTTTCGCCAACACTTGGCTGGAGTGGCTGTGTGAACCCTTGCACGCGCGTCTGTGGCGCTAGGATGCATCCTCCTGCACATGTACCTAATACGCGACCGTCCCGCCCATGCTCCTGGTGCGGCGAGCTCCGGCTTGCCGCCCCTGCCGCCCTGGCCGCGTCCCATCGGGACTGCTGCGCGCTCGGGCCGGCATGCGGGCACCTCCTGCAGTCATGCCGGTGCTCGCGCTGTCGGATGCACTGCCTCAGGCGTGGCCGGGCGCGCCGCGCGCGCCGCCGGCGCGTTCGCGCACAGTCCGTATCGCCTATGCCCCACCCGCCTGTCCCGCGCCTGTCCCGCGCCTGACGCGCCCGGGCGCGCGCGGCCGCGCAGCCGTGCCTGCTGACGACGCTGTTCTCCGCGCTGCTGGTGGCGTACAACCTGCTGGCGCAGCAGCGCGGCTGGGCGCTCGCGGCGACCGCGCTGACGCCGCACACGCTGCTGGGCAGCGCGCTGTCGCTGCTGCTGGTGTTCCGCACCAATGCCTCGTTCGCGCGCATGGTGGAGGCGCGCCAGGCGCGCCCGCCGCGTGGCCGCCCCCCGCGCCTCGGCCGCCGGCGCCGCGCGGCTTGGCCAGGGCGCGGCGCCGCATGCGCGTGTCGTGTCCCCGTTGTGGGCGAGGCCTAGCAACACCATGCCCCCCGTGGGGCAGAAGCCAGCTGGTGTGTTAAGCACAGGTCTGGAGGCTGCTGAGCACAGCAGCGTTATCGGATTGCTTGCAAGGCCGCGGTGGTGTTTGCACAATTCGGCGTCCTGATGCTGTGCTGCCTACGGCGGCAGATGTGGGGGTGCCTGGTGCGCAACAGCAGGGAGTGGATCCGGCTCATCTCGGTCTACTTCCCGCGAGAGTTGCTGCCGCCGGCCGTCGCTTATGTGCAGGCATGCCAGCCGTAATTTCTTGCAGACGATATCCTCGAAAAGTTTCATTGCAAGGTCACCTCTACCTGACACAACTGATACTTTGTGACTCCTCGCTTGCTCTGCACTTTGCATTTGTCCAGGCAGCATGGACGGCATCACCCGTCCGTGTGCTCCTGGGCTGGCCTGTGGGGCCGGCGTGACTGCTGCGAAGTAGTGCTGAGATCGTTAAAGCATTGTCCTTGCCTGCCAATATTCTGGTCTTACATGGAACGCACATGCGACCTCATAACCTCATGACATGCCGCGCAGGCATTCGCGATTGTGCTCAAAGGGCAGCTGCGGGCGGGGCGCACGCGTCCAGACCCGCGCGACCCGACCCGCTACCGCTACGATGCCGCCGCTGCGCTGCTTCATGTGCGGCCACCGCACTCCTGCACGAGTGCCGGCCGTGCGCCTGAAATACATTGTCCAGGCGGTGCAAGGGAGATCTTCCAAACAGGCCATGGTGGCCTCCTGTGTTGACGCAGCGCGTAGCAGGACGCTCGTGTTGCGCGCTGCCCAGTGACGTCTCGGACCAGCGGCCTCAGCTTGGGTGGCCAGCGCATGCGCCCGTCCCACCTCGTCCGCGCCTCTCACGCCAAGCGCTGCGTGCAGGTTGTGGACGAGGCCGAGGCGACGCGCCTGCTGGGCAGCTTCAACCCCCCGGGCGCAGTCGCGCGTGCGCGGCCACCCGCTGTTGTCCTGCTCCGGGCACCGCTGTTCCTATCGCAGACAGTGCTTTTGCCTGTATGGTGTGCGTGCCTTGATGAGATCGCACGCCAGTGTGACAGGCACCCTACCAGAGAAGGCCTCTCTGGAGCTGAGCGTGCTGACCGGCCGGGCTGTGCGCGCCAGGGCGGCTGACGCGGCTGGTGGCGCAGGCCGATCAGCGGGTCGGCCTGCCCCACCATGTGCCGTACAGGCTCGACGAATGCATTGCGGGTACGCCCTGACCCAACAGACACAACCCAGTAGCGGCGCTTGCCAGAGTCACAGTGCAAGTCGCTACCACCACTGTCATGGGGAGGCCCTTGGCTGGTCTCGGCACACTGGCACCTGCCCCCGGAAGCAGACCCTGTCATGGGGAGCAAGCTTCAGCAAATAATTAATGTGGACATGCTTGGCACTAGCTGTCGTGCATTGCCTCAGGCTCGCTAGGCGCTGCATGCACCCTACTGGTGCGGGCCCAGCGGCACCCTCGTGCGGGGGTTGAGGCCACCCGTGCCGCACGCAGGCCTCACGGCGGCGGCGAGCGGGTGCGACCGGCTGCTGAAGACGCCCGTGCCCATCAGCTACACGCGGCACACGGCCCGCAGCCTCATGCTGTGGCTGCTCACGCTGCCGGCGGCGCTCTGGCCCAAGATGGGCCCCTCGCTCGTCGTGGCCGTGTTCTTCATCTCGTACGTGCTCATCGGCATCGACGAGCTGGGCGTCCAGATCGAGGAGCCGTTTGCGATCCTGCCGCTCGCGCCGCTCATGATGAAGATCCGCAACGAGGTCGTGGCGACCGTGGGGGAGCTCACCGCGGAGGACAGGCAGCTGAGCGCAGCCATGTAAGCACTGGCGCACGTCCGCAGGCGCCGTTGGGTGTCGAGGTTGCGTGCGCGAAGGAGACCCTGAAGACATGCATGCCTGCCTCCTCCATAAGGCCATGCATATGAACACAGTGAGCCTGAATAAGCCACTCAAAGGAGGCAAGAGCCTGCTCGCAAAGGCGGGAAGCAGGCGCTCAGATGCAGCGCCAGGCATGCCTGAGGGCGGCGCAGAGGGAGCAGCCAGCTTTCCGCCCCAGAAGACCTGCACGCTGCAGTGCCCGAGCATCTACCTGCGGCTCGTGCTGTGCGCCTCACCGCCAACGCCCTGTGTGCGTACATATTGCCAAGTACAGAAAATTGATAGGCTCAGGACTTTGCAGATTGCGCCTCGGGCAGCCCATTGAGCGGGCATTAATTACGCCCGGCGGCAGTCGTCCCGAGGCCGCAGCTACTTGACCATGCTTGCGTGAAAGCACCTAGAGGCCATCCGTCTGCAGGGATAGCTGACGCTGATCGACACTGTCAACCATGCCCTCTGTGGCGGGAGTCCGTGCAGGCGCCAGGACGGCAAGGCTGCAAAGGTGACGCTCGGCGTCATACGCAGCGCAGTCCAGGCCGGGCTGCGACAGCTCTTCGGCTCAGTCGGCGGCGCCGTCCCTTTTGAGGTGGTCGGCACGTTGGCCATCGAGGGCGCCGCGATAATCAAAGCAGACAGAGGGTGTGGCTTTGCGCCGTACGCTAACTCGGCGCTGCAGCAGGCTTGCCTCCCGTGCTGTTGTTTGCTGTCAGTTCGCTGCAATGAGCGCCACATAGTGCTGCTCTATGAAGCAACGTGCTTGCTGCGGTCCCTCTGTCTCGCTATCCCGAGGAGCAGGGAAGGAGATAGAGGTGCGATGTGCAGGGACTGCCAGAAGCTGTGGGCGGCCGCTACCGTGCTCACGCACTTTGATGGGCGGCCCTGCACTCTGTCAGTGCGCACGCTACTCGTCTGCACCAGGCCCTTCTCCAGAGGACGATCTCTGTGCTTGAGACACCATGCCGTGGCTCACATCATGCACTCAATGTCCATTGCCAGCAGGTGCACCCAACGCTGCTGATGCACAGAACTGTGCCCCATAGTGCACTCTTCCTGGTGCCTCAGCATGGCTTCTGCTGCATTGGTGCAGGTCGAGGCTGCCAGCCCCTTTCTGGCATCCTTGGCGGTGGACAGCCGCGCATTCACAGCTGCTTTGCCCTTCCCCCTGTGATGTGCTTGGGTGCGCATTGTCTGGACCCCTGTGGAGGGTCATGCCCTAGTCAGTCCTGCTCATGTGCCTATGCAGGGAGTTGCACGGTACGCATGCGTATGGCTGTCACACATGACCCTTTGCAGACGATACATAACCCAAAAACATGCACACTGACCATACGCGGGATTGTAGACACCCCAGCAGCAGGCTGCTGGGAACCATACCCGATACAATTGTTTGCAATTTAGACATCACAACTGCCACTGGAACAGCAGAGAGACACTGAATGCATAAGTTCGTCGGAACACAGCCTATGCACGTGCATCATCACACCCGTCCGAACTTGGCACTCCTGTGCACAAAACAATAGCAGTACCATACAGCAGTAAGCGCATGCATGCTGCAACAAAGCCCATGGTCACGAAAGTGCAACAACCAGTGGCATAAGCGGCCATCCTACGGAAGGTAGGGCCCACTGCGTGCTCTGTGGCAGCATGTGCTGCCAAGACAATGCTGTGCGGGCAGACCCAGATTGTCGCCCGCCGCGAGCACGCGCCAATGCGTCAGCAGACGTAAGGAACACACAGCGGCATGGGCCCCGTGCAGCCGCCGGCTTGCAGGGCACATGCTGCCTAACAGAGACCACAGTCCACAGAGACCCCACCGCCCCATCCCTTGCACTGTTAACCTCTCGCCCTGTCGGACTCTGGCGGGGCGCTCGCACCCGCCGCCACGGCCGCTCCGCTTGCAGGTGCCTCGGGGCGCAGGCCGCGGCCTCCGTCTGCAGCGCCCGCGCCCCCCGGCAGCGACTCCTCCGGCGCGTCTGCAAACTTGGCCTCCGCGATGCTGTACGCCGGGTCGCTGACAGAGTCCCGCGGCTCATGCAGCGCCGCCTGCTCGTAGCCCAGCGGCGCCTGCGCGCCGCCCGGGTGTCAGCACCCTGAGCAGGCTTTTGACACCCTAACGCTGTCGGCGCCGCTGACAGACATCCGCGGCTCGTGCAGCACCGCCTGCTCGTAGCCCAGCGGCGCCTGCACGCCGCCCAGGCGTCCGCACCCTGACGCAGCCTCTTCACACCCAAGCCCTGTTGGCGTCGCTGAGCAGCCTGCAGCCCGCTGGCGCCAGCGTCACCGCCTCCCCAACCTCCCCTTGGCACTGGGCATGCAAGCACTGCGGGCAGGCGTAACGGGTGTTAACAACACGCGCAGCGCAGCAGCCTGCCCGCACGGCGCCAGCGCTGCGGCAGGCGCGGCAGCAAGCGCGCCGCGCCGCGCCGGGCTGCACCTGCGCGGCTGTAGCCGAGGCGGAGGGCCGCTTGTCGTCCGCAAAGTGCCGCTCCCATTGGTCGCGCAGGCGCGCCGCGGTGATGGCCTCGCCGGCGCGCGCCGCCTCGCCGTGCTCCTCGTCCTGCAGCGCGGGTCAGGATTGTGCCCGTGTTGCAACTAGCCCCTGCTGGCCTGAGCCCCCACCTCGGCTGAAATGTCATGCTCCCGCTGCCCAGGCGCACGATGTTGAGCACCACGCCGCAGAGTGCGCCGAGCAGCATTCGGTTGAGGAGCTGTTAAACAGATACATATTGGATTGGCCTGTTTGGGGCCGGCAAGCAACAATGTCTCATTGTGTCAAATTCTGGTGGACCTGCTTCGGACCGCCCTAGCGCGACAGCCGCCACACGCGCCGGCCGCACCAGGTGCTGCAGCTCCGCGGCGTCGGCCGTCGCGGCCGGGCTGTCCGCCGGCAGCGCGTACATGCGCTCACCGCCTGCCGCGGGCGCGCCCGCCGCCGGGTCCAGGGGCGCCTCCGGGAACCCTTCTGCGTTAGGGTCCGCAACCGGCGCGTCCTCGCCGGCCGCCGCGGCACCGGCGTCGGCGTTGGCGTCGGCGTCGGCGACCACGCCGGTCACCTCGCCGACCTCGCCCTCCGCGACCGGCAGGCTGCGCGCCAGCCGCTCCGCTCGTGCCTGCGTGCGGTGTAGGGTAGGGTAGGGTAGGTCAGTACGCCGGGCGCGGCGGCGCGGCGGCGCTCGCGCATCCCAGTGGGGCAGGCCAGGCAAGGCCGCGAGGGTGAGCTGGTCGAGGGTTTTGCATGCTCCTGACATGTGATGGACATCATACAAGCACCAGGTTCATTAGAAGTCGCAGAAAGCAAAGCTTGTGTGGCCTCTCCAAAATGAGCTGCATTGTTCGTGCAAACATGTTCATACCGGCTCTGCATCCGCCAGGCACAGGCCCTGCAGGGGCTCTGTTGGTGAGCCGCGCCTGCGCGCGCGCGTAGTCGGACTGGTCGCCGAAGCGCTCCGGCTGGATGTTGTTGGGCACGAGCGTCTGCCCGATCGCGGCCGCGCCAACGCCGCTGGTCAGCACCGCGCCTGGGTCACGCGCCTCCTTGGCCGCCGCCATCTCGCGCACGCCGCGCCGCTCGAACGTCATCCTGGCGCCGCCGGCCGGCGCGTTAGCGCGGCGTTGGAAGCACGCCGCTCACGCAGACTAAAATCGGCCGGCACACGCCGGCGCGCTCCCTGGCTTGCAGGCCGCTCTGCCGGTGCGCGCGCGCGCAGCCCGGCCTGCATCGATCGGCCCCTGCGGGGGGCGCGGAGGAGCCGGGCTGCGGCGGGGGAAGCTCCCGTCAGAGAGCGCGGGCGGCGGCAGCGCGGCGACGCGCAGCCTGCGCGCGGGCACGCTCGCAGCTCCCGGCGGAGCCAGCCCTGGTCTGCACGGCGCGGCCGGCGGGCCGCACCGGAAGTGGTGCACCGCGTCGGTGCGGCACGCGATTGCGCCAGTGCGCAGGTCCACGCGCTCGGGCACCACCGCCTCGTCCACCACGTGCGCGACGCTGAAGCCCCGGTCCGTCTGCGGCGCGCGCGCGGCGCGCGGTGGCCCGTCAGCCAGGTTGCGGGGCCGCGGCTGCGTCATGCGGCGCCGTCGGCACCCAGGGCCGGACGCCGCGGCCGCGCTCGCGGGCCTGTGCCGTGCTGACCCCGCTGTCTCTCTGCAGCGCGGCGCGCACGTCGGCAGCCACGGCAAGGCAAGCGGGAGCTCTGGTCAGACCTGCGCAACAGTAAACAGGGTGCGATTGCTGCAACATGCGCAGCAGGCGCCGAACAATCCGGAATGGCACCCAGCTGCAGGCACTGATACAAGGATACATGTGTGGTTAATACCACGCCCTGTTGAGCCCCCTGCTGTGTAAGGGGGTGTTGAGCCGCGCGCCGGCAGCATCCAGCTGCACTGTTACAGGCGCCTCATTGAGCGGGCCGGGTGACGACATGCATCTCGGGCCTGGCTGCCAGCGGCGCACCAGGATGTCGATGAGCATGTCGGCCGCGAGCGGGTGGCGGCTGAACAGCTGGTTGCGCGTCTTCAGCTCCGCATGCCCGGCCAGGCTGCAGCGCTTGAGCACCGGCATCGCCTCCGCGTCGATCACGCCGACAACCTGCACGCGCGGCCCCCTCCCTTCCCGTCGCCCGCCACACCAAGGCCGCATGGTCGGTGCCCAGCCAGAGGGGGACCCCGTCGACTCTCAGCCGGGCAGCGCACGGTTTTTTTGTCCCGGCACAATCCTAGAGTAAAGTCGTTCACACGGCTAAAGTCGTCCATACGGCCTCCGGCGTGTCGGGGCGCCGGGCACCGACAGGGTCGCCCTGCGCCCTGGCAGGCGGCTCCAGGCTCGGCCGCGCGGGGGCGCGGGGCGCGCCGCGTGGAAGAGCGTGGGGTGGCGCTTGCTGTAGGTGTCCAGGTGCGCAACCAGCTGCTGCCGCGACGCGCGCACCAGGTCCTTGGCCAGCGGCAGGTGGCGGATGGCCGCGTACCTGCGCGCGGGTTCAAGGTAGGGTGAAGATCTCACGGCTCGGCGCGCTCCGCGGCGGGCCCCGGCCGGCCTGGACGAGGCGCCGTGAGCGCGGCGCCGCATGCAGAGCCTGCAGGCTCCCTTGCGCCTGTTTCCTTTGCAGAGGGTGTGCTGCAGGCGCTTCCCCGGGTACGCGCGTGGATCTGGTGGAGCGTGAAACTTGCTGGCGTGAGGCGCTGCAGGCCGTCCGGCGGCGCACGTGCTCTCATCGAGGTCGAGGCTGGACTGGTAGCGCAGCTCGCGCGCGATCTGCGCCTTGCACTCGTCCAGGCTGCCCATGGCGTCGATGAGCGAGAAGGGGAAGTACTGCTTGAGGCGCAGCAGCGTCGAGTAGTGTTGCTGCGCGCGGCCGCCGGCCCGAGCGCGTCAGCGTTGGTGTTGTTCAACTTCAGTGCTTGTATGATCAGCGTGCATTGGATCCAGCACCGCATGCTGACGCTGACGGTGGCGCCTGCAGCAGCCCCAGAGCCATGATGCTTTCTTTCACTCCAGCACGCCCCTCTCCAAGCAAGCCGCTTCGTTATCACCGCCCCAGCCACCGCACTCTCGACGCCCACACGCGGCCCCGCTAGCCTCACAGCAGGGCCGCGCCTTGAACACCTCGTAGCGCCGCCGGCACTTTGCGATGTCGATGTCCGTGCTGCGCAGCTCCCACAGGTCGCCCGCGCCCGCGTCCAGCACGCGCCTGCCGGCCAGAGGGTACCATGTTGCACAGATCTATTACCGGCAAGCACGACCTGACCATGTGGGGTGGCTCCCTATCTCACGCGCACGGTGACATGCATGCTGCTCCAGAGCTGAGCGCCCATAGTGCAGTGGCTGGAGAGCTTATGCAAGTCTGGCGCACGCCTCTCCTGGAGCTGGAGCTCAGACCGCCAGACTGCGCTGAGGCAGCGCTCCCCCGAGCCCGCCGCTATAGGGTATGGGCGCTGGCCGCGCGAGGGGGGGCGCGCGCACTGGTTGTGCAGCGAGGCCAGCTGCGCGCGCATCATCTGCCGCCGCACCGACTCCTCCTGCTCCACGTACAGCACGACCACCTGCCGCCGCCCGGGCCGATAGCGGTTGGGGCCAGAACCTGCCAGAACCCTAATGAGCGCCCTAGGCTGCGCTCAGGGCGCCAGCCATACAGGCATGACCTAGGCTACCCATGACCTACCCTATCATTCATCATGCGAAGGCACCTGAGAGTACGAGCACTGCAGCGCTCCCACGTCGCGCGGGGTCAGAGCCGGCAAGGGGGGAGGGGGGCCCCCGCGAGCGACCTTGAAGGACGGCCGCGGGAAGCGCCACTCGTCGGGCGTGTCCGCGTGCTTCAGGTGTAGGCTCATCATCTTGTCGAACAGCAGCTTCAGGAAGTCGGCCTGTGGCGCCGTGTCAGGGGTGGGCGCGCGACCGGCTTGACACGCCTTCCAGCATGCAGTGCTGCGCGCGCGCTGGCTTGCAGCAGTGGGTCGCCCAACGGGCTTGGACTGCGAGCAGCTTGATGGTGTTGCGCATGTGCGCTTCAAAGCTTGCAGCCTCTGCTCGCGCGCGGCGCCCGCCCAAGCTCGTTTAATGTGTCCTGGGGGCGGGGCGCTGCCCACCTGGAGGGCGGTGCGGGGAAAGCCGTCGATGACCAGGCCGGCAGCGTCGGCCTCCCCTGGGTCGAAGATCACGTCCAGCAGAGCGTCCCCCACCTGCGCACCACACCTCTGCAGGGCTGCTGCAGCAGTGCTCATGCGCCGCTCTGCCATGCCCGCGCTCCCCTGCCGATGGAAGGTTTTCGCGCAAGCCACTGCTGCCTGCAGGGGCCTGCCGAGCCGCCAAGCGCGCTCGCGCCGAGGCTCCGTGAGAGCACACGCTTCTGCTGGGTGGGGCTCGGGGAGCCTGCGGCGGGAGGCGCGGGGCGCGCCATGGTGTCGGGCACCAGCTCGCCGCGGTCCATCATGTCGCGGATGCCGGGGTGCCGCTCCAGCAGCGACGACATCGTCACCGCGCGCGTCAGGCCCCGGCTGTTCAGGATGAACCGGGTGTTGACGCCCTTGCCCTGCGCGCGCGCGGGGCATCGCGCGCCGCGGCTGCAGAGCGCACGCTGCCCGACCGGCCACCCTCGGCGTAAATGTCGGGCAGTCTTGGAGGGAACTTGGGCCAGTTGGACAGCTTGCATCCATCTGCAGTGACACGGTGCCCCGCAAGCTTGCAGGGTCCCGTGCGGTGCTGCCGGCACGACAGAGAGAGCAGTGCTTGGTGTTTGGCCCACATGAGAAGGCATGAGAAGAGGCCGGTGGGGCGCACCGAGCCTGGCGCGCCGTTCAACCAGACGATCTCCTTCGGGCACTGGATGGCCTGCGCCAACCCCCGCCGGCCACACACTCAGCTTCAACGCTTGCACAAAAGGCTTGATGGTTGATGGCAGGGTCGTGAAGAGGCACCAAAGGCGCGTGGGGGGCGCGCACGTCCTTATGCTCTTCCTCCAAGCGGCGCCAGCAGGCGTCAAAGACGACCTGCACAGCCGTCCCAGTCTTACTTATTTTAGTCCTTGGGGACTGCAACCAACAGAGCAAAACAACGCGACGAACACGGTGAGCGGGAACACAGGGGCCTGGCACGACCTGCGCCTTGATGTTGACCTTGTCTGGTGACCCATGGAATGGTTTGACTGGCAGGTCCTCCTGTCCGCTGCCCTGCCTGTTATCCGCGGCGTCCAGGCTAGCTGCGCTCTGCTCCCGATACAAGAGCCAGTGCACATCAGTACTGCAAAGAGCGAGCAAGTGTGCGTTTCAGGCCCAATGCCTGTAAGCTCGCAGTGTCACGGCACTGGCAAAGTCTGCGATGCAGACCTGACTGCGCTGCAGGCCTTGCAACTCTTTTCTTTGACGTGCCAGACGCATGCCACATACAGGTACACGTGTGGGCATGCGCAAGTAGGGGTGTCGTTGGGAGGTGACCCCTTTTGTGCGACGGGAAGTTATCAGGCAGTGTGCCTGGCAGATGGGGCGGGGTGCGAGGGCGCCGGACCTGCGAGCAACCCCTGCGCGGTGCGCAGAACGGCCTACTGGCCCGCGGCTGGCTGACAGGTGGGCTGCTCCACTGCAGCAGCTCGCAGCAGCTGTCTCTGCCTGAGCTGGTAGCAAGGCTGTGCGAGCTGCGTCTGCTGCACCCATCGCCCGCAGCACCCCATAGAAGAAGGGGCCCCGCCTCATAGGCCAACAGTAGCTGGGTCTGTCTTGCGGCATGGGCGAGCGCTTGGCGCCGGGCAAGCATGTGTCACGAGTTAGGTCACGGGCGCGCGCACATGCGCAGGGCCGCGCAACACCAAGTTTTGAGGCAGTGTCCTTGGTAGAATATGGTGTGCAGGTATTTGCGGGTTCCCTGCACGCTCTTGTCCTGTGCTCCGGGCTCTCCTTTGTTTGTACTCCAACAGGGTCCGATACAGGGTTTTACATGGACCGCCTGAAAACAGTGGCCTGCATGCGATGACGAAGTGTCAAAGGGAAGTTGACCAGCAGGCATCGCCGAGTGTGGTGCAGAGCCCTCGCAGCAGGCATGGCCGAGTGTGGTACAGAGCCCTCGCGCTCGCGGTTGGTGCGTGGAGCGGGGGCCCTGAGACAGGGCCCACAGCCCGCCCTGGCTGCTCAACCCATTGAATTGATGGTCCAGATCTTGTAATCGCTCATGAACCTAGCCACAAAGGCCTCCAGATGGTATATCGCCTTCTGGCCCTCCTGTGTGCAACCGCACACGATATTTCAGCCATGAGCAGCATAATACACTGCAGGGCTTCAACTATGCAGCAGGAGCACTTGCGCCGGCTCCAGCAATGCACCTCATCCTGAGACCAGACATACAGCGACCAGATAGCAAACCATTCCGCGCGCGGGGCGGGGGCAAGTGGGGGGGAGGGGGCGCGTGGGCAGGGAGGGTGGCGGAGGCAGGCCGCGCCTGCAGGCGGTGCTCGAAGAACGCGGCGTGCTCGACCACCTTGTGCTTGAGTTCATCGTCCAGCTTGGTCAGCAGCTCCAGCGCC
>JAABUV010001925.1_pt1 | contig 29248 bp, 27 predicted proteins | sample 5559971 | NCBI WGS metagenome assembly JAABUV01 (sample SAMN10711881, study PRJNA513362) | rock metagenome | isolation source: Antarctica rocks | place: Antarctica: Victoria Land, Knobhead nord | collected 2015-12-19
GCCGCGCCAGCAGCGGCGCGGCCCGCCGCTCCGCCGCCGCGCGCGCCTCCGCTGCCTGCGCGCGCCCCGCGCACCCCGCCCTTGACCTGGCAGCCCACTCACACTGGGACACGGTGGATGGAAGAGTGTTGCGGCTCGGACGCGCCGCGCCTGCCATGTGTCCTCAGCAAAGCTGGAGGCCCACACGCCAGCACGCCCCATGACACCCCTCCATGCACTTGCACCGGGCCCTCAATACCTGAGCACGGGCTCACTCTGCACTATCACGCCAAGTGCGCTCACGCACTCCAGCGCTTTGCGCAGCACCTGCCGCTCCGCCTGCGCCGAGCGCGCGGCGGCTGGGCCGGTGGTCCTCTTCCTGCTGCCGGCCGGCGCGCCCACATCCGCAGCGCCGCCTGCACGGGAGCGCGCCCCGTCAATCGCCAGCACCTCGAAACCGAGGCGGGCACCGCAACAAGCAAAGCGCCAACGGCCGCGGCACGCTGGCACGGGCCAGCGGCAGCCGCACCCGCGCAGCCGTCATGCGCACCCGTGCATGCGCCGCACATGCAGCGCCCCGGCCAGCAGGGGCAGGGCCCCTGGACATGCAAGCCCTGTCAGCGAGGCGTCAGCGAGGGCAGCGCGCGCCTGCTGTCGCAGGTGCGCTCGCCGCCGCGTCCCTGCCTGGCTTGCGGGCGGCCGCTGCGCGCGGCATGCCGAGCGTCAGTGCGCTCGGTTGGGCGGGGCGCACGGACCGGCGCAGGCCGCCCCGCCAGCCTGGCCCCGCATGGAACAGGGCGCGGACTGCGTGTCTTGCCCGCCCTGTGGTTTGCACGGCGGGACACCGTGAAGAGGCTGCTGGAGCAGGGGGTAAGCGCACACGGCGCGGGATGCCTGGGTGCACGGATGCCTGGGCGGGCTGACGCCTGGACAGGGTCCGGGTGAAGCAGATTCAAAAGCAGGGGCATGCATAGCGCAGGAACAGCGCAAGCACACTGCCTCACGGCTGCTGCCACGCAAGCAGCGGCCCGGCCGCGCTGCACCCAGTGCCGATGCGCACCTGGGGTCCGCCTGGCCTGCTGGAGCCGGTGGTGCGTGCGGGCGCCCTGCTCCCCGGCCGCCGCCGCCGCCTCATGCCCTGCCTGCTGGTGTCCCTGGTGCCAGCGCGCGCCCGCGGCCGCCGCGGCCGCCGCCGCCGCCGCCGCCGCCGCCTGCTGCGTGCCGTGACCCGCCCCAGCCGCGGGCACCAAGCCCTCACGGCGGGGTCCCGAGTGCAGGCGCCAGCCCTGCCCGCCCGCCGGTTCTGCAGCCACGGCCGACCCCCATGTGCCATGGCCGGCCCCTGCTGCCGGCGCCGGCACATGCTGGGCTTCCGGGTATGGATTCGCGGCGGCTGAAGGAGCGCTGCGGCTTGGCTCACGCCGGGCGGCAAGCCAGTCGAGGGGAAGCGGCGGGAAGCCCGCCGCGGCGTTGCGCTGCGCGAGCTGGCCGCCAGGCAGGGGGGTCCCCTGCCAGGCGGCTGCGCGCGGGGCGGCGGCCGTGTCGCCTCCACTGATGTTCCATCGCACGGCAGGCGGCTCTGAGCGCCCGGGCCGGTCGCCGGGGAGCGCGCTCGACGCGGCCCAGCCGCGCAGCAGGCTCTCCCAGGCCGGCGCGGAGCTCTGGAGCGGGACAGCTGCGTAGTCAAGCGCGTGCGGGTCCAGGGCTGGTTGCTTACCTGCAGCAGTGGCGGCAAATGCTAGTTTGCACAACAGAGGTAGCGGCACTGTGCCTCCCATCACGAAGGCAAATCACGTGGTGAAGCCGCAACGTCTGAGACATCACCTCATCAGACAAAGCGAGAGGGGCGCACGTGCGCGGAGGCAGGATCAGGTTGGTGCCCGCCCTCCGGCTCAGCAGGCCTGGCACCTTACTGCTCGCTCCTCTCACCCACTAGACACCTGCTCGGGCAAGGCAGCAAGTTTGCCCGTGCCGAGGGCGCATGCATGCACCCCGTGTGCACAGTGAGTACGCTGGTGGATACACCGCCGATTGTCAATGACCAGGCGGCTGCCTCCTGTGCGCTCAATCTGCGCTCATCTGCGCTCAGTTGAGCATTGAGCAAGAAACCTTGTATAACCCAGCCTTCGACAGTGCCTCCGGAGCAGAGGTGCGCCTCAGGAGCTGCCCGCACGGTGTCCTGCGGCGGAGACGCGCCCGATAAGTTCTTTTGGAATACGCTGTACGTACACGTACGTACGTGAGCAGTGTTGGAGGTTTTTGGGTAGCATGTCTACGCGGGGACGGCGCTGAGCAGGAGCAGGGCTCCTTGACAGCTGCAGGGAGCTATCTAAAGCCTGTGAGCACCCAAGCTGCCCCACCTTCTGGCGCGTGCCTGGCGCCAGCATGCGGGCTACCGCGGTAACTGCCTTGCAGCTCACACTTTGCCCGCACGCAGGCACCCGGTGTCTGCACCCCTCGATGGGCAAGCCGGGCGCCCTGCTGAGCGTACTGGCGCTGCTCGCGCTTGCGGTCCGTGTCGCCGACGGCCAGGTCCGCTGCATGCTCCCATTTGCTTGCATGCCCTGCGTGTCGCCCGTGTCACAAGTTGCGGGTTTGGCACTCCTGGCTCGGAGCGCCAGACTGCGGCTGGCCTGCTGCCTGCCAGCGCCTGCGTCCTGGAGGAAGAGCGAAGGCTGCGGCGCCTCGATCAGCGCGGTGAAGCGCATTTTGCGAGCAGGCGCCGGTCGATGCGGGTGTCGGCGTGGCCACGGCCACCGCGGTTGTCGTCACGCTGCAGCCGGACGCGGACGCCGCCAGCGGGGGCGGCCGCGCGCAGCTGGCCGCGTTTGTGACGTCGCCGCCGGGCAGCCCCGCGCCTGGCGGCATGGTGCTGTTCTCGGCTTCGCCGACACAGGTGGCCCCACTTGAGGCTCAGCCGGGTCACAGAGCGAGCCTGCCTGCTGGCTGCGCCGCGCGGCACACTGCGTGTCTGGCAAGCGGTGCCTGCGACCCGACAGAGCTAGTACATGACAGAGCCAATTCATTCATGCAGGAAGAGCAGCTGCTTTTAGGGATGTGTGTGCCTGACACCCAGGGAAGAGGGGGGCCCTGTTCTCGCATCTTCCATAGCCGGGCAGAGCGCAGCCATTTCACTATATACCGGAGGCTCGAGCGTGGCATGCCAGCTGGGTAGGCCGCGCTCGCGGCAGGGCACTTCGCCGGCAGATGCGCAGTGCGCCCGCACGTCGCGTGCGCGGGCACACATGCCCCCGCCCGCCGATGGCCGGGGCCGCGCCGCCGCGCAGGGCGGCCCGACCGCGCTGCAGCTGGGCACCGCGCCGCTGGTGCCGCTCGGCAACGGCTCGGCGGCCGGCGCGGCGGTGGAGGCCGCGCTGCCAGCCGGGCTGTTTGCCGTGCGCGCGTACTTCCTGGGCGGCGTTGGCGCCGCGCCGTCCTACTCGCCGCCCGCCAACGTGTCGTCCGGCCTGGTGCGCGGAGGCGGGGCTGCCGTCGGCCCGTGTGCGCGTCTGCGCACTGCGAGTCTGCTCACCCGCCTCGGCGCTCAGACTCTGCCATCGTTGGGGGAGCAAGAGGCGTTTTTTGGAAAGCACCTACGCTGTGTGGTGGGCCAGCTTGTGCACCGTACGGCAGCACAGCGGCACCGCAGCCTGGTTCCCCATGTCAACGACGATGCCCGCTGGCGCGTCCCCCCGCCCCCGCGCGCGCCCGCGCCCCGCCCGACGGCGGCGCCGCCGCGCGCAGACGCCGGCGCGCGTGACCTGGGAGCCCGATGCGCCGACGGTCACGCGGCCCAAGGCGGGCGGGCCCGCGTCGGCGCCGTTCGCGGCTGACACGTCCGCCGCCGACGTGCTGGCGGGCGCGGTGCTGGTCGCCCGGGCCGAGGACGCTGCCGCCGGGCTGCAAAACTGCGTCCAGGTGCGTAACTCCTGCGCTGCAACCCCGCTGCCTGTCCTGCCTGCTGGGCCGCTGCGCTGGTCGCCGCCGGCGGCGTTGCGCTGCTGCAGCGGCGCTGTGCGGCGCAGCCTGTGTGGCGTACGAGCCTTGCATGTGACAGGCGCGCGGCGACGTAAGCTCTCATGGGGAATGTGGCGCCGCAAGGCCATGCGCAGCAGCGCTTGCATCAGTGCGTCATGCAGGGTTGCCAGCTGGCACGCATGCACGGCCTGGAAGCACCGCATGCTCCCTTGCACAGCCCCGCATGCGTGCGCGCCTACGCCGGCGAGGACGCGCGTAGGACGCCGGCTTTGCGGACGCCTTCGGCGCCTGGAAGTTCGTGGGCACGCGCGTCGACGCGATGAAGCCGATCAGCCTGGCCGCACGGACGGCGTTTGCGCCCGCGCCGGCTGCCTCACCGGTGCAGCTGGCAGCGGCTGCGACGCCGGTGCAGCCGGCAGCGGTCGCGAGGTCGGTGCAGCGGGCCGCGGCAGCGACGCCCGTGCAGCCGGCGGCGGTTGCGTCGCCGGTGCAGCTGGTGCAGGTCAATTACTATGCAGACACGTCGCCGGTGCAAGCCACGGCGCTCGCGACGCCGCCGATGCGGCCCGTGGCGGCGGACTCGGTGCCTACAGTGCCCGCGGCGGTTGCTACGCCGCCGACGCAGCTGGCGGCCGACGCCGCGCCAGCGCAGCCGGCGGCGGCCGCAACGCCGCCGCCGACGCGGCCGCCAACGCAGCTGGCGGCGGACGCGGCGCCGGCGCAGCCGGCTGCCGGCGCGCCCGATCGCAGCGGCACCAATATGGATTATTTCCAGGACGGCCAGCCGCAGGCGCTCGGTGTGACGCTGGACGGCAATGGCAGCTTCGCCTGGCAGGCGCTCGACGCGGCGCGCACCCCCCCCCCCCTTACACACCCCCTCCGCCCCCCCACTGGCCCCCCTCGTGCCTGCACGCGCGGCGGAAGGAGCGAGGCGCGTCCGCGAGCGCGCCCGCCGGGCAAGCCTCTGTTTAAACCCCCATGCGCTTGGTGGGCGCGGGCTGCAGTCAGCGGGCCTGCGCCGTGCAGCCCGTGCAGGCATGTAGGGCTGCCGCATGGCGGGCCGCGGCAGCGTGCGGCACGGCCGTCGCCAGCGCCGGCGGCCGCGGCGTTGCAGGCTCTCCCTGCCGCCCCCCCAGCGCCCGCCGGCCCTGCGCGCGCGCTGCAGGGCCTCATGCGCGCGGCGTCGGCGGCGCGCAGGTGCCGGGCCGGACGTACCGGATGCGCGTCGCGGCCACGCCCTCGGCGGGGTCCGCTGCCGCGGGCGTCACCTGGTTCGACGCGCTCGGCCACCCGATGACCAAGCACGCGCTGCAGCTGGCGGCGCCGGCGGCGGCGCTGCTCGCAGCTGCGGCGAACGTCGCTGACGCGCCCGCGCCGCAGAATGGGCCGGCGGGCATGGCGGTCGTCGCGCCGGGGGGCGCGGTCGCGGCCGCGGTCTGGGTGGGCAAGTGGGACGGCAACGGCACGCTCGCGGTGCGCCGCCGCGCCTGTGGCAGCACGGTGGGCGGCCGTGCGCCGTCCCCATGCGCGCGCTGCGGCCAGCAGCGGCGCGGCCTCTGTCTTTCACCGCCTGCTGCTCGCAGCGGGGAGGCGCCCGCTCCCCGACCAGCCGCCTGGCGCGGGCGGCTGAGGCGCCTGCGCCACAGCAGCACTCTGCGACACGCTCACGGGGGCATGCGCCCAGCAGCTGCGCCGTCCTGCACACCGTCTGCTGGACGTTCGCGCACCCGCAACTCACCGCTCGCAGGGGCGGGGGAGCGCCGGGGCGCAAGTGCGCTAGCTGTGGCTGTCCAGGGTGGCGTGCGTTGGATATACCCTGACCCTGTCTGCGATGCAGGTGCGCGAGCTGTCCTTTGGCGGCGCGCTGGGCGGCGCGCTGGCCGCGAACGCCAGCGACGTGCTGCGCACGCTGCCGGCGGCGGGCGCGGGCCTGTGCGTCAATTATTTGCTGGACGGGCCGGGCTCGGACAACGGCACCGCGCTCGCGCGCGCCCTGCAGGCGCGCCGGCCCGGCGTCCTGGAAGCCTTGTGTCTCTTGCAGGCCCATGCTGGCTTTCCCGCGAGCGCGACTGCTGCATGTCTGTGGTCCCCATCCGTCTGCCGTATGGCCTGACAGTTCCGGCAATGAGACCTGTGCTTGAGTACCTCGTTGAGGCAGCTGCGCGGGGGCAAGACCCTCCGCAGTAGCTCGCTGCGCTGCTCAGCCATCGCAGGTGCTGCCTGGGCGGCCGTCGCGCAAGGCCTGGCGTTGCTGCCACCTGCTTGCCACATGTGGTCCCCCTGTTCAGGACCCGAGCGCACTGTTGCCACCTGCTTGCCACATGTGGTCCCTGTGCACGACCCAAGCGCACCTGCTGACTCGGCCCGCTGCCGCGCGCCCCAGGGCCTGCGCCCGGGCTCGCTGCGCTACCCGGGCGGCGAGAAGGCCAACTCGTTCATGTGGGCGCCGCCGCCGTTCACCGCACAGCACTCGGCGCCGCTGCTCACGTCGGAGGCCGGCTGGCCGGCGACTGCGCCGGCGCTCTACAACCTGTCGGCGCACGACTATGTTACCCCGCCGCTCGACTTTGAGGGTTTCATGCGCATGGTGGACGCGACGGGCGCGGAGCCCTACATCGTGCTCAACCTGGCCGGCAAGAGCAACATGCAGCCGGCCGATTCCGCGCGCTTCAACGCGAGCGTGCTCAAGGCGGGCGCGGCGGCCTGGCTCGGCCACATCCGCGCGCGCGGTTACAACGTCACGCGCTTCGAGCTGACCAATGAGGCGTACAATCAGATGCCGGTGGCCGCGTACGCGGCGGCGGTGCTGGACTGGGCGCCCACGCTGCGTGCGGCGCTGCCGGGCGCGCTGCTGGGCGCGTCGGGGCCGAGCTTCATTGACGCGGTCGGCAAGCAGGCGCGCGCCGCCTCGGTCCCTACATTACCATACCCTAGCCCTGCTCGCAGGCCCGGCCCAGGCGCGCGCTGCCACCCGCCGCGGTGCCCGCGCCAGGCTCCCCAGGGCCTGCCCCCGTCCTCACCCTCGCAGCGTCCTCCATGGCCCTGCACCGAGGCGCGCCGCCGCTCGGCAGCGCATGAATGCGCATGGGACCCCAGCCCAGTACCAGCGCGGTGAGAAGCGCGTGCGCGCGGCCGCAGGACGCGGCGCAGGCGTGGTGGCCGGAGCTGCTGGCCAAGGCGGCGCACGCGGTGGACTTCCTGGTGGTCCACCCCTACCCCGTGTACGGCTGGGACTACCACGACTATGCCTATGGCAACATCGGCCTCAATGGCGAGGTGCTAGTCCTACCCTATCCCTGTTATACGCTGCTTGTCACCACACCTGTCACCCTACCCTAATCAAACTCCTAGCCCTTAGCACACTGACGGGGTTTATGGTGCGCCGGGCATCGAACGGCCGCCGCCCGGGGCCCGCGCTGCCCCGCAGCGCGGCGGGCGCGGGCGGCCGTGAACGGCACGCGTAGCCGGAGCGCGGCAAATATGGCTGTTGCTCCACCTCGCCCCGCGCGCGCAGGTGGCCAGCGTGACCGCCGCGCTGGAGAAATACGCGCCGCCGGCCGACCGCGGCCGCCTGCGCCTGGCGGTCACCGAGACCGGCGTGTACGACTACGGCTTCAAGTGGCAGAACTGGCAGGCCGACACGGGCCACGCGCTGGTCATGTTCGAGCTGATGGGCACGCTGCTGGCCGCGCCGCGCGTGGACACCGCCATCCACTGGACCACGCACTGGTTCAGCGAGGCGCGCGCCCTTGTAGCTGTGGCGCGCCCACCTTGCCGCCCACGTGACAACTGGTCGCCGGGTCTCCTGTCCGTGGGGCCGCGCTCCTATGGCTGCGCTCTGCGCCGTGTGTATGCTAAAGCGCTGGGACAGCGCTTGCTGCCAACCATCCGCTGCTCACAACGCAGCCCCGGCCGCCCCGCCGCGCAGGCGTGGCCCGCGCTGGACGACGACATGCCGGGCGCATGCGCGGACACGCTGTGGCCCAACCAGGCGCCCACCGCGCTGGGCACCGCGTTCGCGCTGCTGGCGCGCGCGTTTCCCGGCGGCGGCGAGCTGCTGCAGGCGCGGCGCCACCCCCCCTCGCTGCGCGCCTGCTGCATGCCTCAGGCTGTGTAGCGAGCCTGCGTGACCGTATTAGGTCATGAGTTTGGTACCAAGGCACGGTGGCACAGAGGGGAGGACGCAACGAAGGGCACCTGCGCGTTTATTTGTATTTATTCAACGCGATGCGCCGCGCGTGACGTGACGTTGCCAGAAGGAGCGTAGTAAGAGGGCGCTGCCAGTGCTGCAGGTGCCTGAGCTCGGCATGCCCTGCACGAGCGCCAGTGCAGCGCCGTTCTAAAGTGCAGTGCGTGCGCAGACGAGCTCGTCGCAGCTGGTGCGGCTGTGGGCGGTGCGGCGGCGCGGCGGCGGCCTGACGCTCACGCTGGTCAACAAGGGCGCGGCGGCGACCAACCAGACGGTGTCGCTCGCCGGGCCGTTCGCCGGCGGCGAGCCGGCGATGAGCGCGCCGCGGCGCACCGTCTTCCGCGGCGCGTCCGACACGGATGTCTACCCGGTGCTGGCCGACGTGGCCGCGCCAGTCGCGCTGGCCGGCGGCGCCGCCACGCTGGAGCTGCCGGCGCTGTCGGCGACGGTCGTCGAGCTGGCCTGACGCCGGGCTGCCCCATCCGCGGGTCCGTTTTGAGGCTGTTTGCGGGAATCGTCTAGCAGGGGCTATTGGTGTCGGCGGCCTGGCGCGGCGCCGCCTTGCACCCTGTTGCCGCCTGCTGCCGCGCGGGCGCTGGCCGATGATGGCGCGGCCGCGCCAGAGCGGGCGCCTCTGCTGCGCTCACCCGACATGCAGGCCTGCTGCATGGCGGGGCGGGCGCGCCGCCGCATGACTCGCGGCTGCATGTCGTGTGCTGCCTGCGACCTGGCACGCGCCGCAGGCCGTGGCGGCCGTGCCTGGCCGCGCGGCGTGTGGCAGAGCCGTATTTCTATAGAATACCCCCAGCTGGCACGCACTGCTGTGCGAGCTAAGCATGCGACCATCCGGCCGCGCGTGCGGCCGAGTGCGTCAGACGCAGCTTCTGCGCAGTGCTTTCCGGCACATTGCTGGTTGATTATTGCTGCATTAGCTATTGGGGCGGCGCGCTTGCTGCATAGCTCTGTTAGGGTAGGTTATAGACTGCAGACGCTGCAGACTGAGCTTGCGCGCTTGCACAGCCTCCAAGGTTCTATTCTGGGTCGCCGCTGGCAGGCTCGGGTGTTCGCAACGAACACATTTGTTACACCAGATGTACACTTGCCTGCTGGCGCCTAGCTACTTGGTTTATACGCAGATGCGAGCTGGCACGCTTGGCGCAAGCATGCTGTGCTTGCGACTGTGCTGTGGTTTGGTGCGCCTTGCAGGAATAATGTAGCGTAGGCGCGGACGCTGCGTGCTGACAGGAGGCGGGTTGCTTTGCAGGAGGCTAGCTAATTACATCTTTGCGCGTGGGCGCTGGCGCATCGGCCCTGCTGCGGATGCGCTCTTGGGCAGCACTGTTGTCTCACCCTGCATTCTGGTGCTTCGTGGTGCAAGGATTGCTTTGGACCTTGTGAGGCTCAAAATGTGAGCGACAGCACATGACGCTTTGGCATGGCTAGCATGCATGTCCAGCAGGGTTGTGCTTACAGGCGGTCATAGGCTGACTACACATGCGTACTGAAGAACCCAGCGCTTATGCCTCAGCCTCAGCTACACCTTGTCTCAAACAGCACCATATCACGCGCCGCACGGCGCACATGTCAACAACATAATCACAGTACACTTTACAATACACAAGTGCTGCACAGTGGACATGGAAATTGATGGCGACAGTTCCATCGAACTGCAGGCATGCCTTGAAACACACGCAGCCAGCGGGCATGCATGCAGCGCCCGCTGCGCAGCAGCGACCAGCCACGCCGCTCAGCTCGGCAGCACAGGCCCAGGTTGTCAGTGTTTATTCTTCTCAGCAACTTCGCAGCAATTGCAAAACACGACCGATGCGGACCTTGCACCGCTCTCTGAGGCCTGGGGCAGGCAGCGGCCGGGCGCCGCCCGCTCGACCCCCGGGCGGGTCACGACACGATATGCACGTCCCTGGCTGCTGCACTGGACCAAAGGGCGCAGGCAGCTGCGCCTGGTCAGACATAGCCTTGGTTCAAAAATACTGCCTCAGTCCGAAAACATCCTGTCTACACCTGTGAGGCCGCAGGTCCCCCCGTAGTGCGTCCGCTCACAGCCACACCCTGCAACATGCACATCTGAGCCGCCGCTAGGCTGCATGCACAGCCATGCAGGGGCCGCCGCGCCTGCGTTGCGCTGTCATGCATTTACAGCGCGCGTGGCGCAACGCCCCAACCCTGACCAACTTCATGACGATACCGTTGACGCTGTCCTCTCCAGTAAAGGTTGTTGACCTCTGATCTCGGCCACAAACGATGCGTCATTCGGGGCCCGGGCCTTGCATGCACAGGATCAGAAGGGCCCCAGGCGCCCAGGTATTCGCCAAAACTGCTCGCCCAAACCCTGTATGTCACCACTGACGAGCTCACTGCGCCCTCGTGAGTGTGCGCAGCTGGATGATACATAGCGATCCGCCGCGCGGCGAAAGGGCTTCTGTAGAGTTCAGAGCCCTAGCGCCCATGCGCGGCCGGCTGAAATACGGAGCCTGCCGCGCGGCGCTTGGACGACCAGAGCTTGCTGCAGCCGGACTTGGGCTCGCCCTTGGCGTGCACGAGCTGCGCCTCGCTCGCGCGGCCCCGGCGCTCGCGCGCGCTGCTGGCGGCGGCCCTGGCCAGCATGTCCCGCACGATCACCGCCAGCTCATCGCCGTCGCGTGCGCCTCCCGCAGCCGGCTCGGCGAGCGGGAGGCCCGCGCCGACCACTGCATCGAGCACAGACACCCGCGCGGCCGTGGGCAAGCTGTCGCCCCCAGACTGCAACAGAGGCTTGCTGGGGGAGCCGCAATCCAAGGCCCAGTGGCCCGAGCCCTGCCGGTCAACGTAGAGCGGCGAGCCGGGCGCCTCCGCCCCGGCCGCCATGTACGGTCCCTCCCCTGCACCCAGGCACGACATGCTCACGCGATGAGGTGCGGCGCAGGGCTTGCACGTGAAGGCCTGCTGCGGGCTGCGCAGCCGGCAGCGCGAGGCCGGGGCTGGCAGACGGCAGTACGCTGCAGAGCAGACTCTGGCAAGGCTGCGGCGGGTTGGAGGTCCTCTGTCGAGGGCAGCGAGGCTTGGGTAGGTGCCGGGGCAAGCTGTTGCCCCCTGCAACAGGGCAACTGAGCCAGGGCGAGCGAGTGGGTTGGGAGAGGCGCACAAGGCCCATGCGCGACTTTCCCAGTGGCCTTGTTGGTAGCGGTGGGCGAAGGCAGGGAGCGGTCGCTGTCGTCTGCCCGCGGCGCGCGTGTGCCCGGCTCCGCGCTTACGTCTGCTGTCGGGTGTGCTAGCCAGGTGCCGTGGGCGACACCTCCCGCCTGCACGCGCAGTCAGCCGGACTCCGGTTTGGCGCAGCCCCTTTGTGCCCCCCCAGTGTGCAAAAAGTAGTCTTTGACCAGAACAAGCACCTGCCCTGACAGAATCTCCTCACACTGAGCGTGTGCGCGCAAGTGCACAATGAAGAACGTAAGATGCAGCAACAGTAACCTTGAACGCAGGCCAGCCTTGCGCAGTGCACACAGACTAGCGGCAGCGTGCAAGCAAGGGCAACCTCCGTGCTGAACCTCGATCCCTGTCGTGCAATGCCATGGTGCTGAGCGTGCGCACCACGGTCGCACTGCGCGAGCGTTGGGTCGCCTCCGCAGCCTTACGCTGTCCTGCACTTTTTACGAAGACTGGCATTGCCTGCGTCAGCACCAACCCTGTCAGCCCGCACAGCCAAGCCGCTGCTAGCACTCCCAATAGCTACAACAAGGACAGCTAGCGCACCGGCGCGAGCGCGGTCTGAACACCCATCGTCTGCTTTACCTTGTTGTCCTCACAGAGTAAGAAAATCTGATTTAGAGAGAGCGAGACTCACGCTTGCCTAGGTCCAGAAACCCGCTCCACTGTTGAAAGAAAAAGAAAGAGAAAATTGTTGCTTCGACACCAGGCCCGTTCGACACGCTGCTCGCTGCTGCTATATACTTGCAGACGGCAGGCGGCGACTTGGCGTCACACTGGCTGGTGACTGTCATTGGCATCTGACAGAGGACAATGTCTGCTTACAGGTAGATTGAAGAGCTTTGCTTGTCCCTCACAACCATGGCTCGCGACACGGAGATGCTGGACGCGCCGGCAGCGGCGGCGCCGGCGCCAAAGTCGGCGCCGGCGCCCGCGGCCGGGCACATCACCTTTGGCGAGGCCGGCGCCCGGCCGTCGGCTGAGGCGCTGGCCAGCGCCGTGAAGAGCGGCAACATCACGCTGCAGGACGCCAATGCAGAGACGCTCGCGCTGCCTGCGGTGCGCCCTGCGAGCTCTCTGCGGCAGCTTGAGCGCTGACAGCGGAAAGAAGCAAGCGCCAGTCTGCTGTCCTACAGTGCACCGTGCACTGGCCAACACGGCCAGCAGGCGGCGCTGGTGTCGTCCAGACCTGCTTGCTCGATGTCTGCTGGCAGCGGCACAGCGCTGCCACGCACGCGCGCAGGCCAGCGAGCAGAGCGCTGCCACGCACACGCGCAGGCCAGCCAGTAGAGCGCTGTCACGCGCGCGCGCAGGCCAGCCAGCAGGCGAAGATCCTGCAGGAGGAGGCGCTGCGGGTGGCCGAGGTGCGGCGGCGCATCCGCGCGACCATGGTGCCGACCGCCGACGCGGACGTGCGCCGCCTGCTGCGCCAGGTCGAGCAGCCCGTCACGCTCTTTGGCGAGCGCGAGGTGCGCTCCCCGGCCGCTCCAGCCGCCCGGCAAGGCCGCTTGTGATTTGGAGTGCTGTTTACTGCTGCCGTCGCCGGCCTGCCTGTCTCGCTGGTGCTGCTAGCAGAGTGTCCGCAGGTGCCGACCAGGCCCCAGTGTTGCTGTCACACCTACTGAAATTTCCCAACCCTTGCCGTCAGCGCACTGGCATGGTGGCCTGCCCAACAGCAGTCCAGGCGTCAGTGCTTTGCGACGGTCCACTGCTAGCAGCGCTTCGGCAGTGTTCGCCAGGCTGGCTTGGCCTCACCGAGCTGCCGGCTCGGCCATGCGTCTCGCAGTCCCTGCGCACGGGAGGCGCTGTGCAGCCACCTGCATTGCCCAGCATACTGTCTGTCTTGCAGCGTCCCCAGCGCTGAAGCGCGTCCCGTGCAGATGGAGCGGCGCGACCGGTTGCGCAAGGTCCTGGCCATGATGGACGAGGACGACCGGGAGGCCGTCCTGGGTGCGGCCCCGCCCTGCCCCGCCCGCACCCGCGGCATGTGCAGCCTGCTTTAGCATGTCTGTCGCGCTGGCCACAAGCAGCGCGGTTGTCAGAGCCCGGAACAGCCTGCCTGCTCCGAGCAAGCACGCCAGCAGCGTCAGGCGGCACAGGCGAGGTGTGCACGCCAGTCACCCGCGTGCACCCCAGGCGTTGCTGTGCGCCGGTGATGTTCCGCGCATAGGTCACAGCACAGGGTGTAGGCTAACCCTACCTAGCCCTAGCTAACCATGCCCTACCCCCTGCAGCGCGCGCCGAAGAGGACATCGGCGTGCTGGACCAGGACACGGCGCCCAAGGAGCTGTTCTACACGGAGGGGCCGGACGCGCTGCGCGCGGCGCGCCTGCTGGTGGCCACCCCCCGCTGCCCCGCTCACCCAGTGAGCCCGGGAAGGCGGTGGTTGCGCTCGCTGGCCGCTTCCATTACGACACAGACTCTTGTTGCCGGGTTGCAGGTCTGAAGGCTTGTTGTGCATCTTGCAGAGGCACTGAAGGCGTTGCCGGCGCGCAGATCGCGCGCTTCTCGCTGGAGCGCGCGGCGGCGCGGCTGGCGGCGGCGCGGCGGCGGCGGGAGAGCGCCGACGAGGACGAGGACGCCGAGGCCGACGCGGCCGTGGCGGCCGCGCGCCGCACAGCGAATCAGGCGCGCGCCGGCGCTCGGCAGCTCTTGCCCTATGTTCAGGGGCTGGTGCTTTACAGGGCATTTGAACTTGCCTGCTGCATGACTCTGCTCCACTCCTGACTGAGGCTTTCAGGCGAGCAGCTGTGCCTTGTGCGTGGCCGTGCTCTTCTTGTTTGGCTCGTCAGGGTTTTCCCCGACAGGGCTGTAACCTCTTCCCAACAGAAGCTGCAGAGTGCCGCCCGGCGGCGGCGCTTCCGTGCATTACACGCCCTGCTGGAGGTGCATCGCCGGTCCGGGCGCCGACCGGCGCGCGCGCGCGCAGTGCAGCGAGATGGCCGACGAGCGGCCGGTCGCCGCGGTGGCCTTCTCGCCCGATGCGGCCGTGCTGGCCACCGCGGCGTGGAGCGGCTTGCTGAAGCTCTGGGCGATGCCGAGCTGCAGCAAGCTGCTCACCATACGCGCGCACACGGACCGCGTGACCGGTGCGCTGAACCATTCGCGCAGGCGCCCCCATACTCTGCGCCTCCTCGTCACGGGGCTCTGAGACGGGAGCTGTACGCACTCAGGCGGGCAGGTGCAGGCGTTGGGGCGTGCAGGCTGCGCGCGTCGCGCTGCACCCGCCGCTGTGGCGCCTGTTAAGCAAAGGCCACTGGCAACAGGAAGCGAGGGCCATGGTGCCCTGCATGTTGTCCTGCCACGTCCTGTTCGTGCATGAACGCAAATGCAGGCGTCAGGCACAAGCGTCCGATCTCACATGGCGGCCGCCGCCCGGCCCCCGCTGCGGCAACGGCGCAGCATCCGCCGCAAGGAGCGGCGCTCGTGAAGGAGTAGTTGCACCGCAATATGAAGTCTAACGCGTCCACCGCGCGCCAACGCAGGCATCGCATGGCATCCGCATGCGCGCGGGGCCGACGCCGCCGCCGCGCCGCCCGCAGACGCGACAGACAGCAACGGCGCGGCCGCAATGGACGGCGACGGCGCGGCGGCGCCCGGCGGCACCGTGCATCTGGCGACCGGCGGCGCGGACTGCTCGCTGCGGCTGTGGGGCGCCGGTGGCGCGGCGCTGCGCACGCTGGCCGGGCATACCAAGCGCCTGGCGCGGGTGGCGTTTCACCCGGTGCGCCCGCGGCAGCCCGTCAAGACCCTAGCGACCAGGGCGCGCAGCGCGGCGCAGCGGCGCGCTGGCCAGGCGCGCCGGGCGCCCGGCGCGGCCGATCACCTGCCCAGCGCGCGCAGCTCCAGGCGCTGTCCACGAGGAGGCAGGCCTGGGCCGCTCGCACGACACGTGGCCGCCGGCGCAGCCTGGCGCGCAGCCGGGCGCCGCTGGCCGAGCACCGGGCGCCTTCCGTCGCAAAGCGCGGCGGCCTGTCGGCCCCTGCGCTGTAGGGTAGGGTAGGGTAGGGTTCGGGTCAGGATGACGCTTTAGCACTTGCGCGCAGGCCGGCGCGCACGTGGGCAGCGCCAGCTTCGACGGCACCTGGCGGCTGTAGGACGCGGAGGCGGGCGCGTGCCTGCTGGAGCAGGGTTATGGTAGGGTAGGTTAGAGGTTGATGCGCCCGCGCGCGCAGGCCGGCGCGCACGTGGGCAGCGCCAGCTTCGACGGCACCTGGCGGCTCTGGGACGCGGAGGCGGGCGCATGCCTGCTGGAGCAGGAGGGCCACAGCCGCGAGGTGTATGCGCTCGCGTTTCACCCGGACGGCGGCCTCGCCGCGTCCGGCGGCCTGGACGCGGTCGGTGCGGCCCTGGCCGCGCCGCCGCCACTGCGGCGCCTGCGTGCAAGCAAACGATGATACGGCGCTGAAGTGACGGTGGTGGTCTGTGAGACGAGGTCATCAGCTGCCTAGATGCGTGCGCAATTTATCGATTGCGCCGCGCGACCTGCGAATGGTGCACACGAGCAGGCAGCCGAAGGACCACCGGGGGCCGCAGATGTCCCCGCGCCGCTGAGCCGCGCGGGCGGGGGCCCGCAGGGCGCGTGTGGGACCTGCGCAGCGGGCGCAGCATCATGGTGCTGGAGGGCCATGTGAGGATTTTGAGCCATTAAAGCACCCCTGAGCCGCGCGGGGCGGGGCCCGTCAGGGCGCGTGTGGGACCTGCGCAGCGGGCGCAGCATCATGGTGCTGGAGGGCCACGTGAAGATGCTGCTGGCGCTGGACTTCTCGCCCTGCGGCCGCCTGCTCGCGTCCGGCAGCGAGGACCACAGCGCGCGCGTGTGGGACCTGCGGCAGCGCCGCTGCCTGCACACGCTGCCCGGCCACCGCTCGCTCGTGTCGCAGGCGCGCCGCGGTCGCTCGGCCCGCGCGCCACCAGCGCGCCTCGCCGCCCGTCGCTGCGCCCACAGCGCGCTCGCTTATCTATTTGCTCAGGCCTCCAGCGTATGCAGCCAATCCCTTGCACAAGGCCCTGCACGAGACGAGTAATATCAGTGTGCTGCTCGCTGCGGGCTGCAACGTCATGGCCAGCTTTGTGCAGCGCGCCACGGGCGGCTTGCTTGCACGGGCCCAGACACCGCGTGTGGTGCCGCCAGCTTGGCGCCCTTCGGCCCTCACAGCCCGGACGCGCGCGCAGGTGCGCTTCGAGCCCAGCGACGGGCACGTGCTGCTCACTGCCGGCTACGACGCGACGGCCAAGCTTTGGGATGCGCGCGACTGGCGCCTTGTGCGCACGCTGGCCGGGCACGAGGGCCGCGTCATGGGCGCCGACCTGGCGCCCGACGGCAGCGGCGCGGCGGCCACGGTCGCCTACGACCGCACCCTCAAGCTCTGGGCGCCCGAGGACCCGCCGCTGGAGCAGCCTTGACGGGTGCAGGCTCAGCCACGTGGAACGGAATCACCGTCTGGTGCCCCGTGGGTGTGGCAGGTTGCCGCGCTCCACGATGTGTATTTGTGTGGGACAAGCAGTACGTTTCATGCGTAACCGTGCAATGCGGCAAAGAAACACTCCACGAACACTGCATGCGCTCACTGGTTGAAGACGCAGGTGCAAACATGCCGCCTGCACAAATTGTTTGTTAAATGGTAAACGTCGCCAGCTGCTGGCAAGAACTAGCGTATGGCTGGACTGCAAGAAACAGCCAGGAAGGCAGATGGGAGGCGTAAGCCCCATACTGATTCGCCCACCGACACAGACACACCAGACAGTCGCAGCCTTGCAACCTCACTCGCCTGGTACTCAATGTTCAATTGCATGCACTGCACTCAACGAGCAACGCGCACATTGATTTGCATTGCAAATTTTGCAATGACTTGCAATGACACCTCGTCTTGCAGACACATAAGCCCAGAGTTTCATCTACACCCAGCGCACCCTCACCCGCCAACAGTACTTCATAACCTCTCAGTAAACATGGTCTGCCGCTCAGAAAGCCATTACACATGCTGCGCAGCGCCTCCCGCTCCAGCCACACACGGTCACGTGCTGCAAGACGCAGCTACCTGCCATGCGCGAGCTTGCAGCGCCCTGGGCGCGGTCAGGCGTTGGCCGTCTTTGGCTGCTTGCCCTTGCTCGGCGGCGCTGTCGGCACCTCTGACACCACAATCTGCGCGGTCAACTTCTCCGTGTCTGGACCAGGCCAGTCTTGCATTTGCGAGGCGCGTTGCACAAAGCTGCAGTTGCATGCAGGGGCCAATTTCTGTGCGCGGCCTCATGCACAACGCAGCACCGCATCGCCCAACCATTCCACATCGCCCATCCATTCATACCCCGTTAGCTGCCCAGGCCAGCATCCATCCCTTGGCCAGGACCCCTGGAGTGGGCAGGCACAGCAGCCTGCACATGCTCTACAGGCGCTGCGAGCAAGCTGCGCTGCATAGGTGCTACCCTCGGCTGTACCGCTGCCGCGCCGCATACACAGCCCGGCAGCGCAGCAGGGTGCTCAGGATGGCTGTACGCAAGACCGTCTGCGGCCCAGGCCCGCCCTGGGGGCTCCTCTACCAACTCTGACTGTACCCTGTACCTATCCTACGAAATTTGTGCAAGACCAGCTGCAGCCCGGGCCCGCACCGAGCGCTCCTCCGCGCGGAAGGTCAGCCGCGCCTTGCACTCGCGGCAGTCTACGGTGTTCTCTGTGCGGTTGCCCTTGACGGTGAAGATGTCGCCAAAGTATGTGAAGTTCTCGGTGTTGCAGTTGGGGCAGGGGCCCTGCGCGCGCGCGCGAGCGTCACTCTAGGCCCTCCCGACCAAATCCTCCGAGAGGTAATGTACTTGCATCCGCCCAGGCTCCCTTGGTCACGTGTGCGCGCTCTGCGGCCGAGCCACCAAGCACTGCTTGACATTTTGACATGCGGCCGCACGCATATGGGGGGTTGCGGTCAAAGGGCGGGGGTGGAGATGAGCGGGGGGCCGCGCGCCTTGAGGATGAGGAAGTCGCGCAGCACCAGGTTGGTGAGCGCGGACGACACGAGGTACACCACCGGCAGCACAAAGCCCCACACGGCGATGATGCCCCACGGCTCCGGCAGCTCCATGATGTACGTCAGCTCGAAGCCGGTCAGGTCGTCCACGCTGAACAGCAGCAGCAGCGTCTGCGCGCGCGCCCCAGCCCCAAATGCCAGTGAGCACGCGGTCAGCGCATGGTGTCCTGGTACCTCGCTAGCTGTTGCGAGCGCGTCACAGGCTTGAGCTGCGCGGGGCTCTCACGGCCTAAACAGGGTCGGCAGCATCGGTGTATGTGCGCGGGCGACTCTGCTGTCCCGGCCGGCAGGGCTCGCCGGCACCTGCGCAGGCACCTCGGGCAGGCCTCAGGGGCTGTGCTGTGCCATCCCGCGTCGTCAAGCCGCGCGTCGTCCTCCAGAGCATAGTGGGTCACCGAGCTAGCACACCCAGGCCTGATGCAAGCAGTCCTCACAGTGCAGCGCAGTGACGGAGCAGAGCTCAGCCACTGCCACTCAGGACGCGCGCGCACCAGCACGGCGGCCGGCAGGTTGAGCAGCGTCATCTTCCCGTAGTCCGGGATCGCGTCGCTGTACAGCTTGCGGCTGCGGATGCTGCACCGCGGCCCCTGGCAGGCGGAGCCTAGGGGAGTCAGCATCAAGACGCGAGCTCCCGATCAGTGCCCACCAGACTTCTGTGGTGTCTGTCCTCACATGCAGCCACTAGCAACCGAGCCAGCTCCTGCTCAGATGCTGCTGCAGCACGCGCTTGGAAACATGCGCTTGGAAAGAGGGCGTCATCCAGGCATAACTTGTGCGCTTCAGCACCAGCAGGCGCGCTGCGGAGTGGCCCGGCGCCGGCGCGCGCGCCTGCTGCACGACCTTGCTGTTCTGCTTGCGCAGCTTGCGCTTGAGCTCGTCAAACTCCGCGTCGCTCAGGATGGGCTTCTTGGCGGAGTACGCCAGCGAGGCCTCCATGAAGCGCTGCTCTGTCGAGCTGCGCGACGCAGGCCAGGCTGTGACGGCACCTCATGGTCAGCTTCCTAGCGGAGCACGCCAGTTGGGCCTCCACAAAGCGCTGCTCTGTCGAGCTGCACAGCACAGGACAAGCTTTCGATGCCAATCATGTAAATAGATTCTGGCAGACAACGCCGGCGGGGCGCCCATGACTTGGCTGCTCCGCATAGCCGCGGAGCATGGGAGGGTTGCGGGGCTGCTGACGCCTGTAGGCCATGACAAATCGCGAGGCAGAGCAGCGCTGTCGCGGGACAGATCAGCCACACAGAGCAGGCACTGCAGCGCCGTCTGCAGGCAGCGCGACACGGCAGAGGGCAACGGAGTAGGCTGCGCGGTCCGCAGCTGCAGCCCGCAGCGCGCGGCCGGCAGGCCGCGCCGCGCCGGCCGCGAGGGGCAGGGCCGCACCTCAGTACGGCCACCTTGCTGCCCTCCCACAGCAGCTCCTCCTTCAGGTTGTCAAACTCCTCGTTCGACAGCATCGGCTTCTCGTCATAGTAGAACGACTGCCGCAACCGGATATAGTCACGTCAGGCGCCGTGCGTGCGGGCCGCACTCCAAGATAAAACCAGGGAAGCGTGCACAAGTACGCAGCGCAGGTCGAGCCGCGACGTAAGCAGAGGCGGGAGAAAGCTTGCGCTGCGCTGCCGCACCCGCAGGGCGTCCAGGAAGTCCTGCTCCTTCTCGCCCAGCGTCCTCCTCCCCTTTGGCCGCTTCCCCTGCACGCCCCCGGGCCACGGTCAGACCGTGTCCGTGAGCCAGCCCATTCGCGCACAGCACTGCGCACAGCGCCACCGCAGCAGACGCCCCAGAAAGGCGCGGCCGGCGCGCCTCCGGGTCACAGTCAGCCCGTGCCCGCCAGCCAGGCCAATCGCGCACAGCGCACAGCACCGCCGCAGCAGGCGCCCCAGAAAGGCGCGGCCGGCGCACCCCCTGGTCCAGCGTGCAGTAGTCCAGGATATTCTCGTCCACGATCTCGAACAGCTGCGCCGCCTTCTCGCCCACCTCGTCGGCCGCCTTGCTCACGGCGCTGCCCACCTTCTCAGCGGTGCTGCTGACCTGCTCCGCCACAGCCTCCACGCCTGCGCGGCGTGGACTCGCAAGTCAGCGACGCAGCGCGCTCGCGGCGCGCTCGCAACGGCAGCGAAACGTCCTCGTGCGCGCGCCTGTTGTTTCCGTGCTGGCCCGCACGACGCCACGGCAGGCCTGCCGCCGCGCCGGCAGGCGGCAGCCGAGCGCGCGTGCCGCCGCCGGGCGCTGCTTCGCCGCGGCCTGACCAGTCAGAGCGCTCGAGGCGGGCCCGGCGAACACTTTGAACGCCACCATGTTGACGCGTGACACCAGTTATGAAGGCACACAAACAATAATCTGGCGTTTAGCCCAAGGTCGTAAGCTTTCCTGTCATCAGGGAGCTCCTCCACACCCACAGAACCGAAGAACCTGACCCTAGCCCTGCAATGGGGAGGTGCCCGCAAAGGAGGCTTGGCGGCTGTTGCGCAGGAAGGGGAGGAGGCTCCTGCCGGCCTATCAAGGTGCAGCCGCAGCCCCTGCACGCCGCCCTGCACTGTCCTGCTGGGGCTGTGCATGTCTGTTGCCGCGGACGCGCTCTGGCGCACTTTGCGCCTGGGTGCCAGTGTATTTTCTTTGTGCCCGCAGACTGCATTCCAGGGCGCTGGACTCATTGCAGAGTGCTGGGCAGCCGATTGCACAGGCGCCTGCTGCGGGCGTGCCGTGGTGCGAACGGCGGCGACGCGCCCCGCCGTGAGCGCGCGCCTGCCGCGGCGCGCGCAGATGGTGGACAAGAAGAAGTCGCGGAGCAAGGAGGTCGTCACGCGCGAGTACACCATCAACCTGCACAAGCGCCTGCACAACACGAGCTTCAAGAAGAAGGCGCCGCGCGCGGTGAAGGAGGTGCGCAAGTTCGCGCAGAAGATGATGAAGACGCAGGACGTGCGCCTGGACGTCAAGCTGAACAAGGAGATCTGGCACAAGGCGCGCCCCCGCCCGCTGTGCGCCAGGCGGCTGCCAGCTCTCGGCGCATGTACGACGGTGTGCGGTGGTGTGCAGAGCCGCGAGCCGGCATCTGACCGGCGCGCGCTGCTGCAGGGCATCCGCAACGTGCCCTTCCGGCTGCGCATCCGCATCGAGCGCAGGAGGAACGATGACGAGGATGCCAAGGTGAGCTCAAGTCATGCTTGACCCCCGCGCGCGGCCCGCGCCCTGTCGCAGCTGCATGGCTGACGCGCGCGGCGGTCCAAGCTCGACTCCCCCGCGCGGCCCGCGCCCTGCCCCGGCAGCACGGCTGACGCGCGCGGCGCGGCCGGCGCGCAGGAGGAGATGTACTCGTCCGTGACGATCGCGGACGACCAGTCCACCAAGGGCAAGGGCACCGTGGTGGTGGACTGAGTGCGGCCTGCCTGGCTTGCGCTGGCGCCTGCCACGTGCCGGGGAGGTCGCGGCGCCTGGGGCTGTGAGCCGCGGCGGCGCGCGAAGTGTTGGGGCGTTCCGTGCCATGACTGGTTCGTGCCAAGCATTTGGATGAGGCAGATCAGTGTAACATGCTGTGTTTATTTTTACTGTATGATGTGCTGGTGCCACCTCTGTGCAAGCGCGTTTGCACAAGCGATGGCTGCAGCAGAGCTCGCTGGGCAGGCGGACTGTGTGCACCTCCTCACATCATGTTACAGACAGAGCCGCAAGGCAGCCAGACATGCCGCCGACCAAGCCCCTCAGAAGCGCAGCTTGGCAAAGAACCACCTGCGCCGCGCAGCAGGTCGTCAGCAAACCGGCAGGCAAGCACCCGAGCGCGCTGCGCGTGTGCGGGGTGCAGGGTGCGCTGGGCGGCGCGATCTGTCCTTGCCGATCGTCAGCGCACTCGCTGGCAGGCAGGCAGCAGAGCGCACTGCACACGGGCAGGGTGAGCAGGGCGGCGCGGCCACCTGTTCATGCCAGTCAACAGCACACTCACTGGCAGGCAGGCTGCAGAGCGCACTGCGCATCTGAGAGGTGCAGGACGAGCAGGGCGAGAGAAGTGCAGGGCGGGCAGGGCGGCGCGCGCACCTGTTCTTGCCGCTCTTGAACTTCTCCTCCAGCTGCTTCTTCGCCTCCTGCGCCGCGCACACAGAGCCGTGTCACCAACATGCCCGTCCAGTCCGCACACAGAGCCGCTCTCTGATGAGTCTGTCCTGATGTGTCTGTTCTCGGCGTATACGAGGCGGTGGCCCTGTACGTCCTGGCGTGCGGCGGCTGGCGTGCGGCGGCTGGCGCGCTACCGAGCGGCTCTGCAGCAGCGCCTGCGCGCACTGCGCCAACCCTGAAGCCTTAATCCCAAGCACACGTGCCCAGCGCGCTGCCGCCAATGCTCCGCTTGCTTGCCGCAGCGCACACTCTCCAGACCGCCGGCGCGCGGCCACCGGCCCTGCCGCCGCGCATGGCGCGGGCGCGCAGTGCGCGGGCGCGCGCCTTCCGCGCCTCCTGCTTCTTGCTCGCGTTGTCCAGCACGTCCTGCGTGACGACCGACTTGAGGTCCACGTCCAGCGTGTACCGCGTCGGCATCATGTGCTGGTAGTTGACGACCTTGATGAAGGTCTGCGCGCGCCGCGTCAGGCGCGCGCCGCATCAGCAGCCGCGGCGCACGCGGAGCGCCCCGGCGCGCGCGCGGACGCGCGGCCGGGGTGTGCGCACAGCGACGCCGGCCGCAGCGGCTCACAGCACAGCCGCAACAGGCTGCCCGGCCTCGGGAGCTCAGGGGCACAGTGGGCGGCAGCACGTGCCCCTCCTGACAGCCGCAAGGGCTCGGGGGCACAGCAGGGCGGCAGCACTTGCCAGCACCAGCAGAGCAGAACACTACTGGTAAGCCAGCCTTCAACGCGCAGGCTGCAGGGCTTCCTCAGCCGTGGCGGCAGGGCGCAGAGCGCGCGCTGGGGCGCAAGCCGCTGGGGCGCAAGCAACGCGCTTGCAGTCGTTCCAGGCGCACCTTCAGCCGCGAGTTCTTCGCCTGCTTCTTCAGCGAGGACCGCTTGATCACCTGCGCCGCGCCACAGCCCGCTTCAGCACCGCCGCTGGCAGGCGCGCTCCCGCACAACCGGTGGTTTCAGCACTCTCGCTTCGCCGGCGTCTCTGGTGCACCGCGCCGCCCGCAGGGCGCTTGCAGCCCCGGCTCCCGCCTGCTCTGGCAGGCTCGGCAACGCAGGAGCGCCGCGCGCCGGCGACCGGGCGGCGCACCTTCCGCGGCTCCTTGGCCAGGCCGCACACGATGGCGTGGCCATACGGCCGGGCGGCGGTCCCGTCGTCCTGGTTCTTCACAATCACGGCCTTCTTGCCCGCGTAGCGGCCCGTCAGGAGCACAATCACCTTGCCGGGCTGCGCGCCGCGCAGCGCACGCCCTGTTAGGCGCCTGGCGACGGCCGCGCACGCTGACGCCCCGCGCTCCCTACAGACACGCTTCTCCACTGTGCCTCGCGCGTTCGCTGCGCCTCGCGCCGTGCGCTTGGCCAGCCCTTGCGTGCCGGCCATACTAGCCTTCTGACAAACCGCCTACTCTGGGCCAGCAAGCAGCCAACATCCCCAGTCTCCACGCCCCGCTGCACATGGCCACCGCCCCCGGACGGTGTGCGCACCTTCAGGAACTTGACCATTGCGCTCCGCCCAGGCCTTGCCCCGCCCAAGATCGCAGACAGGCCCCTCCACAGACCAGCGCAAGGCGCAGCTCTCTGGCGGCCTGCTGGGGCTCGACCAGGGTCACAGCCCTAGCAGGGCTACAAAGCAAGTGCACGACAAAAGAGCGGGAGTTGCAGCGGGCCGAAAGTAACGAAGGAGCATGTCCCTGGGGTACGCAGAGAAGCTGTCGTACCACGAGGACCTGGGCGGCCAGCTGGGCGCGCCCGAGCTGTTTGACGCGGACGCGGACGCGCGCCGCAAGGTCGCGGAGCTCGCGGCGCTGGTGCGCTCTCGGCGCATGCTCTGCTATGGCTATGTGGTCTGGGCTGTGCTGCATCACGCACAGTGTTCAGGCCGTGCAAGCAGGCTGCAGGCGGGCCCGGCGCCGCAGGTGCTCGCCTGCGACAACATCGTCGTCTTCACGGGCGCCGGCATCAGCACGTCGTGCGGGATCCCAGACTTCAGGCAGGCCCGGACGCTCATGGTTCCAACGCCTGCCAGAGCAAACGCGCATGCTAGTGCTAGGTGGTCGGACATGCTGCGCCTTGCATGCTTTGCTACGTCGGCGGTCCCGTCGCGGCGCTATCAGCGTTGCTCGCGGTGCTTCTCGCGCGAGCACAGCAGTGTTCAGACTGGTATGAGACTGACGGCGGGCCGCGCTGGGCAGAGGGGCGCCGCAGGGCTGCGCTGCCTCGTGCGGCAACCATGCCCAGCCGACCCAGGTACTGACGGGTGCCCCTGGGCGACAGGGGCCCGCAGGGCGTGTGGACGCTGCAGCGCGCGGGCGCCCCCCTGCCCCCGGCGCAGTGCAGCTTCGCGGCAGCCAAGCCCAGCCTCACCCACCAGGCGCGCTGCCTTGCCGACGGATCTGGCACCCTTGCCGCTGGCGCGCCGCCAGCTTGGCCTCACCTGCCAAGCGCGCCTTGCCGTGAAAGGCGCCCGGCGTGGCAGCCCTGCTGCCTGGTGCTTCTGGCACAGCCAGCCAGCAGTGCCTTGGTCGCAGGGCCAGCAGGTGTTCTGCAGGCACGCCTGCGCAGAGCACTGCAGAGCCTTGTCACGAACCCAGACGCGCGTCCCCAGTACCGCCCCCGGCGCTGCGCGCATCGCAGGGCGCGCCCGGACGTGAGGCGCGCTGCATGCTCAGGCACGCGCTCCCCAGCACACTCTGAAAACCCGCGCGCTGGCGCTGCGCAGGCGCTGCTCGCGCTGCTGCGCATGGGCAAGGTGCGGCGCATCGTCAGCCAGAACGTGGACGGGCTGCACCTGCGCTCCGGCGTGCCGCGCGTGCAGCTCGCCGAGCTGCACGGCAACTGCTTCGTCGAGCGCTGCGAGCGCTGCGGCGGCGAGGCCGTCCGCGACTGGGAGGTCGAGACGGCGCGGCCCCGCCCGGCAGCGCTCGGCGCGGCTGGCCCTGGGCGCCCTGGGCGCTGAGGGTGGATGACCAGCTGGCGTGTTCCCTCCCTGTCATGAGCAGGGCATGATCCGCAGCAAGGACTTGTCTGCAGTTGGTACCCACTTGCAATGAGGAGCGGACTGGTCGCGATTATGCAGTTGAGCGGGCGCGCCAGGCAGGCGCCGAGCCGCGCCCGCGCCCGCGCCGGCGCAGGTCGGCTTCAAGCGCACCGGCCGCACGTGCGCGTCGGCCGGCTGCGGCGGGCGCATGCGCGACACGGTGCTGGACTGGGGCGACGCGCTGCCGGAGGCCGAGCTGGCGGCGTCGGAGGCGGCGGCGGACGCTGCGGGCCTCGCGCTGTGCCTGGGCACCAGCCTGCAGGTCGCGCCGGCGTGCGACGTGCCGCTGCGGACTGTGCGCCGGGGTGCGCATTGCTACCCTAAACATAACCCCAGTCTGACAGCCTGGAGAGCTGGGCGGCCTATGGCCTGCAGCACTGCAGGGACTCGCTGCTCGGAGCGGCCCGGCTGTCGCTGAGCGCGGTGCAGGGCTGGTGGCGCTGTCGGCCGGGTGCGCGCCGGCCCGCAGACCATGCCAGCCGGCCTGGCCGGGCAGCGCCCTCTGGCTGCCGCGCGCTGCACGAACAGCCTGGCAGTGTTGGCGGCTGGCAGGGTGTTGGAGACGGCGGGCGCGCCGCCCGGCATGGCCAGTGAGGCAGCGGCGGGCACGCGCAGGCGGCCGGCTGGTCATCGTAAACCTGCAGAGGACGCCCAAGGACCGACGCGCGGCGCTGGTCATCCGCGCGCGCGCTGACTGCGTCATGGCCGGCGTCATGGCCGCGCTGGGCCTGCGCGTGCGCCCCGCGCGGCCGCGCCAGTGCCGCCGGGCGGTATCTGCCAGCCGCAAGCAGAGCAGCCAGACCGCTGGCCATAGTGCATCTCAATGGCTCAGAGCCGAGGAAATGCTGCCAGCCTCTTCTTTATGACTCCACAGCAGCGTGAACAGCGGTAGCAGAGGCCGGCCTGCCCAATCTTTGGGATGGCCGCAACGCCGACGGCCGCAGGGCCAGCGCAGATCCCGCGCTACGTGCGCACGGACGCGGCGACGGTGCGCGTGCGCCGCGCCGCGCCGCGCGGCACCAACCCTGATCCGCAGCCGGCCGCCGCCGTGACGCTGGAGGTGGGCAGCGTGCACGGCGGCCGCTGCCCGCTGCCGCTCGTCGCCGCCGTGGCCGTCACGCTGCCGGTGCGCTCGGGCTGCTTAACGGGGGCTGGCGCGCGCGCGGCCTGCCGCTGCCAGCGTCATGATGCTGGCCCTGCGGCTGAGCTCAAGCGCTTCCACCTATTTTTCATTTTGTTGTAAGTTTATGTTCACGATCATGTGTGTTATTATTTGGTATGACCATGGCTGACGCCCCGCCTTGCACGCGCGGCAGGGCGGCGAGGTGGTTGCCCTGCCCGCGGCGCCTTTCCGGGTGCGCCGCACGCTGGCGCTGGGCGCCCGCATGCGCTTCGGGCTGCGCCTGACGCTGACGGAGGCCGCGGATGAGGGCCGGCGCGCCGTCGACTCGCACGTCGAGGTCGACCTGCTGGGCGGCGCGGCCGCGGCGCGAACCGTCGCGTTTGTGACGCAGGCGCGCCCCGCGGCCGACCCCGCGCGCCCCCGTCCAGGCCAGCCCTGTTGAAGGGCGACGCACGCAGCGTGATGAAGACGTGGCCTCCCTTGCCCCGCTGTCGGCAGCGCCCCCCTGAGGCCATGTGGTGGAAGGTGTTGCATCTGATCTCGCAACATTTCTGTGTCGCACCCGCGCTGCAGGAGGCAAAGTACGAGCCAGGGAGGCCGGGGCGTGAGCCGGAGGCGGCGCCGGCCGGCGCGTCTGCTGCGGGTGCACAGCCTGGCGCAGGCGCGCCGGCAGACGGCGGTGCTCGGGGCGCCTGTGAGCGCGGGCCGGCCGGCGGCGCGGCCGGCGAGCGGCCCGCGGATGGGCCGTCGGCGGGCCGGCCGGCTGGGCCCGCGGCAGCGGACCGGCGCGGCGTGGGGAGCGCGAACGTGGCGGCGGGCAGCGCTGCCCAGGTCGCGCCCGAGCCTGCGCGTGCCCACGAGGGCCAGGCGGCGGATGAGCTGGGCCACTCTGACCGCGGTGAGAGCGAGGCCGGCGGCCGGCGCTCCGGGCAGGAGCGCGCGCCCGGCGGCGCGGCCGTGCGCTTGGGCCGGCCCTGCGGCCGCCGTGCGGCGGCTGCGGCGGCAGGCGCGGATGAGCCCGCTGCCTGCACTGCTCCAGGTCCCGTTGCGCGGGCAGAGCCAGGCAACAGACGTAGCAGGGAACGGGCGAGTAAGCGAGCGCGGGTGTGCGCATAGGGCACGTTCCGTGCTATCAACCTCCTGCTGCCACTCTTCAGTCCTCTCCTAATGCTCACCATGGCTCCCACTCCTGTCCCCCCGCACAGGCAAGTGCAGCATCCGGGCGTGCATGCGGCGGCGCTGGTTGGTCCCTACCTCCAATCCTTGCAGAGCTGTTAAGAGCTTGTACTTGAACCCGGCACGCTTTCCGGCCTGCACTGAGACGCGCTGAAATGCTTGTGAATGAGCTTTTTATGTCACCCATTGCGGTACATCTTGCTGCATTTCCACACATGTCTGTGTACATGTGTGGGTGTCTTTGCAACGGAGTGCGTGCATCACTGCTACTCTTGCAACCACTGCAGAGCACCGAGTCCAGGCTTGCTGTGTATGCCAGTTATTGGAAACACTGTGCTGCTGCAGTGCAGCAACGACATGTAGTAGTTGCCAGCCTTGGCTGCTGCATCCAAGCTCGGTGCTGCAGAGCAGTTCAGGCGGAGAGCACATCTCGGGTGGAGTGCATCTCCCAGCTTTCAGCAACGCAGCCAAGCAGGGCATATGCACGTCCAGCACACGAGCACTGTGCAGATCCATCAGGCATGCACAGGGCTCTGCTTGGTACGCATACTGCATGCAGCATGAGTTGGGATGGCTTCATGCCACCCATGGACCCCAGGCAGGCAGACAAGCCAGCCACCATGAGATGCTGCCTACACCACAGTGGCAGCATCTGAGCAGACTGCATGCAGCCAGCTGCGTCTGCTGTGCGCTGCTGGCTGCAGTCAGCAGGAGCAAGCACATGCACAGTGCGCTGATAATGACAAGAGATCGCAGACAACGCCACCTTTTCAGGCAGAGCCTCTTGCACGCGCATGCCTACAGCAGACATGTCCTTGGCTGGGCCAAAGCCCTGTCTTGGCAGAAGCTGCTCTGCAGCATTCCTTGTGGTCGTGACTCGCACAGGCTGTGAGCCTGTGCGACTCATGCAACTGGCCCCAGGGCCCTCCTGACCTGTTCAGCCTGCGGTGCCTGCGCGGTGGGCAAGCACCAGGCGTTGCAGCTGACCTGCGCTGGCCTGCGCACACTATGACTCCAGGACGCAGGGAAAGCGTACCAGGTCAGCTAAAGCCACTGAAGGTGCCCCTGGGGCAGGTGCTGCTTGCTTGTCTGCACAGCCCTTCGCTTCGAACAGCGAGGAGCCTCTCTTCTCCTTTTGTCCCCAGGCTTGCTGGCAGCTCAAGTGAGACGTACGCGCTTTGTGGCGCGCGTGCAGCCAGTGGAGGGTAGGCAGGAACGAGCAGGATACTGGGGCCGACTCCGCTGTCTCTCCTGGTCTTCCCTGACTGCCTCGTGAAGCAAGGCCGGCGCCTCAGAAGACCGCCCGTGAATGTGGGGCAAGCTGTGGTCGGGTGTGGGACGGCAGGGGTGCCAGGCGCTAGCACGGTGACGTTCTGCAACTTTGGCAGGGACCCTAGCGAAGGCCGAACTATGGCGAGCGCACATTGGAGGTTAGGT
>JAABUV010001926.1_pt1 | contig 29247 bp, 30 predicted proteins | sample 5559971 | NCBI WGS metagenome assembly JAABUV01 (sample SAMN10711881, study PRJNA513362) | rock metagenome | isolation source: Antarctica rocks | place: Antarctica: Victoria Land, Knobhead nord | collected 2015-12-19
CGCAGAAGTCGCAGCGCGTGGGCACCGAAGGCAAGAAGCGCCTGCAGCGCGGCCAGAAGAAGCCCAGGACCCCGCCCGGCTGAAGGCACGCTGTGCCTCAGCCTGTGGGCCACGTATCGTGACTGTATCAATATGTCCACAACATCACCACCACCACCCCATGGTCTGTAAGAGCTGCTGCGTGTGCCTGGGCGGTATGCCGTTGCTTGCATGCGCCCGCTGCTTCACCACCACTGCCCCAAACCTATGTCCTGCTCACGCTCATCACTCGCTTGAAAGTGCTCACATGTGTCTGACGACGGCACACACGAGTACATCTGCACAGGGCCATGGCAAAGCGCCTTCTGCGCTTTCCCAGCGTCCCGATCCGAGCAGGACAGTTTGCTCCAAGTCAGGCTTGCGCGGGATACATGGTACATTGCTATGCAGAAAAAGCAGCGCCGTTGGACAGCATGCGCCTGCCTCACGCTAGGCTCCAGCAGCTGGAGGTCATTCGACGAGTGCCTCTGGGGGATCGGAAGCAGGCCAGGCAGCGGGTGCGTCGCACGCGTGTCGGCGGATGGCCCAGTCTTTGAAGGCTGGGGAGTCCTGAGAAGCACGGGCGCCAGTTTCCCCAAGCGCTCAGTGGCCACGGCTCAGACACAGGGCGCATGTACGGAGCATTTCTGTCGCCGTGAGTGCGCTGGCAGAGGCAGAAACGCACCATGGGCTGGCGGCGGCGCGCATCGCCTGCAGCTATGCCGGTCCGTGCAGCAAACTCCGCAGTGGAAGTGGCGAACGAGAACGCAGCGAGAACAAAAGTGTCATATGTGCCAAATCGGCAGCATATGCTGACAACCTCGCAGCTGGCGGCGCCCTGGGTGGCAAGTTCGGGCGGGCCGGCGGACCACGCGCTCCGACCCGGATGTGAGACTGACGGGGATCTGGAGGCGCCGGCTGCGCCTGCTGCCAGGGGCGGCGGCCAAAAGGCGGCAGGCGCAGCAGCCGCGCGGGGCACCCCTGACGGTCTGACTTGCTGCTCTGTGCCGGCTGCCGACGCGGGTAGGCAGCAACTGGCATGCTGCGCTGCCGGGCTTGCCAATGCTGACGAGCACTGGCCCGGCGCGAGCCGCTCCTCGTCAAAGCTGGGTTTACGGCGCCTTGGTGAAGGCACGGTTGTAGGTTCCGCCAGGCATCCGCAGGCTGCCTCCGCCCAGCGCTTGCACAGAAGGCCGCTCTTGCAAGCCTGTGTGGCCGAATCAGCAGCGCTCAGACACCTGCACATACACCAGCCGGGCTCGGCAGCCGTTCCAAGTCGTACTGGCTGGGGTGTGGTCGGCGCTGGAGAGGACCGCCGTGCCCCGGCCGTGCTTGCCTCTTGCAAGCGCGCGAGCAGCTGGCAGCCTCGCAGCACCGCCGAACTGTCTGTCCTGCCCGGCAGCGCACCGGCTGCACCTGCCTGTTCTGCTGTGCTGCATGTGAAGCCATCTGCTGCAAGGTTGACCATGCGCCAGTTCCCACGAGCTCTTGGCGCAGACTCCGTCTGCTGGTCCTTTTATGGCGCTTCACGCTTATCGCGCGGTCTCACGCGGTATATTGCACCGCGCTGCCGGTAGCAGCATGCGACGACAAGTTTGATTTCAAAGCTCGAGCTCCCGCCCTACCCTGTGCCGCCAGGAACATGCAGGCCCGGCAGGGGGCAGGGCATGTCGCACATTGTGCCAGCAGCCCTGCGCTTCACATCTACGACTGCCCCTTGGCAACATGTATGCGTTCACGTGTGCGCCGCATGTAACGTTTCCAGTATATAAGAGAGGAAGGCATGGCTGGGCGGGGGTGGATGTTGGTATGGCACTTTACACTCGTGCCAGCCACCTGGGGCTGTCCAGCCCATGCGGTCATGCCCCCACACGGGGGCTGCCGGGGCATGCTGGGGACAGCCGCGCTGCCACCATGCACAGCAGTCGCTGTAACTGTGGAATTGACGCATCGACAATTGAAAGTTGCACTCTCCCCAGTCCAGTAGACAAACCTCATTGCAAGTACTACTAAGCAAAGCACAGGTTCAAAGCACGCAGCACACACAGCACCAGGCAGGTGCGTGTGAACCCAAAACCCTGGCAGCAGCACCCAGAACTTCAGGCAGGCATGACACAGCTCTGCGCCAGCCAGGCGGCGTTGGCATGAGCGTGCACTGAAAGACCCAAGGGTACCCGCATAATCAAGTCTGGACCCTGGCAGTCGGCGCACAATACCTGCTGAGCAGGCTTTCCCACAAACAGTAGCGCACACCGCAACGATCTTGTCCACAGCGCGCTCAGTACGTCGTTGCGCCGAGCCCGGTCGCCCGCATGAAGGCCAGATAGGCCTTTGCATTTGCCTCCGCCTCCTCCGCGGCGGCGCGGCCGGCGCGCGCCTCCGCCAGCTGCCGGCGCAGGTCCTGCAGCTCGCTCCGCGAACCTGCTGCCCAGTCCCTGACAGAGGCCGCGTCGCGCAGCGCCGCGACGCGTGCGGCGTCCGCGGCCGCCAGCTTCGCGTGCAGCTCGCGCTGCATGCCCGCCGCCCAGTCGCGCGCGATGGCCGCCTCGAGCTGCGCCGCGACGCAGTCGGCCTCCGCGGTTGCCAGCTTCGCGTGCAGCTCGCGCTGCATGTCCGCGGCCTGGGCGTGCGCAATGGCCGCCTCGTGCTTCGCCGCGACGCAGGCGGCCGCCGCGATCGCCAGTTGGCCGCCCAGGTTGTCGAGCGCGCGAATCGCCTTCTGGTGCTTGGCGCCCAGCGCCGCGTGGTCGTCCTCCAGACCCAGCAGGCGCAGCAGCAGGTTGTCGCGCAGGGGGTGCGCGGCCTGGCGCGGCGCGCGCGTCGGCTGGCGTCAGCTGGTGTGACTGCAGGCACTGCGTCAGGCGGTGCGTATGCAGCGCAAGTGCTCGTCGACTTGCATACAAGCTCTGTGTGGGTCTCTGCTCAAGACGCTTGCTATGCGGTTTGTGAGTGCTCTGAGCCAAGCGGACCCGCAGATGGGTTGAGCGGCGCTTGCAGGTGTACGCGCGGTCCAGGAGGTCAAAGCCAGCAGAGGCACCGGGGGCTGAGCGCACCTCGGGCTCGGGGGCGTCGGCGGCGGGGCGCGCGCGCGCCGAGGCGGGCTTGGGCTGCGCGAGGTTGGCGGCGCGGCACGGGCGCGCGGTGGGCCGGCGCGACACGTGGGCGGCGGCGCGCAGGGCCAGCGCGCTCTGGCCGTCGCCGCTGGCGCCGCCGCGCCACGCGCGGACCTCGACTTCTGCCCCGGCCAGCAGCATGCCGAGCGCCCAGGCGGCGGCGCCGGCGCCGGCCAAGCTCGCTGCGGCCAGGCGCGAAGCCGGCCACCAGGCCGCCGATGCGGCGGCGCGCGCCGCGAGCGGGGCGGCCGAGGCCGCAGCGCCGACAGCGTCCAGCGTCGCGGCGGCGGCGGCGCGCGCGGCCGCGGCGCTCAGGCGCCCGGCAGTGCCTGCCGTGCGGGCTTTCAGTCAGCAGCTGAACCATTTTGAGAGGCTGGGCGCCACACTACATGCTCAAATGCAACGTCAAGTGCAGGCTATGCTGCACCCCGCTGGAGAAGGCTGCACCTGGGGTGTGAGTGTTGAGGACCCCGCCGCACAGGGCGGCCAGCAGCGGGCAGTCGCTGCGCCCGGCATCACCTCCAGTGGCCAGCATCTTGGACATGACGTTGCCCATTGTGCCTGTCGCCGCGCACGCCTTGAGTCAGCGCGGAGGGTGAGCAGATGCGCTTCAGACACGCCGCTCGGCTGTTAACGATCTGTCGCGCATCCACCCATCGTGGCCTGCGCAATCCAGACCAGCGCACAGCATGTTCAGACACAGAAGAGGGAGAGGTGGTACGTGACAAGGTTAGGAGAGGCGCCAGGAGCCCCGCACTAACCCCAGGCCTGAGATCATCGGCCAAACGGACAATGCAGGGGCGGCCCAACCTGCCCGCGGCGAGCCCGCGCGGCCCGGCAGGCTACTCAGCAGGCCGGGTGCCTGAAACACCACGGTGCGGTGTCCCCCATCGCAAGCACAGTTCCCGCTGCCAGTACCCCGTGCTTGTGCAGCACTCCGGCCTTCTGTCTCCCACGGCAAGACGAGAGCCTGCCATCTCCAGGCGGTATACCGGGCATACACACGCCCACTTGGGCGGCACGGGCCCTGTAGCTAGCCACACGCAGCCTGCGGCAAGATGCGTCATGCACTGCGACCACACGCACGGGTGAGCAGACGGGTGCGCTTGCCTCAACAGGGGCGTCTACGGCGCGGTTGCACAGGGCGCAGGGTGCACGCAGGGCGCGCGCACAGCCTCAGCTCCGGTGGCAGCAGTCAGTTAGCTCCGCTTGAGGGTGGAAGAATCACACGTAGTAGGTGTACCTTGCTTCTCTACAGGGAAAAACTGAGAAGTGCTCTCCCGCAGTAGCCGCCCTAGGCCTTGTAGGTTCTGCAGCTCCACAAGGTGCGTTTTGAAAGGATGGCGAGGCAGGGCTTAATAAGCCCTTGCTGGGCCTTGCCAAGATGTGAAGGGGAATGCACAAGCATGAAATGCACAGGATGCACAAACAGGTGAGTAGCCAAGACCAGCCAAAGCTGATACACGGCTGTAATTCGTTCTTCCTGACATTGTGAAGCGACAGACAAGCTCGCATACAGTGCGCCCCTCGACACACCGCACCGCAGACCGCACCGTGCTCATGACAGCGGATCGGGGCGCTTCGCCGCCGCAACCCCCGAGCGCGCGTGAAGGGCGCCCTCGCAAGCAGCAGGCATCGACCATCATAGCATCAACCCTCCAGGTCTTCCTCCTCCGCCATCATGGCATCCACGTTGGACATGTCCAGCTCCTCCTCCTCGTCCTCATCGCTGCCGCCCGCGGGCGTGCCCGCCGCGCCCGGCTCCGCGGGCGCGGGGGCGGCCGCGGCCGCGCGGGGCGCCGGCGCAGGCGCCGCGCCCGGGGCTTTGGGCCGGGCGCCCTGTGCGCGGCACGCTGTCTGAGGCAAGACGCGCGCCCGAGCACCACATGAGAAGCACTATTCCACTCGGCCACTTGCTCGTGGGCCCAAGCATAGCCCACAATAGATTTAAACGGCAGACTTGCTGCGAATGCACCAGGAGAGTCGGCGCGCCTGCTCGGCAGGCGGCACGGAAGCCTTCGCCTCCTCAGAGTCAGGGGCCGCCAGCGGAGCAGCCTCGGTCGCGGGCGCTGGCGCAGGCGCAGGCGCAGGCACTGGCACAGGCGCGGGCGCTGGCCCTCGGCCGGTCTGCTCCGCTGGCGCGATGGGCTGACCCGCGGGTCCGTTGCCGGCCGCCCCGGGCATAGGCGCGCCGCCGCCCGCGCGCCCGCCGGCCGGAGCTTCCAGCGGGGCCGCTGTGCGCGCCTCCGCCGCCTCTGCGGCGCCCCCGGCGCCAGCGCCCGCCGCGCTGCCGGGCGCCGCGTCCGCCGCCGCTGCCGCGAGCGCGTCCGCCGCGGGCGCCCCGGCAGCGCCGGGCGCCGCAACGCCCGAGGGCGCGCTCGCCGGCGGCGCGGCGCCGCCGCCGCCGCGCCGCGCCGCAGCCTCCGCCTCCACCTCCGCGTTGAGCCGCCCATAGTCCACGGGCGCGCGGCGGCGCCGCTTGGGCTCTGGCTCGTCCGCCGGGGCCGCGGGCGCAGGCTCTGCAACCACCACCTCGACAGCGCTGACCGTCGCGGCCGCCCCGTCGACGACTGGCAGCCCGTCGCTGGCGGCGACGGCGGCGACGGCGCCGGCGGCCGCGTCCGTGGCGGCGGCGACGGCGGCGGCGGCGGCGGCGGCGAGCGCGGCCTCGGCGGCGGCGGTGGCGGCCGCGACGGCGGCCGCGTGCTCGGCCGCCTCGGCCGCCGCGCGGCGCGCGCGCTCGGCCTCGCGCTCGGCCTCGCGCTCGCGCTCCCAGCGCGCGTCCGCGGCGTCCCACACCTGCACCGCGCGCACCGGCCGCTCTGGGCCGCCCACACGCGTGCTTCCTGCGAACGGCTTGCTGTCAGCTCCAAGCGTTCAGCGCTCCTCGCAGCGAGGTTGCTGATGCACTCAGATTAACGCCCTCATGCGGGGCATGCTGTCCTGCATATTACTGCTTTAATCTGTCCTTGGCGCCCTTGAAAAGTCCAGCGGGAGCTGGCCAGCAGGACAAGCCCCAAGCAGGTCCAGGATGTCGCGCACAGAGCTCCTCACCGGCTCGTGCAGCTTCGACAGGCCATGCACCCAACGCGAGCAGTGACAATGATAGTCCAAGGGAGGACAGCGATGTCGCGGCGGCGACATCAGCGCCGCGCCTGGTGGTTGGCCTCCTGCAGCGCGCGCACGTGCGCGGCCACCGAGCGCGCAAACGCGGACACGCAGGCGCCCTGGATGCGGTAGCCGCCTTCCAGCACCGACACCACGCGGCCCCTGCAGCAACGGTTGGCCACCTGCGCTGCGGGGCGGGCGCGCGTCGCCGGCAGCCAGGGTATTGCGCGCACAGGCGCGGTGTCTGGGGCGCGTATTTTGCATGCGGCGCTCGCCATGCGCGGCACGCTGATCAGATGAAGTACGCTCAAACCACCGGCAGCGCATGCGGCTGGCCGACCTCATCGCACGCTACTCCTGCATGCATGAGTAGACTGTGCAAAAGCCACGCCGCGCTGTGCTTGTGCAGGCAGGACATGCAGCCTGATGGTCAAGCACAGACTGCACCCCGGTGAGCATCATGCCCGAGCCATGCCCGAGCCTGGACAGCCTGGCACTGCACAGCTGCAGCCTGAACGGCCCTTGCCCGGCGGCGGCGCACAAGGGGCGCGCGCCTGCACGATCTGGTCGGTGAGCCACTCGTAGTCGCGCTCCTGGATGCCGATGTAGCGAAAGTTCATGTCGTCCTTGCGGTGTGCGTCAAAGCCGGCCGACACGAGCACGAGGTCCGGCCGGAAGCGCACGACCGCCGGCAGGATCTTGTCGCGCCACGCGCGCCGCCACATCGGCACGTCCGCGCCTGCGCGCGCCGCCTCGCACCGCGTGACGAAGGACACGGGTGGGGAAAGGATTGCTCTGCAGCGCAGCCGCACTACCTCCTCCGGCGCCATAACACACCTCCTCGGGCAGCAGACGTGTCTGTCGGCGCAGGTTCCCCGGCCACGTGCAGTGACAGCAGCGACCTCATATACCTGTGAATGTGCAGAGCAGCTCCGCACAGGGGGCGCCGACACAAGTTGAGTCAGGGTGGGCGCGCCCATCTGCCGTCGACATTACAGCTCTGGAGCGGTCACAAGTGTCGACGCAGCGGCGGGAGGCCGCCCGCGCCTGGGCCAGGGATGCCGACGTTGATGACGCGCGGGCCGCTGGCGGGCGGGCGCTCCGAGTCGCTGCCCTCAAACTCCGCGCCAGGGTCCTCCTCCACCGGGGGCTCGGCGTGCTCGGCGGGCCCCGCGCAGCCCGCCGCCGCGCCCAGGCTCAGCTCCGCCCCCGAGGCCGCCCCGTTCGCATGCGCCGCGACGCCCACGCCGCCGTTCGCGATCAGGACTTCGCCCGGCGGCGGCGGCGGCGGCGGCGCGCGGCGCGGCGGCCGGGAGTCGGCGGTCGCGCCCGAGCCCGGGTACACCCAGCTGTCGGCCGCCGCCGCGCTGCGCCGGCCGTAGCCCTGCACGCTGCGCGCAGGCAGAGCACCGCGTGAGTCCGCATGCCCGAGTCAGGCGGCAGAGCCCCAGAACCTTCAACGGCGGCGTGCGTGTCGTCTGGCCTACAAAAGCAGGCACAGCCGTGGCAGACTTGTGCTACCGTCCCGCTCGAACCTGCCCTGCTTGCCTGTCAAGAGGCAGGTACCACTGCAGCCAGCAGGAATGCCGCAACTGACGACAGGGCCATGCGCAGGCGCCTGCGGCGCGGCGCGCGCGCGCGCCTGGCGAACAGGATGTTGTCCGCGTCGTCAAAGTCGAGCCAGGGGCGGAAGACGGGGAAGGTCTGCACGCCCTCGCTCGTCGGCGTCTTGAACGCGTAGCGCGCCACGCCGGGCGCCGCGCCGGCCGCGCACGCCTGCGTGCCGTTGCCGTGGTGCACGTCAAAGTCCAGCAGCGCCACGCGCCGCACGCCTGCGCGCCGCGCGCCCTGTCAGCGCACCCCGCCCCGCGCGGCCTGCACGCGGTTGTGCATAGCCAGGCGAGTGCCGAGCACGCCAGACACGCCGGGCCGGTCTGTCGGGTCTGGATCCAGCAAGCCTCAGCCGTGGTTTTGCACCTGCTGCATTCACCTTCCCTCGCATGTGTTATCCTCCCGGCTGGTCTGGCCCGGTTGCGCCACGCCGGCGACGCCCCTGCGAAGGCGGGTGGGTGGGGGCGCGCCCGCCGCGCGGTATGTGGACACCGCGTACGCCGCGCCGATGGCCAGGTTGTTCAGCAGGCAGAAGCCCAGGCTGCCGTGCGGGTCGTTCGCGCAGGTCACGATGCCGACCGGGCCCGCGTGGTGCCCCGGCGGCCGCACCGCGCAGAACGCGTTGCGCGCCTGGCGCGCGCGCGCCCGCGCGCTCGCCCACAGTCTACAGACTGTAGCGCGGCAGGGCAGCGAAAGCACCTGCGCCAGGGTCTGTGAAGGCGCGCCGGGCGGGAAACCAGCCTGGGGTCCTGGGACATACAGCGAGTGGTGTGCGTGCACACACCGTGGTGCGCTGCGTTGGGCGCGGCAGATGTGGCGACGGTCAGGTGTGCGCTGCCGGGCAAGCGCTGTCCTGCTGCAGCTTCTTCATATGCGCTCCTCATGAACGCTGGCAGTACCTCAGTACGGTTGTAAGTGCGGGACACACTGCGGCGCATACGCTCACTGCTGTGCGCATCGCCGGGGCGCGGCCGCGCGGAGCGCGCGCACCTCGCCGGCGACCACGCGGTCGACCGCGCGGCACACCGCGCCCGCGGCCGACAGCGCCGCGCCAAACGTGCCCGCCGAGATGGCGGTGTCGCCGTCCAGGTGACCCACCGCCGCCGCGCCGTCCGCCAGCGCCCCGCACGCCTGGCCCCGCCCGCCTCGCCCCGCTCGGCCGCCAGCCCTCCAGACAGGCCCTCTGGACCGGCGAAGCGCATCAACTGCCCTCGCTGTGGAGACAGGACGGCGGGGCTGCTCTGCTGGTCCACAGGGCGTCTGCGCAGAGCGCACGAGCTGCCCGCTGGGTGTTGGGCGGGTCTGCCTCGCGGTGCGCGGACGCCGCGGGCCGCGCCTGCTGCAGCGCGCGCACGTACGCCCACTCGTGCACTCGGAGCACATCCGCGAGCGCCGCGCGCAGCGGGCCGCCCTCCCAGCGCAGCCGCTCAAACTCGCGCCCGCGCAGGATGCCGCGCCCTGCCGGCGGGCAGCGCTCAGGCCTCAGGCCGTGCCAGGGCACTCGCCATGCATGCGAGCAGGCACTGGCGCCGCTACGCAGGGCTGGACGCGCACGAGCGCAGGTGGTTGTGCACGCGCCGCGCGCGCGCATGCTCCGGGTGCGTTACCACACAGGGCAGCTGACATAGCTGGCTACATCAGTGTGGCCCATGCAGACGCCTGGCAGAGCCCTGCTGGGCAGGTGTTTCCCAGCAAAGCATTGCGGCCTGCCTCCAATTCCCACTTCGGTAGCACTTTGGCATGCTGGCACACCGGGGTGCATCAGCACATGCAGGCAAGCGACATGTTCAGTTTGCAGGGACCGTGCACCAGGTGCAGCCCGCATCCCGCACGCCAGGCTCAGAAGCCACTTGTGCCACGCGCAACACGCGTCCAGAGAGCGGGAGTGCCCACTGCCTGCAGCCGCTCAGGCGAGCGGGCGCACCGGCGTGCGTGAGCACATGCAGGCGGTTGACGTTCTCGGGCGGCGGGTCCGGCCCGCCGCGCGCGATCGGCTCGGGCGCCGTGCGGTGCGCGAGGCACTCCGCCGGCGCGAGCACGAGCGTGCCGCCGCCGCCGCCGCCGCCGCCGCCGTCGCTGCCAGAGTCGCCCGCGGGCAGCGCGCCGTCCGGGCCGCCGCCCGCCAGCGCCGCCGCTAATTGCTGCGCGCGCGCGCGCGCGCGCTCACCCGCCTTCGCGCTTGTGCAGCTGAGCGCACTCGCGCTGCGAGGCTCTGCCATACCTGACAGAAGCCCTGGGCCTCCTGCCCAGTGCACAGAGACGCGTCACTGGCTCTGTGCACCTGTGTCTGTGTCACCATTGAGTTAAACACAGAGGGGGAACGGGCTGGCGTGACTGTCCGCGGCCGCTCGCGCGGCAGCCACCGCTCGGCCGAGCGACTTCACTGCTGCTGCCCAGTACACAGATGACTAGCGCGCCCCAGCAATAGAGCAGCGCACACCGGGTGGCCGCGCTTGATGGCCCACTGCGGGGGTGTCAGGCCGCGCCGGTCGGGCTGCGCCGCGGCCGCCGGCGCGGCGGCCGCCAGTGCGGCCGCGGCCGCCCACGCCCCCGCGCCCGCCGCCGCGTGCAGCGGCAGCTGGCCGGCGCGGTTGCGGCGCGCCACCGCGGCCGCCGCGCCGCCCGCGCCCGCCAGCAGCGCGCGCACGGCCGCCGCATGGCCCGCGCGCGCCGCCAGGTGCAGCGCCGTGTTGCCCTGCTTGTCCTGCGCGCGTGCGGCGCCTGCATCGACGCCTGCATGCGTGGCACATACAGCGGCCGCATGGTTGCTGCGCGGGCTGCGCGCCAGATGCTGCGCCGCATCTGCTGGCTTGTCCTGCGCGGCCGGCCCCCAGGGGCGCGGCGAGTCTCGTGACGGCAGATTGGTGGTGTCCCCAGGGTGTATAGGGTCCCCTCGCTGGACGTCAGGGCAGCACCCAACGTCTGCGCCAGCGAGGCCGCCACGACATACGCGGATGCAGTTGACACGGAGCCTGTTAGCGTCGGCCACACCCGCGGCCCACATGCGGCCAGCCGCGAGCTGGTCGCGCCTGCATCTCCTGCAGCAGAACGGGGGGCGCTGCGCCAGGCGCGCCGCCGCCGCCGCCGGCCGCCGCCAGCGCGCCCCGCGCGGCGCCCTCCGCCGCCAGCAGCGCCTCCGCTGCCTCGCACAGGCCGCTCGAGGCCGCCCAGTGCAGCGCGGTGCGCCCGTGGTCGTCCCTGGCCAGCCGCGCGCTTCACGTCTGTGCCGCGCATGGCGGGAGGGGACCGCAGCGTGGCACGGGGGGACACGATCTGCACATAACACTCCTGCAAGCGACCTTCCCCCTCGCACAGGCCGCTTGCGGCTGCCCGCACTCTGTTGCACGGCGGAGTGCCGAGCCCGGGGCCGCGGGCCGCGCCTGTCGGCCGGCGAGGCGCCGTGCGCGACCAGGAGCTGAACCGCGGCCGCGCCAAAGGCCGCCCGGCCGGGCAGCGCGGCGGAGCAGGCGGCGGCGTGCAGCGTGCCGGCGCCCTCGCAGCGCACGCCCACGCGCGCGCCCGCATCCAGCACCGCGCGCGCGCACTCCAGGTGCCCTGCGCGGCCGCAGCGGCCGGCGTGTGCACAGCCTCGCGCAAAGCCCGCCGCAGCCCAGCACCTGACTTTCCGCTTGGCACATTGCGGCAAGTGCCTCCCGCGGCAAGTGCCTCCGCGCGCCAGTCCCACCTGTGTTCGAACAATGAAGGACAAGCGAGTGCTCAGCTCTGCAAACGGCGGACCGAGTCCCGAGAGCCCGGTGCATGATGAGCGTGCTGCCTCAAGTGCAAGCCGCTCCACGGGCAGCGGCACGCCGCGGCGCATCCCCGCACCATTCAGCAGCGCGACAAAGAGCGGCGAGCAGCCGTCCTCGTCCTTCTCGTTGACATCCAGCTCCCGCTCCGGTTCTCCGGCCTCCTGCGGAGCACATCATTGAGCAGCACGTTGATGTGCACGCACGCCACAGCCAACAGGCACATGCCAAGCGTGCTCCCGGGCCGACCAGGCAGGCAGGCACCTGGGGGAGCTCGATGCCGTCCGGAGCAGGCCGCCGCTGCTCCAAAAGCTGGCGCACGAGCTCCGCATCGCCGGCCTCGCACGCATTGTGCAGCACACTGCGGGTCTGCGCACGTCAGCATCGGTTGAGAGACACTGCGCACACAGGCACGGAGCTGGGCCCGCACTATGATGGCCCCGCGTCCGAAGCATCGTCATCCGAGCCGTAAAACATGTCCATCCCAACGCAGCCCTCTCGGGCGTGCGCAAGTCAAGCCTTGGGGCGCCTTTCATGCATTGGGGACCTTGCCCCGCCAGCTCTGACAAAGGGTTCAGCCTGCAGATGAGAAGAAGGACAAGAAAAGGATGAGCTGTTCCATTTGCATGCAGTTCTCTGCACATCTTGCAATAGTGTCTCTTGCTGCCATGCACTGCAACCTAATGCTACGCTGCACCCGCAACCAAGCAAACTTGTACACATGGAAGCACCCCTTCACAGCGCCGCACAGGGTCGCGACAGTAGCGCTCCAGCTCGACGACCGGGCTCGGATCCAGCGTGCTTGCAACGCTTGCATGAATGAACTACATGCGTGTATCAGCCCGCCGCGGCTGTCTGTGGCTGTGTAGGAGGGATCTGAAAAGCGCAGAGCACAGCCTAAAGACACGAAACAAACTCATCTACAGACATGCTGAGGGTCTAGCCTAGCTTTGATTCCATGTTCCCATAACGCCACCAAGCGCAATGAGCGCATCCAGCGCTGTGTGTATGACCTGTTGGGTGCTGCAAGACTCATAAACAGGGCACCGGAAGCGCATTTCAAGCACAGCACAGTAAACCCTGTCTCCCTAGCTAATCAGTGTGGCGGGCCGGCAGCGGGAGTGGCCACAGGAGCCGCGCGGCGCAGGCTACCAAAGTGGCACTCCAGCATGCCTGCCTTATCCCGGCGTGCACCAAATGCGTACCCCGCCTCTACCAGCGCATGTACCTCCTCATAGCTCCGCAGCTTTAAAAAGTCCAGGCGCGTGTACTTCAGCAGCTCATCCTACGTTCCAATCAGCCCCGTTGTGACACAAAGCAAGCAGTGTGAGAGCAGACGTGCTTTTGGTGGGAGACTAAACAAACGACTGTAAGCAACATCGAACCCTAGTACAAGGCGTGCTGCTGATGCTGCTCATCGTGCATACAGGTGCACCGCACGATCGACCAGTCACAGGCCTGCACATGCAGACACTGCCCTGGTACATGCCAGTCTCTGACGCCGCCCAGCACGCGGGGCAGGCTGCAGCGCGCGCCTGGGAGTAGTCGAGCAGGAACGCGCGCCCGCCGCAGCGCAGCAGCTCGCTGTTCTCCCACTTGATGAAGTCCTGTGGCAGCCGCATGGAAACAGCTCTGCGCCAGGCCGAGGCTCATCTCGGGCCACTCGCGTTCAAGCTGTGCTTGCCAACAGAGACTTGGTATATCATTTCGCGGCTGGGCCACCCAAGGAGAGCGCTGAGGCATGGGGCGCTTGCCTGCAGCGACCCGTCCACATATGACCGACCCCTGCCGAAGGAGCGGCAGTCAGCAGAGGCCGTCCATGCGCGCATGTCGGCTGTATGCGACACCCGTGCGCGGCGAGCGCATGCAGGCGAGAAGGGGCAGGCAGCCGCGGCGGACACTGTGAAAGCGCGTCCGGCCGGTGTTGAGCCCGCGCCTGTACTGGGCCGCGGGGCGCAGGTCGAAGAACCAGGGCACGTGGGCGGAGGCCATGCAGGCGTCGATGAGCTCGTCGCGCGTGGTCCAGCAATCCAGGTACGCGACGCGCCAGCTCCGCGTGTCTGTGACCACCAGCTTCAGCCGGCCCCTGCGCGCGCGGACGGCGCTGGCCGCGCTCTGTCAGCGGCGCGCAGGCATGCTCGAGGGAACGCAGGAAAACACTCCGCCAGCCGGCGTTTGAGTGATGCCATGACAAGATGATAGCCCGATTTGCATGTGCTGTTACTCCGCAGCCACCTGCAGGCTCCTGGGATACGACAGCATGCAGCCCAGCATGCTCAGCTGGGGCAGTTAGACGCTGTGATGGGCAGCTGGTGGGGAGCTCAAGGCATGCTCCCACTTGGCACACGCACAACCAAGACAGGTCACTGCCGGCATGCCGCGCTCAGCAGCGTCCGCTCAGGGTGACACGGCGGTGCTGAGCGCACACCGGCAGAGCTCTGCGGCGTCCGCGGGCAGCAGGGCGTTCAGCCACGCGCGGACCAGGCCGCCCCAGATGCCCAGCAAGCCCAGGCGCCGCTCAAAGACCCTGCCCTCCAGCGCCATCTCATACGCCAGCCTGCCGCCGCGCAGTCCTCACAGTCAGTGGCGGGCCCCACCCCAACTTCACAGCGGCGTGAGCGTGCTGGCTTCCCTGCGAGCAACGCCTGCAAGTGCATATAGCCTGGCCTGCGAAACAGCGTCGCTCTGTCAGCTGTGCACAGGCCTGGCGTATACCTGACCGCCCGCTCAGGGTCGACGCTGCAGGCGCACAGGCACGCGACCAGGCCGCCCGCCGACGCGCCGCGCAGCTGGACGCGGGCCAGGTCAAAGTGCTGTTGCAAGTACTTGACGACGCCCAGCTGCCTGCACTGCCAGGGATAGAGGTCAGTTGTTGAAAAGATGCACCCAAGAACTGAGCACCAAGCGCTGCAAGCGTGAAGGACAGCTGTGTGGGGCACCGACAAAGTGCAGGAAAAGTGCACGCAGGGGGTGCGACTCGCCAGAAGAAGAAAATACCTCCACCGCTGCCGGACAAGATGGGCTCTGTAAGTGTAGAGCGGGCGCTCTCAACGCAGGGCTCAGCAACCGCTGGATCCTGCTGCCACGCCGAGGGGCTCGGCCGCAGCGCGTCCACCTGCCTGCCGGCGCTGGCGGAGTGCTCCGCCTGTGCCTGTTGTGCAGAGAGCCGGCACCGCGCTGGGCAGCGCCTGCGGGCCCTGGCTCGTGGCGCAAGCGCAAGCTGCCGCCCTGCCAGGGCAGGCTCCGGCGCTGTCCATGCTCTCAAGGTGCCTTTGTGCTGCGGCAGCTGGCCCTGCATGGTCAAGTGCCGAAAGCACTTCCAATGGGGTTCAGGTGCGGGGGGCCTGGCTGCGCCGCAATGCCCGCAGCGCATGTCCCGCCCAAAGAGTGACTACAGGCAGGGGTTCATACTACGCAGCACTTTTTCTTAGGCCTGTGATGTCGCGCCTTCCAAAAAAAGGACCAGCTGGCGGTGAAAGGGTTTGAATCATTTATTCTATGCATGCTACCGACACATACATGGAGGAGACGTACATGGCATCAGAGTGAAAACGTGGAGCGGAGGCATGGATCGGTGAGCTGGACTCGCCGCGCCTCATGCGACGACAGCTCGCTGTGGTGCCACCAGCAAGTCTTGCTCAGCTGTTACCTGAGCAGGCCTGCTTAGCAAGCCCTGCTCATCAGCGCATACCGACCATGTCTATGAACCACATACAGCGCGACAGGCGCTGCTGCAACAGTTGCCAGGCCATGGGTGGCAGCAACCAGAGCCCATCGATGTAGCCCTCGCCACACACTCCACACGACTGCCTGATCCTCCGCTGCAAGTCACGACTTGCAAGGGCGACATGGCCCTGCTTCATAGGCATGCACACAAGCAGGTAGCAGGCATGCCCTTCGAACTGTTCAAGCCTTCATGTCGTCAGTGCTATAAGCAATTGCAGTGCTAAGCACAAACTCCTTCGTGGCTGCCAAACCAATCAATGCAAAGTGACCCACCAGCGAGGCAAGCGAGGCATGCGATGCAAACTCGACCCTGCAATAAATGCTGCACCATGCCCGTGAACCCCTGTGTGCATCACGAGCGCGCATCAAACCCAAAGAGAGGCAGGCTGCAGGGCCCAGGGCATGCCCAAAGCATCATGTCAGCCGCACCGTCCGCATGCAAAAGGACCCTAGTGCGAGGGCGCCCTGTGACATGCGGGCGGCACCAATGACTGCAAAAAACCGCGAAACAGCTCTGACATGCCAGGGTGCACCTTGTTTGGGCGCTCAGCCGCCACCCCCACCATCACAGGCTGGTCCCGCTTTTACCCAGAAAGCAGATGAGGCTATCCAACCCTCTCTGGCGCGCTGCGCGCCCCAGCCCACGCGCGTGCCTCGCCTGGCGGACGTGCGCGCGTCGGCTGTGGCTGCATGCGTGCTATGCAGTTCTGAATTCAAGGTGCCTAGGGCGGGGCTTGGGCTTTCATATGCCCAGACGGCGCAGCCAGAGGCTGGCAGGGACGCAGTGCAGGGGGGTGCCGGGTGGCCATGCGGGCTGGCCCGGTGGCCTGGAGGCCAGAACAAACACACAGCAGTGCTGAGGCCGCAGAGCCTGCAGCGAAGGCAACACGGCCGCCGCCCTGCCCAGGGCAGGGCATGCCGTGATGCTTTTTTTGCGCTGCAACACGAAAACACATCACGCATGCCTTACCCCTCGCCTTGTATCTCAATCACCATGCGCTGCCCAACTTGCCTCACATTACCAGAAGAGTACACGTGAGCACTGGGCGGCCGCGGTGCCGGGCCCCTCAGCATACTGGGCAGCAGGCCTGCAGCAAGTCCGCGCTGCCGGGCGGATACTAGACATGAACAGCGCCCACGGACAACGCCTTGGTCTTGCTGCGCACCAGCAGATGAAATGTGACATGCTCCGTGTCGCAGGTAAAAGCGAAAGTTCAAAACACCCCAGGACCCTGACCCGACCTCGCCGTTTCAGACTCTAGCAAGGGAGCAGGCGGGCGCAGTGCTGTCAGTAGCCGATCCGGGGTCAAACAGACCCAGTGGCGCATGCACGCGCACGCCCCGCCTGCCGAGCTGCGCAGGGCGCCTAGCAAAACCAGCACGCGCTCTACCGGGCTCAATGCGCCCATGAGCCAGCGCGGATCTCGTCCGGTCAGTGCGGCGCGCATGCCCCGACCGCACGTGCGCGGCTGCGCGCGTGGTCAGGCCGGCTACGCGCCGGTGAACGCGCGGATGAGCGCCAGCTCACTCTCCGTCGGCACCGGCGGCGTGAAACCGCCCAGCGGCGCGCGCATAGAGCGTGGAGCATGGAGCGCGGCGCGGGGCGCCGCGGGCGGCGCGTCACGATGCGCGGGCCCGCGCCGCGCGCCCGCGGCCTCGCCGGCCGGAAGCGAGCCCTCCAGGGCGCGCGAGGACGCGCCAGACAGGCTGCGCCCACCGGCGGCCGCGCTCGCGGAGGACGGCGCGCGCCAGGACGCGGCGGCGGTCACGAAGGGGTTGGGGGGCGCGCCCGGCGCGCTGTGCGCCGCCAACGCCCGCTTGGGCGCGCTCGGCGGCCCGCCGTCCAGCGAGGCGCGCGGGCTGAACGTGCGTTGCCACGCGCACGCGCTGAAGGGGCTGGCGGCCGCCGCGGCGGCCGGCGGTGGCGCGGCGCCCGCGCCGGCGGGCGGCTGGGGCGCGGGCGCGGCCAGGCTGGCCTGCGCGGGCAGCGGCTGCCGCGCGGCGTCCGCAAAGCCTCTGGGCGCGGCGAGCGCGGCGGGCGCGGCGGGGCGCTTCGCCTCGGACACCAGCTCCATGAGCGTCCTGCGCGCGCGGGCCGCCGCGGCGTTTAGAGCCCTGGGCGTCCGCGCGGGGCCGGGCGCCGGGTCAACAGCGGGCACGGCAGCAGCGCGGCCCGGTGCGACAGCGGGTGCGAGCAGCGGCGCACTGCAGCGCGGACGCGGCCTCGCCGAAGCTCGGCCGCGCGGCCGGGTCGGTCGCCCAGCAGCGCCGCATGAGCGCCAGGTAGCACGCCTTGGCGGCCGGCTCGAGCGGCGGCGCCAGCAGCTCGGCGTCCGGCGGCACCTCGGGCCGCCGGCCGTGCTCGGTGACCGCCACGACGACCTGCCAGGGGCTGCAGCTGCCCCAGGGCAGCAGGCAGGTGAGCACCTCCCACCTGCGCGCGCGCGCGCCCGGGCCGCTCAAGCGCCCGCGCCGCACGTCTCGCTTCGCCCAGCGCCGCCAGACCCCGCCTCACGCAGCGCGGCCAGGTCTTGCCCTGCACAGCGCGGCCAGGTCTCGCCCTGCACAGCGCGGCCGGCGCGGCACGGGCGACAGGGCATCTCGCGCGCACATGCATCGGCTGCACGCGATGCAGACCAAGGGCGCGCACATGACGATGCCAAAGGCGTAGACGTCGCTGGCGGTCGAGTGGGCGCCGCCCGTGAGCACCTCGGGCGCCACCCAGCGCGGGTTGCTGGCCGCCGAGTGCGACGAGTCGCTCCACAGCTCGTCGTTGCGCGCCAGGCCCAGGTCGCACACCTGCGCGCGGCGCCCGGCCTCAGGCCGCGGTCCCAGGCGCCTTCGAGGCGGCAGTGGCGGGCACGCGGCGTGCGCCCGCGTGCTCCCGGCACGTGCGCTCCGCACGCCTCGTCGGCTGCAGCCGGCTGCCGCGACGGGCATGCGGCGGGCTCCCGCGCTCTTGATTACAGGGTATATACCCTACCATATAGCCTACCCCAATGCAAACCCTATCCTGGGCCGGCGCGCCTTGATGGTCCAGTGGAAGTCGACCAGCAGGTTGGCGGACTTGAGGTCGCGCAGCAGCAGCGCGGGCGACATGCAGGTACAGCATGCCCTGCGCCGCCTCCAGCAGCATGCGCAGGCGGCGCGGCCACGTCAGCGCCGCCGCCGCCGCCTGCCGAGCGCCCCGCATGCGTCAGCGGGCTCGCTGGCGCGTCTGCGCTTCCTGCCAGGGGCGGCCACTGCACGCCAAGCGGAGGCAACCGCATGTGCAATGCCACGTGCGTCGCGCCAGACAGACGGGCCCCAGCGCTCGTCGCCGTGCGCCAGGCCGTCGCCAGCCCACCATGCGGCCTTTCCCCAAGTCACGCTGGTGCTGCGGCGCTGCGTGAAACGAGGCAGGCTGGGCTGCGCTCGGGGGCGCACCGGGTCCTCTGAGGCCTGCTTCAGGACGTCATACAGGCTGCCGCGCTGGCAGAACTCCATGATGATGAGCGGCGGGTTGCAGCAGACGCCTGCGCCCCGCAGCGCGGCGGCGTCAGTCCAGGCAGGGCGGCATGGCGGCTGGGATCCAAACAAGGCCGTGCCGATGGGCGCGGCGGCGTGCGAGCGCTGCGACGAGCGCTCGGGCGCCAGCATGCTTTCAGTCGGGGGCGCACCCATGAACATGACGATGTTGGGGTGCCGCAGCGACGCGATCATGGCCGCCTCGGCCTTCACCGCGCTCAGCAGCGCCGCCGCCCTAGCCTCCGAGGCCTCCCTGCCGGCAGCACGCACCTGAGCTGAGCTCAAAGCCGTGAAGACGGCAGCACGATGGGCTACAGCCGGCGGTGCCCATGCAGGCACCGCGATGCGCTGCGAGGTCCGAGGGGGTGCGCGCTTTGCAGCTCCACAGGGCGAAGGCCGGCCGCGGACAGCTGCGGGCCTCCCAGGACCAGGGTCCGGGGTGGGAGTGCGGCGCGCTCGGCGCGCGCGCCGCTCCTGCTCCGGGTGCGGGGTCCCGCGCGCGGCGGGCGCGCGCCTGTCGTGGTCGTCAACGAGGCCGTGCGGCTCGCCGGAGCCGTCCAGGAACACGTCCGCCGGGTGCGCCAGCAGCTTGATGGCCACCTTGGTCTGCCGCCAGATGCCCAGGTAGACGCGCCCGAAGCTGCCTGCCGGGCCGCCCAGCACGCACTCAGCCGCGGCGGCGGTCCAGCCGTCGCATGAGAGCAGCGGGCTGTGAGATTCGGGCGCCCTGAGCCCGGAGCCCGGCGCGGGGAGCACGCGCCGCGGCGAGGGGCCGGGCATGCGCGGCCGGGCGCACCGGCGCCGACGCTGCGGATGAACTTGAGGTCGCGGAAGCAGATGTTGAGGTCGCCCGTGCCGAGCGCCAGCATGCGCCCGTCGGCCGCCCACTCGGCGTCGCCGGCCGACGCGGCGCGCTCGATGCTGCAGCGCCGCGGCAGCGGCGCGCCCAGCGAGGACGCCGCCGCGCGCGGCGCCAGCAGCCCCGCTGCGTTGCCCAGGCTGTCCAGGCTGCGCTGCGCGCCGGCGGCCGCGCCGGCGGCCAGGGCAGCGGCCGTGCCCGCGCTCGCGATGCGCCGCAGCTCGCGGCCCGCCTGCGCGCTGCCGCCCGCGAAGCGCAGGCATGGCTCCGTGGGCGACGCCCTGTTGCTGCCAGGCGGGCTGCAGGTCAGGCTGCTGGCCGCCGCGGCCGGCGCCGCGGCCGCCGCCGCAAACGGCGACCTGCCGGGCGGTGCGGCGGCGGGCGCCGGCACGCTCCCGCCGCCGCCGCTGCTGGCCATCGCATCCAAGCGGGTCAGGGCTGGGCCGGGCCCCAGCGCGCCCCCGGGCGCGCTGGCCCGCGGCGGCATCTGCAGCTGCAGCGCTCCGGGCTGGACGCAGCCGGCCGCGGCCGCGTCGCAGGCGGCGTCCCAGCTGGGCAGCTCGGCCGCGCCGCGCGCGCGCGCCGCCGCCCGCGGCCGGCCCGCCGCGCTCTCCGTGCTGCTGGCGGACATGCTGCTGCGCCGCGACCCCGCCTGGCCGCTCGGCGGCCGGCTCTGCCGCTGCAGCGGCGGCGGCGGCGGCGGCGGCGTCGCCGGCGGCGCCACCGCGGCCGCGCGGCCGGCCGCGCCCGCGCAGGCCTGCCGCGGCAGGCCCTGCAGCGCCGCGGTGGCCTCGCCCAGCAGCGTGCCCTCGCGCGAGCGCGCGCCGTCCGGCCGATCCCGCGCGCGCGGCGCCGGCGGCGCCACGGGGGACCCGAGCGGCGACCCGTGCTCGTCCGGGCCGGCGCCGCGCGCGAGCGCACGCTTGCAGCACTGCGTGGTCGCAGCGGAGGTGAAGCTGGCGGTGGTGTGCGCCCACGCGCTGCCGCCCGCCTTGCCGGACTCCACGTCCGAGCCGCTGAGCTGCCGCAGCGGCGGCGCGCGCGGCCGGCCGCGCTGCCGCAGCAGCAGCGCCAGGAGCACGCCTGCGCGGGCGCGCGCGCCTCAGGCACTGTCTCCCAGACGCGTTTGGCGGCCTGCCTGCAGCACCGTGCTTGGATTCCTGAGACCTGTGGGGCGGAGTGTGCAACGAGCTGCAGCGTCAGGGAGACATGCGTGTCACCCTCCGTGCTCCAGCACTGCAGCGCAGCGCGTCGCGACACCGCACGCCGCACGCCGTCATCGCTGCGGGCACTTTTGGGGCGGCAGGCCCAGCAGGCAGGCGGGCGGCTCAAGAGCGTCGCGGAGCGGCGCGCCTGCCAGGACCGCCATGGCGCCCATGCCGACGCTGGTCGCCACGACCGCGGCCAGCAGGCCGGGGTCACCACCGGCCGCGGGCGCCTCGGGCGGCGCCTACGCGGTCCCCGCCTTGTCAGCTGTGCGCCTCTTTGACAGTTCGTGCAGCGCGATACCAGAGACAGCGGAGCGGCCTGGGAGACACAGAGCCGCAGCGCCGCTGGCGCGATTGCCCATAAGAGCCGGCCGTGCGCGCCTGCTTCAGGGTTTCGCCTGTGAGCAGCGCGGACGCCGTGCTGAACCCGCGCGCGCTGAGCAGCCGCGGCAGGCGCTCCGCGGCGCCCGGCAGCGCGCCCAGCAGCGCGCCGAGCTGCGCCGCCGGCGCCTCCACCTCCAGCGCAAACACCACGCTATGCAGCGGCCGCCGCCGCTGGCCGCTCTGCGTCTGCGGCGCGCCTGCGGGGGGGCGGCGCGTCACCGTCAGAACAGGCGCACGCATGCCGGCCGCACTCCCGCGACACGTCGCGCCTTCTGTCTCCCCCTGGTCTGTCCGGTCCAGCCTCCGCGTGCACGCCGCCGCCACGCCAGCAGCACACGCTCCTCTGCCCCAGGTGCCTCGCTTCTCCTTGACACCCACGCTCACAGCAGCCCGCCAGGGCGTGCGAGCGCGCGCCGGGGCGCGCCTGGCGCCGGTCGCTGAGCGGGCGCCGCGGCCGCCTCGCCAACCGCCGCTGCCTGCGCGGCGGAGCCGTCCGGCGCCAGGCCCGCCTGCGCGCCGCCCAGGCGCAAGCCCAGCAGCGCGACGCCCGCCAGCGCGTCCGGCAGCGCGGCGAGCACCGCCGCACGCACGGGCGCCGTGGCCGGCACGACCGCCGGCCCGAAGAGCGTCAGGTCCGCGGTGATCGTGGCGCTCTCGAGCGCGCCCGCCCCGAGCGGCGCCGCCGCGGCCGCCAGCGCCAGCAGCGCGAGCAGGTGCAGCATGGTCCTGGTGCGGGGCCTGCTGCGCGGGGCGGTCGGGGACGGACGTCAGCCGGGCCCCCTCCCCAATGCGTGATTGCCGTGAGAGACGTGGTGCTCCCGGGGACCCGGGGTGCACGGTTTCACACGACGCGCGCTCGGTTTGGTCTGAGGCGAGGTTGCACCTCTCTGAAACCACGAGGCGCCTCGCGCCACTTCCAGCGGCCCGCAAGCCCCAGAGGCTGCTCAGCTCTGCCTTGGTTTTGCGGCAGGCCGGCAAGTACTCCGTTCGCTCCCAATCCCAGTCTCTGTTGGTTCTGACTCAAGGTGCCCACGGTCGACCTGACGCGTGTTAACAACTGTAGACAACTGCTCGATGCTCCAGCATTGTAAAAGTGCTTATCCGCGTATGGTAAGATCACCATCGGAAGCTGCGACGTTGCATCGTACCACGCAAGCCGATCTGAACTTGATGATTCAACTGCTGGCGAAGTTCGTATCAAACAGTAACCCTTGCAGCTTCCAGGTTACAACTCCATGTCCTACGCTGGTCTGCGCTGACGGTGGGGGCTCCGCGCCTACCCATCAGCCTTGCCATGGGCCCGATTCGCGTGCTGACGCCCCCCAAGGGCGAGCAGGGGTGCAAGCGCCGCCCGCTCGCAGGCCTGCACCATAATATTGTCATTTGCGCCTCTGTCCTCATCCGTTCCAGGTGTCCCATGTTATACAGGACGTCACCGGTGGTCTTGAAACATCCGCGGGCCTTGCACCATGCATGCACACTACACAACAGAAGTGTAGTGTGAGATTGCGCAGTCCTCCATGCCAATGCGGCCAGGCCTTGCACCACGCATGCACCCTACACGCCAGAAGTGCACTGTGAGGCTTGCGCAGTCCTGCATGCTGACACGTGCGTATCGCTGGAGTCTGGACCTGTGGGGCCTGCACATGAGCTTGAGTAGCTAGCAACGCTACGCACTCCAGTCCAGTACAAGCGTCCTGCATGGGACATGGCTTACACAGCATACACAGATGCATGGGGACACACTGACAGCAACATGCTGATCTCATGCATATCACCTGTCCTACAGGCAGTGCCTGTCAGGCATGCTGCGCATCCCTAGGCTGCCCCTAAAACGCGCTCGCCCGCATGCGGCCGCTCTGGCGGACACCCCACTGGTGGACGTCCAAATTAATGCGGAGTTGTGGGACAGACCGGCGCCGGACCACCCGTGGCCTCGACATACGTTAACAGCAACTGAGCCCCTGCCAAGCCACCTAAGAGGCATCCACGCGCATGAGCAAGTCGACACGGTTGCCATGCAGCGGGCACAGTCGGCTCTGCAGCACTGCAGACCACAGGCCTTCCACAAACAGGGCTCAAAGCGCACGCGCTGGCCTACACGACTGAAGGCGCCGTTGCTCATGCGGCCCCGAGCCGCGCAGCTACCTAGGCACTTTGCTCTCTGAGCAGCAGGAGGTTGCCTACGACGTCCCCGTTTGGCACCGCCACCCTATGCCAACGCAAGAATGAGACTCACAGCGCAGCACCCGCGTGACCATTCCAGGGCCCCACCAAGCGGCACACCCCATCCCTGGGCCCCCCGTCCCAACGTCCGCGCAGGCAGCAGCGACCACCGTGCTCCTCGGGCCGCGCGGCACAGCGCACGAGCCTGCCGCGCGCGCTGCGCCTCCCGCTACAGGCGCTGCAGCCCGCGCTGCCGCGGCGGCGCGCCCCGCACGGGACGCCGCACGCACATGCCGCACGCGCCGCACCCCGCCCACACGTACTCAAACAATTAGCACCGGCACGCCATCTCGGTGCAGGCGCGCGGCGGCGCTCGTCGCGCGCGCCGCGCCCCCTGCCGAAGCCGCGCCGGCCCGCGCGGCCGCAGCGCGCGCCTCGGGCGCGCCGCGCCGCCCACCGCCGCGCGCGCCGCGCCGCCCGCCGCCACGCACGCAGCGCCGCCCGCCGCGGCGCGCGCTCACTGCTGCGCACTGCCTTCTGCCCACGCGGCATGCCCGCCGCCGCATGCGCTGCACCCTTAACCCGCGCGGTGCGCGGCGCTCTCACTGCTGCACGCACTGCCCCTTCTGCCCGCGCGGCGCGCCCACCGGGGGCGCGCGCCGCGCCCTCCGCCCGCGCGCCACGGCGCGCGCTCACTGCTGCGCGCACTGCACCTTCTGCCCGCGCGGCATGCCGTCCTCCTCGTCGCTGCTCTCGTACGCCTCGGCGCTGTGCGCCTTGGCGTACTGCCGCCGCGCGCGCAGCTCCTCCTCCATGTCCTTGATCGGCCGCATGGACACCTGCGCGCGCGCGTCCGCGCCGTCGGCCATGCCGATAGGGTTGAGGTAGGGTAATTGGCCCGCCCGCGGCCGGCGCGCCCGGCTGCCGGCCCATGCAGCGAGAGCGCGCGCACCAAGCCGCAGAAACGGGGTGCTCATGTGCTTCCTTGCGGGTCTGCTGATGCAAACATCACTCGCTCTGCCTGTGCCTGCTGGCACCCACCCGCCCGGCGCAGAGGCACGACGCCCGGCCGTGCCCATGGCTTGCACAGCAGGAGGGATCCCTGGGGCCCCTCTCGCCCACCAGGAGCACGTCTGGCAGACATTTGCAGGTGCTCGAACCCTCAGGAGGCACTTGGGCGACACTGACAGACCGCTGGCCGCTGCCCTGGCTCGCCCCTCATTCTGGTACCATGCGCAGTTGTGCAGGCGGACGTACGTCCGCCCACGCACTCCAGCCACCGCAGCATGCAAGCGCACGCGCAGCTGGCAAGCGCACATGCAGCTGGCCGCTTGCAGGAACACAGAAGCCGGCCAAGCACGGAGATGCTGTGCTTGCGAGCGCCGCGCCTGCTCGACGTCCTCGGTCTCCATGCGGCCGTTGGCCGCCGGGCCGGCCGGGTCGGGCGGCAGGTCTTTCCGCAGCTCGTCGCCCGTGCCCTGGTCCAGGCGGTCCGGGAAGTGCACGGCGAAGCGGATGTACAGGTTGCCCTTCTCGTACGGCCGCCCGTGCACGGGCATGCCCTCGTCCGCCACGCACATCCACGCGTCCGGCTTGATGACCTCGCCCACCGGGTGCACCACCTGCGCGGCCGCCGCCGCGCTCAGGCGCGGCCGCCGGCGCGCGCGGGCCGATCCGCGGCGCGCCACGCGCGCATATGCACCTGCGTGGCGGCGCGCCGCCGCGGGAGGCGGGGTCGCAGTCGAGAGCCTGGTCTGCCACTCTCGCAATGAGCCTTGTTCAACACAGCCTCCTTGCGATAAATCGGAGCAGGTGGCCTGCTCAGACGCCTGGGGGTGGCCCAGCAGGCACTCACCCGCTTCCCCACACACTCCCGGTGGGACACGACACAAACTAGGCAGCGCAGGCTCTCGCGCGCGCGGCGCGCACCTGCAGCACGCGGTTGTCGAGGTGCACGATGTCAAACGTGCACCCGCACAGCGCGTCCGTCAGCCAGATGTCCTGCGCGCGCCCGGGCACCGGTCTGAGTATGCCATGCATTGCACGCAGCCGCGGAGAAGCCATAGTGTGCAAGTGCACGCTGGCTGCCAAACTTTTCAGCTAGGCACGCGAGCGCCGCGCTGCCACCGCAAAAGCAAGGCCCAAACATGCACTTGAGGTGGCAGACCTCAGCATGGCGCATGCATTTGTCCTGAAGACAAAAGAACAGGCCGCCAAGCAAGCCGCACCTTCTCCAGGACCAGGTCGTTGCCGACGCGCTTAAACTGCTTGTGCGGCCGCTGCTCTAGCACAAACACCACGTCGCCCGGCTGCACGTTGGGGTCGCTGCAGCCGGCCTCGCCGCGCAGCACCACCTTGGCGCCGTGCTTGTGCCCCTGCTCGATGTGCACCTCGAAGACCTTCTTCTCCGGCACCAGGCCCTGCGCCGGCCGGCCGCGCCGCGTCAGGATTAGGGTTGGTTAGGGTAACACCGCTCGGCGCCGCGCGCCTCCGCGCAGGGCCGGCCCAGCGGCTGCTGCTCGCGGCGGCGCCGATGCACGCATGCGGCAGGGGGCAACACGCCGGCGCGCACGCAGAGGCGCAGCACCAGCCGGCCGGAGCCCGCGCTTGCGCGAGCCAATCTCTGCCCTCAAACAGCGGCCAGGGGAGTAACAGCACGCAGGCTGCTGGGATGTTACGCATGCTCACATCACAAGCATCATCGGGAGACAGCCGCCCGCCACCGCGCACCTTGCCGCTGCAGGAGGCGCACAGGTCCTGCGGCGGCGGCGCAAAGCCCGTCTGCCGGCAGTTGCTGCAGGGCTGCTGGATCTGCTGCATCATGCCGGGGCCCAGCGGCCGCATCATGACCTGCATGCCCGTACCGTGGCACTCCTGCGCGCGCGCGCCTCGCGCTCAGCAACGCCATCCGCACGAGAGGGTTGTGGGTCCCGTCATCCTCAGCCTGGCCCCGCAACGGCAGCGCGTTGCGGCGCCGGTGCGACCTCAACCCTGCCGCGCAACGGCAGCGCGAGACGGCACCAGTGCGACCCTCAACCTTGCCCCGCAACGGCAGCGGGACGCCGCCGGTGCGAAGCAGGGGGCGCGCCGAGCAGGGGTACTGCCTCCCCGACTTTGTGCCCCGGCCCGCGCACACGTCGCACTTTATGTTCCGCGCCAGGGACAGCTTCCTGCGCGCCCCGCACGGCGCCCTCAGCGCCAGCCCCCGTGAGCGGCCCCGCGGCTGCCGCGCCACCCTGCCTGTAGCGGCCCTGCTTGTAGCTGCTGCCCACGCACAGCCCAGACGTCAGCCACCCGATTCTGCAGGTTCTGCACAAAATGCCCGGCGCCTGCGGCGAATCGGGTGGATCAGTCAAAGGGTACGCGCACCGCGTGCTGCCAATGTACATCTCCTCTAGGCCGACCTTCAGCCGGTGCACGACGTTCTCGCCGCGGCGCTCGCGCGGCGCGCCGCGCCGCCCGCCCATGCCGCCGCCGGTGAACATGTTTAACAGGTCCTCCATGCCCGACGGGCCGCCCGCGCCGGCGCCCTCCTTGATGGCGTCCTCGCCAAACTGCGGCGCGCAGCTGCCAGCGCTCAGGCGCGCGGCCCCGCCACGTGGGCCTGCAGGCGCGGTATGGACAGCGGCCGGGCGGCCGGCACACCTCGTCATATATCTTCCGCTTCTCTGGGTCCCGCAGCACGTCATACGCCTCGTTGATCTCCTTGAACTTGTCAGAGTCGCCGCCTGCGGCGCCGCGCCGAGGGCGGGTCACGCGCTGAGGGCGCTGCACGGCAGGCCCCGGCCGCGAGCCTCTCAGGCCTGCCGTGGCTGCAGACCCTCGGGGCAGCTGTTGCCACCAAACATGTGGCACAGAGGCCCGCCGGGCGGCAAATCGCGCAGCTCCGCGCCCCGGCGCCGTGCACACCGCCAGTCGCCAGGGCGCAGCGCTGCCCGGCCAACAGAGGTGCTCATCGCTGGGCCAGCCGGTGCAGAAGGCGGGCTCTTTCAGCCGTTAGAACCTTCTAGCCACCAGGCGAGCAGCATGCCAGACAGCTCCGTGGTCGAGGGCGCTGGCTGGGCTGGTCAGAACACGGTCACAGCCGAGGACAGCTGCCCAGCCTGCAGCTCCAGGGGAGCTGCTGCCTCCCGCCCGGCAGCTCGCTGCCGCAGGGCTGCCCGACGCACCCTTGTCGGGGTGGTGCTTCAGCGCGAGCTTCCTGTGCGCTTTCTTGAGCTCGGCATCGCTCGCGCTCGCCTCCACGCCCAGTATTTTGTAGTACCGCGTGCTGTCGCTCTTCTCCCGTCGCCCGCCGAAGGGATCGCCTCCGCCAAAGCCCCCGGGGAAGCCATGCCCGCCGCCGCCAAAGGGAAAGCCACCGCCAAACATCGTCGCAACGCTCAGGCCAGCTGCAAAGGCTCTGTGTCTCTCGAGCTCGAGACCCTCACATAGCCCTAGAAGCTCCTGCTTTTTTTTGCCTTTTGCATGCAAGGCAAATCTAATTGCATGCAGGCATGACACACGCCTCACTCAACTTTGCACTTGCCGCAAGGTTGCGCAAGCGTCAATTGTATAGCGAGATCCATGCGTGGCTCTTCACACCTCCCGGGCAGTCCCGAACGCACCGCGTGGGCGACACACTGCAGTTCCAGTGAGCGCACACCACAACCAAACAGCGGCTTCATCGCTGTCGGACTCTGACACACAGCGACACCTGACACAGCAGAAAACACAGTCCGAGCAGCAGCACAAGTATGCTCCCGCGCACGGCAGGCTATGCGCCCGCCGCCACCGGCTGGTGCCGGGCCGAGCCCGTCGGCGAGCCGCCCTGGACCACCAGGCGCCCCCGGCTCGCCGTGCGCTCCAGGCGCGCGGGGAACGGACGCACCTGCGCACCCACCAGCCCAGGCCGTGTCCTGCCTTGCACGAGAGCACAGGACCGCGATGCGACAGCCAGCGCGAGGCGGGCCGCATGGTGCGAGTGATGGGAAGTGCTAGTTACCGCTGCTCCCTTCATCTGTGCGGCAGAATGCAGAAGTGCGAGCAAGCGTGCAGGACCAGTGCCGCAAGCAGCCGGCACGCGCCTGCTTGAAGTCGACGCGGCTCACGCGCGCGCAGGCCAGGACGGCCTCCGGCAGCTCCTCCTCCCGGTTGCCCTGGCGCGAGCGCGGCGCATGCAGCCTCACCGCCCCGCGATGCCAGCATGCACCGTGTCTGGGCAGGTCTGCGCCACTTCATACCGTGAATTTGAATGCATGGGGGGAAGCGCCGGTGGCAGGGCGAGCAGACAGATGCGATCCGAGTGATGTCGACACACCTGGGGCTCTAGTTCATGCTGTGTCCGCTGTTGAGATACTGTTGAGAGACACGAATAAACTTGTGTGTCAGCAAGGTCAGCAAGATCATGTAAGCAATATTTTCCTTGTTAGTCAATCGCATCACCATTGCATGGCAGCCAGGCCCCTGCTCCTGCCGGCAGGCACGGGACGCCGTCAAAGGGTAGGCAGGCCGCGCGGCGCGCCTGGATGACAAACGCGGTCTCAAACACCACGGAGCCCAGCCGCGGGATGAAAGCCTGCAGGGCCTTGCGCGCGAGGTATGCGTACGCGTGCACGTCGACGTCGACCTCCATGTACGAGAGGTCGGGCGCAACATAGAACTGCGCCCCACACCATTGCTTTGTGCATGTCTCTGATACGTGCGCTGCGCGGCTCGCAGGCCGTCGCGTGTCGTCCTGCGGTGAGACCCTTGCCAAGGCTGTCGCATGTTCCCCTACGAGCGTGTCAGCAGAGTGTTGATGAGGCGGACCCCCTGGC
>JAABUV010001927.1_pt1 | contig 29240 bp, 30 predicted proteins | sample 5559971 | NCBI WGS metagenome assembly JAABUV01 (sample SAMN10711881, study PRJNA513362) | rock metagenome | isolation source: Antarctica rocks | place: Antarctica: Victoria Land, Knobhead nord | collected 2015-12-19
GTCCATCAGCACGAGGTCGTACTGCTTGTCGGCGCCGCCACCGAGCGCTGCGGCCACGCTGGAACGCCGCACGTCGCAGCCGGGCAGACCGACGGTGGCCGCGTTGGTCTTGGCGACGGCGGCCGCATGCGCGTCCGACTCGACCAGCAGCACGTCGGCGGCCCCGCGCGAGAGCGCTTCCAGACCGAGCGCTCCCGAGCCTGCGTACAGGTCGAGCACCCGCGCACCGTCGAGGTCCATCCGCGAGAGGACCGCGCTGAACAAGGCCTCCCGCACGCGGTCGGAGGTGGGACGGGTACCCCGAGCAGGCACGGTCAGCCGGCGCCCCTTCGCCACTCCGGCGACGATGCGGGTCACTCGTCCATCTTGTCACGTGGCTCAGACATGCCGGGCACCATGAGGCGAAGCCGAGGACGGAGGTACCAGACACCTCGGCTTAAAAGGGGCAGGCTGCGTTGTCGTGAGGCGGTTCGTTGCCGGCCGGGGGGCAGATGGTGCTGCGGCGTATGCGCTCCGAGGTGGATACGGGTGTGTTGGTGGCGGCGTTCGGCGCGGATGTTGGCGGCATTGTTTTCGGCGCGGGTCCGTCGTCGACGGCGGGTGGTGGTGGTGGTGGTGGTGGGGGTCGGGGTCTTGGATGACGTCAGAATTGATGGCGAGCAGGTGGCAGGTAGCCGGTGGTGCGGCTGTGGTACCGGTGCCCGGTGGGTGAGACATAGTCGATGCTGCGGTCGGGGTTGTGGCGCTCGGTCCAGGTGCCGGTGTGTTTGATGCGGTGCAACAAGACACGCGGACTACAGATATTTAGGGAGTAACCGCCATGACCACCATCGACACCACCACTCGCAGCTACGCGAGCGCGATCACGAAAATACGTTGACCGGCCAGACACGACAGCACGCCAGCCGAGCGCGCCGCGTGGTTGCACCGCAAAGGCCGACCTTCTCGCGGCCATCGCCGCTGCCAACCAGGTGCAGGACAACCGATGAGCGCGCCTGGCATTTGCTCTGGGCCACACGGTAACCACACCATCGCCTAGCATCATGCGAAACTGGCAAACAGGAGGAAGTGTGACGATGCGACACCTGGCCGTGGCGATGGCAGCGGCCGGGGCACTCCTGGTTGCGGGATGCAGCGGGGGCGCTTCGACTTCACCCGCCGCGACGACGACACAACCCACTACGACGACGTTCGCGCCACCGATCACAGCGACGCCGGAGGTGGTGACGACGACACCGGAAGCCGTCACGATGGCGCCCCTAACCACAACGGCAACGCCGGAGGTCATCGTCACCACGCCCAGGGCTGCGCCGACAACCCGCGCGCCGGCGCCTGCCACGGCAACACGTACGACGCCCCGTGCCACCCTGCCGTCCTGCCCGCCGGGAACCGTGTTCAGTCCGATGGGGGTCGAACCTTGCCAGACCCCAGCGGAGGTGGCAAAGATTGCGCGCGGGGAGGCGCTGTGCGGGGGCGGGCATGGGCCGGTGGACGTGTGCGGACCCAAGCTGAGTATCCCGCCCGGCTACACCCCGGTGCCCTCAGGTCAACCGGACAACCGGCCCGGCTATCAGCGGTGCGGCGTGCGTTGCGGGGAGGCGCCCACCTCCGGGGACATTCAAGGCCAGTACGCGAAGGACCAGTGCGCCAAGGGCATCAAGTCGTTCTGCTGACGACCATCGCAGCGCGCTTATCGACCAGCAATGAGCCAGCTAGCGCCGACCACGCCTGTAGGTGCCGCGCAGTCGTCGCCGCTGGGCCCGGGTGAGCTTGCGCCGGTGCCGTGCTGGCCGGGCAGGTGCCGCCGACGTATCGGTGCCGACCAGCACGCGCTGCTGCGCATCCGCCGCGGGTGTTTGGCTGCTGGTGGGCTCCACGCCGTCGACGCTGGCGCTGGTGGACGGCGGCAGGTGCCCATCCCTACGAAGCCCCGAAGGCGAAGGTTGGCACATGCCGGGGTCCCATGTTGTCACTCAGCCCGATTCGAGCGCCGGATCGGGGCGGGTTCGGCCTACGGACAGCGGAACCGCCCAGCACCTCAGGCAGGGGGTACGGAGAATTGCAACCGCCGCTCCGTGTTGCGGTAACCGGCGAGGGCGAACGCGGAAGCCATCGGGGCGTTCGTGGTGTCGGTCGTTCCGGTGATCGTCCGCGTACCCGCCGCGGCGTGGAGATGGGTGATCTCGGCGAGCAGGTCGTGGACGTAGCCGTGGCCACGCAATGCTGGCATGACGCCGAGGTAGCCGACGTTCGGCCCGTAGGCATTGCGGGAGGGTATCGCCAGCCCGGCGAGTTGGCCGTTCGCGGTCCGAGCCAGGCGCCACCACGTCCGGTCGCCGGGCATGCTCCGGTAGAAGTCCAGCTCACCGCGGGCCGCAAGTTCAGGCCCCAGCGCCTCGACTTCCCGGCGGGTCTCGACGTCGAGGCTGCCGACGGCAATCTGTCGGAGAACCTCGCCGACCACGTCGTCGTCGGGCTCGGCGCTGAAGGTGAGCCGTTCGGACCGCGGCGGAAGGCCGACCGCGGGATTCCACTGGAACCGCAACCGCTCGATCTCGCCGGTGAGCCCGATCCGTCGAGCGGCCTGCTGACGCCACGAGACCGCCGCCGACGCCGCCGAATCAGCGCGCCAGCCCTCAGCCAAAACCAACGTGTAACCGGGGATGTTGTCAGGCTTGCCGCAATTGATCGCCGCCAGGCCGGATTCGAGGAGCCCGACGGCCACGCCGACCCGGTCGGCCACTGACTCATCGACGTACAGACACTCCAGCGCGAGCGGGTACTCACTGTCCGGCAGCCCCCACCAAAGGGCCCGTCCCACCACCTGATTGTCCGCCTCGGCAAGCCAGGACCACTCCAACCGGCAGCGTCCCGCAGCCAGATCTCGGCGAAAGAGCTCCACGTTGTGCCAGCCGACCGGCTCCGTCACGAACACTCCCGCGACGCGGTCGACGTCGGCTCGCGTAGCGGAGAGGTACCTCACCTGCCCTCGCCCGTCGATGTTCATTCCAGCACGACGAGGAGGTCGCCCCCCTCCACCTGCACGACGGCGCCGATGGCCACCCGCGCCACGGTGCCCGCCACGGGCGCGGTGATGGCGGCCTCCATCTTCATCGCCTCGATGGTGCCGATCGGATCGCCTGCTGCCACCTCGTCCCCTTCGCCGACCGCGAGCGTGACGACGCCGGCGAACGGTGCGGCGACCTGGCCCTGCTGGTTCTTGTCCGCCTTCTCCGCCGCATGGACCTCCGAGGCGATGCCCCGGTCCCGGACCTGCACCGGACGCAGCTGGCCGTTCAGGGTGCACATCACCGAGCGCAGACCCCGCTCGTCGGCCTCGGAGATTGCTTCCAGGCCGATCAGCAGCCGCACACCCGGCTCGAGGTCCACCTCGTGCTCACCCCCGTGCTCCAGGCCGTAGAAGAAGTCCACGCTGGGCAGCACGGAGGTGTCGCCGTAGGACTCCCGGTGCTCGGCGAACTCGGCGGCGGGGCCGGGGAAGAGCAAGCGGTTCAGCGTCTCCCGCGGGCGCTCCCGCAGCGCCACCTCGTCGTCAGTGCTGAGCTCAGGGTCCGTCGCGGCTTCCCGGCGACCCTGCAGCGCGCGCGTGCGGAACGGTTCGGGCCACCCACCCGCGGGCTCGCCGAGCTCGCCGCGGAGGAAGCCGACCACCGAGTCGGGGATGTCGAATTTCTGTGGGTCCTCCGCGAAGTCCGCGGGGCTCACGCCGGCGCCCACCAGGTGTAGAGCCAGGTCGCCGACGACTTTGGAGGACGGCGTCACCTTCACCAGTCGTCCGAGCAGCCGGTCAGCTCCCGCGTACATCGCCTCGATCTCCTCGAAGCGCTCCCCCAGACCAAGCGCAATCGCCTGCTGACGCAGGTTGGACAGCTGCCCGCCGGGAATCTCGTGGTGATAGACGCGGCCGGTCGGCGCGGGGACGCCGGACTTGAACGGTGCGTACAGCCGGCGGACGGCTTCCCAGTAGGGCTCCAGGTCGCACACCGCTTGCAGGCTCAGCCCGGTGGCGCGCTCGGTGTTGTCTGTGGCTGCGACGATCGCAGGCAGCGGGGGTTGGCTGGTGGTGCCCGCCATCGAGGCTATGGCGCCGTCGACGGCATCGACCCCGGCCTGCCAGGCCGCGACGTAGGTGCCGAGTTGTCCGCCGGCGGTGTCGTGGGTGTGCAGATGGACGGGCAGGTCGAACCGTTCCCGCAGCGCGGTGACCAGGGTGGCGGCGGCGGGTGCGCGGAGCAGGCCCGCCATGTCCTTGATGGCCAGCACGTGCGCGCCCGCCTGCACGATCTCCTCGGCGAGGCGCAGGTAGTAATCCAGTGTGTACAGCTTCTCGCCTGGGTCGGACAGGTCCGCGGTGTAGCACAGCGCCACCTCGGCCACGGCGGTTCCCGTCTCCCGGACGGCGTCGATGGCCGGGCGCATCTGTTCCACGTCATTCAGCGCGTCGAAGATGCGGAAGATGTCCACCCCCGTGCGGGTGGCCTCGGCGACGAACGCCGTTGAGACCGCCTCCGGATACGGCGTGTAGCCCACGGTATTGCGCCCGCGGAGCAGCATCTGCAGGCAGATGTTGGGCACCGCCGCGCGCAGCGCAGCCAGACGATCCCACGGGTCCTCGGCCAGGAAGCGCAGGGCCACGTCGTACGTCGCGCCGCCCCAGGCCTCCAGGCTGAGCAGCTGCGGCGTCGTCCTCGCCACGTGCCCGGCGACGGCCAGCAAATCGGTGGTCCGCACCCTGGTGGCCAGCAGCGACTGGTGGGCGTCCCGGAAGGTGGTGTCGGTGACGGCGAGCGCCTTCTGCTCGCGCAGCGCGGTGGCGAAGCCGACGGGGCCCAGCGTCAGCAACCGTTGCCGGGACCCGTCGGCCGGCGGCTCGCCCAGGTCCACCTCGGGCAGCTTGTCCAGCGGATCGACCGCAACCGGCCGGTCGCCGTTGGGCTTGTTCACCGTCACGTCGGCGAGGTAGGTAAGCAGCTTGGTGCCCCGGTCAGCGGAGGCATGGGCGGTCAGCAGCTGCGGGCGCTGCTCGATGAAGGAGGTGGTGACGCGTCCGGCCCGGAAGTCCGGATCCTCCAGGACCGCCTGCAGGAACGGGATGTTCGTGGACACCCCGCGGATGCGGAACTCGGTGACCGCGCGCCGAGCCCGGGACACGGCGGTCTCGAAGTCACGACCGCGGCAGGTCAGCTTGACCATCATGGAGTCGAAGTAGGCGCCCACCTCCGCACCCAGCGAGGTCCCGCCGTCCAGGCGCACGCCGGCGCCCCCGGGGCTGCGGTAGGCGGTGATGCGTCCGGTGTCGGGACGGAACCCGTTGGTGGGGTCCTCGGTGGTGATCCGCAGCTGCAGAGCCGCTCCGCGGAGCGTGATGGCGTCCTGCGTCAGACCGAGGTCGTCGAGGCTCTCGCCGGCAGCGATCCGCAGCTGGGCCTGCACCAAGTCGACGTCGGTCACCTCCTCGGTGACGGTGTGCTCCACCTGGATGCGGGGGTTCATCTCGATGAAGACGTAGTTGCCGTCCGGGTCCAGCAAAAACTCCACGGTGCCGGCGCACGAGTAGTTGATCTCCCGGGCAAAAGCGACAGCGTCGGCGCACATGCGTTCCCGCAGTTGCGGGTCCAGATTGGGTGCGGGTGCGAGCTCGAGCACCTTCTGGTGGCGACGTTGCACGGAGCAGTCCCGCTCGAACAGGTGGATCACCCCGCCCTGTCCGTCGGCCAGGATCTGCACCTCGATGTGCCGCGGGTCCACGACGGCCTGCTCGATGAAGACGGTCGAGTCGCCGAACGCGGACTCGGCCTCCCGCATCGCGGCGTCGATGTTCTCGCGAAGCTCGTCGTGGGAGGCCACCCGGCGCATGCCACGGCCGCCGCCGCCGGCGACGGCCTTGACGAACACCGGAAAGGTCATGTCCTGCGCAGCGGTGAGCAGCGCGTCGACGTGCTCGGACGGCTCGGACGAGTTCAACACCGGCAGGCCGGCTTTTCGGGCGGCTGCAATGGCGCGGGCCTTGTGCCCGGTCAGCTCCAGCACCTGCGCCGACGGGCCGACGAACGTGATGCCCGCCTCTTCGCAGGCCGCGGCCAGGTCGGGGTTCTCCGACAGAAAGCCATAGCCGGGGTAGACCGCGTCGGCCCCGCACTGCTGTGCGGTGGCGATGATCTCCGGTACCGAGAGGTAGGCGCGGACGGGGTGGCCTTCCTCGCCGATCTGGTAGCTCTCGTCGGCCTTGAGACGGTGGATCGAGTTGCGGTCCTCGTACGGGAACACCGCGACGGTGCTCACCCCGAGCTCATAGGCGGCACGAAACGCACGGATAGCGATTTCGCCGCGGTTGGCGACGAGGACCTTCTCGAACATCGGCGATCACCTCTCAGTTGACGTGTGGCCGAACGCTACCGGGCGAGTGCAGCCACGCCGTCGCGGTAGCCGATACTGGGGGCATGAGGAACCCCGCCCCGTGACGTCGGCCCTTTCCGCGGTGATCGTCATCGGCGGCATCGTGGGCGCGGTGTGGTGCCTGGTGATGCTGACCTTGAAGGGGCCGCGGGGACACAGGGTGCTGCTGTGGGCACTGGGTGGCCTGGAGCTGGTGATGCTCGCGCAGGCGGCGCTCGGCATCAGCAAGGTCATCGGTCCGCACCGGCATATCTCCACCGTGACCTTCGTCGGCTACCTGCTCGGCTCGCTGCTGATCCTGCCGGCCGCCGCATGGTGGTCGCTGGCCGAGCGCAGCCGCTGGGGTGTGGGCGTGCTGCTGGTCGCGTGCCTGCTGCTGCCGGTGCTGATCGTGCGGATGAATCAAATCTGGTCCGGTTACGGTGCCTGAGTCGAGTGTCGCCCAGGCGACTCGCAGTGGTCCCGGGCGGCTGCTCATCGCCGTGTACGCCGTGTTTGCGTTGTCCGCCTCCGCCCGCTCGGTGGTGCAGATCGGCACTCAGTTCCACAAGGCGCCGCTGGCCTACGTGCTCTCGGCGTTCGCCGCCCTCGTCTACATCCTGGCCACGGTGTGCCTGGCCCGGGCGAGCCGCACCTTCCGTCGCATCGCCACCGTGTCCTGCAGTGTCGAGCTCGTGGGTGTACTCGCCATCGGCACGGCCAGCGCAGTCCTTCCATCGGCTTTTCCCGATGCCACGGTGTGGTCGTTGTTCGGTATGGGGTACGGCTTCGTCCCCGTGCTCCTGCCGATCTGGGGGCTGTGGTGGATCCGCCGCACCTCGCAGTCCCCACCGCCATGATCGGCCGTCGTCACCATGTGGTCATCGACTGCCCCGATCCGGCGGCGCTGGCTGCGTTCTACTCGGAGCTCATCGGGTTGCTGGTCACCTACCAGTCCGAGGACTGGGTCGTCATCGCGGAGAACGACACGACCTCCGGCTTTGCCTTCCAGCTCGCGCCGGGACACGTGCCTCCGCAATGGCCTGACCCGAGCAGACCGCAACAGTTCCACCTGGATGTGCTGGTCGACGACCTGTCCGAGGCTCAGTCCCTGGTGCTGGCAACGTCGTGAGTCCCGGCGCACTGCGGCTCGGCGACCCGGTGCGAGTTGCGTCGCGCACGTGACTTCTAGGCTCTCATTGCGGGCAAGGTCGTCGACGCTATCGATGAGAACGTGGCCCGGTGGATCTCGGCGCAGCCGCTGTGGTTCGTCGCGACCCGCACCGCTTACCGCCGATGGGCACGTCAACGTCTCGCCCAGAGGCACGACAGCCTGACGATCCTCGGGCCTCACCGGGTGGCCTGGGTCGATTACACGGGCAGCGGTGTCGAGACAATCGCGCACGTGCGGGAGAACGGCCGCATCTGCTTGATGTTCGCCTCCTTCGATCGCCGGCCCCGCGTGGTGCGGTTGCACGGCCGCGGCTGCATCGCGCTACCTGGTGAGCCGGCGTATGTCGACGTGGTCGGCCGGTGCCCCGCGCATCCCAGCACCCGGGCCGTGGTCATCGTGGACGTGGAGCGGGTCAGCGATTCGTGCGGGTACGGCGTGCCGGTCATGGACCTGGTCGAAGAGCGCGACCTGCTGCGACTGTTCGCGGACAAGAAGGGGCCTGACGGCATGGACGGCTACCGCGCATTGAAGAACACGACCAGCATCGACGGGTTGCCCGGTCTTTGATGCCATCGGCCCCACCCTGGTGGTCGCGTTGCTCACGCAGCGACGAAGCGGTGGTTGCACAGCAAGGGGACACTGTGACTGCGGTCGACCTCGGCGGCGATCGTGACGTCTTCGGCGTAGCCCTGGTCTGCCAGTTCCCGGCCGCTCGCACTGGCGAACAGGGCGGATGTCACGTCGGTGGAGATGCACTGCCAAGCGGCTGCTGCGGCTTGAGCTTCCGGTGATCCGGTGGGCCAGCCGTGGGTGTGCAGGGCGGTGATGAGCGCGCCGGCTCCCCACAGGTCCTCCACCGCGGGCCGCAGTGAGCCGTCGGGCCACCGCTCTCCCGCGGCGATCACCGCGACCGTGGCGGTGGCGGGGTCATGGTGGCGGCTGATCCATTCCGCGACGGCTGAGGCGTTGCGAAGTGAGGCACCCACACAAGTGACGCCGGTTTCGGCAAGGTCGTGCGCGATCGTGGAACCGTTGGGGGAGAGCAGGACCAGCCGTGTCGGCGGACTGGCGTTGCGCACAGTGCCCGGGGACAGGCTGATCTGCCCCGCGGTCGCTGCGGAGCGGCCGACGGCGAGGACGGCGTCGTGCTGGCGGGCGTAGTCGGCGGCGCCGTCATCGTTCCAGCGGTAGGGCAGCACGACGGTTCCCCTGTCGAGGGCCCGTCAGGGTGGTGGTGAACGACAGCACGTCGACAACCACAGCAACATCGGCGTCGACCGTGACGGCTGATGCACCCTGGCCGGCCCAATCGAAGCGGACCCGGTGCCGACCCTGCCCGGGGAATTTGTCCATCCGCAAATTCTGTCGCACGCTCCGGGCAGGCACGCAGCGCGGTGGGACGCGGACCGTGATCTCACTCGACCACGTCGCCGGACGCACCGCCCCGTGGCCCTGCATCATCGCCCGCACAACCCAATCGCCACCAAGTCGCGAAGACTAGCCTCGTGTATTCATCGCCTTCGGAGTTCAGCGCGGTGCGACTGCCGATTCGCTGGAACTGGCATTTCTCCGCCACTCTGATCGAGGCCGCGTTGGCCTCGTCGGTCTCCAGCAACAGCTCGGTCAATCCAAGATCGCGAAAGGCCCAGCCAGCGACCAGTCGCACGGCGTGTGGCGCGATGCCGTGCCCACGGCGGGCGGGAAACACGCTGTAGGCCAGTGTTGCCACGTCGTCATTTCGGAACTGCAGGTTGATCAGCCCGACGGGGTCATCTGTCGCAGGGTCGGCGATCACGAGCGGAGCCGCGTGTCCGCTGCGCCATGCTTCCTCGACGCGGGTCATGCCCGCGGCGCGGGCCTTTAGGTCCGTTGGCGTGTCGTCGAGCCAGCGGAGGGTGTCTGGGTCTTGGCTGGCCGCTGCGATGGCATCCAGGTCAGAAATACGCCGACGCCGCGCGCGAACGACGGCATCCTCGAGCGACGTCGCCAGCGGCTCAATCGGTGTAAAACGCACCACAACCCGATCGTAAGGGACCCGGTCAACCTGCGGACGGGCCCGACGGCGACTCTTGGCTATGCGGGGGCGTGGTCGGTGACGGGCGGTCGGCGGCGTAGCTGGCGGACGTCGTTGCTGACGAGCGCGGTGAGGGTGGCGGCGGCGATGAGGGCGGCGCAACCCACCAGGGTGGGGCCGATGCCGACACGTTCGGCGATCGGTCCGACCGCGACCTCGCCGAGGGGGATGGCGAGGTAGGAGCCCAGGGCGTCGTAGGAGTAGACCCGGGCCAGCCGTTCGGGTGGCACGTTTTCCTGCAGGGAGACGTCCCAGGCCACCCCGAACTGTTCCAGAGCCACCCCGGCGACGAACATCACGGGCAGCAGCACCACGAGCGAGGGGCCGCGAGCGAGCACGAGCAGCGGCGCGGTGAGCGTGAGGCAGAGCAGCACCCCGAAGCCCAGGGCGCGGTCGGGTTGGCGGCGCATCGCGATCAGCGCACCGATGGCGAGGCCTGCTCCCAGTGCGGCGGAGGAGAAACCCCAGCCGAGGCGCCCGATGGTGGTGTTGGCGACGGCTGGCCCGAGGACCGCGGTGCCGCCGACCCAGGCCGCGTTGACGACGCAGAACTGCGCGACGACCACCCAGACCCATCGCCGGGCCACGAATTCAACCCAGCCCTCGCGCAGATCACGCCACGGGCTGGTGCGGATCGTCCGCGCCACCAGGGCCGCGGTGATGCGGGAGAAGCAGATTGCGGCGACGGCGAAGCAGGTGGCGTCCAAGGCCAGTCCCCACCCCGGGCCCACGAGCGCGACCAGTGCACCTCCGACGGCGGCGCCGCCGACCAGGGCGGCGTTCAACCCGAGACGGCTGAGGGCGTTGGCCTGGCGCAGCAGGTGCGCGGGCACTGTGTGAGGGACCAGCGATGCGGTAGCGGGGAAGGCGATCGCCGCGGCCGCCCCGTTGAGCACACCCAGGCCCGCGAGCAGCGGCACCGTCGCCGTGCCGGTCAGCACCAGCGCCGCGACGGCGCCCTGGGTGCCCGCCGCCATCATCTGCGACCCGGTCAACACCAGAGCGCGCGGCCACCGGTCGGCGAGCACGCCCCCGGCGAGCAACAGGACGACGTTGGCCACCGAGCGGGCCGCGACCACAAGTCCCAATTCGGCGAAGGAACCGGTGAGGTCCAACACGGCGTAGGCCAACGCGATGGGGGCTGCGGCGTTGCCGAGGTAGCCCACGGTCCGGCCGGTGAACAGCAACCGGAAGTCGCGATGGTGCAGCGGTGCCGGGGTCCTCATCGGGGCCGCATCCGAAAAAGCGAGATCGTGGTGCTCGTGCGCACGGTTCCGCGGCTGCCGTTGGCTTGGGCGCGGGCGTGCAGCCGGGCCGACGCGGCCACCACCGCGTCGGTGAACTCCTGCCAGTGCTGGGGGTGTACCCATAGCTCCGCATCCGTACTGGGTCCCGGCTGGCGGGTGTCCCGCAGACCGGTGCGGCGCTCGAGCTCGCGGCCCAACGCCGAGGCGTAGAGCACGTGGTCCTCCACCGACAGCGATCCACCGGTGGCGGCGACCCCTGCGGGCAGCTCCGGCTGCACATAGCGGTAGCGCGTCGCCCGCCCTCCCCGGATAGTGACCTGCTCCGTGGGCTTGGCGTGACCCACGGTGGCGAGCACCCGGAGGTGGTAGCTCACGTTCGCCTGCGTCTCGTCCAGCGCCCGCGCCAGTTCCGCCGCACTCATCGCCTGCCCGGTGAGCAGGGACAAGATCCGCAGCCGCAGGGGATGCGCCAACGCCCGCAATGTCCTCAGTCGCTCACTGTTGTCCGCCATGAGAACGAGCGTGCGGGCGGACCGCCACAACTGTCAAACATCTCTTTAGGGGTTGATTCTGCCGCTCGCTCGTCTCGGTGATTCAGGGCAGACGAGCCATCAGCGCGGCCACGACGTCTACGACCACGGGCCGTCGTGGGAGCACCCAGTCAGCCCGGCGGACTACGTCCGCGACCTGCAGGACTACGTCCGCGACGAGGGCCACAGGCCGAAGTGGCTACGAGCCCGAGTCGCCGAGGCGGGCGCCGTGTAGTCGATCGGCTCGGTGCGCCGGATCAGGCCGCATGGCGCCCCGGAGACGCAACAAAGCCGCCCCGATTTTCGAGGCCCGAGGACTACGGTTTCGGTCGTGACTGCTCTCGGCGACTGGCCCGCGGCACCGATCCTCAGCACCGAGCGACTCGAGCTGGAGCCTTTGCGGGTCAACCACGCTGCGGAGGTCGCGCCGCTTTTAAACGACCCTGACCTGCATACCTTTACCGGCGGAACTCCGGCCACAGTTGCCGAGCTGCGCCTCACCTACACCCGCCAGGTCACCGGCCGTTCCGCCGACCGGTCCGAGCGTTGGTTCAACTGGATCGTGCGGCACCGAACGAGCGGTGTCGCCGTCGGCACCGTGCAGGCCACCGTCAGGCACCACGGAGGGTCCAGCGCCGAGCTCGCTTGGGTGATCGCGTCGGCGCATCAGCGCCACGGGTACGCCCATGAAGCGGTTGCCGTCATGGTGGATTGGCTGCGCTCGCACGGAGCGACGAACCTGACCGCCCACGTCCACCCCGACCACGAGGCCTCGATGGTCGTCTGCCGTGCAGTCGCGCTCAGACCGACCAACGTAACCGTGGATGGTGAAGTGCACTGGACGGGCTGATCAGGCGACGATGAGCAGCTCACCGTGCAGGATCGAGAGCCACCCGTCGGGTGCCTCCGACCAGGTGCGCCAGGCCCGCGAAATGCGCTGCAGGTCCGCTTTCGTGGCCGCCTTCGAGTCCAGCAGCTGGCGGGTGAGGTCCGAGTGCAGAATGCGGTCGGCCCACATACCGCCCCACCAGTCCCGGTCCTCCGGCGTGGCGAAACACCAGGTGCTGGAACTTGCCGTGATGCGGTCGAGGCCGGCTTCCCGCGCCCAGTGCAGCAGGCGACGGCCGGCGTCGGGCTCGGCGCCGTTGTCCCGCGCGGCCTGCCGGTAGAGCGCCAACCAGCCATCCAGCTCGGGTATGGCCGGGAACCAGGTGAACGCCGCGTAGTCGCTGTCGCGCACCGCGATCAGGCCCCCCGGCTTGCAGACCCGGTACATCTCCCGCAGGGCCCGTACCGGGTCGGCGAGGTGCTGCAGCACCTGGTGGGCATGGACCACGTCGAAGGTGTCGTCGGGAAAGTCCAAAGCTTGCACGTTGCCCACCGCAAAGGACATGTTGGTCTGGCCGCGGGCGTCCGCCTCGCTACGCGCAAGCTGCAGCGCGGCTTCGGTCACCTCCAGGGCGGTCACCTGTCCGGAGCCGAGCATCCTGGCGAGGTCGGCGGTGATGGTGCCCGGCCCGCAGCCCACGTCGAGCAGCGTCATCCCCGGACGGAGATGCGGGAGCAGATAGCCGGCGGAGTCCTCGGCGGTGCGCCGGCGATGCGAACGCAGCACCGACTCCGCATGGCCGTGGGTGTAGACCGCCTCAGGGCCGCTCACCGGGGTTCAGCGTCGACGTCGGCGAAGATCTTCGACCACCAGTGGGGTTGCACCTGGTCCAGGCGCAGGGAGCGCCACCGCCGCGGGTCCTCGATTTCGGGGACGGCCACAGCCACCGCCGGGCCGTGGCTGAAGAGCCGCTCCTGGCACTCGCCGCACGGCGCAAGGATCCAGCACTCGCCGGTCTCGTGGAAGGTCTCGACGGCGAGGTTGCACACCGTGGGCGACGTGCTCGTGAGGATGGCGCCGTCGTCCAGACGCATGGCCGCGGAACCGGCCCACTCCTGCCCGGGCAACCGGTTTTCGACGAGGTTCACGGCCGCGTCCACCAGCTCTTGATCGACGGTCATGCAAGCTCCTCCAGAATCTGGGCGGCGGCGGACACCCCGAGCCGGGTGGCGCCGGCGGCGACCAGTTCCAGCGCCTGCCCGGCGGTGCGGATGCCGCCGCTAGCCTTCACACCCAGTCGTCCATCCACCGTATCGGCCATCAGTGCTACCGCGTGCACGCTGGCGCCCCCGGCGGGGTGAAATCCCGTCGAGGTCTTGACGAAGTCGGCGCCGGCCGCCTCGGCAGCGCGGCACGCGGTGATGATCGCCGCGTCGTCGAGGGCGGCGGACTCGATGATCACCTTGAGCACGCCTGGAACCGGCACAGCTGCGCGAACCGCGTGGATGTCAGCCTCCACCGCGGACCACCGCCCGGCGCGCGCCGCGCCGACGTCGATCACCATGTCCACCTCGTCAGCGCCGGCGGCCACCGCACCCGCAGCCTCCCGCGCCTTGACCGCGCTGGTGTGCTTGCCGGAGGGGAATCCGCACACCGTCGCCACAACCAAACCGGCACCCTCGATGGGGAGCATGGGGGGTGAGACGCACACGGCGAGGACGCCGAGCCGTCGCGCCTCCTCGGCCAGCGCCGCCACGTCCTGCACCGTTGCTTCCGGCTTGAGCAGCGTGTGGTCGATCATGCCCGCCAACGTTCGTCGGCTCATCGTCATGCCTTGGCCAGGTACTCGACGCGCTCCCCGTCGAGGGCCGACACCACCAGCTGCGCCAGGCCCGGGTGCCGCGCCAAACTCGGGTCACGTTCCACAATGGACTGGGCTTGGATCCGCGCAGCCGCGATGACGTCCCCGTCCCGCAGCAGCGACAGCATCCGCAGCGATGAACGCCTGCCCGACTGGGCCACCCCGAGCACGTCCCCTTCGCGTCGTTGTTCGAGGTCGAGCTGGGCGAGCTGGAAACCGTCCACGGTGGCGGCGACGGCATCAATACGCTCCCTGGCGCGTGATCCCTTTGCCGCACTGGTGACCAACAGGCACAAGCCTGCGTGCCCACCGCGGCCCACTCGGCCTCGCAACTGGTGCAGTTGGCTCACCCCGAACCGTTCGGCGTCCATCACGACCATGGTCGTGGCGTTGGCTACGTCCACGCCGACCTCGATCACCGTCGTGGCTACCAACACGTCGATCTCTCCGGCCGCGAACGACTGCATAACGGCGTCCTTCTCTTCCCCCGGCAGGCGCCCGTGCAGCACCTCGATCCGCAGACCGATCAGCGGTCCTGCGGCGAGCGCAGGGGCGAGCTCCAACACCGCGACGGTATCGGGCACCTCCTTCGCGCCGCCCGATTCGTCCCCGATCCGGGAACACACCACGTAGACCTGCCTGCCGCCCGCCACCTCTTCGCTCACCCGGGCCCACGCTCTGTCCAGCCACGCAGGCATTTCCAGCGGCGGCACCACCGAGCTGACAATCGGCGAACGACCGCGGGGCAGCTCACGCAAGGTCGAGACGGCGAGGTCGCCGAACACGGTCATGGCCACGGTGCGCGGGATCGGCGTCGCCGTCATCACGAGCAGGTGCGGGCTGGCGCCGTCACGCCCCCGCTCCCCCAGCGCATCACGCTGCTCGACCCCGAATCGGTGCTGCTCGTCCACCACCACCAGGCCCAGGTCGAAGAATTGGACCGTGTCCTGGATGAGGGCGTGGGTACCGATGACGATGCCTGCGTCACCGGTCACCACCTCCAGCAGCGCCTTCCGCTTGGCTGCAGTGGGCATGGACCCGGTGAGCAACGTGATGCGGGTGGCCTGCTCCGCCCCATCGAGCTCACCCGCCCGCCCCAGGTCTCCGAGGAGCTCGCGCAGGGAGCGGGCGTGTTGAGCGGCTAGCACTTCGGTTGGGGCGAGCAACACAGCCTGGCGTCCGGCGTCCACCGCTGCAAGCATGGCCCGCAGGGCCACGATGGTCTTGCCTGAGCCGACCTCTCCCTGCAGCAAACGGCACATGGGACGCGTCTGCGCGAGCTCGGCGGCCACCTCCGCACCCACGGCGAGCTGACCGTCGGTGAGCGCAAACGGCAGCCGTTGCTCGAAGGCCGCCGCCAGTCCGCCGGTTCGCGGTGGGCAGGCCGGCGCGCGGCGTTGGGCGTCAGCGTGCCTGCGTTGCGCGAGCACAAGCTGCAGGGCGAGCGCCTCGTCGTAGCGCAAACGGGCACGGGCCTGCGCGATCTCGTCTTCGGAGTCGGGTAGGTGGATGCGCCGCAGCGCCGCCGCCAACGACATCAGGCCGTACTCGGCGCGCAGAGCGGCAGGCAACGGGTCCTCGGGCTCGTCCAACGCGTCGAGGGCCAGGCGCACACATTGGGCCACCGTCCAAGACGGCAGACCCGCCGCCGCCGGGTACACCGACATGAACGGACGGATGAACTCCTTTTCGTCCGGAACTGCGTCCAGGCCGAGCGCCCCACGGGACTCCGAGGACGCTGCCAGGGGGTGCTGCTCATCGGGAAACAGCAGGTACTGCGGGTTGCTCAACTGCAATGCTTGGCGGTACTTCGTCACCTTCCCGGCGAACAATCCACGGCGGCCCTTCACCAGCACCTTTTCCAGGCCCCGCTGGTTGAAGTAGGTGCAGGTGATCTCGCTACGGCCGTCGGTGACGGTCAACGTGAAAATGGTTCCCTTGCGGGCCTTCATCGGCCGAAAGTCGGTATTGGAGATGCGCGCGGTCACCGTGACGTGGGTGTCTTCGTCCAGGCCGGCGATGGAGGTGAGCTCGCCGCGGTCGGCGTAGCGACGAGGGTAATGCCGGAGCAGGTCGTCGACGGTGTACAGGTCCAACGCCTTGGCGAACGCGTTGCCCGCCTTCTCGCCCAGCACCTGTCCGAGCCGATCGGTCAGCTGTGCCACCCCTCACTCCACCCCGAGCAAGAGGACGTCCTCCGGAAGGCCGCCCGAGTACACCACGAGCTCCACCCCCGGGTGCACGTCGTGCACGTGCTCCTGCATGTGCTCTTCGAGACCGTCGTCCATGGCCATCCCGGTCAGCACCGTCACCAGTTCGCCTCCGGCATCCAACATGCGGTCGAGCAAGCCACGGACGACGTCGGATTGCCAGTCGTCCTCGTTTTCTCCGCGAGCGATGAGCACCACCTCATCGTCGAGCATGCCCAACACATCGCCAGGCTCGCAACGTCCCACCCAGGTCAGCGCCTGCTCCGTGGCGACCCGGACGGCTCCCCGCCGAGTTGCGCTCGCCGCCTCGGCCATGGCCAGGGTGTCGTCCTCGGAATCACGGTCTGGATCGTGCACCGCGAGTGCGGCGAGGCCCTGCACCGGTGAGCTGGTCGGCAGCAACGTCACACCCTGGCCCCCTCGGCGAATGTCTGCGACCACGACGGACAGAGTTGACCCGGCCATCAAGCCGTTGGGCAACACCGTGACGTGCGCAGCGTTGACCTCCTCGATCGCGGTGCGTACGGCCTCGCCGTCGACGACGATCTCGTCACAACGCAGCACAACTGCACCTTCGGCGGCGTAGAGCTCGGCGACGCCGGCGCCTGCGACGAGCGCCAACAGGGCACGCTCGCGTGTGCGGTCCCGCAAGCCTTCCGGGTTCTCGTCGTCAACAAACCGGAGGACGGTGATGCGATGCGGGCGGCCGGCCACCACCCCAGCCTCCATTGCGGCGCCGATGTCGGTGCAATGCACATGCACCGAGTGCAGCCCGTCGCCGTCGTTGGCGATCACCACCGAGTCGCCGATGCCGTTCAAGTGCTCACGCAGCGCCTGCACCCGGCGGTCGGTGGTCGTGTCCAGCAGGTACATCACCTCGTAACCGTGCTCCCTCGATTGCCCCTCCCGCTCGGCGGTGAGCACCGCCGCGGGCCGCGCCAGCACGGTGCCCACCCTCGGTTCGACGCTGGTACCGGTGATCACCCCCACCAGGGCGTCCAGCATGACCACGAGGCCACGGCCACCCGCGTCCACCACCCCGGCCCTGGCCAGCACCGCCAGCTGGTTGGGGGTGCGCCGAAGAGCGTCCGCGGCACCCCGCGCCGCTGCCGTGCTGACGCCGGCGAGACTCGAGGCGTCGTGTTGGGCCGCCTCCGCCGACGCGTGCAGCACCGTCAACATGGTGCCGTCCACCGGGTTGCTGACCGAGGCGTAGGCGAGTGCGTCCGCGCGGAGCAATGCCGCGCGCAGCCCATCGGCCGCGAGTCCGCACTCTGGCGTCGAGCCATCGGCCAGCGCGCGCAGGACCTGCGAGAGGATGACGCCGGAGTTGCCCCGTGCACCGTGCAGGGCACCTCGGGCCAGGGCCATCGCCGAGGCCGGGTAGCTCGACGCGGCACCCACGGGCAGTCGCGTCATCGCGTCGTGTCCCGCTCGCATGGTGTGCAGCAGATTGGTACCGGTGTCGGAGTCGGCGACCGGAAACACGTTGAGCGCGTTGATCTCGGCACAGTGTGCGGTAAGCGTCTGCACGCAGGCATCGACCCAGCGCCGCAATACGGCGGCGTCGAGCAGCTGCAGCACCGATGGTCTCCTTGGTCATGGCGACGGGTCTATCGAGAGAGTATCCGCGTATACCGACAGGGACTGCGGGTATGCAGCCCCGTTTGGATGGGGCAGCCCACGACCGCTACGCTTGCAGGGTTGTCCGTGAGATCACCACTATCGAGGAGTACCACGACTATGGCTGCCGTCTGCGACGTCTGCGCCAAGGGACCCGGCTTCGGCATGTCGGTCTCGCACTCGCACCGGCGTACCAAGCGCCGCTGGGATCCCAACATCCAGACCGTGCGCGCCGAGGTTGCCCCCGGTAACCGCAAGAAGCTCAACGTGTGCACCTCCTGCCTCAAGGCGGGCAAGGTCGTCCGCGCCTGACGCTCAGTACTGACGAAGCCCGGTGGTTCGCCGCCGGGCTTCGTCATGCCCCCGGCTTGAGCCTTCAGCTGATCAGGGCAGGCGCCAGTTCACGGGCTCGTCGCCGAGGTCCTCCAGCTCCGCGTTGACCCGGCTGAACGGCCGCGAGCCGAAGAACCCGCGCGCCGCGGACATCGGGGACGGGTGCGCCGACGCGATGATCGGCACGTCGCCGAGCAGCTCCGTGAGCCCCTCGGCGTCCTTGCCCCACAGCACCGCCACCAACGGGTCCGGCCGGTCGACCAGCGCCCGGATCGCCTGCTCCGTCACCGCTTCCCAGCCCTTGCCCCGGTGCGCCGCCGGCTCGCCCGGTGCCACGGTGAGCACTCGGTTGAGCAGCAACACACCCTGCTCCGCCCACGGACTCAAGTCACCGCAGCTGGGGGTCGGCAGACCCAGGTCGTCGGTGTACTCGCGAAAGATGTTGGCCAGGCTGCGTGGCACCGGACGCACCTCCGGTGCCACGGAAAAGCTGAGTCCAACAGCATGTCCCGGTGTGGGGTACGGGTCCTGGCCGACGATGAGCACTCGCACCTGTTCGAAGGGTTGGTTGAACGCCCGTAACACCGCGGGCCCCGGCGGCAGGTAGCGCCGCCCGACGGTGACCTCGGCGCGGAGGAACTCCCCCATCGCCGCGACGTTCTCGGCGACTGGCGCGAGCGCCCGTGCCCATCCTGCTTCGACTACCTCATGCAACGGTCGCGCGGCCACGGAGCGATGCTAGAGCTTGTGAGTGAAAAGTGTTGTCGGGGGGACCCTTATCACTCACAGGCGGCGAAGCCGCCCCTTGTAGCGGGTGATGTTCTGCACGTACTTGTCCACGATCCCCTGTGTTTGTCCCTCGGGCACCTCGTAGCCCTCCCGCACCCGCGCAGGCACCCCCAGCGCCATGCGGTGCGCAGGCACCACACCGTTGAAAGACACCACCGCGCCCGCGCCCACCACGGCCCCGTCGCCGACGGTCGCGCCATTGAGCACCACCGAGCCGGAGGCGATGAGACAGCCGTTGCCGATGGTCGCACCCTCCACGTGCGTATTGTGCCCCAGCACGCAGTCCGCCCCGATCACGGTCGGATGCCACTCGGTGCAGTGCAGCACAGTGCCGTCCTGCACGCTGGTGCGCTCGCCGACGGTGATGCTGCCGTAGTCCCCGCGCAGCACCGCCTGCGGCCACACCGACACGCCCGCAGCCAGTGTCACGGCACCGATCACGGTGGCATCCGGGTGCACAAAGGCCTCGGGATGGATGGTGGGCTCGACGTCGCCGAGTGCGTAAACAGGCATGGGCGCAACCTATCCCGCGAGCACTTTGGCGTAGGAACGGGAGGATTCCTTGTGCGCGTACCGACCGAACTTGCCCATCTCGGTGTACCCGCTCGAGGTGTACAGCGCGATCGCCTCCGGTTGCAGCAACCCGGTCTCCAGCACCATCCGCCGTCGGCCCGAGCTGGTTGCGGTCCGTTCCAGCTCGGCAAGCACGGCGCGGGCGTGCCCACGGCGTTGTGCGTGGGGTACTACATACATTCGTTTGATCTCCGCATCGCCGTCGCGCAGGTGCATGCCATCGGCCCGCCTGGACCGCCAACCGCCCATCGCTACGGGCACATCGGCGATGCTGAGCAGCAGAAAGATGCCCTCGGGCGGCAGGAACTGCTCAGCATGCAGCACAGTTTCGTCACCGCTGCCGTACAAGCTGAGGTAGGACTGCTGCACCTGGCGCTCCAGCTCGGCGACGTCGAGGTCGCGGTAGTCGACCTGGCGCAACACCGTCATCTGCCGAAGGCTTGCCAGCCGACCGGTCCGCTGTCAATTGCCCACTCCGCGCCGTCCACCCGTACCCCGGAACCCGCCTGTACCCGACCGATCTGCACCCACCCCTCCGGAAGCGCCTGCGCCGACGGGAAACTTGCCACGAAGGCGTGATCCTCCCCACCGGTGAGCACCCACGTCCACGGGTCCGCACCCAACGCAGAGCCCACGTCGACGAGGCGCTGGTGTGGGGTGAGCGCGTTCCTGCGGACGTCGATCGCCACGGCCGACGCCTCGGCGATGTGCCCGAGGTCGGCCAGCAGGCCATCGGAGACGTCAGTCATGGCGGTGGCGCCTGCCCGGGCTGCCGCCAAGGCTGCGGCGTAGGGCGGCTCGGGCACCCGGTGAGCGGATACCACCGCAGCCGGAGCCCGAAAACCCCTGCTCAACACGGCCAGCCCCGCCGCCGACCAGCCCAGGCGCCCGGCCAGCGCCACGACGTCACCGTCCTGTGCCCCTGCCCGAGTGATGGGGTCCTGGCCCTGCAGGTCTCCCAACGCCGTCACCGAGATGACGATGTTCTCCGATCGCACGACATCGCCACCCACGATGCCCGCGCCCAACGACCCGGCCTCAGTCCACATCCCCTGCACCAGGCCGTCAACCACGGAGACGGGCGTGGACGCCGGGCAGCCGAGGCCCACCAGGAACGCCGTGGACGCCGCTCCCATCGCTGCGACGTCGGCCGCGTTCTGGGCAATGGCCTTGCGGCCCACCTGTTCCGCACTGGACCAGTCCATTCGAAAGTGCACGCCCTCGACGAGCATGTCGGTGCTGGCCACCACCCGAGAGTCCGGGGCCGAGACAAGCGCTGCGTCGTCACCCGGGCCAAGCAAGGTGCTCGGCGGCTGGGACCGTCCGTGCACGGCTCGGGCGATCACCCCGAACTCGCCGAGCTCGGCCACGGTCTGGGTGGGAGATGACGAGGGAATCGGGTGCCTCCTGAGTGTATTCGATCACCGCATCACCATGGTGGACGCTGCGGTAGGTTGGCAGCGATCGGGGCTGGCCCGGTGCATGAGACAACGATGTGAATCTGTCGCGGTTGTTCCTACCCTGATGGTGCCCATCGAAGGAAAGGGGCACGCCGTGGTGCAAGCATTCATCCTGATACAGACCGAGGTGGGCAAGGCCGCCGCGGTGGCCGCTGAGATCGCCGGCATCGCGGGTGTCGCCGACGCACACGACGTGACCGGGCCTTACGACGTGATCGTCCGGGCTGAGGCCGACAGCGTGGATGAGCTGGGTCAGCTGGTGGTGGCTCGGGTGCAGAGCGTGGCGGGTATCACCCGGACCCTCACCTGCCCCGTCGTCAATCTCGGCTGAGGAGCACGCTCCCCAGCCATGCCACACGCTCACCCTCCCGCGACCGTCGCGGCGGCTATCGCGCTGCCAGTTGCCCTCGCCGCCGGCATCATCACGGCGGCGGTGATCACCCAGCATCACCAGAACCCGGGCTCAGGCGTCGCGACGGGTCCGGTGGCGGTGGGCGCGGTGCCCGCGCCCGCAGCAAGCTCGCCCCCCTGCAACGCACTGCTCGCCGCGTTGCCCGACCCGCTCGGTGACGCCACCAAGGCCGCACTGGCGGCGCCGGCACCCGACGGCGCCGCAGCATGGCACTCCCCAACGGTGGGCGAGCCGCTGGTCCTGCGCTGCGGTATCGAACGGCCCGCCGAGTTCACCACCGCCGCAGCATTGGTGGTGGTCAACGGGGTGCAGTGGCTGCAGATCTCCGGGGACGCCACCGGGCTGAAGGCAAGCACCTGGGTCGCCGTCGACCGCAGCGTCTACGTGGCCATCACGCTGCCCGACGGCACCGGCAGCGCTCCACTGCAGGATGCCGCGGACGCCGTCACGAAGGCGTTGCCACCCCAGCCGTTGAATCCCGCCCCCGTGCGCTGATCAGCGCAGTCCGGTCCCCCGGGCCAACGCGGTATCCACCAGGGTGCTGAGTAGCGTCGCGTAGTCCATGCCACTGGCCGCCCACATCTGCGGGTACATGGAGATGGGCGTGAACCCGGGCATGGTGTTCACCTCGTTGATCACCAGGCCGTCCTCGGTGACGAAGAAGTCGACGCGCGCCAGCCCTTGGCAGTCCAACGCCCGGAACGCAGCCACCGCCATGTCCCGCAGCTCGGTCAGCACGTGGTCTTCCAACGGCGCTGGTATGTCGTACGCCGCGACGTCGTCGAGGTACTTGGTGTTGAAGTCGTAGAACGCCCCGTCGCCCTCGGAGGCCTTGAGGAGCCGGATCTCCGCGGGAAGACTGGCGCGGATGGAGCCGTCGGGCAGCTCCAGCACTCCGCACTCCACCTCTCGTCCGATGACGGCGGACTCGATGACCACTTTCGGATCGAAGCGGCGCGCCTCGGCGATCGCGGCGTCGAGGTCGTCCCAGCTGCTCACCCTGGTGATGCCGAAGGACGACCCGGCTCGCGCCGGTTTCACGAACACCGGCAGTCCCAGCTGCTCCCGTTGGTCGAGGTTCAGGCTCGCGACACCTGCACGTAACGCGAGCTGCGTGCCGACGGGCAGGCCCTCGGCGGCGAGCAGCTTCTTGGTGAACTCCTTGTCCATGCCCGCCGCACTGGCCAGGACGCCTGCGCCCACGTAGGGGATGCCGGCGAGCTCCAACATGCCCTGCAGGGTGCCGTCCTCGCCGTAGGCACCGTGCAGCACGGGGAAGACCACGTCCACCGCCGCCAACACCTCGCCCGCTCGGCTGGGATCCAACGCCACCACATCGCCGCCGCGTTCGGGCTCTACCGTCAGCGCCAGCGAGGTGCCCGTGGGGTCGACAGCGGGCAGCTCGCGACCGTTGATGGCAAGCGCGGTGACGTCAGAGGTCCCCAGCACCCAGGCCCCTTCGCGGGTGATGCCCAGTGGGACCACGTCGAAGCGCTCGGGATCGAGGTGGCTCAGCACGCTGCCCGCGGACACGCAGCTCACCGCGTGCTCGCTGCTGCGGCCCCCGTAGACCACGGCCACCTTCGTCCGGCGTTCACCCATGGCGGCACACGCTACCGGCCCTGCACGCTGAAGATCCGCGCGAAGGGCCGGTGTCGGCGTTGGGTGCGGTGCAGCGGTGCTCAGCGAACGACCACCACGGCACCGCCCACGTTGTCGAACCAGTTGGGATCTGCCGTCGGCGAGAAGGCGTACCCGATGGCTGCCCGTAGACCTGGGTTGCCGGGGGCGGTGGAGGTGATGGTGACCACCCGCTGTTGGCCGGGCGCCAGATCGATCGGCGCCAGCACGTCGAGGTCCCCGAACAGCGTGCCGCCGGCCGCGTCGGTCACCGTGGATCCGACGGGCAGCAGCAGCCCCGTGGAAACCGCAGTGGCCGTGCCGGGTCCGTGGTTGGTGATCGTCAGCGTGGTGCTGACCACCTGCCCTGGCGCCACGAATTCGGGACTGCTCACCTGCACCTGCAGGTCGGCAGGACCGGCCGTGGGTGCCGGGACCGCTCCGGTAGCCGGGTCGAGCAGCAACGGCGTGGCAGCAGGGCGGGCGAAGTCGAACATCCCGTTCAACGGCCCGGCGAGGGCGTCGAAGGAGGAGTCACCGATGCGACCGGTCTGCCAGTTGTCCTCGATGAACCGCAGCACCGAGGTCTGGTCGGTGAGCGTGGAGTCGACGGAGTTCACCTTGCTGTAGGGCGAGATGACCAGCAGCGGAAGTCGGGGACCGTAGCCGCAGCGCAGCTGGTAGCCACCGAGCGTCGGCACCCCGGTCCCGCACTCGCCGGTGCTGCTCAGCGCGTCTTGGGCGCTCTGCGAGTGGTTGACCACCGGGGCGAGCTGGTGGTCGTACCAGCCGTCGGAGTCGTCGTAGTTGATCACGATCGCCGTCGAGGCCCAGTCCTTGGACTGTTGCACCTTGTTCACCAGGTTCACCAGGAAGCGCTGCTCGTCCAAGGGGTCGGAGTAGCCCGCGTGGCCGTCCTGCGCACTCTTGGCCTTGACGAAGCTGACGGCAGGCAGGTTTCCGGAGTCGATGGACTGGTCGAGGTAGTTCAGGTCGTAGTTGTGGTTGGCCGGTCCGTCATGACCGACCTCCGCCACGGAGGCAGGTGGCGTGTGCTGCGGGTTCGCGGTCGACTTGTAGTACTGGAACGGCTCGTGGTGCGGGCTGTAGTCGGTGACGGTGGCGGGGGACTGTTGCCCGACGGTGTGCTCACCCACCGGCGACTTTGCGGTGCAGTCACCGAAGCCGCCCTGGAACCAGCCCCAGGAGACCGCCTTGTCGTTCAGCCGGTCACCGATGTTCTTGCCGGTCATCTCGATCGTGTCGTTCTTGGGGTTGGAGCACTTGTCGTAGAACGGGTCCGGGTCGTTGATCACGGTGCCCACCCCGGTCGCCGGGTCGACGCCGAGCGCACCGTAGGAATCTGTGGTGACGACGTGCCCGTCACCGCCGTTGCCGGTGGCGTGAGCCATGGCACCGTGGGTCTGGCCGGACACCAGGTTCAGCGCGCCGGGGGTGGACGGGCCGAAGGTGGTGTTGTAGGAGTTGTCGTTCATCGCATAGTGCTGCGCGTAGTTCCACAACCCGGTCACGGTGTTGCCGTCGTAGTAGTTCAGCACCAGGCCCGGGTCGTTCGCCCCGTAGGCCGGTGCGGCACAGGTGTTTTTTTGGGTGTTGGCGATGAAGCCGTCCATTGCACCGTGGTTGGCCGCGAGCTGCTCGGCCTTGTAGTCGTGGTCCTGGTCGCACGCGAGAGCCTGGTTCGGCGCCATCCGCGCCGGGTTGCGCCCGTTGGGGTTATCGCTGCGCAGCGCACCGGTGAGCCCGTTGATGGTCGGCGTCCCCGGCGCTGCGTGGAAGGGCGTCTCGCCCGGCTTGTTGGCCGCGTTGGGATAGGTGCCGAAGTAGTGGTCGAAGGAGACGTTCTCCTGGAACACCACGACGACGTGCTTGATCGGTGTGGTCGTATCACTGGGTGCCGCCGCAGCGGCGGTACCGCTGGCCGCCAACCCTGCCAGCATCAGGGCAGCCGACGTTGCCGCGACCGTGCGGAGGCGGTTTGAATGACGACGCGGATGGGGGGTCTTCGGCACTGACGGCCTCCTGGGCTGACGGCGTCGGCTCCTAGGCGGCCGCGCACCGAAGCAGCGTGGACGAGCAGAGCAACCCCATGGGGTGCGTCGGCTTTCAGTGAGATGAACAGAAAGCGTCGAGATCGCTAGGTGTACCTCGCACCACCAGCGTCAGCTCGTCGGTATCGATGACGAGCCAGTTGAGCGAGCGCCAGCAGTGCTGCTCGACGTCGACGAGTGCGGTCAGCTCGCGCCGCGACACCGAGCTCGGTCGGTAGGTCAGCGTGAGCTCCTCGGGCTGGCGAATCCGGCTGAGAAGGTACTCCTCTTCCAGCTGACGCCACCGCCGTAACTGCGGGTCCCGGGCACGGTCAACGCGCGGAACAGCCGTCCCGCGTGCCATCCTCCCCTCCCACCACACGGCCGCTCAGGCCTCCCACGTCACTTCAGGTCCACCGAGCTCTTGCCCAACAGCCGCCGCGCCACGATGAGCTGCTGGATCTGCTGCGTGCCCTCGAAGATGTCCAGGATCTTCGAGTCGCGCGCCCACTTTTCCAGCAGGCTGTGTTCGCTGTAACCGAGGGTCCCGGCGAGCTCGACGCAGCGCAGAGTGATCTCGGTGCCACTACGGCCGGCTTTGGCCTTGGCCATCGACGCCTGCAGGGAATTCGGCTTGCCGTTGTCGGCCATCCACGCCGCCTGCAGCACCAGCAGGTATGCGGCTTCCCAGTCCGCCTCCATGGTGAGGAACGTTGCAGCGGCGTGCGACTGGCTGTTCACTGGGCGGTCGTAGTCGATGTCCACACCGGCCTCGATGAGCAGTCGGCGGGTCTCCTCCAGCGCTGCCCGCGCCACGCCGACGGCCATTGCGGCCACCAAGGGCCGGGTGTTGTCGAAGGTCTGCATGGCCCCGGCGAAGCCGCCGGAGGTGTCGATCTCCGGGTTGCCCAGCAGGTTCTCCTTGGGCACCCGGCAGTTCTCCAGCAGCAGGGTGGCGGTGTCCGACGCGCGGATACCGAGCTTGTGCTCCAGGCGGGCCACGGTGAGGCCGGGGGTGTCCTTGGTGACCAGAAACGACTTGATCGCGGCTCGCCCAAGGCTCTTGTCCAGGGTGGCCCACACCACCACGGAGTCCGAGCGCTGCCCGGCGGTGACGAAAATTTTCTCGCCATTGAGCACGTAGTGGTCCCCGTCTCGGACCGCGGTGGTGCGGATGGCCGCGGAGTCCGAGCCGCATTGCGACTCGGTGATGGCCATCGACGCCCAGGTGCCGGCGAACCGCTTGAGCTGCTCGTCGTCGGCCACCGAGGCGATGGCGGAGTTGCCCAGTCCTTGGCGCGGCATGGACAGCAGCAGCCCCACGTCGCCCCAGCACATCTCCATGATGGACAGCGCGGTGGACATGTTGGTGCCGTTGGCGTTCATCGGCGTGCCCGTCGGCTCGGTTCGCCGGACTCCCGCTGCCCCGGCACCGCTCGTGCTCGACGATGCGTTGAGTCCGTCCACGACCGAGGCCAGCAGGTCCAGCTCCTTCGGGTAGGCGTGCTCAGCAACGTCGTACTTGCGCGAGTTGGCGCGCAGCACCTCGGCGGCAGTCTGATGGGCCTGATTGATGATGGCCGAGAACTTTCTCGGCACCTCGAGGTTGATCATGCGAGCACGATCCCTTCCATCATCCCGATGGCACGCAGGTCGCGGTACCAGCGTTCCACTGGGTGTTCCTTGACAAAGCCGTGCCCACCGAGCAGCTGCACCCCATCGCTGCCAATGATCATCCCCTTCTCACCGCACAAGCGCCTGGCGAGCGCGGTATCGCGCGCGCAGGCCTCGCCCTGGGCGGCCCGACTGGCGGCACGATAGGTCAGCAAGCGCATGCCTTCGAGCTCAATGGCCAGGTCGGCCACCTTGAACGCCACGCCCTGGCGGTTGCTGATCGGCTCGCCGAACGCCACACGCTCGTTGACGTAGGGGATGACGTAGTCGAGCACCGCCTCGCCGGTGCCCACGGCCAGTGCGCACCAGGCCAGGCGCGCCAGCCGAATGCACTGGGCATAGACCTTGGTGCTGCCCTCGCCCAGCATGGCGGCCTGGGTGAGCTGCACGTCCTGCAGCACCACGCGTCCCATGCCTGCCGCCCGAAGGCCCATGGCAGGCTCGGCTTCGATGCTCAGCCCAGCGGTGTCGGACTCGACGAGGAACAAGGCCGGCCCTGCACCTTCCACCTCGGCAGCGATCACGAACAGCTCACACTCGGCGGCGCGCGGCACCATCGACTTGACCCCGTTGAGCACGAAGCCCGCACCGCTGCGACGCGCCGTGCTGTGCAGCGCAAAGGGGTCGAACAGCGGACGCGGCTCCAGCACCGCGAGTGCGGCGGCGGGGACACTCTCACCCACGAAGCTGGGCAAGTAGGTGGCCTGCTGGCGTTCGTCGCCCCAGAGCACCAAGGCGGTGCTCACCGCGGACGGAGCGAGGCAGGACACCGCCAAGCCCATGTCGCCGTGCGCGAGGGCCTCGGCCACCAACACGTTGGTCACCGCCGAACGTTCTGTCCCTACCCCGCCGAGCTCCTCGGGGACGCCGACCAACGTCACGCCCAGCTCGTTGACCCGCTCCAGCAGCCCGGCAGGCGCCGCGCAGCTCTCGTTTGCCTCCGCCGCCACCGGCCGTAGCTGCTCACTCGCGAACGCGGCAACCGTCTCGACGATCATCTGCTGCTCGTCATCCGGCGTCAGGTCGAACAGGGCACTGGGTTTGCTGGCGGGCAATCGCGCGGGTTTGCTCAGCCCCTGCGCGGAGCTGAATCCCCGGCTGGCCGCACCCGCCACGCGGAAGCCTGTCTTGGACGCCTGGAACGCCACCTGCTCCGCCCGCTTGCGCAATCCCAGCCGGTCCAGCACGGGTGAACCGGCCACCCGGTTCAGCGCGGCCAGGCCGTAGCCCAGCACATCTCTGGGTACCGGCGCGACGCCGTCTCGGGGGTTGTTGTTCGCCATAAAGCGTCATCTTACTAGCGAGTAGATAACGTCGGCGCGAATGGGCTGCTGGGTTCGTGCGAGCATGCGGGCATGAGTGTGCTGGTGTGTTTCCACGCCCATCCCGACGACGAGGTGTTCACCACCGGTGGGGTGATGCGCCTTGCCGCCGATGCCGGCCATCGGGTGGTGGTGGTGACCGCGACCGACGGCGCGTTGGGCGAGGTGCCGGCCGGACTGCTTGCCGCCGGGGAGTCGTTGACCGTGCGACGCCGCGCCGAGCTGGAGGCCTCGGTCGACATTCTCGGTGCGCGGCGTTTGGTGATGATGGGTTACGCCGACTCCGGGATGGCAGGCACCGCCCACAACGACCACCACGAGGCCTTCGCCAACACGGACGTCGAACGCGCGGCCGGTGAGCTCGCTGCCGTACTGCGCGAGGAAGGCTGCCAGGTGCTCACCGTCTACGACCCGAACGGCAACTACGGCCATCCCGACCACATTCAGGTGCACCGAGTGGGGGTCCGTGCCGCGGAGCTCGCCGAGGTACCGCACGTGTATGAGGCCACCGCCAACCGGGACCACTTCCGCACGATGATGAGCATGAATCCGGAGTGGTCCGGCGAGTCCGCGCCGGATGTGGACAGCTTCGGCTTGCCCGCCGATGAGCTGACCACCGTCGTCGATGTCAGCGCCGCCATCGCGGCCAAGCGTGCGGCGATGGTGGTCTACGCCTCACAGATCGGCGACTTCGGGCCGTTCCTCGCGCTCCCGCCCGAGGCGCTGACCGCGGCGTTCGGCACCGAATGGTTCCGCAAGCGCAACGCTCCGCCCGGGCTGTCGGAGACCGCACTGCCGTTGCTCGCGCCCTGACCAGCCGCCGCCCAACTAAGGTGGCGCGCATGGGATTGGACGTTGCCCGGGCCCGGCGGGACACCCCGGGCTGCGAGACGGTGGCACACCTGAACAACGCGGGCGCAGCGCTGCCACCGCGGGTGGTCACCGACGCCGTGATCGCGCACCTGCGCCTGGAGGCCCGCATCGGTGGTTACGAGGCGGCGGCGCAGGCCGCGGAGGCCGTGGACGGCACCTACACGGCGATCGCCCGGCTGATCAACTGCC
>JAABUV010001928.1_pt1 | contig 29235 bp, 26 predicted proteins | sample 5559971 | NCBI WGS metagenome assembly JAABUV01 (sample SAMN10711881, study PRJNA513362) | rock metagenome | isolation source: Antarctica rocks | place: Antarctica: Victoria Land, Knobhead nord | collected 2015-12-19
GCGCGGCTCGGGGCTGCGCAGGCCCGGGCTGTGCAGCTCCGTGCCGGCTGCATCCGCGGCCCTGCGGCGCCGCGCCCCATCTCGTCCTCTCCGTCCCGGGCGGCGCGCCAACCCGAGCGCGCAGCTGGCGTTCGAGCAAGCAGGCAGCAGTTACAGCGACAGGCAGACACACAGGCTCAACAAACACGGGAAATCTCAACTTCAAGGCCATGGCGTCCTTCGGCAGGCGAGGCTGTGCGCACCTGGTGGCGGCGTTAGGGTCGCAGCGCATTGTGCGCCGCGCCTGAACGCGCGCCGCGCGCTGCCCAGCCGCTCCGTGCGCGGCACCTGCGTCCGCGCTCCCCCCGTGCTGCGCGGCCGCGGTCACGCTGTGTGCCTGCTTGCCTGCTTGCCTGCTTGCTCCCTGCGCACGTGAGCCCGCGGTGGTTCAGAGGGACCTGGCAGGTGAGGCCGGGCCATGGACATGGGCGCTCCTACGGACGAATCAGCAGCGTGTGCAGCACTGCACCTCCTGGCCAGCTGCACTCACAGCACGACCCCAGGTGACGGAAGGCGCAAGCGTGCTCTCCAGCCCGCGTGCGCACCTGCGGATCACCTGGAGCGCACTGCACTGCTATATAACAAGCCACCTCCTCTGCGTCCAACAGCTCCGCTCCCAGTCTGTGAACAGTCTGTGAAGAGCGTAGGCGACGGAAGAAAGAAGCTCGGCTTCGCCCAGCGACAGCGTATCGAAGCCCTGGACCTTTCCGAAAGGAAGTGCCCTAGCTCGGTCCGAGGTGGACGAGGAACACGCAACGGAGCAAAACTAACTGCTGTGTGCCAGTTCCGGCACATACTGCGCCCAATCGTGGGCAGCGAGCATGTGGACACTGCTGCTGCCGCTGCTGGCGGCCAGCGTGGCAGTGCTGGCTGCGCAGCGCCTGCGCTCCCTGCTGTCCTGGGGGCGCGGCCTGGTGGTCCTGGACGCGCTGCCGCACCCCAAGGTCCCGCCAGGCCTCGGCGGGTTCCTGGGCGGCCATGTGGCTGTGGTGAGGCAGCCCACGTTTAACAAGACGTTTGACGCATGGGCGGCCACCTTTGGCGGCATCTTAAGCTGCAGAATCATGTGGCTCAAGGTGTGCACAGCGGCGGCAGGCCTTTGACCACCGGCTTGCTTGGCCAAAAGCTCATTGCATTGCCAAGCTTTCTTGGACTTTTGGTGCCGGTGCCGCAGCACCGCACAAGTGGTAGCAAGGAGGTCGAAGTATCACCTGGGGCACTCAGAGCCGTACCACAGTCACAGTTGTGCCTTGCACGCCTTGTTGGGCTTCAAACATGGTTTAATATAGTTCTGACACTTGCGCGCCGCCGGCGTACAGGCGGTTATCATCACGGACCCAGAGATTGCGCACCAAGTGCTGTCGCGCGAAGCGGGCCTGGAGAAGACTAATGGGCGCTACAAGAGCCCCATCGACCTGGTGAGTTGTGAACCTCGTTGCGCTGCTGTGTTGCACCTCTGCTGCAGCACTGTTGTCTGCGGGCGCTACGCCCAGCAACCGACACATTACGTGGCCCCTGCAGCTAACGAGCGCGACCCACAGCACCAGCCTGGTCACGCACGACAGCGCCTCCCCGCAGTGGCGGCTCGTGCGCAAGGGCATCGCACCTGCATTTGCCACCGCCAACATGAAGTGCGCTTGCAGTGTCTGCTCCCGAGACTGGCGTGCGCAAGGCTCAAACACGACTGACCCTCTGCCTGAGCCGGCAGGAAGGAGTTTCCCAAGTTTGTGGAGATCGGGCAACAGGTGTGTCACAGGCGCTGAGGGGGTTGCATGCTGGCTTTCATTAACTGAAGCAACGGCTTGCTCTGGCAGCTATGATGTCTGCAGCGCGGTCTCACCGCACACTGGCCGCCGTGGGTGCAGCTGGTGAGCGCGTTGAGAGCGCTTGGGCCGGAGGCGGTGGTGGACGTGGACCTGGCGGCGCAGCGCGAGAGCCTGGTGCGGCGGCAGCAGCGCGCGCCGCCCATGGCTTGGTCAGTGAGAGCGCGCGCCGCCCATGCCTGAGTCAGCGGACGCGGGCGTCGCTCGTGAGTTGGCCAGCAGGAGCGCGCGTCGCCGTGGTTTCAGAGCCGTTGTGCATGCATGAGTGCTGGCAGGCCGTGTGTTCGGGTGCAGCGCGCGTGCAAAGTGAGGTAGCGTGGCGGGAAGTGACAGATGCAGTGCTGATTCCTTCATGAAGTCTTCTTCAAGTCATGCGCGCACCCCGGCATGGGCCGCTGGTGCCAAGCATGGTTCTGCATGCAAGTGTGTCGCCTTGCAGGGCCCGCATGTGTGCGGCCTGTGTAGCCAGGCGCGAGGCTGCTGCTGGCGTTCTGTGCAAGCAGGGCGAGGTCGGCCAGGCACACACTGACCGTCCTCCGCTGCGCAGGACGTCCTGGGTTCCGTGGGGTTTGGCGTGGACTTTGGGGCCACCAGGTGCGGCCGCAGTAGGGCACCTGCCTGGAAATACCGCCTATTGAACGGCCGTGGCCGCCCATGCCTGCCAAATCCGGGAGTGTGGCCAATGCCCTGTGAGTTTTCAATATGTTACTGAGCTGGTGCGCCATTACTAGCGCAAAGAGCATTGTCCTGCTGGATTGAGAGCTTTATACTGCTGCAAGCGCTGCTCACGCTTTACAGTTTGTACTATGAGATTGCGCCAGCCTGCCATGGGGCCATGGTGCAGTTGGGCTTGCGCTGATGCTGCGGCCGACGCAGGTCGCTGGTGAGCGGGGACGCGTCAGGGGATGCGCTGCGCGCGCTGCAGGACGGCATGTCAGAGGTGCAGCGGCACATGGGCGCGCCCTGGCGCCGCTACCCCTTCATGCGCCTGCTGCCGGCGCGCCCCCCCGCCGCCAGCAGTGCTGCGCCGCTCGATAGCAAAGCGGTGGGAGCGAGTGTGCTTTTGCCCTTGACGCATGCAAAACAGGTCGGCGCTTTGTCCGATGGCCAGAGTTTTGCCGTAGCTGCTGGGAAGCTGCAGACGGGACCACCGCTGGGCGAGCGCACGCCTGTGGCTGACACGCCTCGAACGCGATTGTGGGTTTACCCCGGTAGGAAAACTGCGGCGGTTCAGGCCCCCGGCTGGGCCCCTGACCTGCCGCGCGCGCGCAGGGCGTGCGGCGCGGGCGCGCCGCGCTGCGCCGCTACCAGCTGCTGATCGAGCGCCTGGTGGCCGAGCTGCGCGAGCGCGGGCCGCCCGCGCCCGGCGACACCACCATCGCGGCGCACCTGCTGCGCATCACGGACCCCGCGACCGGGCGGCCGCTGAGCGACGCGCAGCTGGCGCCCGAGTGCGCGGTGCTGTACCTGGCGGGCGTGGAGACGAGCGCGCACACGGTCGCGTTCGCGCTGTGCGCCGCGCCGCCTCGCTTGCTTAGGGCAGGGTAGGGTAGGATGTTAGGGCTCAGGTAGGAATGCACTTTCGACGAGCAGGCCCGCTGCCCGCCAAACGGGCGTGCAGCCGAGCCGCGCGCCACTCGCGCCTCGCGTCCGCGTGCCGCGGCAGCGACCCGCCGCTGCCGCGGGCACGCGTGCGGCGGGCGGGCAGCAGGCGGGCCTGCGGCGGGCGGCGTTGAGAGCGCACCCTGCGTAGCAGACCCGACCAGGGCCCGCTGGGCTGCGAGAGGCGCGGGCGCCGGGCGCGCGCAGGTACCTGATTTCGCAGCACACGGACGTGTAGGCCAAGCTGGCGGCCGAGCTGGACGGCCTGGGCCTGCTCGCCTCGGCCGCGCGGCCGCGCCCGCGGCACATGGTGTTCGAAGACCTGGCGAAGTTGCAGTACCTGTCGTGGGTGGTCAAGGCGCGCCCCCGCCCGCCTGAGCAGGCCGCCGGCCTCGGCGGGCGTAAGCCTTCTGTGCACCGCAGGCGCTCACCACGGGCCATGTGTACAGGGTAGGGTAGGGCCGTGCACCCCTGTCTCGCGCCCTGCCTGCTGCGGATGCGCCTCGGCGCGCTGCGCATGCCTGCAGCGGGCGGTGGCGCGGCGTGAGCGCGCCGGCGGCCGCGCAAGCCCATAATGTAACTACATCAAGCAAAAGAATACTCAAGCCTGCTAGTAGATACAATGATGAATTGGTGAAAGAAAGATAGACATTTTTGATTGAAAATTTTCCATTTGTATCCAGTCAATGACAATGTCGACTAGCAGAAATTGAATCAACGTCATTTGAAGCCAGGAGGCGATGCGGCTCCTGCCGGTCGTACCGATGGGCACGCTCCGTCTGGCGCCCGCGGGCGGCCTGCGCCTGGGCGGCTATGATGTCCCAGAGGGCGCCATGTTGTGGATTTTCTTCAGCGCAATGTTCCGCAGCCCGCACGTGTGGGAGGCGCCCAACGAATTCCGGCCGGCGCGCGCCCCGTCTCTGCCTCCCGTCTCTGCCTGGCACCTGGTAGTGGCTAGCACAACCCCGACCCTATACCCTACACCCCCTGCACTGCCGGCCCGCGCGCGCGCCAACGCCCCCGCGCGCCGCGAGCGGGCGCGCGCTGTGGCCGCCGGACCGCCCGCCCGGCAGGCGACGCCCGCCGCGCCGGGCGCCGCTGTGCCGGACGTGCGGTTGCGACCCCTGCTGATGCACGCCCGCCTGACGGGCCGTGTCGGCTGACCCGCAGGAGCGCTGGGCGGATCCGGAAGCGGAGCTCTGGAGCCCGGCGGGCGGGGAGCGGGCGAAGGGCGGCGCGCCTGGGGGCCCCGCAGAGGGCGGCGCGCCCGGCGCCGCGTCCTGCGAGGGCCCCGATGGCAGCGCGGCGGGCGGCGGCCGCGCCAAGCGCTTCCTGCCGTTCAGCGCGGGCGCGCGCGACTGCGTGGGCCGCAGCCTGGCGACCATCAACTACAAGATGCTGCTCGCGCTGCTGCTGGGCCACTTCCGCTTCCGCCTGGCCGACGAGGCGCGGGGCCTGGGTGCAGGGTAGGGTGCAGTGCAGGGCAGGGTAGGTCGCGCCGAGCCCAGATGAACCGCGCTTGGTGCTGCTCGCCATTTGGCACAATTGCCGCTCCTGCTGCCATGCTCGCAGCACGGCTCCATGCTGTCTGTAGCTGCTCGGGTGTGGTGGACCCGGCGGCATTGTGGGCTGCGCTGCTGCCCCATCGAGGCGCTCATGCCAGAGGGGAATTTTCAACAGTAGGATTCTGACCTTACTTTGACACTTGCATGCGCTGCAGAGGGCGTGAGTGCATGTTGCCGACGGTGGCCTGGCACGGTCGCAGATGGGCGGCGCGGAGGGCGTGGAGGCGGCGATCTGCATGCGCGCGACGCTGCAGTTCCGCGACGGGCTGAAGATGCACTGCCTGCCGCGCGCGGCCTGACCGGCGCCTGCGCGGCGCGACGGCATGCACCCAGTGAACAGTGTGCAGTGTGCTTGCTGGGCGTAAGGCGCCTGGCTGGTGTGTGTACATGTGTGATGCAAGTTGGTATCACGAATTCTCGTGTTCCTATACAGTTAGGTTCAGTTAGACTGTACTGGTCCTTAAGTTTCCGCATCCTGCACTGGGCCTCAGCGAAATCTCCGCAGACAACACCACACACTGCCTGTCAACATGCATGCAGCTTGAGCATGGCTGACACGTTTGGCGAGGCTGGAATGTCGTGAAACACTGTCCTCATGTCAGGTGGTAGGTAGCAGGATGTAAAATCTAGCTTGCAACAATGTCAATGTCTAGATTGCCTGAATCTCTAAAGCCACTTAGCACAGGCCTGCACTGGCAACTGAAGACAGGACTGGCATGTTACCAGCACGTTGTTTGGCATGCAAGCACAGCACAAGATGGGCTCGTGCCTGGGCCAGCAAACACGTTTTGGTCAACTTCACCACACCTTGTGCTGATCAGACCCATGATGCATTGGAATGTTGTGCTCAGTGGCTGCCAGGCACAGAAAGGAAACCGGGAGATAGGCAGAAAGATGTTTCTACAGCTGGCATGCAGAAAGCCACCCTAAGCAAAGAACTTGACGCCCTCGTCGTCGGCGGAGGAGCCCTTGAACAACCTGCACCACACACATCCTGACTCAGGAGTGCTTCACACGAGTGCTCCACATCCACGCATGACAGCTCCTCTACTTACAACGTCGCGACCAGCCTGCAGCCAGCCAGTTGAGATTGCCCGGGAGGACGCCGTGCACTGGCACAGTGGCGCACTGACAGCAGACAGTGCACATCAACACGTGACAGGCAGCAGCACGGTCCCTGCCACAACAGCTGCTGTGTCCCCAGCACACGGCGCTGACTTGACATAGCAGGCCTGAGGCATGCAAAGCGGCGCGGTGGAGGGCGCGCGCCTGGCCTTGCCGCGCGCCTCGAGCTCCTGCAGGGCGGCCATGACCAGCTCGCGGGGCAGGCCCTCCAGCTCTGCGCAAGCACAGGTCGCTGGCGCCGTGGATGCGACCATGGCCCGTACGCTGTCTGACACTCCGAGCGCGAGCGGCAGGGGCATCCGCGAGCCATCACGCCCACAGACGCTCGACGCACTGCGAGGACACTAAACGGGCCGTGGGCAGCAGGCCGGTCCGCGCCATCCCCCAGCCCTGCATGAGCGCGCGCACCCGGCTCTGACCCTAACCCTAAATGGCGCCCCGGCGCATCTGGGGGCAGGCCGCACCCGTGCCGGCCACCTCGTCGCCGGCGCTGAGCTCGTCGACGGTGGTCACGCTGTCCTCCAGGCCCGCGCCGCGCGCCCACGTGTAGATCGCGTCCGCCCACGCGGCCAGCGGGCGCCACAGCACCAGGTACCGGCTCTGCCGCCCGTCCAGCCAGAGCCCGGCGCCTGCGCGGCGCGCCGCCCCGCTCGGGCCCGCTGCAGCGTGCCAGCAGTGCCGAGCGCTGAGCATGTGCGCAGTGCCGGACAGCCGCGCGCCGCATGCATGCCAGCATGGCCAGCACCAGGGCATGCCGTGCTGCCAGCGCACGCAGGGCGCAGCCGGCCATACCTGAGCACCTGCTCAGCCTTGGCGCTGCTGTCGTCCGCAAGCAAGCATGCATCACCCCCCTCCATATTGGCCTTTGGCGCAAGGCAACCCTGCTGGTACAAGCGCAGACGTCCTGGCAGGCCGCCCAGCAGAGAGCACAAGCATCCAAACTTGGCAAAGGCGCCGCCACGGAGCGCCTCGTGCGACCTAGCACGACGCGGGCCCACCTTGCTGGACCAGCTCGTTCAGAAACAAGACACGCGCGTCCCGGTTGAGGCGCCCTGCTGGGCGGCTCGCTCAGGCGCCGCGCCACAGCGCGTTACCGTGTAGCGTGGTCTCCATGGCAAGACAGCTGTGCAGGCACTGCGCTAGCGCCAGGCAGCCTCCTGGTCCTGTGCAGAGGCCGGCGCACTCTGTATCTCCCTATTTGCGAACAAGGGGTGGTCCTCCGCTGCGTCCACGGACAGGATGTACTCCTGCGCAGGCACGCAGCGGTCAGTGAACCGTCCACGTCGAGCACCGCTGCTAAACGCCCCAGGAGCACACGGTCTCATGCCTGACCTTGTGGTGCCTGCAGTACTTGAGGATGAGCTCCGTCCACAGGCGGACTTGCTTCTCCCGGGTGTCCTTGACGGGCTGCAACCTGCGCACGGGGCACAGCTCCGATCCACAAGGAAGGGGCATCGCTGGGGGGGACATGTGCAGCGGGTGAACGTTGCGCACGTGAAGTATGGCGGGTAATGGTAGAAGAAGGGGAAAGCAAAGTCTGGCATTCCCGTTGCCGCGCGCACATCAGTGGCGGGAGTGACTCATGCCCACGTTCGCAGACCTGTATGTGTGTGCGCTGCACTGCCTCCTGCCCCCAGCCAAGCACTTGTAATGAGTGCCTTTGCACACGGGCAGTGGCCTCTGCAGAGCTCTGCTCCCCATAGCCCCCCTGCATTCCAGGTTTGAACCAGCTCTGGCAAATGAGCCTGGCAGTAAATTTGAGAGAAAAGGGCAGCCCCAGCCTGTGCTTTCCTTGCGCAAAAGAGGCACTGGGGCACTGGCGCGCAACGTGACGGCTCAGCGGATGTCTTCACATCTGACACCGTAGATTGCCGGAGCGGCGCGATGTTTGGCTTCGTGAGCACGGAGGCTGCTGCGGCTGCCAGTGCGCACTCTGCGTTCCCAGGAGCTGTGCGGGTGCAGTGCTGCACTCCGCAACATTCTCCACCACAGTGTGTAGCGTGCCATGCTCTGTGCTGTCCGCTCGCTGCTGCTCCGGCCTGTTGGGGGAGTCGCTCACATGGCTCTTACAGTCTGTACCTACGACCTTGCAGTGCTGTACAAGCACTGGACTCAATTAAGCGTGTGCTGGGCAGCCGCGGGAGATGTGCTGGGCGTGCTGCTCTACCTCGACACGCACCCCGAGCAGCTGCACAACCGTACCATCTTCCAGAGCGAGGTGCCCGCCCTGCCCCGCTGCGCCTCCAGCACTGCCCAGCCTGCATGCAGAGCGGCCCCGCCGCTTGCTGACCGCCCTGCTCTGGCGCTGTGCTGCGCTCGCAGCTCCACCGCTCCTTTGTCTTTGTCGAACAAGCTTCACTGCTTTTTGCTGGCGCGCAGCTGATCCACATCGCCGCGCGCAACGGCCACTCGGAGCTGCTGGAGGAGCTGCTGAAGCGCGGCGCCCGCATCAACTCCCTCGACTTCGTGCGCGCCCGGCCACCGAGCACCTCGTTACCTGCTCCCCCCACACTTGGGCTGGTTATTCTACATCTGTCACACACTGCTCGCTTGCTTTCACTTGCATGCGCACGTGGTTGACAGTGTGCGCGTCCACGTGCCCCTTGACCTTCTAAGCCTTCCTCGCAACACAGTATGTTCAAGGGCGGGCCTGCTTTACGTTGATGACCTGCATATGCGGGCCGCTGCAGGGAGGCATGCGGCGCACGGCGCTGCACTGGGCCTGCCTGCAGGGCCATGTGCGCGTGGTGGAGCAGCTGATCGCGCACGGCGCTGACACCAAGGCGCGCCGTGCACCCCACTGCACCCACACCTCCGCCCTGCATTCAACCACCTTCGCCTGGCTGGGCAGCGCATGTGTAAACCTCGATCCGCCGAGCCGCTGTTGCCACGTTTCTTTCACTGCAGCGCGGCCGCTAACCCGTCTCCCTGCCTGCATGAGGTCTCAGAGCGGCAGGCCCAAGCGGCATGTATGGGTACTTGGATGGAGCTGCACTGGTTGAGAGGCGATGCCATAGTCGGCGAGGTCGGCGGCAGAGCACTGGAGCGCCTTTTCAACGCGAGCGCAGGTGCAGGAGAAGAGCTGGGCGAAGCTGGTGCAGCAGGGCCGCTGCGGGCAGCAGATTGACGCCGACTCTCCGGTGGAGGCGCACGAGGCAGTCTGCAGCGACAACGCCGTGCGGTAAGCACCCACGCCCGCGCCGGTATGGTGGCCGGCGTCCGACGCTCGCGGCGCTGCGCCTTTGCAGCGGGCGCACCAGCCTCATACCTGCAAATGCTACAGATGCATTAAACGTTGTGCATCTTATTCTGGAAGGTCATGCTTCAAGCCAGGAGAATTTTGAAACGTAGGGTGCCAGACACTGGCTTGTGCGCGCCAGGCTGGCGCTGCAGAGGCCGCCCTGGACGCCGGCCACACACCCGCGCTGGCCGGCGCGCTTCAGGGCGGTCGCGCGTCTGCTGCTGCTCGCGTGCTACCACCCGCCTGGCGCCACGGCGCCCCTGCCCGGGGCCGGGCGCGAGTCCAGGCCGGGCCCTGCCCAGGGCGCGCCGCAGGGCAGCCGCCCTGCGGCGAGCGCCGGCGGCCTGGGCGCGGCGGCCCACAGCTTGGCGCTGCGCAGTGGCGGCGACGGAGGCGGCCCTGCGCCCGGCGCCGGCGCCGCGGCGGCCGCCGGCGGCCCGTGCCCGCTGCCGGACAGCAGCCCGCAGCGCAGTGTGAGCATGGCGCTCTGGGCGCCGGGTTAGGCGGCGGCGGCGGGGAGTGCGTCCCGGCGAGCCGCTGGGTGCCCCTGGACCTGGACGTGCTGACGGGCCAGATCCTGCCGCGCGCGGCCTACCCCATCAGCGCGTGGGTGTAAGGCCGGGGCGTGCGGCCATAGGCTTACTGCCCTGTCCATGGGCTTACTACCCCATCAGCGCAAGGGTGTGGGGCCGGGGCGCGTGGCCCTGGCAGCGCGGCGGCCTGGAATGCAGGGCCAGTGCAGCATGTTGTGGCGAGGTCCATCTGCATTCCCTTGTACACTAGTTGCATTTTAGGGTGGGCAGTGCGGTGCGCAGCGCCTGCGTGACCAGACAGGCAGAGTGCGGAGCATCAAGACCGGCTCCTTGGATGCTCTTGGGCTTCCCTGGCAGGGCGTCACGTGCACCCCATTGTACAAGCTTGCAGCAGCTGGGCGCTATTGTTTGTGTTCTTAGGACCGGGTGCGTAGCGTTTGACTACACGTGTGACATCAGATGCAGACAATGAGATGAGGAGGAGTTGCTGCTGCCCTGCCTGCATATGTGTCGTGACCGTTCGACATGTCAGTGTGTCCAGCAGTCGCGCTGACGCGTCGCGCGCGTCACAGCCTGTTTGGCTGTGCGCCTGCTGCCTAGGCCATTGCCGCATTGCACTGCGTCCTGTCCACCGCCCGCCGCTGTTTGTATGCCTGGGGTTGTGCCGCAAAGCCAATAAAAGTTTGTTGCAGTCCTCTGGAGAGTAGGAAAGGCTTCGTAATTGGTGCATACGGGCAACCACGTGCTCCTTCCCCCATGCTGCCCAATGCTCTCGCTTATAGCGCCCTCGGCGCAAGGCGCGCGCTCAGTCCATGTCGTCGCCCGCGGTCTCGCGCGGCACGCCGGTGCCGCCGGCTGCCGCCGCTTCCGGCGCACCGGCCTCGCTGCGGTCGGAGTCGCTGCCGCCATCGGCAGGGGCCTCCAGGGCGGCGCGCAGGTCCGGGTGCGCGTCCAGGGGGAGGTACCCGCGCGCGTGCGCGGCCCGAAACAGCGCCAGGATGTCGCGCTCGGGCAGGTCGTCCACGCGCGCGCGGATGGCTTCCTGCGCGCGCGGCGCCAGAGCCCGCCAGAGCGTTCGGCTGTGCGGGGGCGTCATATGCAGCTCCACCATGGCCGTTCCATGCAGGCAGCATCGCGAGTCCTGCAGAGGCACATGTGCCGGGCGGCCATCTCTGCCCAGCCGCGAGGAGCCACCCTTGCAGATCCCTCGAGCAAGGACAGCAGCACGTTCATGAAGCCTTCGTGATATGAAGCCTTCATGAAAATGCCGTCCTTGCACGAGGGATTCTGCAAGGGTGGCTTGTGATGAAGCTGCCCAGGCCTCACTGCGCAGCCAGTGCGCCCAGCCTGCACACACTGCCCAACTCGCGGCGCCTTTCTTATGAGGGGGCCAGCGCCGTCGGCGTGTGCGCGCCTCAAGCTGCTGCACGTTCCCGGCATCTACGTCGCCCCGCTGGAGCTCCCGCTCGCCCGCCGCGGCGCCCTGGCCGCCCGGAACCCTGCCCTCAGGGTCCGGGGGGCCGTCGGCGTCGGGCGCGCGGCCGCCATTGAACCAGGGCAGCAGGGAGTGCAGCAGCGCCGCGAACGGCGACATGCCGCGCAGCGCCTCGTCGTCCGGCTCGCCTGCGGCAACGGCGCTGCGGCGTCAGCTCTGCAGTCCTGGGGCCGTGACTGTTGCACTCTGTTAGCGTTCTTGTGGACTGTAATCGGAAGCCATGCGCTTCACCCGCTTGCGTATGCGTACTGACCTGTCGCCCTGGACCCTGCCCAATCACTGGCCATGTGCGCACCCGATGCATCGTCAGCACCATGTGAGTCTCTGCACATCGCACAAGCCCACCGCAGAGCTTTAGCCAGCGGCGATGCGCGCACGGCACGCGCGCCCTACCTGCATGCCCGCCGCTCTCGCGCCGCCGCGCGTCCGCCTCGGCCGCCGCGACGGCGGCCAGCGCCTCCTCGAGGCCGTCGTCGCGCGGCCCCGCCGCCATCATCGCCTGCGCCGCACGCAGCACAGCTCGCGCGCTCCGCCCCCGGACCGGCCGCCCGCTCGCCGTCCTGCTGCGCCAGCAGGAGCCCGAGCCGCACCCCACACGGTCCGGAACGCGGACCGTCCTAGAACGGCCGCGCACCCCTTGCCCGGCACCACTCTCGCAAGCGAGCACACTCCCGCAAGCAAGCACGCGTTTGCAGCGCCCTGCCCGGCGCGCGCGCGCCTCTGCACTTCCTCGCGCGGCAGCGCGGGCACCGCAACCACACTCCCGCAAGCGAATCTTGCTCCCACAAGCAAGTACACTCTGCAAGTGAATACCCTGCCCTATGACATATACCCTATATCAACCCTACACCCGCTTGCGAGCCCCCGCCCAGCGCACCCGCGCCTGCACCTCCTCCTGCGGCAGCGCGAGCACGGCAAACACACTCCCGCAAGCCTTCCCCCGCCCTACCACACCCTGACCCCGCCTGGCGCGCGCGCGCCTGCACCTCCTCCTGCGGCAGCGCCAGCACCGCGTCCGAGAAGTCGTGCGGGCGCAGGTGGCGGTACGCGTTGGCGGCGCCCGGCGGGAAGGCCTCCGCGCGCGCGGCCGCGAACGTGGCCGCCTCAGCCGCCGGCGGGCCCGCAGTCGCCGCCTCGCACGCGCCGCGCAGCCACGCGAGCGCGTCCGCGCCCTGCAGGGACCGGAGCTGGTCAGGGCGCCACGCGCTGCAGGCTGCCGAAGCGAGGCGCTGGGCCGGCCCTAGGCGCGGCGCGGCGAGGGCGCGCGCCTTGCCTGCGCGCGGCGCGGCGCTCCGCGAGGGGCGCTGCGGGGGCGCGCGCGCCGCTGGACAGCGCTGCCGGGCCGGCCCGCTGCCGGGCGGGGGCGGGGCGCGCCATGCAAATTGGGTTTAGGGTATAGGGTGGGGGCGCGCGCGCCTTCCAGAGCGCATGGTGGCGCTCCACGAACAGCGCGGTCAGGTGCGCGAGCGAGGCGCTGCCGCCGTCGCCGGCGCGCGCGAACAGCGGGCGCGCCAGCACGCCGGCCCAGCCGCCGTCCTTGCCGGCGCCCTGCTCCTGCAGCCTGCGCGGGCGCGCCGGGCGTTCGTTGGCCCCGCCGCGCGGCCCAGGGGCAGGCAGGCAGGCCGCGCGTCTCAGAGCACCGCTTCCACTGCCATGCTTAAATAATGCATCGCTCACAAACGGGCAGCGCTGCGGCCCATTGACACTCCGGGCACTCCGTCAATTCAGCAGGCATGCAGCGGCCTGCGACCGCAGGCACGCCGGCCTTTCCGCCAGGCGGGGCGGGGACCGGCGCATGGGCGCCGCACCGCTCCAGCAGGCGCACGACGGCCAGCGGGTGCAGCAGCACCGCCTGCGCCAACGCCTCGCCCGCGGCCGCCGCCTCGTCCTCCCCCTCGCCGCCGCCCTCCTCCTCGGCCGCGCGCGCCGCGTTTCCGCCGCCGGCCGCGCCGCCGGGCCGGCCGCCGCTGCCAGCGCGCGCGAGCGCGGCGCCCAGGCGCGCGGCGCGCTGCTGCGCGCGCAGCCAGCGGCCGAGCGGCAGCGCGAACGCCCAGTTCGGCAGGCAGGCCAGGCCGGCGCCCGGCCACTCCGCCGCCAGCCGCTGCGCACACCGGCGGGCGGCGTCTCATACGCGTATCAGTGCGCCGGCAGCGGCTGCACCAGCGCGCGCTGCGTACATGCAAGCTCCGCCGGCGCCAGAATGCAGGGCAAGGCGACAGGGCCTCTGCGCGGAGCCGTGTCCAGACCACAGCGGTCCGAGCTGCGGGCTGAGGCGCGTGGGCGGGGCATCAGGCCTGTGACCGTCGCTGCTGCGCGCTCGGCGTCCGGCGGCTGCGGCGGCAGGCTCGGTGGGGCGGGCGGGGCGGGCGGCGGCGGGGCGCGCGCCTCGAGGAAGTCCCACTGCTGCGCGCGCAGCGCCAGGTAGTCGATGCACTGCAGCAGGCCGAGCGGGTCGCCCGGGTCCAGGCCCAGCGCCAGCTTGGCCACCTCCAGCGCCGTGCCATGCAGGCCGCGCCGGGTCAGGCTCTGCGCGCGGCCAGATATAGGGTTAGGGTCCGGCAGCATGAGGCGTCGCGCGGCGCACAGCCATGCACAGTGGAGCGCGGGCGCGGCAGGCTGCACCCAGCGGGTCCGCATTCTGGTCTCTGTCACCAGCCGGCGGGCGCGCCGCGCACGGAGCCAGCTTGCAGCGCTGCGTCGAGCAGGCGCGCAGGCGTGCACGCTGCCGGCAAGGCGAGGTCGCATCAGGCGGCGCGGCGCGCGCAGCAGGGCGCGCGCCTGGATGTGCCGGAACAGCGCGACGAACAGCGGCCGGTTCTGCTCCTCCTCGAACGCCACACGGCAGCCGCCGGCCTGCGGCTTGAAAGTAGCCGGCCAGGCCATCTCCAGCGCGTACAGGCAGCGCTGCAGCAGCTCCTCCGCATACTCGTGCTGCCCCGTCGCCCTGGCGAGCGCGCGTCAGGCATAGGGTGAGGGGATGTGCAGCTACCCTACCCTACTCTAGCCCAGCTCCTCCGCATACTCGTGCTGCCCCGTCGCCCCGTCGCTCGGCGCAAATGATATAGGGTGTAGGGTACGCGCAGCCGAGCGCCCCAATGCGCACCGCCCAGCCACAGGCGAGCACATGGTAGGGACAGGGCCGGAATAGGCCTACCCCACGCTGCCCTGACGCGCCGGAGGCGGCAGACGCGCACGCGCCGAGCACAGGAGACGGGCAGGGTGACGGCGCTGGGCTGGTACCGCCCGGCCCCGCCGCACACCAGGAGCGGACACGTGCCGGCGCGCGGCGGGCCGCCCGGGGCCGGCGCGGGCCCGCCGCGCCCGAGCCGGGCGAGGGCGCGCACCGGTGGAGGTCGAACATGGCGAGCAGCGCGTCGACGTGGAACGGGTGGTGCCCCAGCAGGCCGGCGAGCGCGTTGGGGTCGTGCGTGGCCTGCGCCTCCTCGAACAGCGTCTGCACCGCCTGCGCGCCCCGCCGCCGCCCGCGTCACGCCGGGCGCCGGCCTCGCCCCGAACGGCTCGCGTCTCGAACCCCGCCGGCCGCGCCGCACGGGACGCGGCCAGCCCGGCCCGGCCGCCCGGGCGGCCCGCTCGTGCCGCGGGCGCGCAGCTCGCAACACACAGCAACACAGCCAGCATGCACAGCATGCACCAGCACGCTGTGCATGCTGCTCCCGACAGCACCGCTGGGGTGGGTGGACGCGCGCCAGGTAGCCGGCCGAGTGCGCGTAGCGGAACAGCGGCGCGCCGTCGGCCGCGTGCCCAGCCGGCTCGAGCGCGAGGCCGCCGTCGGGCGGCGGCCAGGTGTCGCGCGGCGTCACAAGCAGGCCGCGCCGCAGCGGCACGAGCCGCAGCACGCCGCGCGCGACCAGGCGCCGCACGCGCCGGTTGCCGCCCGCCGGGCCGCCGCCTGCGGGCGGCGGCAAGCGCGCGCGCTGTCAGCGGCGCGGGCGGTCGGGCCGGAAATCGGGGCGAGCCGGGTGCCGGGTGCAAACCCTGTTCGCGCTGGCTCAGCGAGCACGGGCAGGAGCGCTGCGAAATGCTGCGCGCGCCGATTCGCTCGGCAAGCAGCGCAGCGCCTGCGCGGGGGGCGCGCGCCCTGGCCGTCATTGCGGCCCTCAGCGGCCGCGACGCGCCGGCCGAAGATGCGCTCCAGCTCCGCGTCCGCGCGCAGCCGCCGCGCGTCCAGCGCCCGCCGCGGCGGCGCCGGCGCCGGCGCCGGCGCGCCTGCCTCCGGCCGCGCTCCCGCAGCCTGCGCGGCGCCGCGCCGCTGCCACGCGGTCCAGCCCGCAGAGCTGCGTGAAACACCCGGAGAACGAAGCAGGCAGACATTGTGCAGCCTGCGCAGGTCCGGCGTGCTCTCCGGGCCCGGTCGGGACGCCGGGGCAGGTGCCGGCCAGGCGGTCACGCGCGCGCGCCTGCTCCTGCAGCTTGAGCTCAGCCAGCAGCTTGTCCAGGTCGTCCTCGGCGCCGATTGCCGGCGCGTGCGGCGCGCCGGGCTCGGCGCCAGCCGCCTTGCCGGCGCGCTTCTTTTTCCGCTTGGCCCGGCCCGCGGGCGCCGGGGCGGGCGGACGCGTCGGCGCGGGCGTGCCGCCCTCCTCCTCCTCCTTGTCCTCCTCGCTCGCCGGCCGCGCCTGCCCGTCCTGGCGGCCGCGCAGGGGGCCCACCGGCGGGTCGGCGGGTGCGCCTGTGCTGCCAGGCTCCTTCCTTGCTCGTTATGCAGGCGGGCTGATATAAGGCAGCGCGAGCCAGCGCTGCAGTCTCCTGGCTGGCTGACAGCGCGCTTGCATCGCGGTCATAGCAGCGGCCGAGGCGCGCCGCGCACCTCCTCGTCGCTCAGCAGGTCGAAGGGGTTGAACGGCGCGGGCGCGGCAGCAGGGCTGCCTTCCTCGTCGTCGGACGCGCTGTCCGCCGCGGCCGCTGCCGGCGCGGGTGTGCTCGCCTCCCTCAAGCGCTGCAGGTGCCTCGCTGCCATCCTGGGCCAGGTGACAGAGCTGCGCTAGTGCGCACTGAAGGCTAGCACGGTCTAAGCACAGGCACACCAATCAGCTTTTCAACTCGCTTATTATAACAACCTCAGGAAGATGGAGCAGCAACAAGCGAGTTCTGACACAAAGCGGCACTGCCTGGGCTCCGCTCCGGCGATAGCAGCGTGTGTGACTCGCTGTGCAAGTAGTCTAAGTGCTGACAGGGACGGAGATTGTTACAGCTTGCACATAGAGCGTGTGCTGGCTGCTCAGGCTGCCAGAGAGTCGAACTGCACGTGCAGCCTCACAAGACCTGAAGGGCACCGGCCTCACCTGCAAGTCTGGGGAGTGAGCCGAGCAAGCAATGTGGTGTCTGCGAGCGCCAGGGGCGTTGCTGAGAACAGTGCTTCCTCCTCAGTCCGTCCGCTCCCCACTCAGGGTCGCTCGCCGTGCACCCGGGCGGCGCGCTCTGCAGCAGCAGCAGCAGCACGAGCCGCGCCGCAGCCTTCCAGAGCAGCTGCGCTGCGGACAGCCCGTGCCAGCGCGGGCGCTCTGTGCGATGGCAACCTCGGAAGGCGCGTATGGCAGCGAGCTGGACGCGGCATGCAAGGCCGTGCGACTGGCAGCCGTGCTGTGTAGGGTGCGACATCACTGCTGCCCCCTCGTTAAGCTGTCGAGCCCCTTCAATATGTATGCATGCAACTAGGAGACAAGATGGGGGCCTGGAAGTGATGTGTGTGATAGACCACGCATGTGCTGCTAGTGAAGGCAGAGCTTGACGAGACAGCGGAGCAGCCTGGCGCTCGGCCGTGCAGAGCTTGACGCGCGAGTGTGCGCGCTCCCGCAGAGGGTGCAGCTGCAGCTGAAGGCCGGCGAGTTCACGGACAAGGCTGACGCGTCGCCCGTCACGATCGCCGACTATGGTACGCTGTGTGGCGCCCTCAAGCCCGGTCAGCTTGTTGCCAGTGCGCGCAAGTCGCCGACACCGCCCGCGCGGCACGCCACCCGGGGGCGCGCCGCTCGGCAGGCGCGCAGGCGCTCGTGATCTGGAGCCTGCGCCGCTCGTTCCCGGATGCGCCGTTCTGGATGGTTGCCGAGGAGGACGCGGCGGACCTGCGGTGCGCGCGGCCGCTCCGCCGCCGCACCCGGCCTGCCTGCCCCTGATCAGCGTTCGGTGGCTGCTCGCTGCGCTCTTCACACCCCACGGAACGGCAAGGGAGGGCAGTCGGGGGCAGCCTGCTCAGGTGTGGTCAATTAAGGCCTGGACACCGCCTGCCAGCGCCGACCTGCCCCATGTGCGCCACCCGCGCAGGCAGGCTGCAATCTGTGAGGCGAGCGAAGGCTGTCCAGGCAACCTGGGCCAGCCGCCGGCCGCGAGCCGGCACCGCCCCTGACTGGGGCGGCTGGGGGCCGGCAGGGAGCCGAAGGGGGCGGCGATGGCCGCGCGCATCACGGAGCTTGTGAACGCGGTGCTGGAGCAGGAGGCGCGCGCGCCGCCTCTGAGTGGCGCGCAGGTGCTCGACCTCATCGACCTGGGCGGCTCCGACGGCGGCGCCGAGGCGCGCAGGCCCGCCCGCTTGCCCGCCCGTCCGCCCGACCACCCGACCACACGCAGACGCGCCTGTTGCGACGAGCTGCCGGTCCGACAGAGCGCTGCCTCGCCCCGCCCGTAGCCGCGCACCTATCAGCCGCCCAGCGCACGCCCTGGCGAGGCTGGGCGGCGCGCCCTCGTAGCCAGGCAGCCAGCGGGCAGTGTCTTGGCAGCTCGCCGCCGCATGCAGGCGCCCCCCACCCCAGCTTGGAACACTCGCCCGGCGGCGGGTGCCGCCACGCGCGTCGCCGCTGCCAGGCGTTCTGCCAGCGGCCTTGCCAAGCGGCCGGGAGCGGGCACCAGGGGGATAGCTGCGTCAGCGCCGCCCGCGCGCGCGCAGGGGCGGCACTGGGTGCTGGACCCGATCGACGGCACGCGCGGCTTCGTGGGCATGCGGCAGTACGCCGTCTGCCTCGGCCTGCTGGACGCCGGCCAGGCGCGGCACCGCCGCGCCCGCCAGGTCGGATCGCGCAGAGCCCTGGGTGGTGCAACCTGGCGGTGGGCGGGTTGGATTCAGGGCTTGTTCCGTGGCGACACAACGCAGTGCCCCTGCTTGCTGCGTACAACCACGCCCCAGGCCACCGGGCTCTGGCACGCTGTGACGTTGGCTTTGTAGGGCATGCGGCGGGTGCGCCAGGGCGGCCTGAGCAGCCCCGCCGTCTGTGCATGCGCCGGGGAGGCCGCCCACAGGCCGCATGGCCGGGTGGGCGCGCCGGGCTGCCGCACCCGCCGCTCTGAAGCGGGCGTGTGCGCACGGGCGGCACAAGGCCAGCCAACGCTCCCCTCGCCAGATTGCGCATGGCGTTTGGCTCATACAGCTAGGGTGGGGTTGCCTGTACTGCCGGCCATGCCCCCAGGGTTGGAGCGCGCGCGCGCAGGTGGTGGTGGGCGTGCTGGGCTGCCCCAACCTGCCGCTGGAGCGCATCACCGACGCGGACGGCGCGGCCGGCGCGGCCGAGCGCGCGGGCGGCGGCGGCGCGGGCGCGCTCTTCCACGCCACCCGCGGCGGCGGCGCGTTTGTCAGCGCGCTGGCAGGTGCCGCGCCCGGCGCATGGGTGTCTGGTTGGCGGCCGCCCCACGCGCCGCCCTACATCCCCGGGGCCACGCGACCCCGCCGCAGCCGGGTCCAGCAGGGACGGGCTGGTAGGAGGGCACGCACTTGGCGCCCTGCGGCGCAGGCACGCACACGCTGCGCCGGCCGGCGCCGCGAGGCGCCGGCAGCGTCTGCATGAAACGCCGGCCGTGCATTTTTCCGAGCTGCGCCCGGCGGGCGCCGATCGCGACCCGCGCGGCGCGCGCGCAGGCGGGCGCCCCGCGCAGCGGCTGGCGCTTGAGGACAGCGCGGACTTCGGCGGCGTGCGCTTCATGGAGTCGTACGAGTCGCGGCACTCGGACCACTCGTTCACCGGGCGCCTGGCCGCGCGCCTGGGCGTCACGCGCCCGCCGCTGCGCATTGACAGCCAGGCCAAGTATGGTGCGGCGCGCTGCTTGCTGGCTGCCTCGTGCGGGCGTGCAAGGGCCAAAAGCGGGTGGCTGAGTGGGCGGGAGGACGGGGCACACCGGGCGCGGCACGCGCGTGCTTTCCTCCCCGAAGGCTGGGCGCCTTGGGTGCCCGCACGGGCGGCCTGCGCTTACCGTGTGCATCAGGCGCCGGGCCGGCAAGCATCACCGGCCGCCGGCGGCCGGCGTAGACGTGCAGGGGGCTGGAGGCGGGGTGCCCATGGGCAAAGGCGGGGCGGCACGCAGGCGCTGGAGCAGCGCCGAGCGCTGCGCCGCGCTCACGGTCAGTGCGATGCATGAGCGCCTCGCCAGCGGCGGCTGCGCCTGTGCGGCCCAGTCTGCAGCGCCGGGCTCCGCGCCACGACCAGCGCGCGGGCGGGCGACGGCCGCGGGCGCCGGGGCTGAGAGGGGCGCGCGGCGCGCAGGCGCGCTGGCGCGCGGGGACGCGTGCGTGAACCTGCGCTTCCCGCACGCGGGCTACCGCGAGAAGGTCTGGGACCACGCGGCCGGCGCGCTGATCGTGGCCGAGGCCGGCGCGCGCATCACCGACGCGGCCGGCGCGCCCCCGGCCCCGCGCGCGCCTCGCAAGGGCCGCTGCCGTCAGAGCCCCCACACCCGCGCCCTCTCCCGCCCGAAGGCTGCCCTGCGGCGCAGACCCGCTGCGCGGGCTCTGCGGGGAGCGCGTGGCGCCGGCGGGCCCGCCGCTGCCACGGCCCAGGCTCCCGGGCCGCACCCGTCGCGTCCGTGTCGCGCGAGGCTGCCGATCTCTGCAGCCTGCTCCTGCTCCGTCGCAGCGCGGGCGCGGGCGCGGGGCCGGCGGGCATGCCTGCATGCACGGCGAGGACGCGCAGCCGCGCGCGGGCTGCCTCGACACCCGCCCGCGCCCATGCAGACCGGCGCAGGCTTGCGCTCTGGTGGGCCCGGCTGGGCAGGCACCCTCGCAGTGGTGCCTGGTCGCACGCACGTGCCGCAGTGCCAAGCTCGGTGCCCGAGGCGCCCGGCGCTGCGGCCAGGCGCGCCGCTGGACTTTGGGCGCGGGCGCTGGCTGGACCTGCACCGCGGCATCGTCAGCGCGCCGCCGGCGGTGCACGCCGCGCTGCTGTGCGCCATCGCGGAGCTCGGCGACGCGAGCTGACGCCGCCAACGGGCCGCCCCGGCGCAGCCGTCCGGGCCGGCGCTCCGCCCGACGGTGCTTGCGCCCGCCGGCCGCGGGCTGGGCGCTCGCTGCGCTGCAGCGGCGAGCCTGCTGGGGAGCCAGGCTGCCGGGCCGGTCAACTAGGGACCGTGCTTGAGACACGGCATGGGGCTGTGATGACAGCGGAAGTGTGAGCGAACGAGAGCACGATGTGGCTAATAACGTGTTACATGGGCTGGCCTCGTTGTGGGAGGGCGGCATGCGCGTGTGCGCCGCATGCAGCACCACCTGCTGCCGAGCGCCTATGTATGCGTCGCGCTCGTGCAACACCCCAAAGCCCAAGACGTGCCCTTTATTAAGCAGGAAAGAAGATTCACAGCTGGATCTATCGAACGCAGCAGCGACCCATGCTGCAGCGCCTCTACAAGCTACAAGCTGCAATACTTGGCCACCCAGCATGCGTGCTGACAGCATGACATACTATACATCGGTGCTCGTCCCAGCAGGCACTCGGCAAAGGGTGCATCAGCGCTCTGCTGGCGAGCAGCGACCAGGCAAGGTATGCATGTCTCTGCCCTGGCTGAGCCCACACCCAAAGCCGCACTGCACACGCAGGCGAGCTCCAAACATGCAGTCAATATCCCAGAAACACAGTCTTTACACGGGGAGCCTGGACTGGGCCTACAGGTGAAAATGCCCAGTCACAGGTGCCCAGGCCCTCTGCCCAGCACACTGGGAGAAAGAGGCCTGCCTGGTGCAGGAATGAATATGAATAATACACTGGCAGGCATGCCATATTCAAAATCAAGCCAAACAATTGCTGCCGTCAGAACTTCAGCGCGCGCATGCAATGCGGCGGTCAGCTAACACTCCGTGACACGCTGAGCATTCAAATAACTGCAACGAAATGGTTGCCCTCTCCTGCGCATGATGCCGTGAGGTGCTACAGTGCGTCGCCGCAGGCTGTGGCCATGCGGGCGAGCGCAATTCAGGGGCCTGGGCCTGATGCAGCCGAGGCTGCTCCCACCGGCGCATGGCCCTCCTGGACCGCCACGCTGTACGCGCGCCCCGGGCCCTGCACGAGAACAGCCCGTTGCAGCTGCGCGGGCGCTTCAACGTCGGAGCCGCCGCCGCCGACGTGCTGCAGCTCGATCACGGGTGGGACATCGATCGCGGGCGCGACACCGGGCGCCCCTGCGGGCGCCACACCCGCTCAGGCTGCTTCTGTGCACATTTGCGGAACAGTCTAGCCATGACTTCCCCTCCAGGTCCAGCCTGGAGGCGCCAGGTGAGCGATCGCACGCTCCACCGGTGGTCAGCAACGACGCGCACACACGGACGGGCACGTCCGGCAGCTCCCCCGAGAACGCGTGCACGTTCAGTGGTCACAGTGACCGACACGGGCGCGCACCGGCGGCGGCCGCCGCCGCGGCGGCCTGGTTCTGCACGCAGCGGATGTGCAGCCACACCTGCGCGCGCGCGCGCCCGCTCAGCCTCACCGGCGTGCGCGCGGCCACAGACTGCATGCCCAGGTGCCTGAGCTGGCGCATGCCGGGCGTCCCGCGTCGCTCTGCACAACAGGCGGCGTTCAGTGGCCAGGCGCATCGGCGGCACTGCCTGTTAGGCCCGCGATTGCATGGTGAGCGACGCGCACGGCATGCATCCGGACGTGGGGGTGTCGCGGGGCGTCACCGCTCCAAAGCTGCAAATGGTGATGCCCGCCACGCAGCAGAGGACCAGCGAGAGGCAGGACCGGCCGACGCAATTCGCCAGCACGTCCTGGCCGTCTGACGGCGCGGCACCGGGCGCCGGCGCCTGCCATGACCGCGCTACGCCCTGCCGGGCCTGTGCTGGGGGCTGCGGAGCGTGCTCGGGGGGCGCGGCTGGGGGCTGCGGAGCGCGCTCGGAGGGCGCGGCCTCGGCAGGTGCTGCTGCAGGCAGGAGGGCGATGGTGTTGTCCTGCGAAGACGCAGCGGCTGCCACGCTGCGGCCATGCGCAGGCCTGCAGGGCATGCCCATGCAGCGCCGGCTGGGCTCCTGGCATTGGGCGGTGTAGAGCACCGCAGCTGCCTGGCGCGCAGCACAGCAATGGTTACAAGTCCGGCCAGCTGCTATGTGCGAGCGTGCTGGCCGTGAAGCAGCTGGACATGGCAGACACAGGTGTTTCAGACAGCCGTGTGACCTAAATCGGGCTGGCACGCGCACGCGCAAGGGGGCAAGGCACAGAGGGCTGAGAGGCCTGCCGGCTGCAGCGGGTGCTACTGCGCACCAGGATGAAACACAGCAAGCCAGTCATTCGCTAGCAGCACTCAGCAAGCAACGCACACACAGAGGCTTTGGGCGAGGGGAAGTGCGGCAGCCCGGGGCCCTCTCCTTTTAGTCAAGGAAGGCTAGGCAGCCCGCAGCTTCGTGCCCTACTCGGTCGCCAAGCACGTTTTTTCTTTGCTGAGCGGCTTTGAGCAGCTTCATCGGCCAAGCTCGGGACAGCTAGGGTCTTTGGATTCGAACTCCCACTTCTCATACTCGAGACTCACACGCTGCCCTTGCAGCGAGCTGGGGGCTGGTGCTGGTAGCGCCCAGGACGTGACATGAACTTGCGCTGCCCGGCTGCAACGCACTGAATTGTGCGGAACCCAGCTGTTGCAAGTAGCAAGGAGTGTACTCGCGGCATTGTTGATGTGGGGGAAGAGCACCTGCCAAAGCGGTGCTATTTGACACAGATTCTCCCCGCAGGGTGGTCGCCTCCTTGCAGAGGACCGTGTCCAAGCTGCAGGCATAGCCCGGCGGTGCCTGCAAGGTCAAAGCGCAACGCTGCAGACCAGCCTTCGTTTGGAGCTGAAAGGCTTGGCACCAGGTGGCCCCCCAACTGTGCACGTGGTGGGTGAGCTGCTGCGTAAGTACGCCCCGTTGCACCATGCACCAGCCACTGTTACTGAAGCTCACGCCGATGACTCGCGCAGGAGAACACGCACCTGGTGGCTTGGCTGTACCCTGTACGCTTGTATGTGAAGAGCACTTGAGGCCCTTGAGCTACAACCTTTTTCCTGACTCCGGAGCAGACCTTGCCATGGCGCGTCATGAAGCTGGTGGTCAAGGCGCCAAGGAGGTGCGACACTCTGTGCTAAAACCTGCGTACACAGTTTTTTTTGGCTTTATATTGCGTAGCAGCGACACCAACAGCCAGCCGACATCTGCGCATGTCGCTCGGGCTGCGGGTAGCCGCATGCCTCGCCTGCCCTTGCTCATATGTGGACATGCGTGGCAGCGCCGACGCGCCTGCGCAGCCCTGCTTGGCTGGCTGAGGCTGTGTCTGAACACAGAGAGCGCGCTGCGCTCTGCCACACATGCACTTGAAATCAGTCACCACGCCTGAGTGTGGGCCGTTGTTGTGCGAGCCCTGCAGTGCCGTGCGTGGGCGTGCGAGCTGCTGCAGGGGTGCAGCACCGCATTGGCCACAAGTAGAGCCGCAGCCGGGCGTCACTTCACGTGTCTCTGCTCGAGGCCCGCCTGCATCGCCTGGCCACACACGCCGCTGCCCGCGCCTGGTTGCCTTGCTCAGGCGCCCCGCTGCCCGCGCAGGGGCTCTTCCTGGCGCTGCCCGATAAGCTGCTGGGCAGGATCCTGCGGCGCGCCTGGGTGGACAGGCCCGCGCGGCCTGCGGCGGAGGAGGCGCGCCACGCGGCCGGCCTGGCGTGCTTGTGCCGCCGCGTGCGCACGCTGATGCGCGAGCCGCCGCTGCCGCTGGCGCTCGATTTTGGCACGGCGCGCCTGAGCGCGGCCCAGCGCCGCTGGGTGATCGACCACGCGCAAGCCGGTCGCGTGGAGGCCGTCAGCTGTGCGCTCTATGAGGGCGATGAAGCCGACACAGAGGTATACCAGGAAAGTTTCATCGACCTGCCGCTTCTCAATGCAATTTTTTCAAGAAGGCCCAGCCGCATGCTGCTGCGGCTCTCCGGCATGCCCATGCGGATGATGGCCTGTGCGGACCCGGAGCTGGGCCCGCCATCGGCGACCTGAGCGGCGACGCCCCGCGCCTGACCAAGCTGGGCATCGACTGCCGCGGCATCAGATGGCTGCATTCGGACGACAATGGCTGCCCGCTGGGGAGCTGGATGTGGCACGAGCTCCTGCCGGGCGCCCTGGAGGAGCTGGAGCTGCTCGGCCTGCAGAAGAGTGAACTGGTGAACATAAATTGGGCGGCGGCGGCGGGCGCAGCAGTGGCAGCGGGGCTGCCGCGGCTGCGCACGCTCCGCGTGACATCCAGCAAGGATGAGTGGGCAGCTCGAGGCGAACCGTTGCGCATAAGCAACGTCCCACTCCTGCGTGGCTTTGCCGCCCCGCTGCATTTAGAGGTGCGTGGCTCGGGCATGGACGTCGTTGTCTACAGCCACCTGTTTGACCAGGTGGGGTCTGTGCGCATCGTGGCGGGTGGCCGTATATCCATCCTGTGGGGTAATCAGGACAATGTAGCTGTGTTCGTGGACTGCCTCTGCCCCGCCGGCCTGCAGGCTGCAGAGCTGTGCGCTGAGCGCCACATCGACCTGAGCCCCAGCGCAGGCCCACTCATTTGGCAGGTCGTGCGCGAGATGATGAGCAGGTGCGGCGACCGCTTTGCATTTGATCTGTGGGTTTCTGATGAGGCTGATGATGGGGGAGACCGGGACAAGGCCGACATACGCCGCCTGGCCTGGCGCCGCTGGCCTGCCCCCGATGCGCCCGACCTGCCGGCAGCCAAAGCCGCTCATGAGCATGCCCGCCAGTGGGCAGCGAGCTTCAGCTGAGGTTTTGCTCAGCAGACTTTGCTGGGTACTTTGCTGGGGACTTTGCTGGGTACATGCCCGAGTGCGCCCGTGATATGCACAAGCTGGAGTCTGTGGGACCGTGCGCGGCTTGGCGCAACATGTAGGCAGGCAGGGAGCAGTGCATTGGCGTACGGGTGATGCAGATCCGTCATGCATGCTGCCTGGTGCCTGTACCTCACCATGCATCGCCTAGAAGTGTGTGTATATGAGTGTGTATACATAAGTGTGTGTTTTTCTGTGTGTGGGTTTGCTGGCTGTCTGCTTTATGACATGCCTATCATGCGAGCCAAGGAAGTGTGTGACCAGTGGCCCCTCACCCAGGCCAAGCTTCTCAATGTTCCTACCTAGCCAGAATTGGCTTCCCCCTCAGCTGCCCAGAGCGGCACTAACTGGCACAAGGCGTGCAACCCGTCATTCTGACGGGCCAGGTTCGATCGATCGACTGACCGGTCGACCGATCGACCGACGGAGCCGAGGGCGGACACACGTCTATTATTAGAAAATCTGATTAGGGAACGCACCAGAGAGCAGAATGCACCAGAGTGCGTACAGACAGAGGGTTGGCTTGCTTTTTAAAAGTAGTAATTGTGCGCCATACGCTGCCAGCGCGATCGTCAGGCCCTGCATGCTTGGAGCGCAGGTGCTGAGCAAGATACCAAGAGCATGCCTGCAGCCGCCACTTTACAGGGGGAGTGGCATTACCCTGGTGACTGTGAAGCTGTGGCGAGCCTGCCGGGAAAGGTTGCAGGATGTGCTGCGCTACGTGACAGCGGCGCCGCTTTCCCTGTGAAAGACCGGCTCCTCAAGTGCAGCGGCTGTGTCACTGGCGCGCATTACCCCTGTGCTACCCGCGCTCTGGTGTGTCGAGTTCCTGGTACTATCACGGCGAGAAACACTGGAACAGCGGGACAAATTGTTCTTCACTTTTGGTACAAGCATATGCGTATGCCATGCAATGTGACAGTTGATGCTTAATGAGATTGTCCAAGTGCCACTACTTTGCCGAGCTCCTTTGGCGTATGAGCTTGAGCTTGCCGTATGAGCTTGAGCAAGCCGACGTTGAGCATGTGTAACGGCCCTCCGCGCGGGTGCTGCCCGCCCAGGCTGCCACATGCTGAAAGATGTTCAATAAAAAGGTCCACGGCGACGTACTGTCACCTGCTCATCAATGGAATGCGTGTCAAAGTACGTGCGCAAATATATTGCAATGCAAAGTTGGTTAATAAGCTTCCGGCTCACAGCTAGGCGCTAGGTGAGCGTGGCACGTTTAATTTTGGGATTGTTTGAGATCGTTGGCGGTTATAAATTACTGCTACCGCTCAATGAGCTAGGCACATAGGCGGATACCGGCGCCTTCCAGCGGGACCCAGGGACCTCACTACTTGGGGAGTATCAGCAGTTCACTGTAGCTGCCTGGCTGCGTGGCACAGCTCTTGCGGCGTCAAGCTACTGCGGATAGTGGATGAGACGCTTGCAGCATAAACAGCGTGGGTGACAGAGCCCCTGCCGACGCGGATGATGGAGCCAGTGCCGCCACCATCAGGCTCGGTCAGATTCAATCTAGTGTGGCTGTCTGATCACAGCACTGGGCTTGAAGTTGGTTTGTGTGTGGGATTCAACAGAGCCGAAGAAGTTGCGCACGAGCAGCGCGTAGATACGCAGCTCTGCAGGCAATGTGCCGTTGAAGCAGCTGTTCAACCACGCGAAACCTTGGCACCGCGTGCTTCAGCCCCTACGTGTTGCAGGGAAGCTGAAAGTGGGGCTACGTAGTACTTGAAAGGTGGACTAGAGAATTTTTGCGCGGACTTTGACCATGCCCCCAGCTGGCAACGGCTAGCGTCTGTGTGGCGGTCAAGCAGGAGTGCCCTGTGCTGTGCGCGCGCCCTATGCGGATCAATGCGCGGGTGCATGTACTGTCACCGCGCACGCCGGCGCAGGTGCGCATAGCTGCCACTGGCTCATGGGTGGCACCCAGGAGTGTTGACTGATAAGGTTGGCCAGCTTCAGCCTTAGCCACCCGATGCTGCTACATGCTCGGCAGGAGAGGCCTGCTGTGCAGTGGGTAGATGCGCCAATGGAAGAGACTCTGTGGCCAGCCGAAACATCTACAGATGTGCGTTACAGGCTCGTAGGGCCATAAAGCATTTGCAGAGGTCCACAGGGGCTGCAATGCAAGATCGCCTGAAACGCGGCAGATGGCCCTGCAATGCTCTGCGCGACGCCAGGCCGGTGTGCGGGCCCGTGCGCAAGGCGGTTCCAGGCGCAGCAGTTGAGTGCGTCACAGAGCATGGGACGCACGCGCTGTGCAGATGAACCTGCCAAGCAACCGGTGCCCCCTCATTGACAGGCATACCTGGCCGTGGAACGACGCTTGCTGTTAGGATTGCCAAGAGCTCTGCCTCCAACGGAAGGCAGCAGGTTGATACCACTGGCAAAACTGGCGCCACACACAAGCGACCCCTTATCCCCCGCCTTGCATGTGCAGCACCTCACACACCGACTGTCAAATTACCGGCACAGAAAACCCCCACCTACCAAGAAAAAAAACCAACTGCAACACTCAGAGCTATGCCAACGCCAACGCCGCAGCGCGCTTTACGTTGCTGCCCTCTGCTCGCGAGTGCATCAGTCTGCTGCGGCTGCCAGGCTATCTAGCAAGATGTTTTGCTTCAGTTGAAGCAACTGCTGGCAGGGAAAAAAACAAACCCTAGCCAGGGCTGCTACGAATGTTCAGCTTTCGAGCTGAGCGGGCTCCGCTTAAACACAGGCTCAAGCGGGGTCTTTTCTGCATACTCGCCAGAGCTGAGCAAGGGATTGACACGCCTGGCGTTGCCGCACTGCCAGCAACAGGCTCCAGCGGCGCGGAGAGGCCATCACTGGGCCAGCGCCCGGCGAGCAGGTGAGGCCCCCAGCTGCAGCGGGCCCGACAGCGTGCCCCTTTGGTCGGCCTGGAGCCCGCTGTGAGCGCGGGGAGGCAGGCGTCGGGTGGCTCAGCAGTTGTCCCTCCTGGGCCCTGCAATGCACGCATGCGGGCCCGACGCCAGGTGTCCCTCTCGAGCCCGCGCTCATGGCCTACTGGGGGCGTGCCCGGCCGGCCTGGCGGGCGGGCTGGGCATGATCGGGCTGCATGAGACGCGGCCAGGGCTTGCCTGCACGGTGGGCCCTCAATTGAATGTCCGGCATCGGCATATCCCGCCCGCAACACGGCCGGGAAGCTGTGGGTGCACTCCACGCCCCGATCACTGCCGGCAGACGTCGGAGGGGTCCTCTCCTGGCTGGCATGCAGGTGGAGCCTGCGGCTCACAGGTGGCTGCCTGGCGCGCGCAGGCCGCCCGCCGGCCTGGCCACAAGCGTACCCAAACCAAGCCGCCCCCACGAGCGCCCGGCAGAGCGCACGCGCGCCCGTGATGCCGCTCGGCAGCCTGACGAGCGGGAGCGCGCGCCGGGACGCGCGCCCGTCGCCCTGCTTCGGCTCGCCGCTCTGCTGCAGCGGCCTGGGCGGCGACGAGTCGCCCTGGCTGCTGCCGCCCGGCAACGCCTCGGCCGGCAGCTGTAGCAGCCGCTGCGTGGACGCCGCGCTCGCGTCTGCGCTGCCCGCGCTGCCCGCCATCGCGACCGCGCCCGCGGCGGGGCGCAAGCGCAAGGCCACGCCCGGCTACCCCGCCGCCGACCTGCTGGCCAGCGGCGGCGCCGCGGGCGAGGGCGGCCTGCCCGGCGGCGGCGCCGCCGCGAAGCGGCCGTGCCTGGGCGGCGCGGGCGCCGGCGACGGCCTGCTGCTGTGCGAGGAGGGGCTGGAGGCGGAGGAGGCCGGCGCGGC
>JAABUV010001929.1_pt1 | contig 29227 bp, 41 predicted proteins | sample 5559971 | NCBI WGS metagenome assembly JAABUV01 (sample SAMN10711881, study PRJNA513362) | rock metagenome | isolation source: Antarctica rocks | place: Antarctica: Victoria Land, Knobhead nord | collected 2015-12-19
CGCCGGCGCCGGCGCCCGCCGCCAACGGCGGCCCGCCCGACGCCGCCGCGCCCGCGTCGCACGCCATCGGCGACGCGCCCGGCGACGCCGCGCCGCTGGCCGACACCATGTCGTCCGGCGTGATGGTAACCGCAGCGCCACCCACCGTGGCTGACGTGTCTGCGCTGCGCGATGCGCGCATGCTGCTTCATGGCCTGCACGCCTGCTGCGTCGCCTTCACAGCGCCCAAGCCCCTGGCATGAAGCAGGGGATGCGAGTGCGCAGCGAGCGCGGCCACGCGTGAAGAATCGGTGACCAGTGTATTCATGTGTTGCGGCCATGCTGCGCGCAGAGCACGCTCAGCTCCGACCGCGAGGACGACTCGCCGTCGCCGAGGAAGTCGCGCGGCGGCAGCGCGCTCTCGTTCTGGCGGCGCGTGCGCCCGACCGGCGGCGACGCGCGCGCGCAGCGCCTCGGCAGCGCCGGCAGCGGCGGCGGCGGCGGCGGAGGGAGCGGCGGCGGCGGCGTGCGCAGCCGCTCCGATCTGGGCGTGGACCTGGGCGAGGTCGACTCGCTCATGACCAAGATCGCCGAGCAGCAGGTGCGCTGCGGGGCGCCGGACAGGGTTTATGGTTTAGGCCATCCGCTGGGCAGGGTCAGCCGGGGCTGCTGGACCGTACGCTGGAGGTCCGTCACGGCCCTGAGCCAGCGAAAGGCAGCTCGGTATGGGCGCAAGCCCTGTCTGCAGGCCTGGCGGGGCCGCCTGACGGCCGCCGCCCGCGTGTGTGCGCAGGGCCCGCGCCGGCCCCGCCAGGGCATGACCCGCTTGCGTGCGCTGCGGCAGGTGCACAGCGCGTACGAGCAGCACGCCGCGACGGACGACCTGTCCGGCTTCATGGCCGCGCTGGGCTTCGACGCGTACGCGCCGCCGCCGGCGGGCGGCGCGCCCGCGGCCCTGGCCGCCGCGCGGGCGGCCACGGCGCGCAGCGCGCAGCCGTACCGCTCGGCGTGGGACCGCGAGCTCGCGGCCGCGGCGCACCGGCTGCTGCTCAGTTGGCCGGCGGCGTGACCCTGCCAGGGTCTGACGCGCTGGGCACACCACCCTTCAGGCTGTTGTCTGTGAGGGGCTCCAGAGCGCCTCGCTCACTGGCCTGCCGGTCCGGGCAGCGCGGGGCTGGGCCGTGGTCGGAACAGACGGTCTGCTTTCAAGCAGGTTCTGCTTGAGGCGTTTTTTTGGGCCTGCAGCGCCAGGGCGCGGGCGGCCGACTGCAATGTTGCTTGTTGAATAGTAGCTTGCTTATGATGAGCTCACTTGGTGCCAGCGTGCCTGCGCATGCGTGTCAGCCACACGGGAGGCTGCATCTGGGCCCGCTTTTCAGGGCGGGTGCACCCTTTCCACGCAACGGCTCTGGCGCATAATGCGGCGCACATCGCCCGCCGCAGCGCCAGTGTGCCCTCTGGCTGCACTGGCCGTCCTTGCTTTGTTCTGCTGCTGGAAAATGCCGCTGAAGCTGAGGCAGCCCGCGCATGCAGGCTGGCCTGCTAGGAGGGAGGGGGGACGGAGGGTGGGCCTGGGAGGTTGCGGGTGCGGGAGCGGTGGCAACCAGCTTTTGGCAGCGCTGGCATGGCGCCTTCGCCTGGACCCAGGGCAGCACTGAACTGGCACGCGGGCATTGCCAAGGCAGCGTGCGGGACGCTGCGCATCTGCAGCGGCTCTTGTCGGCCGGGCAGGATCGCACCTGATGGCGCACACTCGTATTCTGGACCGGAGGGTCGAGGCGCACGCATTTGGCCCATTGACTTGTTGACATGCACGGCTCGTCGTCTGCATCCCCTGAAATTCGGGGTCCTAACCAGGTTATTGTCAATTGGCAGCACCTGACTGCATGCGTGTGGCACCTGACTGCATGCGTGTGGGGTATGCCATATCTGCAGGTCCTGCGTGCCGTCCGCTGTAGGTCTGTGCAGACCTGCTGCTCCACGGCTAGCGGGGATGCTCACCTCTTTATCCATGCCACTCCTCCCTCTGTTGTGGGAGGTCCGGCGCAGGCGCAGCGATCGCGTGCAGTGCATTCCGCAGCTATGTGTAAGTCAGCGCAGAGTACGTCTCAGCACCGCGACCCGCATGAGCAGTGATGCTGCGCGCATGCTGCGCGCTTGCAGGCAGCTGCATGACGACTGTGCAATGGTGGGCCTTGGCGTACAAGCAGGGGCAGGCAGCTGGAGGCCCTTTGCTTGGATGAGTACGCGCGGTTCAGATCAAGTGTTTGCACACTTCAGCCACGCTTGGTCACAGGAGGCAAACACGCCATGCGCCACATGGCACAACAGGCTGCGCACATACACAAGCAGTGTCGCAAGTACGACTAGGACCGTGCGCTCAACTGTGCTCTCTCTCACGTGCCCATGCCTCATATTGTACAGCGGACGGTCAGTCCAAGCATGAGCAGATTGGGACCCCGCATCAGCCCAACTCTTCCCCACGAAAGCGGCCGGCGGTCTGGATAGATGCAAAAGCACCGTCTGGATGCCCTACCCTGCACGTCCAGGCTTCCGCTTGCTGATGTTGCAATGACAGACACCCCTCGCATGCACTCTTCACACGCCCTGGTGTGCGCATTGCGCTTCCATGAATGTGGTGCCTGCAGTCGCGGGCCACTGTGATCAATACCCTGCTTAGGCAGCTTTGTCTACCCGGGGCCTATGCAGGCCATCCCTCTGTGTCGCTCCCAGCTCTCGGTGACCCAGTCAAAGCGCAGGTGGCTGCACAGACCTCGCTACATGTGCAGTGGTCGCATGATGCTGCGCATCCACCAGGTGGCGACAGACTTATGAGTTGCCAGCACCAGCATGCAGCCAGACTACACAAGGAGTGCCCGCCAGGCGCCTTGCGTCAGTATCAACTAAAACCTGCTGCCGCAGGTTGCTTGGTCACGACCCACCTCAGCCCTGTGCCCGCTGACTTGCGAGCGGTGCCTGCACAGAAGCCTGGGAGACCCAAGACCTTGAAAGCGGTCGGGCATGCCAGCGGAACCCTCTGTGGCCGCCCTCAAAGCCTGCTGCGCCGGCCTGCATGAGGCTATTACGGCAGCAGCAGCCGTCAGGCGCAGCCACGCAGCCCGGTGGCGGCGGCAGGCCCCTCGGGCAGCCGCCTCAGGACACCGCCGCGGTGCCCGACGAGAAGCCCGGCAGCTCGTAGCGGTAGCGGCCGTCGGGCGCGATGCCAAAACCCTTGGGGTCCGCAAACACATTCTCCAGCAGCTGGCCCTTCTCCTGCGCGCGGGCCCCCGCATGCAGGCGTCGCGCGTGGACGGGTGGCCGCGCAGAGCAGGCCACACGCTGCCCTTCATCGGAGGTGAGACTGGATGATGCAGGCTCGGTAAGCGCATCACCATGTCACCTTCCCGAGCCGCCCCGCTCAAAATGCAAGTCCAGCGAAAGATATGCAGCGCACGTGGCAGCATCTTGCGCCCACTGCACATCAGCAGGCATATAGCAGCTCAGTCCTTGCGGCGGGCACGCATGCACCGCGGCGCGGCCGCACCGGCTTGGGGCTCTCGTCCGCGAACTTGACGGCGTCCTCCACCTCGTCGCGCACGCTCTCCTCCAGCTCCTTGATCTGCCGCCGCGCCACGCGCCTCTCAACGTCAGGCCCCACGCAGACGAGTCCCCGAGGCCCCCGCACAGACGCTCATGAGGCCCCCGCACAGACGCCCCTTGAGGCCCCTGCACAGACGCCCCCTGAGGCAGGCTACACATAGGACGCACAACGTGCGACGGGTTCCGCTCACGACGCCTCAGCGGCGCCCTCCCCAGCCACCAACACGCAGCTTTTAGCACGCCAACACGCCCAGCTCCACCAGCGCGCCCTGCCAGGCGCGAGCCTGCGCATGCTAGCGGCCCGCTGCGCGGGCGCGCGCCTGCTGCTCCGTCAGGATGCCCTTCTCCAGCGCATACTTCTTCAGCTGCGGCAGCGGATCCCGCGCCTGCGCCCACGCACTCCGGCGGTCAGGCGTGTCTCGCTTCCTGATGCACAGGCGTCGCTGACATACGAGGATGATGTCTGTCCGCGCCCCGCCGCCGCTGCTGGGTGGCAGGCCGCGCAAGCGCAGCTCGCAACGCCCTGCCTGTGGTCGCCCTTGCGGGCCCTCGCCGCCCACGCAACTTATGCAAAAGACGGACAAGCCTGCTGACCGGCACACCGCGCCTGACACGTGAGGTGCGTCCAGCGCCCAGCATGCAGGCTGCAGCAGCCCCTGCGCCGAGCCGAGCCGCGCGCCGAGCTCGCACCTGGTAGTGCTCCTTCTCCTCCTTGAGCCGCAGCTCGTCCGGGTCGGCGAGCGAGTGGCCGCGGAAGCGGTACGTCTCCGCCTCGATCAGCGTCGGGCCCTCGCCGCGCCGCGCGCGCTGGATCGCCTCCTCCGCCACCTCGCGCACCTGCGCAGCGGCAGGGTCCGTCAGACCCTGCATGCGCAGCAGTGACAGCTTCCGGCGCCCACTTGAAACCCCGCACCGCGGTGTGCAAAGATCAGACAACACACGCGAGTGCTAACTAGCCATTACTGCGCATGCTGGGCGCATGCGGTGTGCACGCAGCCCTGTGTGAGGGTGCCTGCATCCAGCGCCATGCCCAGTGAGGTGTGCAGCACGACCAGTCATGCGGCATAGCGTGGTGGGGCGCGCCTGTACAGAACCTGAGCCACGCAAAAAGGGGGGAGGCGGCAGACCCCAGAGCTCATGGAGGTAAAATGGGCACCAGCCTGAGGCGCACCCAGCTGGATCCAAGCAAACCAAACGCACTACTGCACCAGAGGCCTCAGGGGCCGCGCCTTGCGCACGTCCATGCCGTCCACCAGCACGCCCGGCATGCCAAACGCGGGGCCCTTCTTGTAGATGTAGGGCTCCTCGTCGCCGAAGGACGGCCCCGTCGCGCGCGGGTGGTTCATGCCGATGGCCCACCTGTGCAAGCGGCGGCGCGCTCGAGCCCCCCAGCCGGTGCCCAACACGCGTTGCGGTGCACGGCCACACGCCACACTCTACAAAGCAGTCACCCAGCAGCAGGCCTGCCAGAGTTGCTCTGACAGCAGGTGCTTGCGGCGACCTTTGCGTGCCGTCGCGAGGCAGGATCCTCTTCAGGTTCTCAACAGCGCACAGCTGTGCGCATGCCAGTTGCACAGCTGGCCAGCTTGTTGAACGAGCAGGCACGCCGGTTGCAAAGCCGGGCAGCTTCACCGAGCAGGCGCGGTCGCGCAGCGCGGCCGGCTGCGCGGGCGCGCACTTGTTGTTCTCCACCACGAAGATGCAGGGCAGCTTGTACAGCGAGGCCATGTTCATGCACTCGTAGAACTGGCCTGCGCGCCGGGTGCAAGAATCATATCACGCTCGCACGCGGGCCAGAGCCGCACACGCCGGTCGGCCAGTCGGCAGGTCAGGCGGCAGCCGGGAGCGAGCGCACAGAGAATGACAAATCATTTATTGTATTGAATTCTATCCACTTGAGCGTGGGTCTTGGTGCTTATGGTTGAAAAAAGCAAGCGCTGCGCACCGACGTTGCAGGTGCCGTCGCCGAAGAAGTTCACGGCCACCTGGTCGGCGCCCTCGTCGTGCAGCACCTCCTGCGCGCGGCAGCAGGGTTTTGGAGGGTTTTGCATGCTGGCGCACCGCCGCAGGCTGTGCGAGATAGGCCAGGTGCGCCCCCTCGTCGTGCAGGCACCTCCTGCGCGCGGCAGCGCGCGCGCTGGGGCGCCGCCGCAGGCTGTGCGAGGCAGGCGAGGGGCGCCTCACCTGCACGCCTCTGCCTGACAGTGGCAAGGGCCCCACGTCTGCTTGTCATACGCTTGGTTATGTCCGTCCGGTGAGAGTGAGGAAGCAGGGTCGCAAAGCCCCAGCGGTCGCCCATGAAAGCCATGGCTTTCAGCTCAGGTAGGTGCAAAGCTGAAGGGTGGTCACCCACTGCGTCGTGAGAGACGCGCGCACTCTAACGAGCATGCTATGGGGAGCGCAGCTGGTGCGCAGGCACCGCACCCGGCGGTAACGGACTTGGAAGGCTGCGCCCAAGCCGATCGGGATGCCCTCGCCAATGAAGGCGTACCCGCCCAGCTGCAGTGCCAGTCTGCCTCAGTCAGTGTCGCACCTTGTTAACAAGACTGAAGCACTGCGCTGGCTCACAGGCAGGCAATGTCAATGGTGCAAGGCCCCAGGCTCAGCACCTACCGCAAGCCTGTCAAGCTGAACATTGTCAGGCTGTGCGCCGTGGAAACTGCCATGCTCACTGCACACTGCAAACCACAGGATACCAGGCCGCTGTCGAGGGCACCGCACCAGGTTGTGCTTCTTCGAAAACATGTGCATGGAGCCCCCCTGGCCGCGGCAGATGCCCGTCTTCTTGCCGAACAGCTCGGCCATGATCTCCCGCGCCGGCACGTTCTTGCTCAGCGCGTGGACGTGGTCCCGGTAGGTGGAGCAGATGTGGTCGTCGCCCCGCAGCAGGCGGATCACCCCCGTGCTCACCGCCTCCTGGCCCGAGTACAGGTGCACGAAGCCGAACATCTTGCCTGCACGAGCCGGCCGGCTGTCAGGCTCAGGCCTGGACAATGCGCGGCGCAGCGGGCAACGAAGATCGGGCGCGCACCGCGGTAGTACATCTCGGCGCACTTCTCCTCAAACTCGCGGCCCAGGAACATGTCCCGGTACAGGTCGGAGGCGACCTCGGGGGTCAGGTCCGCCGCGCCGCTGCTGCGCTTGGCTGCGGGCTTTGGTGGCGCAGCGGGCGCAGGCGAAGGCTTGGCGACCACCGCCTGCGTCTGCGCTACCGCGCGCACGCGCTGCCTGTGCGCGCGCTGCCGCCGGGCCGGCAGCGGCCGCCCCGCGAATGCGGCGCTCTGCAGGTGCGGGCGGGGCGCGTGCATGGCGCAGGGCGCCCCATGCAACGCCTGGCGGTGCAGTGCCATAGTGGCCGTATATAGCTGCACAGCAAGCACCGGTGGGGCAGCAACAAGGAAACTCTTTGGCACCGCAAATTCCTCGCCACTGCTCCACCAGCTGGGTGGTCCGGGTACTAGGGCGCTGAAGTCAACTCCATCGGTCTACTCAGCTGATTATCAGATCGAGTGCTGGCACCATTAGATGGCGCTGTGCCTGCATTGCGAGTTCTTGGTGAGCCGTTGCGCAGATAGCGTAGTTTAGCGACATACATACAGCTTTAGATCAAAGTCCCGTGCACCATGTTGTAGATAGCACGCGATGCGGTTGCCCAGGCTGGGAAGGCTCGCGCCGCTGCTGCACGCACCGCTGGCGCCGCTGGCGTGTGGAGCCTGCCCAGTGCCCATGCCCTGCCGCATGCTGGCACTCCACGCAGCGCCAGAGAGGCACGCACCCTCCCTCAGCCTGTGATAAGCACCCGCTCATGCAGCCTTTGGCGCCGTGCACAAACGTCAGCAGCGTGCCCGAACGTCACGCCATCACGCACTTGCACATTAACACGTTGCTCCCCGCGCAGTCGGGCCGCGAGCAGCAGCGGAGCAGCCAGCTGGGCCGACCGCGGTGCGCCGGAGCACGACAGCAAGGTGCACAGGTGGAGCCTGCCGCAGGGCGGGCGGCGGCGCCCGCTGGCGCCGCGCCTGGCCGCCGCGCCGGGCCGCGCGCTGTCAAGCAGCGGCGCCGGCGGCAGCGGCGCTTCCAGCGCGGGCGGCGCGGACGGCAGCAGCAACACGCTGGAGCGCAGCGGCTGGTGGCAGCGGTACCGCCTGCCGCGGTGCGTGCGCGTGGGCGCGGCGCAAGACAAGCCCGGCGGCGCGGTGCGCGGCCCGGGGCGCCCGCACCGCCGGCCCGGGCCGCACTGCCGCAGCACATGCGTTTCGGCCTGTCACTCTGACCGAGGCGCTGTACGACTAGGCGGCAGGGCGAGTCGAGTCAGCGCTGTCCGGCTGTTGTGCTTGTCCTGCAAACCACGGCCCGGTGAAAGCTTGTGCTCCCAAGCAGGACTGGCCAGGAGCAGACGGAGGAGCGGCAGGTATAGGTTCCTGGTGTGCGCCAGCGAGCAGTGCGAGCAGGGTGTGTGAGAGGCGGCCCCCGCCACATTGCGCAGCGCGCCCACCTGCACTGGCAGCGCACAGCGCACCTTGTGCGCCGGCAGCTCGCAGCGTCCCTCGCCCAGCGTGTGCTGCCCCTGCACGACGAGCAGCAGGAGCGCGGAAGGCGCAGATCGCGCGTGTTCGCAAAAGGTGCCGGTCGCGGTGTCCGTGTCCTGTGCTGCGCAGCGGCGCACGCCCACTGCGCCGGCCGCAGGCGGCACCATGCGCGGCACCACGTGCGGCTGCCTGGACCGCTCAGCGCTAGTCATCACCGCACATCAAGGTTGGGTCAGAGGACAGTTCCAGCCAGCTCTGGCAGTCTGGTGCATGAACGGCGCGCGCGCAGCGCCGGCGCAGGCGCCCGCGGACGCCAAGCGGGCCAAGGTGCAGCAGCGGCGCGCGCACATCGCGTGGGGCGCGGGCGGCCCGCGCACCGCGCTGCTCGTCAAGAAGCCGAACAGCGCCGCGGCGTCGCGCATGCTGAAGGAGATCGCGGTCTGGTGCGCGGCGGCCGCGCGCTGGTATGCGGGACGGGCGGTGATTGCGGGCCAGCGTCCTCCCTCTTGCTTACCCAATCCCTAACCCAATCATTGCATATCCGAGCTGTGCGCAGGTGCATGCAACAGCGCTGTCCTTCATGCGCCCTTTCATCATGTCCTTATTTTGGCAGCCTGGAGCGGGTTCTGCAGTGCTTATCCCAGGGCGGCAGCAATAAAAACTTCCTTGCACCTGCATGTAAGCTCTCGCATATAAAGACCAGTTGGATGCCGTCAGCGTGCCCGCTGTACGCCTCACCCGGGCTGTCACGTGCAGGCTGGAGGCGCGGGGGCTGCGCGTCCTGGTGGAGCGGCCGGTCGCCCGGAGTTCCCGGAGTATGACGCCTTCCACCCCTACGAGGCAGGCACGCCCGCTTGTACCACCGTTGGTTAGGCAAACCCGACATGGATGTGTGAGCTCAATGCAGTTGCCGACCAAAACGTGTCACTTGGCCTTCCCTGGAAATAATCTATATGGCGCCCGGCAGCATGCGCCCTGCCACGCGGCAGCTGCACTGTAAAACTCAGGCGACTTGGCGCAGGCTGCCTGCATGTCTGCTCCCTGTGTGCAGTCAGCAACCGGGCGCCTCGCCGCGCAAGGCTGTCGTGCGCTGCAGAGGTGGACTTCTGCGTGACGCTGGGCGGCGACGGCACCGTCCTGCACCTGACCAGTCTGTTCACGGAGGCGCGCGCGTCGCTGGCCGCTCGGGGCCCGCCTGGTTGCTTGAGCTGTGCTCCGAACCTTGCGACTGATCTAACCCGTGCCGGCAGGTCACCTTGGCCTGCCTGGCCGCCTGGCCTGCCTGGCCGGCAGCACTGTTGTTGATGTCTGTGAGGCCAATTTGGCAAAACGCCCGAGGCATGGATGCACAGAAGTGTTGTGAAACAGGATGAGCTCCGTGCATGCTGCCCTGGAGAGCAGGCAGCTAGCTGTGTTTCCTCTGTGAAAGACCAGAGTTTGGCTGGCCACAGCCGGAAGTGCGCTGTTCGGTCGCAAGCGCGCAAGGGCGCCGACCCAATGCACCATGGGCGCTCGCAGGATGAGCCGCTGCCGCCAGTGGTGTCGTTCGCGATGGGCACGCTGGGCTTCCTGACGCCGTTCGAGAGCGCGGATGCGGCCGCAACGCTGGCGCGCGTGCTCGCCGCCGACAGCGCGGACTCGCCCGTCTTCTGCACGCTGCGCACGCGGCGGCGCTGCGAGGTCGTCTGGTGCGCACCCGCGCCAGGCCTAGCCTTGGCGGCATGACTAGGGTTGGGTTAGGACAGGGGGACGCACCAGACGACCCTGCGCCATGCCTTGGCGCCTGCCGGTGCGCCTCGTCCTGGCAATCGCTGGCATGCATGCGCGTCGCGCTTGCCTCATCGCGGGCCCCCGCCGGCGCCTGCCGCATGGCTGTGGGCTTGAAAGGGATTCGATATGGGGCTAAACCCCCATGCTCCCTGCCGGCGGCGCTCGGACTGCACTCGCACGGAGTGCCGCCAGGCGCGACGCACAGTGGCCTGGGCTGCCCGTAGAAAGCAAAAGCCAACTGGCACAGGCACAGGGCAGGGCGGGCGTGCGGCGGCGAGCGCGCGCGGCGCGCGCAGGGGCGGCCGCGTGCAGCGCGTGCACCACGTGCTGAACGAGTGCCTGGTCGACCGCGGCTCCTCGCCGGCCATGGTCTGCCTGGACTGCTACGTCGACGGCCACCACCTGACCACTGTGCAGGTCGGCAGCACCTGCGAGCTCTGGCAGCGTCCAGCCAGCAAGCCAGCCTGCCACCTGCGCGGCGTTTGCCCGCCACTGCTCCGTGGCGGGCAAATGAGCTGTGCACAAATGAGTCCGCCGAGGGAAGCAGGGGTGAAGCGCTGAGCTGCTGCGCGGGCGGCTGGTCACCTGGCAGCGGCGCCTGCGCAGGCAGACGGCCCGATCACTGCGACGCCGTGCGGCTCGATCGCGCACTCGCTGATCCATGCGGCGGGTCGATCAACCTGATGGTGATGCCTGCGCAGGCGGACGGCCTTATCATTGCGACGCCGTCTGGCTCGACCGCGTACTCGCTGAGCGCGGGCGGCCCGATGGTCGCGCCCAGCGTGCCCAGCACGCTGCTGACGCCCATCGCGCCGCACTCGCTCTCCTTCCGGCCGCTGGTCGTGCCGGAGGCCTCTGACATCGAGATCCACCTGCCCGCCTCCGCGCGCTCGCACGCGCGGTGCCGCCACGTGTCCACGCCCCTGTTGCCGCTATTTGTGCTAACCCTGACCCTATCCTGAGAAGCGTGCTCACCACAGTGTGTACAGACCTCTCGCCTGCGCCAGTGGTTGATGCGGGGGGGGGGGGCGTTTTACAAGATACAAATCCTTGAGGTCTGAGCGCTTGCGCGATCGGCTCTCTGACGCGCGCTGCAGGGCGTCCTTCGATGGGCGGCACACGATGCGGCTGCTGCGCGAGAGCAGCATCCGCTGCACGACCAGCGAGTGCGCGCTGCCCGTCATCACGCTGGGCCGCCTGGACCACGACTGGTACGAGGTGCGGGCCTCGGCAGCGCGCCGGCTTCAACGTCTCTGCATGTGTAAGACGTGTCCAACACGGGGCATTTGGCAACAATGTCGCCCGCCGTGCGCGTGTGATACATGTGATGAATGCGGCATTTGGCACCAGTGTCTCCCGCGGGTGCGACATGTGTGACATACAGGGTCTTGCGGCCCCTCTTTCCGTCCTTCACCATGCGATTTGCAAACACTGTGCTGGCGGCCGACATTTTGACAATATGTGAGGCTGCTGCCGGCAGGGTATCGTGCACAAGCTCAAGTGGAATGTACCCATTCGAGAGCCGTGCGCGCCCACGCCAGGGTTCATGCCGCGTGCGAATGCTCTCAGCGATGCCGATGAATGAAGCCGGCGAGCCCCGCTATTGTGAAACGCTTAGCTCTTGCTTAGTTACCTGGCTGTGCCCAGGGGTTTCGCCGACACGTAGCGTGTCAACGCATGCCAGATAAGCTGTGCGCTTGCTGTCCTGCCTTCAGTACATAGCTCGAGCAATTTATCGGGCTTGAGAGCGCTGCAGCATTGTCACGCGGTCACCCCAGCCACTTCAAGCCCCTGACGACGCTGCAAGCGACTTTGCCAGTACAAGGCCAAGAGCTAAATTTTTTCTAGCTGAAAAAATGTGCGACATATGCTCCGCCTCCATGCTCCCGTGCGTGCCAAAGGTGCCTGCGCGCCAGGCGAGCCAACCGCATTTCCAGACTCCTGCAAGCACGGGCAGCAGGTCGAGCAGGCACTAGCAGGTCGAGCAGGCACTAGCAGGTCGAGCATGCACTAGTCGAGCAGACACGGCCCGTGCAAACAGTCTCCTCGCACCTCTTGCCGCTTGCGCCGGGCTGTCGCCGCTTGCGCAGGGCTGACAGAGCGCATATTCGTGTCTGAAGACAAGGTTGTCAGACGTTTGTGGCAGGGCCCCCGTCCCGCTCCTGCTCCTCCAGCAGCAGCCGGCGCGCCGCGCTGATGCGCCGGAAGCGCTCGTGCGCGGCCGGGTCAGGGTTCTGGTCCGGGTGCAGCCTGGCGGCCCCATCACACAGCCTAAGAGCTGGAGGATACATTGGCTGAAGGATACATGCGCGCTCGCAGCTCTCGGAGTGCACAGGAGGCTGGTGAGAAGTGCTGCAGGCGCGCTGAGAGCTTACCAGTGCCAGGGAGACCGTGCGGGCGCAGCCGCGCGCGCGGCTGCGCCGCAGGAGCGCGGGGGCGCACCCCTTGGCCAGGGCGCGGTAGGTCTGCCGCACCTCGGCGGGCCCGGCGCCGCGGCCCAGGCCCAGCGCGCTCAGCGCGTCCATGACCGCGCCCGCCTGCCGCCGTGAGGCCCCGTCGCGAGTTGATGGCCTCCCCTGATTGCATTTGCAGAGGAGGCACCTGGGCATGGAGAGAGGTCCGGCGGCGGCGCGCACCCGCGTGCCGCGCAGCGCGCCCGCGCCCGCGGCCGCAAAGCGGTCCACGTGGCGCAGCAGCACGAGCGCGGCCACCAGCAGTACGGGAGTCAGCAACGCCTCGGCCGCCAGCCAGCACGTGAGCGTCCAGTGCCCCGCGCGCGCCGCCGCGCACGCCATCGCCGAGCACAGCATGCCCGCAGCGGCCGCCGCGGCCGCGGCCGGCAGCGCCGCAGGGCTACGCGGCGGCCCGGCCCCGCCCGGCCCTGCACGCGCGCCCGCTGCGCCAGCCCCGAAGCCGCCCTGTCGCCGCCCGCACACAGCGGCCGAGCCGCCTCACGGTTTGTGCTACGGAGTGGCGCACTGCGCACCCCAGGCCTAGCTCAGCCGCGCTCTGCGAACAAGCACCCAACGAGCTTGGCAGCGCCAAGTGCACTGCCTTTGATAGGACGGCTGCACCACGGCCTGCGCGTGCATGCAGCGCAGCAGGGGAGCGGGGCACCTGGAGCACGACAGCCAACGCGAGGCTGGCCAGCCGGAAGGCGGCCACCGCGGCCAGGCTGCCGGCGGCGGCCGGGCGCGGCGCGCGCAGCACGCAGCACAGCAGCGCGGTGGCGACGCTCTGGCCCCAGTCCTCCGGGTCGCGGCCCGCGAGCCGCGCCAGAAAGCGCTGCATTAGGCGCTCCAGGCGGCCGTCTGCCGCGGCCTCAAACAGGCCGGCGTCCAGCGGGTGGACGTGCCGCGGCCCGCCGGACCGCCGGCTCGACGCGCGTGCGAGCGCACTCCTTCGCGCTTGGGCCCGCGACCTGCTGGGGCATGTGCGCCACGGCGCACCCACTGCAGCCTGTCTGGCCGTCAGGGAGCCCGTGTGCCACGGGCTGCCAAAGGCGCACGGGCGGACACGTCTTGTGCTGCACAGACACAGCCAGTTGTAGCATGCAGGCGCACGCTGGTGCAACCGTGCAGCAGGCGACGGCCCCTTGGACAGCAAGGCAACCGGAGCCATGCAAGTTGCAGCAGCACTGCTATATAGCGCTCATCAAGGTGCAGCAACAGTCCTTACGCAGCGGGTGCCGCCGCTTCCCGTCCTCAATGAAGCACGGTGCACCCCAGCAACAAACAGGTGCGCATAGCGCAGGCCAGGAGCCACCTGCAAGTGTAACCCCTGCACAGGGTACGCCCTGGCGGCAGCAAAGGCACTTGCAGCAAGTGACTTGCTGGTCTCCAGATCGCAGCCAGAGTTCCTTGCAAGGTAAGCGGTGCCTGGTAACTGCCTGGTGCGGCAATGGCGCCATACACGTTCATCCTGCGCAAGGACGACGAGGAGTGGAAGGCGGAGCGGGTGGCCAGCGAGGAGGGCGACCTGGGAGACCTGCCGACCGAGGGGTCCACGTACAAGATGCAGCGCGCGCTGTACCGCATTGCACTGAACGCCAGCAGCGGCGGCGGCGTGGCGACCACGTTCTCCACCATCTCCCCCACCGTTGCCATCTACCAGGCGCGCCGGCGCTGCTCAAAACTGCTAGCTCCCCCTGACCCCGCTCGCCAGTCTGCGGCGAGCGCGGTGATCAGCTGCACAGGCCTGTGCGCACGGTGCTGCGCGCACCCTGTGGCACCCACTGCCGAGTTGCAAGCTCTCTGCTGACGTGCTGCACACTGGCAGGTGTGCGTCGGCGGGGCGGCCGCCTTCGGTGGCGGCGGCGGCGGCGGCGGGGGCGGGGGCGGCGGCGGCGGCGGCGCTGCTGCTGCGGCCGAGGAGGAGAAGCCGGCCGAGGAAGAGAAGAAGGAGGAAGAGGAGGAAGAGGACGACGGTGCGGCCCCATACTCACCACTGTCGCCCAGCACAGCAGCAGGCCTGCGTGGACGCTATATGGCTGAGGGCGGGCGCCGGCCGGCGCGCAGATATGGGCTTCAGCCTGTTCGACTAGCGCGCGCGCTCTCCTGGCGCTGCGCTGGCAGGGCGGCCGCCACGGTGCTCTGCAGCACGCGCTGTCGAGCGAGCTGTGCTGTAACCGGCATCGCTGCCACCAGAGAATACGTACTCGCCATGTCGCTGGAACATATGCTCCTGCAAATGCCCACCGCCCGTGCAAGCCACCTTCTTAATTGCATCCATAGCGGGCAAAGTCCTCACATGGGAGTCACGGCTGGACAGAACAAGGCCACAATGGTTGCACTCCGCATGCACGCCAAGCCAGATGACTGTCAGCCTGACACTCGTCTGTATTGGCAAGCGCGTGGAGTGCAACCATCATGACCTTGTTCCTTCCAGCAATGTCAGGTGTTGTGTGTGTGTGGCATTGGCCAACAATGTCAGGCTTTAGCTGGCAAAGCCTACCGTATTGCTCACTTTCAAGCAGCTGCATCATACTTGTCGTTGCATGCATGCAAGACCAAGTGCAGTTGAAATTGCACTAGTCTCTATGCACTAGGTATTCACAGGCATGTCATGCCTGTCTGGTGGCTGCTGGTGCCAAAAGGGTGGCGGAGGGCAAGCATACTCATGCTCCCGCAAGCGCTACGTGCTGAGCAGCTTGCACAGGCAGTGTCCGTTGCTGTCACTGGCCAAACGGAAGTGCAGTTTGGGCGCCCACCCCCAGCAGCAATATGCAGACTGGCGCAACAAGCTAGGACACCAGGCGCATCCAGGCGTCGGCACTCACCGTTGCGCGCACAGCGCGGCATGACGGTGGCGCATGCCCGAGCTCCAGGCGCCGTAACAGGAGCGTGCGAGAGCAGGTATCAAAGGCACGCTTGCCCGTTGCACTTGCATGCACCCCAGCTCGGCACAACTGCGTTCAAAATCGGCGGAGCTGTGTGCGCCCCGCACAGGCTCCAGGTGACCCGGCCACGCCGGAGGGGCTGTCGTGTTGTTAACAGCGCCGGCAGGCATCGCGCCGCCCTGCCGCAGCCGCCGCCGTCTCGCGCGGCCGCCGCGTCACTGCTTGTTCACCAGCGTCCAGGGCTTGACGACCAGGATGACGATCAGCGCGACGACCACGATCACCGTGACCAGGATGCAGCACATCAGCTTGCGCGTCTTCTTCTGCATCTTCTTCGCCTCCACCAGGTGCGTCACGCCCGACTCCACATGGTCGCGCGCCTTGGAGACCTGCGCGCGCCCCGGCCGCCCGCCGTCAGCCGGCAGCCGCCCTGCGCCAGACTCTGACAAGCGTCCGCAGCGCCGCCTGCACGCAGCCGGCCGCGGGTTTCGTCGCGCCGGGGCTGTGGCGGAGCGCAGCAGGCAGGCGCCCTGCACGCGCCCCTGACAATATCCGGGCGCCGGCTGCTGGCGGCCGGGCGCGGGCGGCCCCCTCCGCGTTGGGGCGGGGCCACCGCCCACATGCTGACGGCCGCCAGCGCAGTCGTTGACTGCGCGTCTGCGCGTCAGGCACCGCAAAGCGCACGCCCTGCTCTTATACATGGTAGAAGTAGGGCAGAGTTAGGGTAAGGGCGCGCGCCTGCGACTCGATGTTGTCCAGCATGTCGCCCTGCGCCTCCACCAGCACCGCCATGTCCAGGAAGATCTGGTGCAGGTCCAGCAGCGACTTCTCCAGCTCGCGCACCGCCGCGTGCCGCTCCTGGATCTCCACCAGCGTGTCCAGCACCTGGCGGCCGCGTGCCGGGCACGCGCCTGAGGCGCTGCTGCGGGGGACGCGGCCGCGCCTGCTCGCCGCGGCGCCGTTTCCTTTGCCTAAGCAGCCCTGGCTGGCTGAAACAGGCTTTAAACCCAACATGCCTGGGTGCGCCGAAAGGCATGCATACTCAGAGCCTTTTCGTGTTCGGTCTGCCCCACGGCAGACACCTCGGGCGCGACAGTGCTACCCGCACATCGGGTAAGGGCTGTCAGCATGCTCGTCATCCTCTGGCTGGGCCATTGCATCCGCCCTCGCTTCTCGCCCAAGAGCCGCCGCAGCAGCATGCTGACAGGAGTGCGCATGGGTACTTCCCGTTTCCCGGCAGCATGCGCCCCGCCCGCGCCGCAGCCTCAGCTGCACGCCTGCAGCCACGCCGCCCGCCAGCCACCCCGTTCCTCGCGCTTTCGACGCCGCATTTCGGGCACGGCAAGCCCGGGGGGCGCGCACGTGGCCCCGCCCCTGCTCCAGAATGGCCTTCAAACCTAGCGCCCGTCGTCGGCGAAGCCTCCGTCGCATGCGCCTTGCCCGGCGCTGTCCAGGTAAACCCTAGCACCCCTCTCCTGCTTGCCGCCCCTGCCTCCCGGGCGCCGCGCCGCCCGTGCTCCGAGAGCGAGTCGATCGATAGGCTTCGCCGGGGGGCCAGCGGGCCCGCCCGCGCCTCCTCACGGCCCCTTGACCCGGCAAGCAGGCCTGCCCCCTCTTCTACGTCCGCGCCCCTGCCGTGCGCCTCCTCGCCCCACGCGGCAAGCACCCCGCCGCTCGCCGCCGCGCCGCTCAAGCTCGCGGCCCCGCCGCCCGACCGTAACGCGGGGGACTCCCCCAGGAGCCGCGTCTCGGGCGCAGACGCGGGCGACGCGCCGCCCCGCCGCAGCCCGCTACGGCCAGGCACAGGGATCGCCTGTCCTGACTCGTGCCCGCTCCCTGACCCTAATCCTAAATCCTGGGGCTTCTGCTTGCCAGTGCCCTGCACGACGTGCACGCGCAGGCTGCTCGCGCTGTCACTGAACTGCCGCTGCAGCCCGAGCGAGGGCGGCGCCGCGGCAGCGTCCGCCGCGGCGGCGCCCGCCCCGCCCAGCTCAGCAGCAGCCTCTGCATCACTCCCCGCCACTGCCGCATCGCCCTTCGGCCCGGCCCCGCCCGCAGCATCGGCAAGAGCGTGAGCATCTGCACGGCGGCGCAGCCCTACTGAGTATAGACTGCTTAAACTGGGACGGGCCAGACAGTGACACCCACCAGAGCTGCTTGTTAGACCAGGAGACATCAAGAGCGAGCGGGCAGCTGCCGTGAACTTATGACAAGGATTTTTACAGATCATTGCGCAGGGTATCGTGCGGTCAACGAGGCTCAATCTGGGCTGCTGGCGATGAGCACGTGGCAGGAGCTGGGAAAGGTGCATGTGGCGGAGATTGGCGCACGGCGCGGGGTGGCAGAGCCGGCCGCGGCGAGCAGCGGCTGCGCGGTGCCCTCCTCGGCCTTGGCGTCGCGCGCGTCCGCGGGCGGCGCCCGGCGCGCGCGCCACTTCTTGAGCAGCTGCGCCCGGGAGTGCGATCAGACGCGACGCCGCAGAGGCAGTCCACCAGGGTCATGCGGTTGCAAAAGCAACAGGCGCCTGGCTAGGAACAAGGTAGGCCGGGTCAGGGACGCCAGGGTAGGGTTAGGGTAGGGAAGGGTACCGCTGCCCAGCATAGGTCCTGGGCGCGCCTGCGCCGGCTTGAAGGCCATGAGGAAGAAGATGACCGTCAGCGCGACTGCGATGCACAGCTGCGTCTTGTGCGGCTCCAGGTGCGTCACCAGGTAGGCGCCGATCGGCGCGCCCATTGCCTGCATTTCCGCCGGGCCAGGTCTTGTGAGGCTAGGCGGGCCTGTGCTTGCCGCAGCGCAGCGACTCAGCACGCATTTGCTGCCAGTGTTTGCTCGCCGGCGCCCTGAGCGGATGCCTGAGAAACCGCCTGCGTGGACTAGGGGCGCTGACAAGGGCGCCTTGCACGCAGGCGCGAGGCTGCTCAGGTGAGACGAAGTGCACACGATCACGCATGCTACTCAACAGCCGCGTCCCATACGACGCTGAGCTCAGCGGAGTACCATACCGAGGCGACAACTTTGACACAGGTGCTGCAGCCAGAGAAGGGTGCAAGAAGCAGGCATGCCCATTGCCGTCCACACAGCGCCAGAGCGGGTCGGGCCTGGGCGGCGCGCCTGGAAGCCTATGATCGTGAACACCAGGCGCCAGCTCGCATAGTACCACGGCTGCGTGGCCAGCAGCAGCGGCGCGGCGTTGAACAGCCCGGCCAGGCTGTCCGCAAAGATCACCGTCACGAAGGGCCCTGCGCGGGGCGCGGGGTTGGGCAGGGTTAGGCGGCGCGGCGCTGGGTGCGCCTGCTGCAACAGCGGGCAATGCAGGGCGCTGGCGCTGGCCATAGTGTGCACAGCGGGCGGGCCTGCTGGGAGGCGGCAGGCTGCCAGGTGAAAGACAGTGGTATGCGCAAGAGCCTGCCAGCCGCACGGCAGATACAAGCTTTTCTCAGGTGCGCGCCTGCATTGAGGCCCACGGTGGTCGCGATGATCCACACGGACACCATGACGACCGCGGAGCCAAAGCCTGCGCGAGCCACGGAGCGCTGTCGACACGCGGCCACAGCCTGCCATACGAGGCACACCGCCGTGGCAGGCCTCTACAGGCGCGCAGCTTAGTCACCACGCAGCCCAGCTTGCAGCGAGCAGCCCGAGGCCGGCCGCGCCTGTGACGCCGCGGACAATGTTGCCCAGCATTTCGCCGACTCCCACGATGACGAGCGGCTGCCACGCTGGCCCGCTGTCTGCCTCCTTGCCGCCTGCCTCTCCGCCGTCAGCTTGCAGGCCATGGCCGGGCGCGCACTCCGCTCCGCACGCACTCCCGCACGCGCCCGCGCACGCGCCACAGCTGGGGTTGCGGCCCTCTAGCGGCTCCGCGCCAGCGAGCACGCACGCAGTGCACCACAGGCCAGCGCTGGCGCTGCCAGGCGCCGGGCCGTGAGTCACGGCGCTGTTGCTGTTGCTCCTGTCGGCGGGCGCGGCCGCGCTGCGGGCGCCCGCGCGTGCCAGCAGCGGTGCGAGGAGAAGTGCTAGGAGGACTGGATGAAGGGCAGGACGGGCGGCCATGGCTGCTTTGCATGCACGAGCTGTCCGCTTGCACAGCCTAGCCTATGTAGGTACCGCGCCTGCCTAAGCGCGCAGGCACTGGTCCCTGACGTGACGCTGTTGCCTTGCTGACAGGATTGGTACGCCTGCAACAGGCCGGACATTATATTCTTTTTTCGGAGAAGTTACATGGTCACATCTTGTTCTGCTCTCTCCTTGCCTTGGGCCCCTGCCCGCATAGAATGCGCTGCTCATTTGAGTCACACCACATGTCCCATGAACCACTTCGCCACCTACCGTATAGGACAGCACGCACAGTAGCACTCCTGCCAATCAGACAACGTCAGAATGATGCTGTATCGCTCAAGCATTAGCGCTGCTCTAGGCTGGACCGTCTGCACAAGTAGCATTGTGGCCACAGCGCATGACAGCCTGACAGACAACAACACAAACCAGAGCAGTGCGTGCATAGCATGCCAACCTGTCACGCCCTGGCAGATAGCCCAGCAGTCGCACCGGCTCGCAGCTCTTCTGCAACCACCCACAAGCCGAGTTTTATTTCAGTGACTGCACATGATGGCACACTGGTAGCCTGGCACCAGGGCTGCCTGCCATCAGTAAACATGTAATACGCCCTGCTGCGCCTGGCATGCCTCATTCTGCATGCGCTCCATGATGACGAGGGGCCCAGCCCAGGGGAACTGGCAGGCTCGCACAGGCTCCTGTCCCAGCAAGTGCTGAAGAGTGGGCGCATGCAGGCGCGCCTGCCAAGACCAAAGCTCGCCATGTTGGGCTGCCGACGTCTGGTGACCATTCTGTACACCCGACAGCCCGCAGCATGCGGCACCCCGGCACGATACACATGCATGGCAGCCCTGCAACAGTACCCAGCGCGCGCGGCTGCCTGCGGTGGCTAGGTCCTGCCAGGCACCCAGGCGGGCGCGTTGGGGTTGAGGTCGCTGGCCTGCTGCCGCGGCTGCTCCTGGCCACCCTCCGGGAAGCCCACCGTCGCCCGCGGCGCGCCGCCGCCCTCGGTGACTGACTGCAGCCGCGACGGCGGCGCCCGCCGCGCACTCGCCCGCCGCTCGACAACCAGCTCGGGCGTCGGGCTGGCGCCGAAGGTCGGAGGCGCCTGCGGCGCCTCCGCAGACCCCTGCCTGACGGGTATGGCGGCTGGCATGCTGCCCGGGGCTGTGCCGGCCGCCTCGGCCAGGACGCCTCCGGGCGGCGGCGCGCTCACGCTCGGCGTCAGGGCATCGCTGGGCGGCGGCGCAGTGGCGAACGGCGTTGCCAGCACGACCGGCCTGGGCGATGCAGACGCGCCCGCTGACGAGGGACCCCTCGGAGAGGGCGCCGGCCCGTCCGCTGCAGGGTCTCCAGACGAAGACGCGGGCCGTAACCCTGATGAAACCCTGCCCTCGAACGGCCCAGGCGCCCGCTCCGCGCCCGCTGGAGACGCGCCCGACGAGTGCGGCGACTCCGATGCCTCGCCGAGCACCGGCATCGCCGTCAGCGAGCGCCGCGCGAGCGCGCGCCGCTCCAGCATCAGGCCGGGCGTCGGGCTGGTGCCGGGCTGCGCTGCAGCCGCACCGGGGCCGCCGGCGTCGCCGCCGCCGCCTGCATCGCTCCAGCGCACGCCCAGCGCGGCTGTGCCGTCTGGTGAGCCCCCCACGGCGGGGGCCCCCGCGCCATCGCGGCTCGACGTGGCCGACCAGCGCGCCGGGCGCCCAGCATCGCCGTCGACCGGTCCCCAGGCCATCGGGAGCTCGGCGTCCGACGAGCGGCCGTCGTGCGAGGACGGCAGCGCCGCGCACACTGCCGCATCCGCATAGCCGTCAAGCGCGGCGGTAGACATGGAGCGCAGCGCGCCCGCGCGGCGCGGGTCCTCGTCCAGGAACCACGACTTGCGCGAGAGCAGCGTGCGCACGAAGCCGGGCGAGGTGCCGGTCTGGCCGGCCGCGCCGGCCTCGCGCGGGCCACCGCCGCCGCGCGGGGGCGTCACGTCGCCGCCGTCCAACAGGCCCAGGGGCGGGTGGGTGACGCGGCGCCGCCAGGCCGCGGCGGACTCATCCCCGAGCGGCAGCGACGCATGGCGGCCGGCGCCGTATGCAAACGATGCCCCTGCGCAGCAGCAGGTCGCAGATCAGGGTCCCCGCATGCTTCAAAAGTCATTGCACCATCCCCTGCCCCCTGTCAGTCCGACAGCAGGCAGGCAGATGTCCACTACAAAAAAAATTTTGAAAATTTCTGGCACACGTGCCCCAGGATGCTGAGCGCACCCAGCAGCGCGTCGCCGCTCGGCAGCGACGCGCAGTGCCGCACGGGCTCGCGCGCCGCGCGCGGCCGCGGCCGGATGGACCGCGCCGCCGTGCGCGGCACGAAGACGCTGTAGTAGGGCCGGTACTGCGTGATGTTGCGCCGCGCGGGCGCCGCCTCGTCCGCGCCGCCGACGGATGCGCCGTCCGCCGACGGCGGCGGCGCGCCGCTGTCCGCGTCGTCCTCCTCGCCGCCTTTCGCGTCATCCTCGTCCTCGTCGATCGCAGGGCTGGAACCCTGCAAAGGCGCGCACGCCGACAGCCAGCGTCAGCTGGCATCAGGGATGGCACCTGCTGCACATATGAATGCTCCAGTCCTGGCACGTCAGGGCGCCGTTTCTCGCTTTTCTGGAATCCTCCTGCTTGTCAGCTTCTACTTATGTGAAGGATGTGTGTCCTCTTCTTGTGCGAATGCCCTGACAGTGGCCACACATGCAAAGGCATGCGTCGAGGCCAGGCGTGTGCGCTGCGCCGGGTCACTGCCGGCAGCATGCCACGAAGTGCAAGCACGGAACATCCAGGACGGCACGCAGGCTGGCGCACCTGCGCATACACGATAGTCCCCGCCAGCAGCAGCACAAAGCCGCCCAGCTGCACCCAGCTCTCCGGCGACTGCCAGGACTCGCCCACGCGGCTGCTGCCGCCGACGTGCAGCGCATACAGCACCAGGTTGACCGCCCACACCTGGCGCCCCCGCCCGCGCCACCAGCTCGGGGCGTGCTCTTAGGGTATTGTCAGGGTTGCGTCACTGACAAGCACCTCACTTGAGTTTGCGAGCCGGCCGGGCCAGGTGGAAGTGCACCTGTCGCCGACTCACAATTCCACTCCGCAAGCCTCCAACGAGGCGCTTAACGATCCCTGTCCAGCGCAGCACGGCCGTCCGCGCGGCAAGCAGGCGCCTGCACTGCCGCGGAGCGCCGCGCTGGGCGGCCCGCCGGGCGCACCGTGGCCGTGCGCGTGGTGAGCAGGACGGCGCGGAACACGGAGCCGAGCGTCTGCGTGACCATCAGGCCGAACACGTTGAGCCCGACGACCGACCAGAAGAACAGCATGTTCACCGCGTTCAGGCTGCCCGTGCGCCACAGCATGGCCAGGCTGTCCAGCGTGTTCTCCTCGTGGCCGCCTGCGCCGCCGTGCGCGCTGACTCGTTCGGGCACGCAAGGCGCCTTGCAGGCGACCCGCGACGCTGCTATGCTCGACGCCAGAGCACGGCGGCGCGTCGGCGGGCTCGCCGGTGGCAGACAGCCGGCGCTTTGCTGTGACAGGCATGCCTAGAAGTATCGCCAGCAAAATCGTTGCGGTCACTGCCTGCCTGCCTCCGCTGCGGCCGCCCTTGCCCCTCACAACAGGTGCACGCTGCTCAGTAGCATTGCAAAGGTGCCAAAAAGGGGCATGGGGACAGCGTTTCTGCTGAACAGATGCGCATACGCTGGTGTGCATGCCGTATCAACGTCAAATGCCATGCGGCATGCGGCACAGCGGCACGGCAGGCATATTCCGAGCGCGTCAGCAGGAGCCGGGGGCGCACCGACATCCGACCCAGGCAGCAGCCAGGCGAGCGGCATGCCAAGCACCGCCATAAACACGCTGCCCCAGGCGCCTTCATAGCCCAGCACCTAAGGCACTGCTTGTCTCAGTGTAAGGACATGCGCAAGTGACATGCATTGTGACATCAAGCCCTGCAGTGCAGGGCGCGACCAAACCTTCTTTTGTCGCAGTCCGTGCTGTGAGCACCCGCGCGACGCAAAAAGGCAGCCTATGGGACGCATCACTCACGCCCTGGAAGCTCGCGCGACGGGCGCAGGGGCGCGCCTGCATGGGGTGCAGGACCATGCTGTCACACAGCCTCTCCTCCAGCACGAGCCGCACAGCCAGGATCGCCTGCGCGCGCCGCCCGGCGGTGAGCGCAGGCGGCGGTACAGGGATATGGTTAGCGGAGGGTGGAGACTCGGTGACGGCGCCGGGAGGGCTGGCGCGCGCGGCCTCGCCCTCAGCTCACGCCATCCAGTGCGGTCTCCCCTCGCGCATGCCACCCTTGTCTGCTGCAGCATGCAGGGATGCGGACACATCGCGCGCCATGCTGGAAGCTCTTTTATACACACAGCAGCGCTGCAGCTGTGCCGAACCTGCCACCAGGCTTGCAAGCCAGGTCGAGGAAAGATGCGGGTCACACCATGGCGATGAGCGTGAGGACGATGCCCAAAGTCGTGGACTTTGCGTCCATCGAGGCCACCTCCTTGCGCGTCAGGATTGTCACGGCCGACACGATCGACACGCCCACGCACGCCAGCGTGATGCCTGGCCCCGGCAACAACCCAGTAAGAACGGTCTGCTGCAAGAACTGCATCGTGCACGGCATGGCGCTCGCGCTCACGTCGCTCCCAGCAAAGTGTGCAGCGCACTGGCACCTCGTCGCTGCTAACCACTCCTCACGCTCCATGCGAGCCGGAGCACACCTCCGCGTCCGACATGCAGGCAGCGCACGTGTACCCACGGGCGACAGTGTGGTGGCACGTGGTGTGCGGGAGGCCAGCGCCATGCAAGGGCAAGCCCGCAGCCACCAGCACAGTATGTTACTGTAGCAGGCCGGGCGCGCTGCTGCACATGGGCGCAAGCGGGCTCAACGCCGCCGGCGAGCCGCGTCGGGCGGCCGGGGTCACCGGCATAGTGCAGCTTGTTCAGCTTGGCGCGCAGCACGATGACGGACAGCGCGGCCGTGAACAGGATGCACGAGCCGGAGAGCATCTGCGACACCGATGCGCTAATGAAGCGCAGCCCCGCGCCCTGCGCGCGCAGACGCGGCGTGCTCAGACACGAAGCTGGGACCGCTCGGTCCGTGACACCAAAAAAACGTATTGCCTCGCTCAGGAGGTGCGCGGTCACGCCTCTTTGCAGCGTGCTCGGCTGCTATTCCACCGACCATGTGACAGCTGCATGCCAGTTGCCCGCAGGCGCTGTCGCGCTATAGATTCACACGATTATCCTAGCGGAGCTTGTTTGAATGCGAGGCGCTCTTCGCACCACTCGGCCAAGCACTGCTGACAACAGAAAGGTAGAGCTGAAACGCAACATGCATCATATATGCGTTCCATATGTGTATATCCATGTATAACAGTGCTCGCGGGCGGGTGCCGCATGGCCACCTGAATCAGGATGGAGATCACGTTGGCGAGCCCGGGGTACATCAGCTTGTGGAGCTCCGCCAGAGTCACGCCCGGCGCCGTGTGCATCACGGCCTTGTCGGTCGCATAGTCGCCGTACCCTGCCTGCAGCCCCCACTAGCTGCTCTTGATGGGCTACAACACCGGGCTACAATTCCCTTCCGGGGGCGCTTGGTTGCGGGCCTCAGGCACCATACAAACTCGCGCCCGGCGGGCAGGCACAAGCTGCAGGCACCGCACGCATGTGCGTGCAGGCACTGACCGCCTTGTCGCCGCGCTCGGCGTCTGGTTCGCCGAGCAGCGGCTGGTATGCGGTGTTGCCGTTGGCCACTGCGCGCCGCACGCGCGCCGCCTGGCGCTGCCGCGCGCGGCCCCAGCAGCGCCGGGCCAGGTTGGCCAGCGCGAACAGCGCCAGCGTGACCCAGCACGCGAGCGCGGACTCGAACGTGGTGAACCACGGTTTCTCGAACGTGTGCACGGTCCAGTCCAGGCCATAGCCGTTCAGCTGGAACAGCACTGCGCGGCGACACGCCCTGTGAGCCACCAAGCACACGCCTGCCAACGTGATGCGACCACGTGGCACCGGCACGGGAGCAGGTAGGTCGCAAGGCAGCAGACAGGGGCCAGGGCTGCGCTGCGGCACAGTATGCGACCAGGCTCCGCACCTTTCCGCAGAAGCGCAGAGCCTGTGCTGCTGATCAGCAGGCCTGCGCACAGGTCATGCTTCAGTGCCCCGGCAGGGGCTGGGCTGCAATGCAAGCATCAGATGTACATGCCACGCCCGCGACATAGGCTGCACAGCCCTGCGGCCTGTATTGTATTGCGTGCTTGGTAAAAACAAGGTACCCACAACATTTCCTGGGCCCTCGGGAGTCGCGCGACGCCCTGGTGCACTGCAAGGCGCTGTGGCGTGCCTGAAACCGCAACGACAGTTGACATTGGTGGAGCTGAGACCGTTGTCACTGCCGTCCGCCTCGACAGAAGGATAGGTGAGGGAGAGGCTCGGCCAGCTCATTGCGCGGGACCAAGGTCAAGCAGCAGCAGCCCCAGACCTGGCTGCAGCAGGGTGTTTCACTCCTAGTCCTGTTCACCTAGCACGCCTGATCAGAGAGCAGACCTCAGACACCCAGTGTGGCTGGAGTGTGTCGGAAACACTCTGAGAATTGCGCATCGCACACAGTGACGATCACACCCGCGCACTCACAAGCGCATCCTGTCACATTGGAAGCCATAGCGAGCGTGCCAATACCGCCAAGGTCAGCAGCAGCACTCTAACGCCGTGCAGTGCAGCTGTGCTTGCGGCCCGGCCCAGCCAACGTGCACGCGCGTGCGCACCGCAGCAGCGCCGCCGCTGGTGCCTGCACCAGCAGGCTTTGCAGCCTGCCGTGCTGCCTCTGCTAGACGCGTTGGCGGCGGCGGGTGGACACCCAGCGTAGGGCTCGCGGGTAGCTACCGGCAGAGCGCGGAGCACTGGTTGCGCCTGCCTGCATTAGCTGCCGGTCGTGCGGCAGCCGACCCCTGGCAGCGTGCAGCCAGCGCGGCGTGCAGCCAGCGCAGCGTGCCTGGCGCCATGGCGCGCGGGATGCCGCCAGCGCAGTGGGTGGAGCGCGCGCTAAAGGCGGGCGACCTGCCCTATGCCAGCGAAGTGCAGTGGATTGTGCGGCAGCACCTGCTGGACTTGACGGCGGTGCGCTGCACTGGCGCATCTGTTCCTCGCAAAGTACATATGCAGTAGTACATATGCAGTAGGCTAGCCGACAAGCAGCGTTTGTCGAAGTTGCTGCTCACGCATGTGCTCTTGATCGTGGCTCCAGTGCAGGCCGTGTCACGGTGGCCTCTTGGCCGTTCTGCTGTCAGCTCCGTATCTCTGCTGTTGTCCCCCACCTCTGGGGCAGGTTGTGTACCCATGGAAACGTCACCACTGTCTGTGGCTTGCCTACTGAGTGTGAGCAAGCCTTGAAAGATAGTGCGAGCAAGCCTGAAAGTCGCCCAGGCCGTTAGCAAATAGCTGCGTCTGCGAGCTAAAAGCAGATGTGCGCAGGAGTTTCCGTCGCTGACGCTGAAGAAGGACACGTACACGCACGTCAACGGCACCAGCGCGGTGCTGCTGCTGGCGGAGGGGACGCTGCCGATGTACTACGCGGTGCGCCGCCCGCGCTCCCGCGCATGACCCTGCGCCCCACGCGCCGCGGGGACGCCTGCGGCCTGGCAACCGGCGAGTAGGCGAGTAGCATGCTCAGGAGCTGAGCGGCTTTAACGTCGTGCGAGGGAAGCAGCTGCGGTGAATCCAGGGCATTAACGATAGCAGCAAAGAATCGTGCGCAGCGGGCGCCTCCCGAGCACGGGCGCGGCCTGCGCAGGGCGGAGCAGCAAAAGCCTGTGTGCAGCGGCCACCACCCGAGCACAGTCAAAAGCTTCAAGAAAGAATGACTGGCGCAGGGCGTGAAGTACAACATTCCGGTGCGCCTGTGGCTGCCGGAGGGCTACCCGCGCGCGCCGCCGCTCGCGTACGTGGTGCCCACGCCCGAGATGATCATCAAGCCGCAGCACTCCTTCGTGGACCCCTCCGGCCGCGTGCACTCGTCCTACGTGCGCAACTGGACCGCGCCCCGGTGCGTGGCGCGGGCCGCTCGAGTGGATTGGGTGTGGTAGGGTTCTGTAGGGTTCATTGTGACGAGCCATAGGCCAGATGCAGATGGCAGATAGCAGTAGCGTGTTCCTTTGCAGAGCGTGTGCACGGCGCAGGTTCGAAGTATACAACACGCAAGGTGTAAGGCCAGGATGTCAGGAGCGAGGCCAGCGTCGAGATACCTGTGTACACCCTACCCCAACCCTTGCCGCAAACGCCGCCCTGTGCGGCGTTGCGCAGGTCCAACCTAGTGGACATGAGCCATGACATGTCGATCCAGTTCGGCCAGGAGGTGCCGCTCTACTCCAAGCCGCCCAACTGGCCGGCGTCGCCGCCGCCTGCGGCGCCCGCGTACGCTCGGCCGCCGCAGGGCACCTTCCAAGCGCACAACCCCATCCATGGGTGCGCGCCGCCCTGGGCGCTGCGCCAACCCTGAAAGGGCCTGTGAGAGTCACTCGTTTTCATGTTCAAGCGCTTCAGCACAGGCTCAGTCAACATATTGCACTTGCCACCTCGCACACATGTGGAGGCGCCTCAACCCGATCAACTGGCTTGAACCCACTGCAGCAAGCCCTGATCAGACAGTGCTGAAGTACCTGAAGCGTCACAGTGACGCTCTGCCCCATTCTGCAGTAAGAACCTGCAGCTGTACCTCTGTGATCCCTCAGCGCTGCTGCTTGAGACCTGACTGCAACCTACCTGATCAGGCCGGGGCAGTACGGCGGCACGCAGCCGCCGCGGCCGCCCTCTGCGGCTGGCACCAGCGGCGTCGACGGCATCTGGGGCGGCGCGCTGGCCGCCGCGGGCGAGAGCGTCGCGCAGCCGGCCGCGCAGCCGGCGGCTGCGCAGCGCGCGCCGGATCTGGCGGTGCGGGGCCCGCCGCACACCTGAGCCCCACCATACACCGGGGCCCCACCGTACACTGCTTCAGGTCAGCAGGCCGCTGCTGATCTCAGCGGGCGTTGTGGGGCTCTTCGGCGAGGGTGACAGCAGGTGGCACGCCCAAGATACTGGTGTCATATATGGGCGCGGGCGTGCACGAGGTGCTCCGAGGCGTCGCGGCGGCGGCGTCATCCGCCGGGTTGAGCAGCCGACGGCAGCAACGTCAGCGCCACACGGTGTCAAAGTAACCGGCGCCGAGAGTTAGGGCAGGTTATCGTGGCCAGCCCGCCGCGCCTGATGCCGGCTGCTCGCTGCCACAGGAGGCGTTCCGGGGCGCGGCGGTGGCCGCGCTGACCGCGCGGCTGCGCGGCAGCCTGGAGCTGGCCAGCGAGGGCGGCGCCGCGGAGCTGGACCGCCTGTTCGCGGAGCAGGCCACGCTGGGCGCGCGCGGCGAGGAGGTGGCCGCCGGCGTGGCCGCGCTGCAGGTGCGCGCCGTGCCCTGACCGCGTCCGCCTTGCGGGCGCCGTGCGGGCGACGCCTTCTTGCGCAGCACCAAAAGAGGGGCGCCTGCCGGGGCTGCCTGGCGGCCGTGCTGCACACAACAGCAGTTGACAGAAGCCGGCAAGCTCAGCATATGCTCGGGGTGGTTGTTAGCTGGCTCGCGCTCGCGTGCCTGTGCGCCGCTTGCCGACCAGCCGCCGCCCTGGGCGCCAGGAGGAGCGGCACGCGCTGGAGCAGTGCGTGCTGGAGCTGGCCGGCAAGAGCGCCGCGCTGTCGCGGTGGCTGGCCGATAACGAGGCCAAGAAGGTGGACGGTGCGCGCGTGGGCCGGCATCGCGCGCTGATGGGTGGCGCCGACGAGGGGGGGAAGGAGTGTGTGCGCAAGCGGTGGGTGCTTGGGGCGGAGCGTGTGCAAACAGTGGGTGCCCTGAATTTTGGGGGAGGGGGGGGGGGGGGGGGGGGGGGCGGCCACCCCCCCGACGTGGGGTGGCG
>JAABUV010001931.1_pt1 | contig 29182 bp, 28 predicted proteins | sample 5559971 | NCBI WGS metagenome assembly JAABUV01 (sample SAMN10711881, study PRJNA513362) | rock metagenome | isolation source: Antarctica rocks | place: Antarctica: Victoria Land, Knobhead nord | collected 2015-12-19
GTCGGGAGCAGCAGGCGTGGGCTGCAGCGGACTGGCACGGCGCTGCTTGCACCCCACCCGCGAGCACAGTTGCACCGTGTGTACGACAGCGTGCGCCTGCAGAGGGCACCAGACACGAAGCAGCACAGGGACAGGGAACGCACATGGACTTGGAGCGGGCGGCGCGCCTGACAGCTTCTCAAGCGGCACGGCGGCCTCCAGCTGGCTGGCCTGCTTGTTCTGCACGCAGGAGAAGAGGTAGAGCACGCCGCCAACAACGCACGTGCACACGCCCGGCCAGCTGACCCAGTGCATGTCCCGCTGCGGCAGGCTCGCCATATTGGATCCGACGGGCGCCGCTCCGGCGCCCGTGCCCTCCCTGCGGCGCTGCAGGGCAGTGCGGCCAGGTGACCAAGCCCAAGAGATGGCCGACTAGTTTTGGCGCGCCTAAACCGGACTAGTGCAGTACTGCACGATTGGAGATTGGCTTTCTCGCCTCCACACCTCCTCTCTGCTACTCTGTTCCCTTCATCAAGTCTTCTGCTGCCGCAGTGCGCTTGGCTATAGCAGGGTCTCTGACCTGCTGCGCAAGCAAGTCAGCCTGCTGAGCCCCTGCTTGCACAGTTCACCATCCTTTCCCTCAAGCAAAGCGACAGCAGAGCGGCAGGACCAAAGCAACAGCCTGCATCCCTCGAAGCAGGGGCTCTTGTGCCTAGCCCGCAGGCGCTTGGTCTGAGCTGCACTGCGTCTCTGGCTAGGTGCTGCCACCGAGGCCGACCCGATGCACTGACTCCAGGCAACTGCCTGCGCCCATCCCGCCTGCTGCGGATGATACAGCCCGCACGGGCAGCGGAGCATGTCCGATGCGGCTGCGACGAGCGCTGCAGCTGCTCCCTTCCTCCTGCTGCAGCCGGGCCAGACCAGTGCGCCACTGCGCTTACTGGCCGCAGCCTGAGCTTGACATATAAGAGTTGGTGTGTGTCTCAGCAGTGCTGCACTCTTCCTCAGTCCTAGTGAGGCAGCGGCCGTGTCTTGAACACCCCCACCTGTCAACGGCACCTGATGTGCGCGCAACTGCCGGCAGAGGAGCGCGAGGAGCCCAACGGTGGCAACGACCTCATGGCCTTCTTCGGGCTCAGCCGCCTGTACACTTTCTCGCAGAGCAAGTTTGTGCCGGAGCCGTACCTGCGCGGGCTCGCCGGCGACACCATGCTGCGCAGGTGGGCCCCTTTGGCCTTGCTTGGCCGGTAGCCTTCACCTTGCTGTTGCCTTATTTGCAATTCCTGGTGTACGCCAACCTACTGCCCAGCCAGCGGCATGCTGCACCAGGATACTCCCAGTGCGAGGCTCTCTATTGCGTAGGCAGCGGCGACCCTGGAGCTGCCAGTGATATCGCGCGCAGAGCCACCTGACCAAGCCCGCCCCGCTGCCCTTGCGCAGGGGCCCGCACACGGACCTGGCCGCGCTCATCGACGTGTTTCCGACGGCCGCGCGGCCCGAGCTGCGCGCGTTCACGCGCGAGGAGCTGCAGACGGCGTTTGCGCTGCAGCCGGGCGCGTTCGAGCTGCCTGAGGCGCGCACTGGGCCTGCTGGCGGCGCTGCGCTGTTCCGGCCGTTCGCTGTACATTGTGCAAGGCTTTAACAAGCCCCGTGCTAGTCGAAAGTGTGGGCTGCTGTGTTGTGGTCGTGCGTGGATGTGCAGCCGTCATGATGTGTGGGGCAGCACCCTGTTTTCTAAATGTGAGTTTCTGATTTGTAGAGGCATGGTGATTGTGCACTGTGCATCCAGCTGCATGCATGCCAGTAAGATACGAATGCACCTGTGCACTATGCATACGCACCTGTGCACTCACGTCAGCACGTGGGGGCGCACAAAGTGGAGCGTGGCAAGTGCCGCAGCAGTGGCAGTTGAGGAATTAGAAAGGTGGGTATATTGCTTACAGCAGGTTGCGAGTCCCTGTGCCACTGCGCAGGCTGACCGCGGCGTGCCAGTGGTGACGAGTCTGCGCGGCGGCGCTACGAGCAGCGGCGGGAGGAAGGGCAAGAAGAGCAAGGCTGGCGAGAGGAAGGGTAAGAAGAGCAAGTCCAAGCGCCGGCGAGAGGAAGGCGGCCAAGCGGCCGCCTGAACCGCTCGCAGCACTTTTGTATGCACGGCAGGCCCGCTGAGTGGCAGTCCAGAGTGGTTACAGAATTGACAGGAAAGGGCGTGTATACCCAGATTATGACATCCTAGCATACCACAGGGCTAGATACCCCGGGCAAACACCTGACGTGTCACAGAGTCGCCATGTAACATGCCATGGCAGCCCGCCCGCATGTGTCTCTGCACGCAGCCTCCAGCCTGGGGAACGCTCCGTCTATCTACACTCAATCTGTATGCCTGCTCACGACATGCACCTCCCGCCACGTGCAGCCGTCCATGAGGCTGCGCTGCAGCGCGGGCGTACGTCCGCAGCGCGGCGGGCGCCCGCACACCCGCGCAGCACTCACTTCCTCGGGAACACGCATACACAGCGGAGGTGCAGCAGCCCCAACCTGCTATAAGGGGCGGCCGCTTGAAGACCGCGGACACTGATATTAGTCTATTACCAACTTGGTAGACAGAGGCCAGCCGTCGTGGGCACACAGGAAGCTGCCGCGAGCTGCCCTCTGTCGTGCCGCCCTTGCCGCCCCCATGCAGCGTCGTGACGGCCCCGGGCTGGCTGTGCCTCGGCTGCATCTGCATGGCACCTGGCGCCCTCGGTCTCGGCGGCCCTGCGTCACTGCTAGCAGGGAGCGCGGGGCGCGCTTCACACGCAAGCGTACTCCATGTGCAGAAGCGCAGGGCGAGTCTGCCGCTGGCACGCCTGACGCAGACGCTAGCGGCATGGCCATGTCTGCGCGTGCGACACCAGCCGCACGCCGTCTAGGCGCAACGGCCTTGACGTTGCGCCAGCTGTGCCTTTGCCGCGCCCTTGTAGCACACAGCGCCCCCCGAGATCAGTGCCTGCGCAACCGTGGCAGGCAAGCACCTCAACTGCGGCGCAGGGCACGCCGCTGCAGGCTTGCCAAAGGCATGCCCAACTGAACTGCCGGTGGCGCACCTATCGTCCGCGCGGCGATGGCTGCACGCGCTCCTGGCGCGCACTTTTGGCGTGGCACACCGGCCAGACGCGGCGCATCCCGTGGGGGGCGCGGGCGGGGGGCCGGCGCCGAGGGGCGCGCCTTGTTGGATGCCCGCTGCGGGGTGGCGTGGCCGGCGCGCCCACCGCGGCCGGGCCGGCTGCCGCCCGCGCGGCCGGCGCGGCGCCGCTCGCCAGTGCAGAGGGCGGCGTGTGCGAGCCTGCCTCGCCGCCGCGCCCCGGGGCCGGCGCGGCGCCGCCTGCGGGCGCGCGGGCGGCGCCGGCGGCCGCGGCGCCAGGCATGCGCCACGGCGCGGGCGGCGCGGGCAGGGCGCGCGCCAGTGCGGAGGGCGCCGTGCGCGAGCCCGCCTCGCCGCCGCCGCGCTCCGGGGCCGCAGCTGCGCGCCGGGGCGCTGCCTCAGGCAGGCATCATGCACCGCGGCCGGCCTCTCGCAGGCAGGCGCTCGCGCCCGGGCAGGACTCGGTCGCGGCACAGCCCAAGGGCGGCGAGGAGCGCATCGGGGGCGGGCAGCGCACCGGCGGCCACGCGCCCGGGGGCGCGTGCGGGGCCGTCCGCGTCCTGCAACGCGCGCAGGCAGGCGCCGTACCCCGCGGCCGCCGCGCGCAACGCCTCATCGCGCGCGCGCTCTGCGGCGGCAAGCCGCGCCTGGGCTTCGCCGAGCGCGCGCTCCAGCTCAGCGACCCGCCGCGCGGCGTCGCCGCCGCGTGAGCCGGCCGCGGCGTCGCCCGGCGCCCCGCCCGCGCGCGCGCCCGCCGGCGCGTCCGCAGCCGCGGCCCCCCCGCCCGCAGCCCGGCCGCCGCGCTGCGCGTCCGCGGCCACCGGCGCGTTGGCGGCCGCGCGCCGGTGCGCCGCTGGTGCCCGGGCAGCCAGCGCGGCGGCGGCCGCGCGCTCCGCCTCCGCCCGTGCGAGCGCTGCCCCGTCGGCCACCCGCGCCGCCGCTGCATCGGCGGCCAGCTTGGCGGCGGCCTCGCGCCCCGCCGCTGCCTGTGCGAGCGCCGCCTCGCGGGCCGCCCGCGCCGCCGATGCCTCGGCAGCCAGCGCGGCGGCGGCCTCGCGCTCCGCCCGCGCCTGTGCGAGCGCGCGCTGGGCACCTTCCCACGCGTCCGTCGGCTGTTGATATTTTCAGGCAGCAGGAACTGTGCCTGGCGCTCAGCCTGGGGCCGGCGCAGGCAGTGCACCGGTCGCCACCTCCCGGGCGAGAGATGCATCCGCACGTCACTTCAAACACCCCGCTCGTGCCTGCTTCGCACCGGCCTTGCTGCACCAGAACCCCCGCTGCTGCATCCGCAGGTCCAATGTTGCGCCCAGCAAGTCAACGCCGACATCGTATGCAGGCACTGGTTCAATGTTGGGAGCACAGCGCATGCGTGCGGACTTGCGCGACCTTGCTTGAATGCGGACTTGCACGTCGTGCAATGCACGACCTTGCGGCCGGGCTCGGTGCAATATTGATGGTGCCTACTAGGCTAGGGTAGGGTAGAAGCCCTTCAGAAGTTCTGCACAGCATTTGAACAGTGGCTGCCCTCAGCTGTGACGGCGCATGCAGAGCTCCAATGGCGTGGGGAAGCAGCGCGACAGGCCCGGCGGCGCGGCGGGCGGCGCGGTGGGCCCTGCGGCGCTGGGCGCGACGGTGCCGTCGGCGTACCACGGCTTCGCGCACCCTGGGCTGCAGGGCTGGGGCCAGCGCACAGTAGGTGCGCCGGCCGCGCAGGACCTCTGCCTGTCCGTGACAGGCCACTAGGGTGTAGGGATCCCTACACCCTAGTGCATGTCCCAGCCAGCAAGGGGCGCGCGCACTGGCGCAGAAGTGCGCAGTAGAGGGCAAGCCGTGTGCGCGCACACGCAGCGCGCGCGAGGGCATCAGGCACCCCTCCTACAGCCTCGCTCAGCACAGCGGCCGGCGCATCGGCATGCCTGCGGAGACCGGGCCCTTTGAGGCGCGCCGGACCGCTTCATGCGCGAGCAGTACCCTCATGCCCCCACCGTCTGGGGTTTTTAGCCAACAGGCGTGGCCGAGAGGGTGGAGTGTGGGTGGAGGCGCTGCGCCCGGTGAGGGTGGATGCGCTGGGTTTGGTCAGGTGGATGCGCTAGGTTTACGAGGTCACATCAAGCAGCGCCACAACCTCCCTGGACAGGCAACCTCTGAGCACGACTGTGCTCTGGCCGCTACAGGTGCGCCTCTGTGTGAGACGAGGCATGCCATCACCAGGATTATCACGACAGGTCCCGCACTGGTGGTACACGCTACAATGCAGCACCGCTGCCTACACTCCCCTCACAATGACGGGCGCTCCCGCTGCTGCAAAGAGTACCCTGCAAGACGGCTGTGGAACTCCGACGTCAACGTCCCCGCACAAATGGGAAGGACGAGTGGGGCGCGCATCGGCACGAGTGCGCTGCTGAGTCCACAGGCATACAAGCGGTGCAGCAGAACAAGTGCGCCGCCGAGTCCACAGACGGACAAGCGGGCAGCGCGCATCAGCTTTTCTTCTTAGGTCCGATCACCGGACCCTGGTCGCGCCCCACCAGCCGCTTGGAGTAGGCGCCGGTGAGGTTGAGCTTCATGCTGGATCCACCGCCAGGCGCCGGCAGCAGCTCCTCCAGCACCCGCTCCACCTGCGCCGGTGAGCGCCGGTCAGGCCCTGCCCAGTCGCGCTGACGGGCTGCAGCGTGGGCACACGGGGCGTCACCTTGTCGGGGCAGTTGTAGTGCAGGAGCAGCGTCTCCTCCTCCTCGTCCTCCTGCCCGTCCTCCAGCAGGCTCGGGTCGAAGCGAAAGTGCACCTGGCGCTCAGGCGCGTCGGTGCTGGCATGCCCGGCAGCGTCGGCGTGGCCGGGCACGCAGAGGGCGCACCCAGTACAGCAGCCGCACGTTGTCCGTGAGGGACTCGGCGAAGTGGCGCGCGCTCAACGCCACCACGGGGATCTCGCCCACGGTCAGCGCCACCCCCGGCCTGATCCCCGGCTGACCCTGACGCTGCATGTGCTTCTCATAATACCGCCCACATCCCACGCCTCCGTGGCCCACCTGCCACAGCGACGCGCGCCCGTCACGCGCCAACAGCTCAGCAGTTGTCCGTCTCTGTCTCTGTCTCTCTCTCTCTCTCCCGCTCTGTCTCTCAGGGCAGGGCAACCCCGCTCAGGGCAGGGCCGCCCCACCTGGATGAGCACGGCGTGTTCCGCGGGATGCCTCAGCCCGCCCACAATGTTCGCGAGCATGGGCACCAGCCATGTCAGGTGCTCGTCCTCCACGATCGCCTCTGGCAGCGGCGCCTCCGCGGCCTGAAAGCGCTGCCGCCGCCGCGGCGGCACGCGCTGTGCGAGCCGGGCAGGCGCCGCGTGCAGAGGGGCCGCCGCGGTTGCCGCGCGCCCGCCGCCGCCGCCGCGGCCGCCGCGCGCCGCGGCGCGGCCGCCGCGGCCGCGCCCCCCGACCAGTCCGCACCGCCTATTGACTCGCCAGTCAGCAACAACTGACTGACCGTTCAGGACCGACTGGCCCGACCGGTCAGTTCGCACCGGCTGACTCACCGGTCAGTCAGCACCGACTACTGACCGGTCAGTCAGCACCGACTATTGACCGATCGGTCAGCACCGACTATTAAACGGTCGGTCAGCACCGACTATTGACCGGTCGGTCAGCACCGACCGACTGACCGGTCAGTCAGCACCGACTGACCGGTCAGTCAGCACCGACTGATCGGTCAGTCAGTACCGACCGACTGACCGACTGACCGGTCGGTCAGCACCGACTACTGACCGGTCGGTCAGCACCGACTGGCTGACCGGTCAGTCAGCACCGACTATTGACCGGTCAGTCAGCATCGACTGGCTGACCGGTCAGCACCGACTGGCTGACCGACCGGTCAGCACCGACTATTGACCGATCGGTCAGCACCGACTATTGACCGGTCAGCACCGACTGACCCACCGATCGGTCAGCACCGACTGACCGACCCGACCGGTCAGCACCAACCGACTGACCGGTCAGTCAGCACCGACTGACCCACCGGTCGGTCAGCACCGACTGGCTGACCGGTCAGTCAGCACTGACTGTTGAACGGTCAGCACCGACTGGCTGACCGGTCGGTCAGCACCGACTGACCGACTGACCGACCGGTCAGTCAGCACCGACTGACTGACTGACTGACTGACCGGTCAGCACCGACCATTGACCGGTCGGCACCGACTGGCTGACCGGTCAGCACCGACTGACCCATCGGTCAGTACCGACTGACCCACCGGTCAGTCAGCACCGACTGGCTGACCGGTCGGTCAGTGCCGACTGACCCACCGGTCAGTCAGCACCGACTGACCCACCGGTCGGTCAGCACCGACTGGCTGACCGGTCAGCACCGACTGACCCACCGACTGGACCACCCACTTGGACCACCCACTGACACCACCCACTGGTGGCCAAGGTACACTTGTGGAGGCGCCGATGGAGTTGGCAGCCCAACATGGACACAGGAGTACGAGCTCGTACTCTGTCATGATGCCGACGCATGACAGACCCTAGCTAGGGGGCTCATCTCCAGATACCCCTGTGTTGCCTGTGCTGCCTGAAGCTGCGTATACTCGTGTTCCACAGAGCCAAGTCGCTGTTTCCTTGGTATTGCGGCGGCAGAGGTTGTAACGGGCTGCATCTCAGCTGGGCACTGCTTGCCTTAGACGCGCACCCCAGCTCGCGACACGCGAAAACTGTTGCTAGTGCAGTGAGTGCTGGTGAGCTTCTGCACAAGATCGTCGGCACCCGGAGCACAGGCACGCGGTGCCGTTGCGCGCTGCGCGGATGCTTGCAAGCCCGGCCGGCCCCAGCGCCCTGCACCGCCTGCGCATGGCGGACGAAGCCAAGGTCACAGAGCTGGACCAGCTCGTGTTTGCCGGTGCGACTTGCGGCCCTGACAAGCCAGTTCGTGTTCTCCAGCATCGCGCGCGCGCGGCCCCTTGCCGCCGTGTCAAGCTCTGCATTCACCGTCATGTGAGTGCCTGGGTGTGCATCCGTGCAGCAGGGCACGGGTGTCGTGCCCGGGCCCAGCCTGTGCGAGCCTGGTGGGTCTGTGCAGGCAACGCGCCACCCTGCCTGGCGCAGGCGACGAGACCGCCTGGAGCCTGGGCGACTGGCAGTGGGACTCGCTCGCGCTGACGGCGGCGCCCCGCGAGGGCCGCGCCGCCAAGCGCGCGCGCAGCGGCGCCAGCGCCCCCGCCGCCTGCGCGTCCCCCTTTGCCGGCGGCCGTGCGTGCCAGGGCTGCAGCGCGGGCCCGCCGCCGACTGCTGCGGCCGCTGCGGCGGGAGCGGCGGGCCCCTGCCAAGGCGCGTCACGCTGGAGCCCGCTGCGTGCTGCGATGCTGCACTGTCGCCAGTGCAGACTCGCTGCCTGCGCTCGGCGCACGTCGCTGTTAAAGCCAGGCTGTGTCTGTAGAGCCCGCGGTGTGCCTGTCACCTCGCGAGAACGGAGCTGCCTGCAGTCGCCTGCGCGAGCAACAGCTGCCTGCAATTGCCAGCAACACGCGAGGGGTTGCGGGGTGCAGGCGATGTGGCGACCGGCGCAAGCGCTGGGCAGAGGCTGGCAGGGTGTGCGGTTGGTGAGGGGCGCGGCGCGCTGTCCGTCGAAGGGGACCCGGCGCTGAACCCGGTCCCCAAGGACCTGCCGGCCGCGGCGCCTGCGTGCGGGCCGACAGGCTCGTCCGCAGCGCCAGCGCCGGGCGGCTCTGAAGCGGAGTCGGGGCAGCGCTGCCAGTGCGCTGCCGCGCAGAGCACGGGACCCCGATGCCAGGTACGCCGCGCGCGGGGGCGATACCGCCATACGTGCTGCGGCCCGCCGGCTGCGCCTCATTCTCACCGTACACTGCAGAAGTTGTCAGGAAGGTGTCTCGACCAGGGGTCCTGATCACGAGCACCGGCTGTCTGCAGCAGGTATGGCGTGATCGTGTGTTGTGTCACAAGAGCGCACACAGCGCCCCGGACAAGAATACGGGATCCCATGCAGCCCCCCTTCGAGCGCCTTCATGGCACGCATACGCACACGCTGTTCCCCTGCACGCGCGCGGGCACGCTCACCGAGACCGTTGCGACCAGGAATGTGCGAGGGGTGACCCGCCCGCCGTGCAGGTGGAGAGTTGCCGGCGCGAGCTGGCGGGCCTGAGCGCGTACCACCAAAAGTGCCGCATCTGCGAGGTGCACCTCAAGGCGCCCAGCTTCGAGCGCGCGGGCCTGCTGCAGCGCTTCTGCCAGCGCTGCGGCCGCTGCCACGAGCTGGGCGCGTTCGAGGGCGCCAAGCGCTCCTGCCGCGCGCAGCTGGCCAAGCACAATGCGCGGTGCGCGCGGCCGGGCCCCCTGCTGCCGCCCGGCGCCGCTCGTGCGCGTATGTGTTGGGCGGCAGGTTGTGCGCTGGCTTCTTGTGTTGTCTCTGGTTCAACGATAAGGATGAAGTTGTGTTGTTGTCCTCGACAGGTATCTTATGCGCAGCGTGCTTGCATGTGCATGCATCATTGTGTTGGGCAGCAGAGCAGCAGGCAGCTCGTGCAGGCGCGGAGCCGAGCGCCCGTGCGGTGCATACCTGGCAAGGGCTGCCTCATAGGTCGCGTGACGAAACACGGTCTGTGCGTGTCGCAGGCGGCGCCGCGTGCAAGAGGCAGCGGCGGCTCCGGACCCCATTCTCGCCCCCAGCGCCGCCGCGCTCGCCGATTTCACGACCTTCCCGGGGCAGCCGCTGCCGGATGCCGGGCTAGCGAGCCTGGCCTTCGGGCAGGCCCTGCAGGGATTGGGCGGCCCGGCCATCGCCATGGGCGTGCCCGTGGGCGGCGGCGGCGAGTTTGGCGGCAGCGCTGCCTGGCCGGTGCGGGCCAGCGCGCTTGCTGCCTGACGTGCCCGTAGGCGTGCCTGCAGTGCTTGGGTGTGGTGTGTGAGCTGGGGGTCGCTTACAGGACGAGGGTCTTAACTTCACTTTGAAAGTGTTTTGTTCGGCCGTAACCTGCCCGGAGGAGCTAGAGCTGCGGTGTTGTACTCGCAGCATCAGCCACAGGCGAAGCTGGCGCGAGCAGGGCCCGAGCACGCACATGGGCGCTGCATGTGTGCACCTCGTCCGTGCCTGCGGGCCGCCAGCAGGCCGTCAGCGCGGCCATACCCAGCTCCCCAGCCCCGGGCCGGCCGGCTGGCTGAGCCGGCTACCGGCCACCGCAGGCGTCCAGCCTGGAGCATGCGCTAGCGCAGATGGCCGGCGGCGCCGGCCCCGGGCCTGGCGTCGGGCCCCTCGCGGCACCCGGCACGGACGGGGCGCCAGTGGGCGCGCCCTGCGGAGGCGGACCGGGGGCTGCGGGCCCGCCGCCGGCAGCCGCCTACCAGGCGCGGCCCCTGCCGCGCTCCATCGCCTGCTGTTGCCAATGCCATTCGCGCTGCCGGCCTGCCCCGCACCGCAGCGCGCCGCCTGCCTGGCGCCGAGCCGCCGCCCTATTACAGCCTGTCTGAATGCGCTGGCTCGTCTTCACACCAAAGTCTCCTGAGATGCTGCGGGGTGCTTGTCATCGCTGCATGTCAGCCTGCAGGCCCCTGCAGAGAGGGTGCTGGGTTGCCCATCACCCCGCACGCCTTTCCGTAACTGCCGGCGGTCCAGCTGCGAGGTGTTGCGAGACGAGCTCCCTGTGTGCGCCTGCCATGTCGTGTGCTGTCTAGTTGTCTAAGCCGCCTGACGCTGGCCGCTGCGGCGCGCGCCAGGCGGCGGGCCTGGTGGTGCGGCTGTCGGTGAAGCTGTTCAACTGCACGCCGGCGCAGCTGCCGGGCGGCCTGCGCGAGCAGCTGTGCGGCTGGCTCAACAGCACGCCCGCGTGCGCCGAGGGCTTCATCCGGCCGGGCTGCCTACACCTCACGTTCCAGGCGCGCGCGCTCAGTCGCGCCGCGCCGCGCCGCCGGCCCATATGACGGCACCCCGGCGCCTGCGGCGTGCCCAAACGGCAGCGAAGCTGCCTCGCCCTCGCAGCATAACCCCTGTTCCCCTCCACCCTTGGGACCAGTCCCGGGCGTGAGCGCGGTGTGCAATGCGCAGGCGCACGTGGACGCCGCGACCGCTGCGGCGGCGGCGGCGGCGGGCGCGGCCGGCGCGGCGGCGTACCTGCTGGCGCAGGGCGCGCCGTGGGCCGCCGCCGCGCTGGCCGTGCAGGCCGGCAGCGCGCCCGTGCTCGCGCTGGCGCGGCGCGGCCGCGTGGAGGCCGTGTGGGACGCGGCCGCATGGGCGCCCGACCAGGGCGCAGCAGGCCCCGGGCACGCCGCCGGCGCTGCCGCGGGCGCCCGGCAAGCCGCCAGCGGCCCTGATGAGGAGCTCGACGACGACGGCGACGACGACGGTGGCCCGGGCGACGGGGAGCGCCAGGTGCCGCAGATCGAAGCGGTTGCGCCGGCCGTGGTGCTGCTCGACGCGCCGGGCGAGCAGGCCGGCGGCGTCGGCGGGGGGCCCTGGGTGGAGCTGGAGGTGACGGGGCGCGGCCTGGCGGCGCGCGGCTGCGCGCTGGTCTGCCGCGCGCAGGGCCGCTGCCTGGACGTGCGGGTGCGCGCCCGCGGCCGGCGCGCGCCGCGCCGCGCACGGCCAGCGCTTAGGGCGGGGCGCGGGAGCGCATGCCTGCTCACCACAGTGCTGGCAGTGCAACATGCGCGCACACACATACACAGTTGCGCGCACCGCGTGTGCGTATATTGTGATGCGGCGTGTCAGTCATGCGGCGTGGGCGCAAGGCCGGCGCCTTTTGCGGGCGCAGGTGATCGACGCCTGGGACGCAGGCGGCGGGCGGGACGCGGTGCGGCTGCGCATCCCGACGTCCGACCTGCGCGCCGGCGCGGCCTGGCTGGAGCCGCAGCTGGGCTGCCTGCTGGGCCCCGCGCGGCCGCTCCTGCTCCTGCCGGCGCACCAGGCCGCGCTGGCGGCGGAGGTGCGCGCGCTGGTGGGCGCGCCCGGCGCTCCCAGGTCTGACGCCGCCCAGCCCGGCGCCCCAGAGGCCGGGGCGGCCGCGACCAGCGGCGGGGCGGGCGCCCGCGGCGGCGACGAGCACGCGCGCGCGGCGGGCGCCTGCGACAGCCTCCTGGCCGAGCTGGGCCTGGTCCTGGGCGCGCGCGGCGCCGACGCCGGCGCCGAGCCACCCGCGGGCGTCGGCCGCATCGCGCGCCGGCTGCTGGCGTTTGCGTGCGACGCGGGCGCGCCCGCGCTGGCCGAAGCCGTGCTGCCGGCGGCCGCGGCGGGCCTGCCGCCGGCCGCCGCGGTGGCCGCCGTGGAGGCCGAGCTGCCGGCCGGGCCGCCGTGCGCGGCCGGCCTGCTGGCGCGAACGGTGCGCAGCGGCAGCGCGCAGATGCTGGATGCGCTGCTGCGCTGGGGCGGCACGGCGGGGCACGCGTGGCGCGCGGACGCGCCGCATGCGGGCGACGCGGCGCGCCTGACGCCGCTGCACCTGGCCGCGCTCGCGCCCGATGGCGGCGCGCTCGCGCTGCGCCTGCTGTCCGGCGCCGCGCCGGCGCCGGGCGCCTGGTTTGGCGCGCGCGCCGCCGACGGGCTCACGCCCGCCGACTTTGCTGCGCACGTTGGCGCCGGCGCGGTGAACGTGGCGGCGGCGCGTCTCCTGGGACTGGGGGGCCTGTGGCACGGCGCAAGTGGCGGCGAGCGCGGCGCGCCCCCGGCGGCCGGCTGCGGCTGCGGCGCGGCGTGCCCGGTGTGTAGCGGCCCGCGCGGCTGCCGCTGCGGCACGCGCGGCTTCATGTGCGGGTTTGGCTGCTGCGGCGGCGGCGGCGGTGGCGCTGGCGGCGGCGGCAACGGCGCAGGCGGCAGCGGCGGCCTGGGCAGCCGCCAGGGTCCGCACCTCGGCGGCGAGGGGGGCATCTCCGGGGCGGGCTGCTGCGGCGGCGGGGCGCAAGCTTCTGCGTGCTGCCCGTGACGGGCAGCCGTCCGCTTGCGCGGGGTGTGGCAGATGGATCTGCAACCCCTAGCCTAGGCAGGCTTGGAAGTTGTCATCAAGCCTAGGTGCAGGCGTGTGGCGCAGTTGTGGCCACATTGCCTCTGCGGGTGCTTTAGTAGGAATGTCGTGGTTCTTGATTCTGTCACCATGTGCGAGCACATTGCACTTTGCGCTTACAAGTCATGGTACCCTCCGCCTCTGGACTCCTGCAACCAAGGCACATTTGCACATGCCCGCACCGAAGCTGGGTGCATGTAAGGCAAGGAAGTGCACGTACGTGTGGCATGTTACATGGGCAAGTTGGTGTCTGCGCCAGCCCTGAGGCAGCAGACTGACAGCATGGTCCCAAAGCCAGTGGCGCAATAACAATGCAAGACTCATGCTCGGCTGCACCAGGAAAGTGACAGGCAAGGCAACCCATGGGCCAGTTTGTTGCCTGCTGCAAACCGCAGCAGCGACCTGAAACAAATGATGCAGGGCTGGCCTGAGCCTTGGCCTGAGCCTGCTCAACCAGCAGGGCCGGCAGCGCCTGTCATTGCTCCAGTGCAACGTCTTGCTGCTGCACGACGGCGGCCATTTAGCACATTACAGGCCAACACCTCAACCAGACACGGACACGATGTTTCTGCCTGCAAACAGAGTGCATGCCCGCTAGGCCCCCTAGCCAAGGGCACATGACCCAGAATGCTGCGCGCCTCTCGGGCACACATGTCGGCAGTATACCACCCCCGCCCATCCTGCCTGACGGTCTTGATGCCCTGCATTGCCCTGAGCATCCAGAATCGCTAGGTTTATATCTTGAGGAAAAAAAAAATTGGACGCAGGGAGTGCAAGTGCGGGAAGCGCCAGCATGCGCCATGCGACATGCCTCCCTGACTGCCCGCACTTCAAGACGCTACCGTGCGCACGGTGCGCTTGAGCGCTGTGCGGCCGTGGTGCGGCATCCTGACCGCCTCCAGCCGCTCACAACGCTTCCGCACACCGAATCCAGCTGACCAGCCGCATCCATCGCGCCCCACCACCCGCGGCAGCGCTGCCTCACAATGCAGTCCCATGGAGCATGCACTACATCACGCCATGTGCTCTCACCCCAGGGCGCATGCGGGTAAGCAACCCTAGAGCCCCACCACTGTGCGCCGCCAGTGCTCGCCACTGGTCGTGGCGCGGTTGGCGGCGGGCGCGTCACTCACTGCGGGCGCCCGGTGTTGTCGCACAGGCCTAATCCTAAGTCGCTGGCAGCACGGCGCGCCCGGCTGCGCGCCCGTCAGTGCTTGCCGTTGGCCATGGCGCCGTTGGCGGCGGGCGCGCTGCCGCCCATGTGGAAACCGGGCATGGGGAACGACGCCGCGAACGCCTCGACGCGGCTGCGGATCTCCGGGATGCGCGGGTCCACCAGCAGCGCCCTGCCCGGCGCGGCGCGCGCTCAGGCCGGGCTGCTCTTGGCCCCTGGCATGCGCACGCGGCAAGCACGCCCCAAAGCACGGGTCGAGCAGCGCCCTGCGCTGTTTGACACATGCGCCTGCAGCAGGCCGCCAATGAGGTGGAAGCGGCTATACACCAGACAGAGGCTGCATGGGACAGCAACCATCCTGCGCCCACGCAGCTGCGCTGGTGCCCACGCAGGACCTGCGCCCAACACCTGCTGCCAAGTTTTAGGGCGTTATACGCGATAGGTTATACGCGATGCCAGGGCCGCACTTCTCAAAGTCCTTGTACAGCTTGCCAGTCTGCTTCTGCACGTCCAGGCAGAGCTGCACGAGCTCGTGCAGGAAGTCTGCGATGACCTTGAAGTCCGCCTCCACCAGGCCGCGCGAGGTCATGGCGGGCGCGCCGACGCGCACGCCGCCCGGCGCGAGCGCCGACACGTCGCCCACCACCGCGTTCTTGTTCAGCGTGATGTGGCACAGGTCGCACGCCTTCTCCATCTTGTTGCCGTTGATGCCCTGCGCGCGCGCGCGCCGCGCACCAGGGCGTGAGCGCGTGCGCGGCAGCGTCCGCAGCGCGGCTGGGGTGCCACAACGCGCGTCCCTGCTTCCACTATTCACACACGCCCCGCGCCGCTGCGCCTGGAAATAAAACACACCTGTCACAGGATCTGCCATGAGGCCAGATGCTGTGGTCAAATATACGAGCATGCTTGAGCGCTCCCACCTGGACAAACACGTGGGCGTGCGCGGCCAGGCAGCAAGAGCGGGTCACAGCCAAGCGGCTGTGCAAGCAGTCCTTCTGCACACTCACATGCACAGCTGCATGACACAGGAGAAAGCAGGGCAGAAAGCGCGTGCGCAGCTGCATGACACAGGAGAAAGCAGGGCAGGCAGCGCATGCGCAGGCACGCCCGCCCGCGCTGGCAAGGCGCGGACCTCCGGGCGCAGGTCCCACAGGACGAGGTGGTTGTCGGTGCCGCCGGTGACCAGCTTGTAGCCGCGCTTGGTCAGCGCGGCGCCGACCGCAACTGCGTTGGCGCGGATCTGCCGCGCGCCGCCCCGCCGCGCCCCTCAGCAGCGGCTGGCAGGCGCGCAAACACAGCAGATGCGGGCGGCACTGCTCCGATTGTGCTCAGCATGCGCAGCATGGCGGTGCCGCTCCTGTGGGTGCACTCGCGCGCGCGCCCGGCATGCGCTGCCGGGACGGACCATGCTGAGCGGCCGCGGCGCAGGCTCCATGCGTGTGCGAGGCAGGGGGTGGGCGGCCGCACCTGCTTCGCGTACGCCTTGAACTCGGGCGAGGCCGCGTACTTGAGCGCCACCGCCAGCGCCGCGATCTGCGCGTGCGCAGCCCGGTCAGGTCCGGCAGCGCCGACATGCCGAGCTCGCAAGTGCACGGCGAGAGCACCCAGCTCTGCCCAGCGCACGCAAGCGGTGTGCCTGGGTACCCGGCGTCAGTCCGCTCCTTCCCGTATGCCCGTGTGATGGGCTGCTTCAGCATCAGGGTCGACACTGCCAGCAACACCGCCCTGGGACGCCTGGGCTCCCGCCTGGCGCGCACGCATCAGGCGAGGCCAACCAGGGCGCGCGCTGGTTGCGCTGCGAGCCGGGCGCGCCTGGTGGTTGTGCGGGCCGCCCTGCAGCGACGGGAACACGCTGAAGTTGATGCGGTCCTTGAAGTCGTACGCCGCGTCCTCCTTCTCCGCCTTGTTGCGCCGCGCGCCCTTGGGGCCCTGCGCAGCGCACGCCGCGCCCTCAGCGCGCCCGCTGTGCGCTCCCGCCCCGCCCAGCCTTTGCCAAAGCGCTGCGGCAGCGGACTTTCCCGCAGAAGCGCACCTTCCCGCTGCCTTCAGCGCATGCGCTGCTTGCTACTGCTTCTGTACCAGCTACCTAGCTGGCCCCATGGAAGAGCAGGGGCAGCCTGGGCAGGCGCTCACTGCTGACACAAGCTCACCACCTACACATGCACCGTACGCCAGACAGGCGCGCGCGGGGCACGCGGCGCCCGGGCGCGGGCGCGCGCGCGCACCACGCGGAAGAAGATCATGCCGGCGCGCGGCCCGCGCAGCGACTTGTGCGTGGTGGTCGTCACCACGTCGCAGTACTCAAATGGCTGCGCCAGCTCCTGCGCCGCCACCAGGCCGCTGCGCGCGCCGCACGCCACTGGTCGTCAGCTCACCACAAGGACGGCGCTCGCTGGCTGCGCTGGGGCTTCACGCCGGGGCCGGCGCGGCGGCGGGGCAGAGAGGGAAAGAGAGAGGGAACTCGCGCCTGTAGTGCGCCATGTCGCACATCAGCAGCGCGCCGATCTTGCTGGCGATCGTGTACAGGCGCTTGTAGTCCCACTCGCGCGGGTACGCGCTGCCGCCGCAGATGATCATCTTCGGCCGGAAGTCCAGCGCCTTCTCCTCCAGCTTGTCGTAGTCGATGTAGCCCGTCTGGCAGGGCCGCACGCGCGCAAACGCCGTCAGGCTGGACCGGGCGGGTGGTGCTTATCACGAAGCCCACTCGCGGGGGGCGCTCCTCATCAGATAGTCAATTCAGTCAGCTTCGCCTCGCGTCTGCAGCAGCCCCGCTGACAGCTATCTGCTCTCTACCCGCGCAGCTGGCTCAAGGGCTGCACCACACACGCCTGGAGCGCTGTCGCACAGACAACGCTCCTGAGCAGTGGCTTTCACTGCGGCACGCGCGTAGGGTCCCGCCAGTCTCCGCACGTGGCACGGCACCCCCTCTGCTGCAGGGGACGGCTGCTGCAGCAGGCGCTCGGCACGCGCCCGCACAGGGCCCGCCGCCGCGCACCTCAGGGTTGAGCTTGTACGGCAGCGACTCGAAGAAGATGGAGGTGGCGCTGATCTTCTTGCCGTTGGCGGTGTAGTAGCCGTGCGTGAGGTGGCCGCCGCTGGGCAGGTCCAGGCCCATGATCCGGTCGTGCGGGTTGAGCAGCGCGGTGTACACCGCGAAGTTGGCGGGGCTGCGCGGCGCGCCGGCGCGTCAGGCTGCAGAGGGCGGTGTCTGTGCAGCTATGGCGCGCCTGTGCCTCAGTGGTTGCCGCCTGTGGTCGTGTGCAGGCCACAGCAGTGGCGCTCCTCCTTTGGTGGCGTGGACTCCCTAGCCTCAGCGCTACTGGAAGAATGGCTGAGCTGCTACACAGAACTTGAGTAAAGCACGACCAGACCGTCGAGGTGCCCGCACAAACACGCGTTTTATAAAAAAGGCGGCATGTTCCATCAACAGTCAGGAGCCTTGTGTTTGCCTCGTCAAAAGACAGAGCTGATTGAGGCTGCCATGCACAAGATAGAGCGCAAGCGCCGTCTTTACGCGCTGGTGCCGCTGAGCGCGCAGCACACAAGATAGAGAGACCGTACTGCAACTCAATTATGATATATGGCTTGCCGCGAGGGCTGCAGGCGCGAGGGCGCGCCTGCCAGAGTATGGCTGCACATTCACGCCCCACTCCTTGTCGCTCAGGTGGAAAGCCTCCAAAGCGCGGCGCTGGCACAGCAGCTCAATCCGGTCCACGTTGGTGTTGCCGCCATAGTAGCGCGCGCCGGGCTGGCCCTCAGAATACTTGTTTGTGAAGCAGCTGCCCAGGGCCTCCATAACGGGCATGGACGTGAAGTTCTCGCTGGCGATGAGCTCGATGCCCTTCCTGCACGTTGCAGGGCGGATGTTGGCGCCCGGTCCGAGCACAAAGCCACGCCGTCCCGATCACCTTTCAAACCGGTCACGGCGGGGACGCCGCCTGTCTGGCGGCCGCAGGGGCGCACCACTGCCGGTCCTTCTCATCCTCGATGATGCCATAGACCTCGGGGTCCGCCTCTTGCAGCTGTGTAAGGGACTCTGGAAAGATGGGCTTCATGGGGCCGGATGCCATTTTGCCAAGCAGCACAAAAGTCTTGAACGCCTAAGCAATGATGGCACAGAGGCAAGAGAGGGGTGGCAGGCTCCCGTTTCTGCAGCAATGGCAGTAGCACATGACTAAAAAACAAACCCCACACCCTTGACCTGCCATAGTTCCCACACAATGCAAAAAACAGGGGGTGCACGCACTCCTACGTGCACCATCACAGGCTCACACTCGCTGTCCTAGACCTGCACACTTCAGCTCGCTTTGGCAGCCAATCAAGACACACGGGGAGGACTGCTGCATCCCTGGCCTGCTCGAGGCCCTTACAGGGTGGTCTTGACGTCCAAGAGGTTGTCCTTGTCAGGGTCTGCCTTGTCGAGGTGGTCGCCTGCATGCACCGGCGGCGTCAGCCAGCACAGCCGCGCACCTTTCTGGTCTGGCTGCATGCCAGGCAGGCCAAGCTCGCTGCTGTTTGCAGCGCGTAGAGGCGCACCATACAGCTCTGCGCGCGTGCGCGCCGCCTGCGCCATGCTTAGATTCAGCCCAGTCTGATCAACGAGGCGACAGCGGGCATGCAGGACAGGCTGCATGCGACGCGAGGGCGGCGCGCCTTGCGCGCAGTCTCCTTGCGCGCCTCCTCCGAGCGCTCGGCTGCCACAGCATTTCTGTTGTCAGTTTTACGTTCGTATGCAGGCAAATGGCACTCAGCACTGTGAAGCGCGCAGTGACAAAGCTCAGGTTGACTTCAGTCCAAATTGCAGCTCTGTGAGGCAGTGATAACGGGCGAATTGCATTGCAAGCTGCAAAGCCTGCCACCATGAGTTGCCTGAGGGCTGACTGGGTGCTCTGTATGTGTTACTCTGATGCAATGCATGCGCCAGCAAGCATGAACGCATGAGATTCATGGCATGTATGCATGCATCAGCTTCAGGCCGCACCTGAGATGTGGCCGCCCTTCTTACCAGCCTCGACCCGCGCCTAAGGCACCCAGGGCATGTCAATGCCGACACATGCGTGCACCTCAAAGGACTGAAAGGCAGTCCGCCAGACCCAGGAGCGCACACCTCGTGTCCGTGTCCGAAGTGCTCCTTCGGGTAGCCAGCCTTTGTCGTCTCCCCTGTCTCCTCGTGCGCAGCGGCTGGGGGCGCTGGCATGCCACCTCAACATTTTGGTGATGTGGTAAATTTCGAGAGCCCAGCAGAGTGACAGGCATGTAAAGTCGACATGTATTGGGGGCTCTAACATTGGCGAGTGTGGCCCCATCTCTCAATAGTCTTCACCATACAGGCGCCCGCGCCTGTGCGATATGACGGCGCGGGCGCACCAGGAGCAGGCTGCTTGGCGGCAGGCACCGTGGTGGGCACGCCCATCAGGTCGTCATTCTCTGGCGCAGCGGCATGCAGCGCGGTGCCTGCATGCCGTGTGACAGCCTGGCTGAGCCGCCTGTGAACATCAGTGGTTCCCTTGCCCTCACAGCGGGGTGCATGGCCAGACTGCCACATACAGCAGGCACATACGCTTGATAGGAAGGTAGGCTGCGCGGTGCAGAGCAGGTTTGTGCGCTCAGGAGGATGCAAGCAGGGTCGGCAAGGGAGCAGCGGGCAGGGCAGCGGACCATGGTGCTCCGCGCGCGTGCGGGCTGCCTGCCAGCACCATCACATGGCGTCAGCAAAATCAATAATTATGCCTAGTAGGAGCACTTGACTGCACTATAGATAGCTTGATCAGCACACTACAGACAAATTCACAGCACCCACATATGCAACGCATACCTTGCGGGCAGCCTCCTTTCTGGCCTCCTCGGGGCGCTCCGCTGCGCGGTCACGACAATGTCATCCCTAGGTACAGCAATGCTTTGGAACATTTGGTATCAATGGCCGCTGATGCGCGGCTGGAGGTTTGCATTGATGCAGCCATGGCACGTTTGGCTGCACACCTACGCCTGATCGGCAGGCCGAGCACAGCATGCATGGCGTTTACTGGGCACCAGCACTGCCGGCAGGCAATCACGATGACGCCCGGCTGCTGACGTGCAGCATGGCTGCTGCCACGCGTTTAGGTTGAGGTGGGCCTGCTGCGCGTGCAGGCAGCCGGCTGCCCACTCCGCATGCATCGATGCATACAGGCAGCCGGCTGCCCACTCCGCATGCAGCAACACCAAGCAACCAGGCTCAAGGACACCATATGTTGCCAGGATTGGCCCAGCCGCCAGGCTGACAAGCACGGCATGCCCAAGTTCAAGCCCACAACCCCCACAGCGAGCACGCAGGCGACAACAGCTGGCAGAGGAAGCAGCTGTCATGCGCAGGGGCCGCACCCGAGATGTGGCCGCCCTTCTTGCCGGCCTCCACGCGCGCTTCGTGACCGCTCCCAAAGTGCTCGCGCGGCGCCCCGGTCTTGGTGGTGTCGGCGTGCGTGTCAGGCGCTGCGCAAGCGGCCGCAGTGTGACACACGAGGTTGGAAGACGTTTTTCTGTTCTTTGTGAATGCTGATGTTGGGTCATACTGCACAGCTACAAGGCACAAGCACGGCGGTGCAGTTCTGGCAAAGTCAGACGCATAATCATGCAGGCTAGAGTATGCGCGTTCTAGCACATATACCCTGTGCTGGCTTGTGCAGGCTCCTGGCAATGCGTTGAAGAGGAGGAGGCGCAGGCCCCACAAGACTGGCAGCAAAGCGGGCCTCTTTGTCAGGATGACATAAGCGCATGCCACCAAGCTTGCCTGGTGGACAGCTTCTGCAGTTTTGTGTTCTGGTGCAGTAACAGCCGACAGCAGGCCATGCAGGCCAAGGGCAGTCCAAAGGGAGGCGCACCCATGTCGTGCTGGCCTTCAGCGTGCGCATGCACGAGCCTCAGTGAACGGCTGGTTTGAGCCAGGCCGCTGGGGCAGTGGCGCACCGTCAGGAAGGTAAGCCTCATTGTTGTGCGAGAAACTTGCACCATTTTCCAACAGCCTCCCTGAAAACTCAAATGTGCCTCTCTTGGCTGACAACACGTCCCATCAGCCTGTAAGCAACAGCCATGCTGGGCAGAATACGCAGTAGACTAAAATTGTCACTCAACATGCACTGAATTATGACGAGGCAATACGCTTCGACTTCACTTGATACAAGCACTGGCAAATATTCTAGTACGAAAAACAATTACTACCCAGCAGTTCTGACTGACGCTCATGCCCCTAAGCTCCAGGTGAAAGCCTTGTCAGTGTTAGTGCTAGTACAGCAAACTAAAGAAAAGCGAACGTCAAAGTTTGGTGAAGCCGTCGGCCGCGCCACTGGCTACGAAGAGCGCGTACTGCCCGCCCGGCAGCAGCACGACACTGTAGTCATTCTCGCCGCCGCCGCCGTCGCCGGTTGCACGCCCGTGCTCAGCGCCGCCCCAGGACACAGGCGCGTCCGCAAAGCCCCTGCCAGTGTAAGCAAAGTCTTTGTTACCTTCAAACACCGTGGCAGCAAACTCGGCGGGCAACAAGCCATGGCCGTGAACTCCAACAAGTGACACCCCTGGCACGGCTTCGAAGGCCCTTGCGATGGTGCTTCCTGCGCCGTGTGCATTTTTATCGCACATGCTGTCAGACCGGAAGCAATACCCTGATCATGATGGAAGCGTATTTCGTGTGAAAGCCATGGAGCACAGCGAGGCCTGCGCACATGACATCTTTGACCATGTGGGCAAGCCTTGAAGGTGGACATGGTGGCGATGAGCGCAGTCGGTGAGCGCTCCGAAAGTGCATACACAGGGCGCGCACCACGCCACTCAGCGTCGGCTCAGGGCGCACCAGACGCTCACAGCCGCCCACGGACAGGCGCCGGCGGCGAGCAGGCCGCGGCAGGCGTCGATCAGGCGCTCGACGCACTCGCTGGGCAGCAGGCCCGGCCACATGTGCTGCGTGAGCGCCAACTCTGGTGCTGCCGGCAGGTCGGCTGACGCGCTTGCGGCGTCAGCATCGAACTCTGCGACCCCAGCAGCCCCGACACAGTGCTTTGGGGTCATCATCCGTTCCTCCAAAACCAGCAAGTAAGCGTGGTGCATTTGGCCACAACAAGTGCGAGGCAACAGAACAAGGCGCTGAACAAAGCTCCGCTCGGAACATGCAAAGCAAGATGGCAACTCGTCATCCGTTTTGTTCCTTTATAAGCAAGCGCTACAAGCAACATATGTCTTTCGAGCATCTATCTCCATAGGCCCGACACACAGCCGCCGAGCTATGCAGTAACCATGTCAGGCTCTGTCAGCGGGCCAGACGCACCTGCAAACGCGCAGGCCTGCGCGCCCAGCCACTCGTGCACCGCGGCCAGCACGCCCGCGGGCACGCCGTCCTCGTGCGCCGCATGCGCGCCGGCCGGCCGCGCCCCGGGCCCTGTGCGCGTGCCCGTCGGCTGGTCCGGCGCGGCGCGCCGCGCTGCAGGCCCCCCTTGCTGTCCCGCCACGGCAGCCTCGCCGCCTGCCGCGCCGGGCGCGCCGCCCTGCCCGCGCGCCTCGCCCGCACGCGCCGCGGCGGCCGTCTGCTCCGCGGCCTGCTCGGCGCCGGGGAACAGGGCCGCCGCGCCGGTCCTGAGCAGGCAGGCTGCCAGGTCCGGCAGCGCCGCCGCCGGCCGCTGGCGGAGCGAATGCTGCAGCCGCTGCGGGGCCCAGGCGTGCACGCCGGGCAGGCGCGCGAGGTCCGGCAGCGCGGGCAGGGGGTCGGGGCCCGGGCCGCCGGCGCCCCGCGGCCGCCCGCGCGCCGCCACGCAGAGCAGGTCGAGCGGCTGCGCGCGCTCGCGCAGCGCGTCCTGCACCTGTCGCGCGCGCGCGCTGCGTCCACGGCCGGGCACGCACAGAGGCTGCAATCTTTGCTCAACTCCACCCTTCCTCTCATGAAGTTCCTGGCAAGGGACTGCGCGCATGCAGGGGCAGTGCAGGCGCAGCCGCATTTGAGCGGACAAGCTTGGCCCACACTCGTCATGCGCGACAACTGGTGACATGCACCCGATGCATGCATGCCGCACTGCGACGGTCCGGCTGCTGTCACCATGCGCAAGTCCCTGCATACTTGCTTAACAGGCAGGGGGTGCATGTGGCGTGCATACTTAAATCAGCCGCACGCCTTCACGGTTGGTACAGCAGCAAAGAGGAAGGGCCAGCACAGCATGGCGCCAGGCCGCCCCTTCAACCACAGCTGCCTCCCTCCCAAGAGGCCTCCCAAGCAGATGTGCGCTCTGCAGGTGACCCCCTCGGCACCGATCGCAGCGCCCACAGCGCTGCCGCAAGCCCGGGCGGAGCTGTGTGGAGCACGCACCCTGTGGTAGAAGGGGCTGGCGCTGTGGAACGCGCGCCCCGCCAGGTCCACCACCACCCGGTACCCGTCTGCAGCCGCGCAGGGCTGGTGAGCTCACTTGTGTGTTTGTTGAGGAGGAGCCAGGCACGGGGTAATGTGAGATGACGCCTGTCGCGCTCGGGAAGAAAGGCCATTTATTCAAGGACTGAGGGCACCGGGTGCTGAACGGTGCGTCGAGGCAGCAAGTGGGCTATAGTGGCTCTGGAGGCCACTTTGGCTCTTGCGGTGCTCATGCATGCATGCGGTGCAGGGCATCAGGCAAGAACATGAGTGCATGCTATCATCCACCCCATGCATGCGCTTTCAATTAACACACAGTGCGCCAGCGCCTGGACACGTCGTCGAGCCTGAAGGCCGCGCTGTGCACAGTGGCAAGGCGTCGCTGCACGCCGCGCAAGCGACGACCGGCCTCCGACACTGACCCGCAAAGACAGAGGGAACCGCGGAGCACCTGCGCCGGTTCGTGAGCGCGCGCCGACCAGGCCCAGGCGCTCGTGCGCGCCGCGCGTGAGCGCCAGGTGCAGGCGGCCGTCGGGCGTGAGCGCCGCGCCATCGGTGCGGTCCAGCGGCGCGTTGGCGCTGACAGCAATGATGCGGGGCCCCTCGTCGACCGCCACGTGCGCCTGCGCGGAACGCCCCGCGTCAGCTATTTCCCCGTACGCGCAGCACACGCCGCGTCTCTCCAGGCGGCCTGCAGCATGGGCTTGGGCGACTGGCACCCAGGAGCTGCTGTGGAGTTCAAAGGCTAATGCCACAAATAAACTTGAAGACTTCATGCGACACCTTGATGAAGTCTTCGTCCGCGAGCGCCCACAGGTCCAGCCGCGCCGCGCAGAACTGCACAGCGCTGACAGCCTCGGCAGCGGCGGCAAAGGCGGCATGCGCGGCGGCGGTCGCGTCATCTGCTTCAGGCCCACCCCCTTCCGGCAGCGGCAGCAGCACGTTCACGGCGTGGTTGAAGGCTTGCCCATGCACAAACGAACACAGGTCGCCATTTGGATGACTGAAGCTGCTCAGCCGCACAGCCAGGGATGGACCGCGGCGTGCCTTCAGCCCCATCCCCGCCCCATCCCGCACCCTCACTTCTGCCCCAGCAAGGGCGAGCGCAAACAGACACAGGGAGCGTTCTCTGCAACGCTGTGTTGCTTGCCTGGACCCTACCTAAGCTGCCAGGCCCGGGCTGTCATCAGCCTTGCCAAGACAGAGGCTCTGACAGAGCTCACGCGTGGTGGAACACCGGTGTATACAAGAACATACATCCTTAAGCAGAGACAGGCCTCCGTCAGTGTTGTAGACCGCGCCTGAACACCCACAGCCTGCACGCGCATTGGCGCCTGCGCGCCACCCATGATACAGCCCTGGTGGGCTGTGGGGCTGGCGGTGCCGGGCGTCATCGTCAAAGGCCTGGTGGGCGGCAGGAGCAAGGCGAAGAAGGAGGATGCGCGCTCGTACAGGCGCGGCGCCGCCTGTGCTGCAGCGTGGCTGGCCTCTCATGCACTTGGGGATTGTGTTCCCATCTGATACAGTTTGCTGCCGCGAAAGGCCTCTGCTGTTGTGCTGACTGGCTTGCCCTCGGCCTGCAGCCATCAGTGGGGCTCAAACATGCACGCTGAGGAGCAGAGAGCGTGCTCCTAAGTTGTTGGTGTCGGGCCGGCAGTGAGGAGGACAGCACGGATCCCAGCTTTGTGTGCGAGCGCGTGTGCACGTCCAACCGCCTGCTGCGCCGCATGGGCGGCCTGGCCAAGGACCCCACGCCCGGCACCTGCGTCACCGTGTGCGGCGTCGGCTGTGCGCCCCGCCGCACCGCCACCTTGGGCCTGCTCTCTTTGGTCAGCTTGCTCCCTGCCAGCGCAGCACTGTGCTCGAGGCCTGGTTTGTCTCCAGGCACTGGCCGGCCAAAGCACTGGCCGTCCAAGCTGTGTGAAGCGCTTCCTGGCAGCAGCTGAGTACAGGATGGCAGACACCGCAGCCGCGTGCCTGCCAACTTGTGCTGCGGAGAGTGCTGCTCGCGGCGCTGCTTGCAAAAAGAGTGCGCGCGCGTGCGCGCAGCGCTGGACGCCTGCAACGAGGCGTGCCAGCGCGCGGTGTGCACCAACCTGCACCAGGTGCCGGCGTGGAACGACGCCTGCCTGAAGCGCTGCACCGCCGAGTGCCTGCGCGGCCGCGCCTCCTAGCGCCCCGGCGACGCCTCGCACCGCACCGGCCGCGGGGCCCCTCCCCCGGGTCGCCCATGCAAGCTGGGACCGCTGGCAACCTCAGCATGGCCGTGGCGCCGCATGCCACCGTGCGTGCCATAGCGCAGGTTTCCAGGACAGTGCGGTGCTGTCCCTGGGACGTTGTCAACCTGACATTCCCTAACCTGATGCGCTAGGACGGCTGCTCAGCCGCTGCTGAGAGCCGCTGCATGGCGTTGCAGCGCTGCAGAGCTGCTTGGGAGCATCGGAGCGCCCGAAAGGAACTGCAACACTGCTCGCTGCTCGCTGCGCCCCTTGGACGCCCTGGTACACAGCAGTCAGCGACGTAAAGGCCGGCGGGCGTGACTGGCACGGAACTCATGTGCTGGAGCTGTGAGTGCACCATGAGAAGGCCATGTTGGGAAGCAACATGCATGCCTGCGAGCGCGTGCACCAGAGTCGTGCAGCGGCATGGTGGGGGCGTTGCAGAAGGGGCGTCATGACCTTGGCGCGCCTGAACATGCAGACAGACACGAACATGCGGCTTCCGCTTTGGGGCTTTGGGGTAGAGAACGGCCAGGAGCAAGCCATGCCAATAGACGTTGCCACGCGTGCGCCGCTGTGCCTTGTCTCGCGCTGTATGGGACTGCTTGGTAGGACACCTAAAGTCAACAGCACGCCTTTGTTACCAGCCGACACAAGCAGCCCAGGCAAGGGCGGCACTGCGCAGCTCCTGTGCGCTCTCTTAAAACAGAGAGCAGACGCCTCAGCCGTATGTGTGCCTCCATGCAAACATATCAAAAAGTGCGATTTCGGGAAGCAGGACATCACTGCCTGCAGGCGCATGCATGTCTTCAGGTCACCATAGCTTGCTACGTTAAGGAGCACAAATAGCTACGTTAAGGAGCACAAATAGCAGGGAAAGTATTTGTCACACATCACAGCCCTTGCGCACCGGGCGGCACTGGCAGGCGCCACAGCTCCGTGTGTGTCCCCGCTGTGGCTCAGACGCAGCAGCCGCGGGCGGCGTGCAGCAGGCAATGCCCGGCGACACCGACGCCGCACTCAAAGGGACGCCCCGCGATCACGGCAATGCTGCTCGCTGCTTGCAAGAAGACGCGGCCGCGGCCGCCCACCGAGCCAAGGTTCGCCGGCGCCCAGGCCCACCACGCAGCCAGCAGAGCCCCATGAGCCGCGCGGGCGCCAGGCGGCCGCAGGCGCTGGCAGCGGCGGTCCGCCCGGCGACCGCCGCGCCGCCGTCAAGTCCCCCGGCCGCTCAGAAGAAGCGGCCGCGCGCGCCCGCCGCCGCGGGGCCGCCCGGCGACAGCGGCGGCAGGTCCAGCCCGGGCAGGCCCGCCCACAGGTCGTCCAGGTCCGAGCCGCCCGCCGCCAAGCTGCGCTCCGCCGCGGCAGCCGCCGGCCCGCTCGGCGGGTCGGCGGCGGCCGCCGACTCCGCCGCCGCACGCTCAGGCCCGGGCGCCCGAGCGGCCTCCTGCGCAAACATGGCCTCCCCATCCGGCCTGCCAGCGATTGAGCTCTGCGCAGGCTCATGACGGAGCCGCGGCGCGCTGTCAGGCTCGGCCTCCCGGCCAGGGTCCCCTGAGCCCTCAGCCGGCCCTGCTACGCCGGGCTGCTGCAGCTCGCGGCTGGCCGCGAGCGCGCCGTCGCCCCCATCGCCCGGCGAGCCGCGTCCCGCTGCCGCCTGCTCAGCATGAGAAGATGTTGGCCCTGCCTCCTGCTGGCATTGCTGAGCCGATGCCGGCCGCCGGCCGCCCCCGCCGCCCAGCTCGGCGACCGGCGCCGCCGCCCGCTGCGGCAGCGACTCAAGAGTACCGTAAGCCGCCCGCCGGGTGTCAGCGGTCTCTTCAGCCAGCCTCTCCTGCTGCAGCGGCGGCGGCGACGGCTGGCCCGCGGCGCCCGCGGCGGCCGGCGCAGCGGGCGCCGAAGGCGCAGAAACGGGCGCCGGGCCGGCGTCGGGGAGCGCGCCGCCCGCCGACTGCACGTCCGGCTCATCCTCGTCGCCGGCCGCCTCGGGCGACAGGTCGGAGGCGCCCTGCGCGGGCACGGCCTCTGCGACGCCCGGCGACGCCGGCGCGCCGGGCGAGCCGGACTTGACGGGCGCAAGGTTGGGGGGCGCCGCCGCGCGGAGCGCGTCGGGCGCAGGCGCCGCGCCGGCGGGCGCCGCGCGCCCGTTGGGCGTGTTGGGCTGCGGCGGCAGGGCGGCGCAGCGGCCGCCGCGCGCTTGCTGGCAGCCGGCGCATTGATGGCGAGCTGAGCAGCGCACGGGGCCGCCTTGCCGCCGGCGCCGGCGTGCTCGGGCGCAGCGCCCGCCGCGGGCTCCTCGGCGATCGGCAGCGCCCCAGAGCCGTCAGCGCCGCCAGGTCCCGCCTCGGCGGCACCCGCCTCATCGCCCCCGCATGCCACTGCGCCCTGCCTTGCGTCGTTGTGCAGCGCACCGGCCTCTGCACGCTCCCGCAGCGCGGCGGGCCCGCCTCCGGCTCCACAGGCAGCAGCGCCGCCGCCGCGCGCGCTCAAACCAGCCGCCGCGGCCGCCGGCGCCGTCTGAGCGGCCGCCCGCCCATCTGCTGACCGCGGCGGCGGCGGCGGCGGTGCCGCCGCCGCCGCCGCCGCCCCTGCGTCAGCCTGGCCACCAGGGTTCTCGTGCGGGCGATCGCCGCCGGCCGCCGTCACGCTCGCCGCCCCCTGCCCGGCCGCCCGCTGCGCGTGCGCCCAGCCGCTGAGCGCCTGCGTCGGCCGCGGCAGCGTCCGCGGCGGCGGCAGCACCAGAGGGCGCGGCTGCCCAAGCGGCGGCGCCGCTGCGCGCCACACGGCCGGCGGCGCGGGTGCGGCGTGCGGCCACGCCGGCGCGTGCGCGCCGCCATTGCCGTACGCAGCCCCGTACGCGCCCGCATACGGCGCGTGCTGCTGCGCATAGCCGCCCCAGCCGCTGCCGGGCGGTGCGGCCAGCTGCGCATGCCCAAAGTGGCCCCCGTACCCTGCAGGGTGCGCGGGCGGAACCCAGGCCGGCTGCACGAGCGTCAGGCCGGGCGCCGCGGCGTACCCGCCGTGAAACGCGCCGTGCGGCGCGCCCCATCCTGCGGGGCTCGGCCCCGCATGCGCGCCGGCCGCCGCCAGACCTGGCGGGCCCCAGCCGCCCTGCAGGGGCTGCGCCTGCGCTTGAGCCTGTCCGACAGCGTAAACGTGCGCTGGCGGCGGCGGCGGCGGCGGCGCCGCCGCCGCCGCCGCCGCCGCCGCCGCAGCGCCAGGCTCAGCACCGGCGCGGGCCCCGACGGGCTCCGCGGCAGGCGCGCCGCCGCTGCTGCCCTCACCGCTGCCGCCGCCGTGCGACTGAGCTGGCGCACGCTGTGCGCTGGCGTCGGCCGGG
>JAABUV010001934.1_pt1 | contig 29170 bp, 40 predicted proteins | sample 5559971 | NCBI WGS metagenome assembly JAABUV01 (sample SAMN10711881, study PRJNA513362) | rock metagenome | isolation source: Antarctica rocks | place: Antarctica: Victoria Land, Knobhead nord | collected 2015-12-19
AACAACCCGCTCGCGTTCGGCAAGTCCAAGGCCAAGTTCCAGATGGAGCCCAACACGGGCATCACGTTCGACGACGTGGCCGGCGTGGACGAGGCCAAGCAGGACTTCATGGAGGCGCGCCGGCCGCTCTTGCTCCGCTGCCTGCTTATTTGTGCCTTCTTTCTTGTGCTGCAAAGGGCCTCAAGCTAGTGGCTGCATGTATATGCGCATTGCTGCGCGCACCTGTATACGTGACTGGGGTCGAATGCGCTGCGCCAAGCGCTGTTAGCAGTGGGATGTCTGCAGCGTGTGACACGGGTTGCAATGCCGTGGGATGCAGGTGGTGGAGTTCCTGAAGCGGCCGGAGCGCTTCACAGCGGTCGGCGCACGCATCCCCAAGGGCGTGCTGCTGGTCGGCCCGCCCGGCACAGGCGCGCACTGCGGTGCCAAGGGCAATCACAGTGCTCTGAAGTGTTGCATCCGCTGTGGGTGTGATGTAGCTTCTATACAAGTTGCATTGCAGTCCGGCATGAGCATGCTTACGTGGGTGGGCAGCAGCGCTCGGCAGCCTGCCTGGGGCGTCTGACATGCATGCTGACACGCGTGCGCCGCTGGCTGCAGGCAAGACGCTGCTGGCCAAGGCGATCGCCGGCGAGGCGGGCGTGCCGTTCTTCTCCATCTCCGGGTCCGAGTTCGTTGAGATGTTTGTCGGCGTGGGCGCCTCGCGCGTCCGCGACCTCTTCAAGAAGGTGCGGCGCGGCAGCACAGCTTCCTGGCGCAGTGCTCGGAAGCAGAACGCCAAGGTCACTGATTGTGCCATAGGTGTTGTCTGTTTGTTGTGTGAGCATTGCCAAGTGGTGCGTCAAGTTGTTTTTTGGGTTACAAATCGCCCGCATCAATGCATTTCCCCAGGGCAGGTCATTGGGCGTTGGGTGTTGCAAGAGTTGAAAGAGGCTGGGCCTGGAGAACGGAAGTCAGAGCTGCGGGCTGGGGTGGGGCGCAGGCCAAGGAGAACGCGCCGTGCATCGTGTTTGTGGACGAGATCGACGCCGTGGGCCGCTCGCGCGGCACCGGCGTCGGCGGCGGCAACGACGAGCGCGAGCAGACGCTCAACCAGCTGCTGACCGAGATGGACGGCTTCGAGGGCAACACGGGCATCATCGTGATCGCCGCCACCAACCGCGCGGACATCCTCGACTCGGCGCTGCTGCGCCCGGGGCGCTTTGACCGCCAGGCGCGCGGGCCGCCCTGTGTCTGCTGCGGCTGTGCTGGTTGTCAGGCATGCCTGGTGGCATGCCTGGTGATAGAGAAAGTGGCAGAGGTCACACAGTGTTGGCAAAGATGGTCTCAGGCGTAGCCGGGCTTGCACGTACGTAGAGTGGTGGGCTGTACTTTCCTTGTGCGCGCAGCGATGGGCGTCACGTTTCCGTTAATGAGCACATATGCGAGAGGCGGCGGCGGCGCGCTCACGGGGCTGGCGCTCGGCGCGCGCAGGTGTCGGTGGACGTCCCGGACCAGAAGGGCCGCTTTGACATCCTCAAGGTGCACGCCAAGAACAAGAAGCTGGCGGCGGAGGTGGAGCTGCTGGAGGTGGCGCTGCGCACGCCCGGCTTCTCCGGCGCCGACCTGGCCAACCTGCTCAACGAGGCCGCCATCCTGACCGGCCGCCGCAGCAAGCAGGCGCGGCGCACTGCGTCACAGAACACTAAAGGGCCTGCTGGGAGGCGGGAGCTGCCTCAGCGCGTTGCAAGAGTCCGAGCGATGCGCTGCGCTGCTCGCGCGGCCGTGTGCGTGGCAGGCGCGGCAGGCGCGGGTGACGTCTGGTGCTGGTGGAACGTGCTGGACTGTCTGCATGAGCGCCAGGCTCTGCCAGGGCCGGCCGCGGATGCTGGCCGGTGCCTGCAGGCCTGGCAGCGGCGGCGGCCGCGCGGCGCGGCCTGCCGCTCTCGCGCGGCTGGGCCCCCGCCGCGCCTGTGTGCCTGCACAGACAGGAAGCCAAAGGCGCCTGCGCGCCGCGCAGGCGATCTCGAACAAGGAGATCGATGACAGCGTGGACCGCATTGTGGCCGGCATGGAGGGCACGCCGATGGTGGATGGCAAGTCCAAGTCGCTGGTGGCGTACCACGAGGTCGGCCACGCCATCTGCGGCACGCTCACGCCCGGCCACGACGCCGTGCAGAAGGCGCGCGGCGCGCTCAGGCCCTGCTCCACGGTGCTGTTTGTGACGATTCTGCAGGCGGGTTGGCGTATCGTGCTGGCTTTGGTCCGCGCGCGCGACTCCCTGCTCGTTGCAGAGCGCTGGCACAGCAAAGCATCAGGAGAGCATGGGTATTGATGTATTGCTTCACACCAGAGCGCGGTCTAGGCTGCCGCAGGAAACGCTCTTTGGCGGCTGCGTGCTGGACGTCCAGCCTGCGCAGCTCGCAGCGCGCGGCGGGCCCTGAGCGGCGCGCGGGGGTCGCAGGTCACGCTGATCCCGCGCGGCCAGGCGCGCGGCCTGACTTGGTTCATCCCGGGCGAGGACCCCACGCTGATCAGCAAGCAGCAGATCTTTGCGCGCATCGTCGGCGCGCTCGGCGGGCGCGCCACCGAGGAGGTCATCTTCGGCGACGCCGAGGTCACGACCGGCGCGTCCAGCGACCTGCAGATGGTGCGGCGTCGGGGCATATGCGGGGTCGGTGCATGCCGCGGCAGCCAGGCGGCTGCTGCGTGTGCAGGCAGCTGGTCCAGGAGGCTGCAGGACGTGGGTTGACCAGGGCGCGTGGGTTGTGCGGCGTCCCCAAGGCTGATAACCGACATGAAGTGATGGCGAGCTTTGGGTCGCACATTGTCGCTCAAGTAGCATGCAGGTAGTAGCATGCAGGTGGTGCACTGCTGTGCAGGCAGGCCCTGGCGACGCAGCAACAAGTTTTAAGGCGGGCAGCATGAGCTGGTCCTTGCGTGCGCGTCCACGGGCCGCGTCGCGCGGCGGTCGCGGCGCTGACGGTTGCGGCGCGTGCGGCCGCGGCGGCAGGTGACGCAGATGGCGCGCCAGATGGTGGTCAACTACGGCTTCTCCGACATCGGCCCCTGGAGCCTGCTGGACCAGAACGCGCAGAGCGGCGACATGATCATGCGCATGATGGCGCGCAACAGCACGTCCGAGTCGCTGCAGCGCAAGATCGACGTGGCCGTGAAGAAGATCGCGTCCGAGGCGTACGAGGTGGCGCTTAACCACATCAGGCGCGCGCCCTTGCCCAGCCCCGGCCGGCGTGTCTTGGCTACGTTTGCACTTTCATGGCTTTGTCGGCTCTTGCGACAGCCTATTGACTCCAAACCAGGGTCTGTGGGATGACTTTTGGCCGTTCTTGCAGCACATGTGCACGAAGACTGCATGGAGGTGTGCTGTTAGGTTGGTGCTGCGGGGGGTTGTTGGGTGGGAGCACGCTATAGAGCGGTGGGCAACAGATTGAACTGCGGGCACGCCTAGTCACTTGCTCACTTTGCTACATCGCTGCAGGGAGAACCGCGAGGCGATGGACAAGATCGTGGAGGTGCTGATCGAGAAGGAGACGATCGACGGCAAGGAGTTCCGCGCCATGCTGGCCGAGTACACCGAGCTGCCCAAGGAGGCCATCAAGGCGGCCGTGAACCCCGAGCCTGAGACGCAGATCAAGGTCATGTGAGCGCGCCGCGCTCGCGGCCGGCCGCAGCCCGGCGGGGCTGTGCTCCTGCGGTGGCCTCTGGTCAGGCGTGGGCTTGTGCTGCTCAAGGACGCTCGAGCGTGCTGCTCATGCTGTGTGGCTTGGCCTTGTCGCACAGCAGTGGGGCAAGAGCGTGCCCGTGCGAAGGTCATGCAGGAGCAAGCGTGACCCTTTTCACACACACAGGCAGTTGTGAAGTGCGGAGGTGTCGGTTTGCCTGTGTCCGCCCTCTTGCCTAGCTAGTGCAAGCTGGAGGTCACTGCCTGCCGTGGGAGCAATAGAGGGACGGGTGGGGAGCACAGGACCCAGGCTTGCTGACTTGGCAGTGCTTTGGTTGCGGGTGGGCAGTCAAATGAGAGCTGTTCAGTTGTTCTGTGTGTTGGGTGTGTGTGCTATCAGCCTGCAGTGTGCAGGAAGCGTGGTCAGCAAAGCAAGGAAGTGTGCACTGTGTAATAACGGGTTTTTTTGGCCGTTCATACACGCGTTCACAACTGCAGACAGAGCCAGCGTAACGCTATTCGTTACTGTGTGCCTAGTGGTGATGTGCAGAGATACACCAAAGCGCTTTACAGCTACATTACAAGGTGCCTGTATGAGGCATAGCTGGGCCATGCGACTGCCAACACTATTGGAGTGCAAAGACAAAGTGTTGCAACGGCTTGGTGTCACGTGTTTTGTAGCTGTGGACGAACCAAGGGGTGCAGCTGTGACATGTAAACGATGATCCACCTGCAACCACAGCAAGGCGAAGTCACACTGCTCAAGGCACATGGAATTGCTGACTTGACAGACTCGCCACTCGCCAGAAACACATAGATATGCCAGTGCTTGCATACCAAAGCTCATGTGCATACCACAGCTCACAGCTGCGAACGAGTGCAAACGGGGCGCGCACATGAGCCAGCAGCAGAAGACGGCTGTGGTGCAGAGCGTGTGCCGCAACCTGTCACAGGCCACACCACCCCGTCAGGCGTGTCGCGGCGCTAGGTCATCAGCTCACCCCAAAGGCACTCCAGCGACGCTCAGCCACCAAACTCGAGTAGCGCCGTTATGTGCGTATAGCAGGACGACAGCAGTGTGAAGTATGCACAAAGCCTTTCCAGCAGTGCGGGCGCGCAAGCGCGCGACCGCACCCGTTGCCGTCCTTCCTGCCCGTGAATATAACGCCAAGCGTCAGCAGCACCTCCAGCACAAGGAAGAAGCTGTTCACGCCCCAGAAGCCGGACGCCATGGCGCCCTGCCGCAGCGCTACACGTGCAGGACTGGTGCCTCTGCGCGCTTGCTGTGTGCGATAAAGGCTCGAATTTTGGCCTGCAGGTTGACCTTGAGGCCTTACTTTCGATCACCTACAAAGAGGAGCTTGAGCACAAAGCCGGGGTCAAGTCAGGCCGGGAGACCCGGGTCAGCTCTGACAGGGTCAAGCTGGACTTCGTGCACTTCCTCCTCCGTATAAGCACTCTGCAAGGTGGCATAAGAAGTGAGCGCTCAAGGCTGAAACTCTTGCGGAACAACGCTTTGCGGTGAGGCAGCACTGCGGCGCACGGGCTGGGACGCTCCTTCGTCAAGGCCGCCTGCCAGGCAGGCATGGACGCGCTGGAGCTGCACCACACAGACTGGGTCGCCGCGCTGATCGCCAAGTCGTCCAGCAACGACTGGGAATTACTTGAGGTGGCGCGCAGCTTCCTTCATCCCCTTCCACCTGTTCCTCTCACGCACTGGGCCTCTGGCTGTCGCAGTGGCAGCAAGAGAGCGGCTCACTGCAGACGCGGCACGCAGGGTGACCCGCTGGAGCCTTTGCCCGTAGACACACTGCTGAGCACCGGCATCGAGTGCAGGTAGGCCCGACCTCTTCACCCTTTAAACTGAGCGCGCAAACACGGCTTTGCAGGAATGCGGCTTGGAGTGTGTCTACACATGTGTATTTAGCTTATTGTGCTGCGCAGCGCGGCATGCGGAGCGGAGCCGGATGCTGCCGGGCCGCTGTGCGGGCAGCTGTCGTTCGGGTCGGACCTCGCGCTGCCGCTGCTGGAGGACCTGCTCTCCGACCCGCTGCTGCAGGCGGCCTCGCTGTCCGGCGACGACGCGGGGGCGTCGGAGCGCTCCTCGCGCTCCCAGTGTGCGGGTGTGGGGTGCCGCTCCGAGTGCGGCTCCGCCAGCTGCGGGTGCGCACCCGGCGCCGCCGCGGAGCGCACAGACGGCCGCGCGCCCGCCGCCGCAGACCTGCTGGAGCAGTTTTCGCGGCAGCTCGCGGCGCGCGAGGACGGGTTTGACCTGGGGGCCTGCCCAGCACCGCCGGTGCCGCTGCCGCCGCTGCAGAAGGCAGCGCCAAGCAGCGGCCCAGCGCCGCCGCCGCCGCCGCCGCCGCCGCCGCCGGCCGCCCCGCGCGCGGAGCACACGCAGCCACCCGCTGCTCGCGCAGCAGCTTTGGGCGGCGCCGCCGATGCTTCGCCGCAGGCATCCGTGGCGGCGCCGTGCAGCAGCGGCGACAGTACGGCCGCGGGCGCGCGCAGCGCCGCGCGCGCGGCCGCCGCGGCCAGCCCAAACAAGCGGCCACGCAGCGGCGAGGAGTGCTCCAGCACCGACAGCGCCGCCGCGTACGTGCGCGCGCACGCGGCCAGCCTCGGCGGCGGCCGGCTGGCGGCCGCGGCGGCGTGCGGCGGGGCTGCGAGCGCGGCGCCGGGCGGCGGCGGTTCGGGGGACGCCGAGGAGAGCGAGGAGGCAAAGCGGGCGGCGCGCATGGCGCGCAACCGCGAGAGCGCGCTGCACAGCCGACAGCGCAAGAAGATGCAGGCCGACGAGCTGGAGCGGCGATGCGACGCGCTGCAGGCCGACAACCGGCGCCTGACTGGCGCGGCCCCTCGCCCAGTGGTGCTGCGCTTGCTGTGTGCTGTCGTGCGCGACGTGCCAGACGCGCCGTGGTGCAGAGGTGGACGAGGCAGTGATCACTGTTCAACGCAGGCTCAGAGCTTGTCGTGCGTGCCCTGCTGGTTGGCCAGGATGCGCAAGTCCGCTCTGGGGAGGCCGCCGTGCCTGGCAGCAGCAACACGCGTCCGCTGACGCGCAGGCCTGGTGCAGCACCTGTCGGCGGAGAACCTGGCGCTGCGGCACCACCTGGCGGCGGCGCAGGCAGCAGCGGCGGGCGCCCCAGCGCTTGCGCCACCGGGGTTTGCGGCTCCTGGCACCGCGCCGCCGGCCGCGCCGGGCCCTGCGCAAGGGGCGCCCCCGGCGCCGCCGGCGGGCGCACCGCTGGCCCTGCCGCCGCCGGCCATGCACGCGCTGGCGCCCGGCTGCGCGCCCATGGCGTGGGCGCCCCCCCTGCCACTGGTGGCAGCTCCCAAGGTGCGCTGCTGATGCACGGGCGGGGACGGTGGCTGCTCGCCGTGTCCTCAGGCTGTCCTGCAGTGCGAGCCTAAGGCGGCGTTGTAAGTCGTGCTGTGAAGTGCATCTGGCTGCCTGCGGTCAGCAGGCATGTAGTGTCAGCTTGCATTTTTTTGGACTTTCGCCCCGGGGCCTTTCGAGGCAGGGTCTTCCGCAGCTAGGTCACCACAGTTGCGCCCGGTTGTCTGCAGGTGCTGACGGCCATGCTGCACGTCTTGCAGGTGGCCATCCAGAAGATCAAGCCGATGCGCCCCGCGCCCGCTGCGCGGCAGGCGCCCGCGGCCGCCGCGCCGGCCAAGCCGCCGCCGCGCAAGCGCGCGCGCGTGGCGGCGGGCGGCACGGCGCTGCTGGCGCTGTTCTGCTTTGCGGTCTTCAGCGGGCCGCTGTGGCCCCTCGGCGGCGCGCCCGGCGGCAGCACGGTCCCTGCAAACCTGGTGCGGCCTGAGAGAGCAAAGCGCATCGTCTGTGTGTAGCTCTGTTCCCTACGAGCTACAGTCAGGCGAGCGTGCGTGCGTATATGGGAAGAGACATGAGCAAAGTGTGGAATATCATTGGGTGTGAGACACCCCTGTTTGGGCTGGCAGCTCTATAATAACATCTCTGCTATGAGGCGCTGCTGGCGTTTACAATGCAAGGCTCACAACGTGGTATTGACTGCCACTCCTGCCATGCGCAGGCTGCAAGCACGCAGCTGGCGGTGCTGCCCGAGACAGGCGCGCGCACGGGCGGGCGCGTCCTGCAGGCGCTGGCCTCCCTGGAGGGCAACTGGAGCGAGGAGGCCACCGCCGCCGGTGCGCGCTGGGTGCCCCGCTGTGCTGCGTGCGGCGACAGCCTGGTCAGCCGGGGGGACAGCGCATTGGAGCACTGCGCTTCCCTGTGTCTTGCCGACCCTCGCTGCCCTGGGCATGTTGCTGCACAGCAGGCGCGGGCCGCGCCGCTGCCACAAAAGGGTGCTACGGGGGCCCGCTGCGCGGCCGCGAGGTGCCCTACCACAGTGCACGGGCATGCATCGTGCACGCCTGTGCGGTTACCATGCTTTTATGAAAGGCCCGCGCTGACTGGCGCGCCCACCCGGCAGGCGGCGTGCCGGCCGCGCTCAGCGTGGCGCGCGCGCGCACCTGGGACTCCGCCGGGGAGCGCGGCGCGGAGAGCGCGCAGGCGCTGCGCGCGCTGCAGCAGCTGAAGGTGGCGCCCCGCACCACGGCCGGGGCAGCAGGTCCTGGCTCTTGCGCTCAGTGTTGAATTTGGTGAAAGGCTGTGGTCGGATTGGCAGTTTGAGGCAGTTTGATGCGCGAGTGCTAGCAGGTGCGCCTGCTGGCAGGTGCGTCTGGCACTGGTGTTGATTTGGGTGCATGCGAGTTGCGTGCAAAGCGCCGAGGAGAACTTGCCACAATCCAAGGTGCCTGTAGGTCTGAGCCGCTGCGCTGGGCTGGCCAGGGCAGGGGGTGCTGGAGCGGGGGCCCAGCGTGCTGAGCCGAGCGCGCTTGCCCGGGCCGCCGCAGGACCTGGCGCCGGTGACGCTGTTCGCGGACGCGGGCGCCGAGGGCGGCCTGGCGAGCGCATGGAGCCGCATGCCCGCCAGCCTGGGCGGCGACGCGGGCGGTCTGCTGCCGCCGCTGCAGTGCAAGGAGGTGAGCGCTGGCCCACGCAGGCCCTCCCGCATGCGCACGTCATCTGTTTCTGTGCAGCCTTGGGTGCCTGCGCAGGCCTGGCCCGTGAGGGGCTCCGCCATGTCAGATGCTGCAGGGAGCGTGAGCAGGCGCGTGCGGGCCGCGTCGCTGCGACCGACAGTGCTGCCTCCTGCCTCCTCACTCGCATGCGACCGCTGTCAGCGCAGCAGTTCCCGGGCTCTGCTGCGCCCTGCCTCACGCCTGTCGTGCAGACGAGGTGCGGATTGCACAGACTGCATGACGTCATTAATGTGGAGCTCAAGAGATGTTATTGGGTGGTGTCAGAGCAGGCGTGCGCGCGTGCAGGTCTTCAAGCTGGAAGCGGGGCCCGATGTCGACCCTGCGGCGGCGCGGCGGCAGCTCCAGAAGTACATGGGCACGTTCCGCGGCCGTGCGCTCATGGGGCCGCTGCCGCTGCCTCCCCCTGCTGCCAAAGGCGCCGCCGTGAAGGTGAGCGCCGCACGGGCTTCGAGCCGCACGGGCTTCAGGCTTTGTGAGCACCCGCGGTGCCACCCGGTCTGCGTTTGAAGACATGCACGGCTGTGAGCAAAATGTAGCGCCAGCAGTGACGATCAGAGCATGCTCAGGCTGAAGTGCGCAGGGTAGCTGTGCACGCAACAGCCTGGCTTGGCTAAGTGAAAGGAACATCTCCACTATGTGCCAACACAAGGGCACTGGTGAGCGCAGGAGGCGCATGTGGAGCACGCCGCACCTGGCGCCCCGCGCAGCAGGATCGGCTGCGACAAGGACGAGGAGCCTGAGGTTATCGTCTCCATCATGCTGGGGGAGGGGGATGAGCATGGCGTCCGGCAGATCTACGTGGTGGTCGTGCAGCCGCAGCAGAAGTTCTCGACCTATGCTTGCTCGCTGCCTGCCCATGTCTCGCTGCCCTGAGGCGCTCTAAAAGAGCTTGTGGCAAGTTGTGGGGAGCAGGAGTCATGTGTGCATGCTAGTGGTGTCTGAAGTATTTAGGACGGCGGGTGGCCGCCTGCACTGGCATGAACAGTTGGTAAAACAAACATCAAGCAGCTGCACTACTCACGGGTAACAAGATTGACCGTATGTGCTTTGTTTTGTTCAAGCCTAAGTTTGTCAGCTAAAGTAGGAAAAAAAAAACCATCTGCTTAAACTGCCAAAGGCAAACACTAGAAAGTGGGCCAGAGCGCGGACACAGATTGGTGAGCAGGCAGCAATGCCACCCAGGACAGTGCGTGTTGCCGAGCCCGAAACAAATGAACAGGACCGCCTTGCGGCGGCGGAGGCAGCGCGGCTGCAAGAGGCTGCCTTCAGCTCTCTGGTATGGCCGGTTGAGTGTGCTTCTCTGTGTGTGCGCAGATGCGCCTGCTAGCAACGTGCTGGCTGCATGAGCCTCACCTCTGCACAGGTGCTGTCCAAGACCCGCCGCATGTCTGCCAACGAGGTATCGCCGCACAGCGGTGAGTGCCTGCCCTGGTATATCTTGCAGCAATGAGCTATATTCGTAGTGTCAAGCACCATCTCAATATGTTGTTGTCATCCGGCAGCACTGATCAAGGCAGATGGCAAGGACATAGTGAAGAGGACTGCTGTGCGGAAAAACAGGCACGCCTGCCTATGCAGTTTCCCTTCAAAGGGCAAAAGGCAATGTACAGGGAGACTCAGCGGCCTGGTTGGACTGATGCTGCACCTGGCTGGGCAGGTACCTGCTGAACATCAACGCGCAGCTGGCGACAGTGGCACCTGGAAACATGGTGCGCTCCTTGGCAGTGCCACAAACCTGGTGCAGCTCTGCACCACTTCTGAGTCACAGTCGCTCGGGCGCAGGGCACGCTTGCGGCGCTGGACACCAAGAACCCAGTGCTGTACATAGACTTTCCAGAGGGCCGCATGAAGTTCTTTGGCACGCTGGTCTTCCCAAAGAACCGCTACCTGGTGCTGCGCTTTGGCCAGAAGGACATCATCTGCGAGGACGTGCTCGAAAACATGGTGAGCTGCTCGTGGCAGAGCTGTGCCTGCCCTACTCACTCACGTCAGTAGTTCAGTCCAGTCGCCTTCCGGCTGCTCAGGTGGTCTTTGCTGAGGCGTGGTGGATCGGGACCAAGGAGAGCAACCCCGACGAAGAGCGGCTGCCCGTCCCGGAGAGCGTGCTGCAAGCAGGAGCAATCGCAGCAGGTGCAGGTGTCATGCACTGACATGCTCGCCTGCATGTCATGCCAGCATTGTCATGTTCTCTAGATTGGCACTGACGCCTTCCGTGCCGCAGCAGCGGCGGCGGGCAAAGACAATGCTGATCCTGCAGCGGTGCGCAATTAGCTCATCTTGTGTGCATTATTGCATGCATGCAATGCTGTCTGAGCAATTTCAGACGCATTTGTCCCGCGGGAGTCTGGCATTACAGCGACAAACACCATGCACTCTGCTGGCGCAGCCGCCGTCGACCAACAGGCCCCGCAAGCGGGCGCGCTTGGCGAGTAGCGCTCCTAGCGGCAGCAGCGGGAGTGAAGGCGAGGCTGATGAAGAGCCTGCATCAGTGCGCCTGCAAACGTATCAGATAGCAAATGCATGGCTTGACATTTGTACTGTGTGCATGCTGCAACGATCGGCATTAGCATGCTGCTCAAAGTGAAACAGAGCACTCGTTCCTGCCGCCACATGAGCACCACCACATGACCGCTTTCCATCCCTCACATGCAGGAGCCACGGATGTCCCAGCGCAACCGCGGCGCGCGACCGCGCTACGCCGTGGACATCGACGAGGAAGGCGAGGACGAGGACATCATCGCAGACGCCGGGCCGGTCCGGGCGGGCAGCGCCATGCAGCGCGACAGCAGCAGCAGCGGCGGCGCTTCACCCGAGGCCGCCTCTTCACCAGCTGAGCGCAGCAAGGACGGGTGCGCGCCATGCACAGCCTATGACAACATGTCCACAGTGTCGCATGCCCGCTGCGACTACACTCCCGACGTTGCTGCGGTGCCAGGGGCGTTCCGCGCATGTTGAATGTGCATTTCCTACTAAAGCAAAAATCATGTGCGTTCCAACAAGTCACATGCCCGCAATGCAATGCATGAGCAGCCAGCTCTTCACCTCAGGCGAACAGCACGCTCTGCAGGGCCAGCATACGGGTGGGCGCCGGCGAGGCTGGTGCGGGCGCTGGACGAGGCCAGGCCACAGCGGCTGCGGGGCAGAAGCGGAGCCCTTGCACCAGCCCACCTGGTCGGAAAGCCATTGCCGAGAAGGTGTGCCGGGCCGAGCTCGTTGCGCTCGTGCGACATGCTAGACATGTTTATGCATGCAGGACGCCTGCCACACTTCCTGGCATGCCTCGGTCTTTCTGCGGGTTTGGGGCGGCGGGCTGAGGGCCTGCTGCCCGTGCAGGCCCCCGCGCAGAAGCCGGCTGCCAACGCGCGGGAGCTGGCTGGCCCGGCCGACGACGCGGTGGTGGACCTGGTCTCCTCAGACGACGACGACCTGGAGGTCGCCATCGCGGTGGGTGCCTCCTGCGGGGCGTGGTGTATCCATGCAGCTGCACGTCTCTGTGGCAGGGCCGGTCCTATGCCGGGCGCCAGGCTAGCAGGTTCCGATCATGTGACCTACCCTTGTTGAGGAACAATCCCACGTAGTCACCAGGTGGTGACCACTGCATGGCGCCGTTGCGACAGCTGCTGACCGTTCGGAACGCTTGTGGCGACGCAGGCACGCCGGCCCGCGCGTGCCGCTGCGGGCGCCGCCAAGGCGAAGCTGAGCAGGGTGCGCGAAGACGGGGATGCAGACAGCCAGGAGGCGCCTGAGGGCGCCACGAGCGGCAGCCTCTCGCAGGACCAGGGCTCAGATTACAGCATGTAAACTGTTCTGCAATCCCCGGAACAGATGTCGCAAGGCAGCCTGAGCAGGTGCCCCTAACCCGCCTCCCATGCTCCCAGCCTCCCCTGCTGTGCTCCGCAGCTCGTGACCAAGCATGCGCACCCCGCTTCAGTCAAGCAGATGCGCATCAGTGCAGCAGATGCTGCAAAGCCTCCCTCACACTCCCACATGCACTGGCACAAAGAAGACACTCCACACAGCTCTGCACAATCTGACCTCGCTTGGCTCATTCTCCAGGGTCCCTCACACATACAACTCGCACACACACAACGTTCCTTCTCGCCCCCTCACACCCCCTGTCAGTCATGCGCAGCTGTCTCGCTTGGGAGCGGGCGGCTATTCATGCGAGCAGTTGCACAAACCCAAATAAAATATCGTCATCTACACCATGGTGTTGCAGAATGGGAGGCAACCTGGGAGCGGGGCTGCGATGGGCGACCCCATGCAGGCCTGGCCCATGCCTGTGCTGCTGCACATGAGCAGCAAGCAATACATGGCAGCACGCCTGGGCGGTCCACCGGCAATGAGAAGCAACAAACCTCCTTCATCACGACAGCACACGGCCAGCTCCTGTCCCAAGCGGGCCCCAGTTCTGACGTGGCGCGCAGCCTCGCGCACCACTCCTTGACTAGCTCGGCAACACGCTGTCGTTGCCGCGCGCGGCCCCCGTCCCCTGGTCGCCACCGCCTAACAGGCGCACCACAGCGTCTGGGTCACCGGTGGCTGGCCTGCCGCCGCCCTTGCGCTCAGCTGCCTGCCACACCCCGCCGCCGCTGGCTCGTGCGGCGGCGGCCTGCGCGCGCGCGGCCGCCGCTGTCGCGCCGGTGCCCCATGCGTCGCGGCCGTCCCAGCTCGAGGAGCGGCCGCGCGGGGCGGGCGCCTCGTCGGCGCCCAGCAGGCAGGCAAACTCGGTGACGCCGCCGTCGCGCGACTTGCGCGGCGAGCCCGCCGGCTCGTACGGCGCACCGGCCAGGGTCTCCAGCGACACGGCCCAGCTGCCGGCGTGGCGGCGCACCGCGCGCAGCGGCCCCGCGGGCACCGGCACTGTCGCCAGCAGGTCGCGCGTGGATGGCACGTGCACGATCGCGCCGGCCTCGTGGCCTGTGGAGCGGCTCAGGTGTCGGTATGACTCCCGCCAGGCACTTACAAGAATAGTGCTGATGTATTCTGCCTTTAAGGCAAGCAGCTGCCCTCACATACTTTGCGCGCAGTGTCAATGCGAGCTCATGCAGCACCGCCTTTGCTGCGTGCACTCTACTGTGGGCACTCACACAGCATTGACGCCCCACATGGGCATGCCATGCGGTCGACCCTCATCACAGCATCCAACAGGCTATGTGTACTTAGGCGTAGCATGCAGTGCACATAAGCAGGGAGCAGGCGCGCACCGGTGCTGCCAAAGACAAAGTCCAGGTAGTTGAGGTACTTGGAGCGGAACACATCGCGGTGGCGCCCATGGCCGTCCGAGTAGCAGTGCATGATGGCGGCCGCGGCGGCCGCGAACATGACCACGTCCAGGCGCTCCGGCACGTGCCGCGGGCGCACCAGGCCCCACTCCACCGTGCACGCCGCGCAGCTCATGGCCGCATGGCTCAGGCAGTAGAGCGCGAGCTCCATGCGCCGCGACTTCTTCTCCACCAGCGTCGCCAGGCCGCCTGCCCGCGCCGCGCAGTGTTAGCAGGCATTCATGGCGGCTGAGGGGTGGGGGCCCAGGGCGGGCGCCCAGGGCCCCCGCCCCGGGCGCCCGCCACTCCGCACAGCCCGCCACTCCGGTCTCCAGCACGCTTCCTGTACTCATACTCGTCACGTGCTGCGGTTGACCCCCTTGCCGTCTTGTCACTGCTGCAGGCACACCCGCGCTCTCTGCTCCCGCGCAGCGCGCAGGCCAGGCGCACAGCCCAAAGCATGCATCGGCCTCGCGTCCCTGCCTCGGACGGGCCCCACGGCGGGGCTGGGACACGCGGCGCGCGCGCAAGCCGACACCCTTCCCGGGACCCTGGCATGCGCCAGGGTGGCTGCTGCGCTGGGGTGCGCGCCCGCCCACGCGCTGCCGGCGATGACCTGCGGCGCGCACGAGCCCGTCGCCTGGAAGCCTAAGCAGGCGCCGCGCCAGCACAGCGTGCAGTAGAGCGCGAGGAACGCGCTGCTGCGCGCCGCGCCCCTGAGCACCTTGCCCCAGATCCGCAGCGCGCCCGGCGCGAGCAGCGCGCGCCTGCGCGCGCGCGCGCGCGCGCCCGTCGCGCGCCCGGCCGCGCTGCGGGGCGGCGCGCGCCGTGGGCGCCGCCGGCGCGCGCGTCAGGATGAGCGGCTGCCCAGGGTTCAGTATCCTGGACTCACTGGCGTGCTGGGCCGGCCCGCCGCAGCCGCAGCCGGGGGCGAACCTGTGCACGAGCAGCCCGGACAGCAGGTACACCGGCAGGTAGACCGGCAGCGCGCGCAGGTAGGCCGCCGGCAGGAAGCGCAGCGCGTTCTCGTTGCAGCCGACGCCCGGGTGCGCCCTGCCCCGCCTCGCAACGCCTCAAGCCGTCGGACAAGCGTGCCGCACAGTTTGGCTGCAGCGGCTCGGGCGCGACGCCGGCGCACAGCATGCAGGCATCAGCATGCCGCACAGGCGCGCGCTCCTCGCGAGTGAGCCGCGCTCGGTTGCCCAGCGACCCAGCGCACCCTGTGCCCTCCAGCCAGGCGCGCGGGCGCGCGGGCGCGGCGCACCACTCGCACGGGTGCTCCGCGACCAGGCCCTCGAGCGCCGTGCCCGCCAGCGCGGCCAGCGGCTTGGCCTGCAGCCCGTACCAGTGCCGGTCCGCCAGCTCCTGCACGCGACGGGTCAGCGTATCACGGCCCGGCTCTGGCATAGCGCCCAGCGAAGGAGCAATGCACCAGGGCAGCATCGCGCGCCCCGAGCGAAGGCGGGCGCCTGCGGGCGCCAAATCATATGCAGCGGGCGCAGCGCAAAATGGGCAGACAAGCAAGCAGGGCGAGCTGGGCGGCCGTCGGCGCCTGGCGGGCTTAGCGCGGCGCAGGCAGCGTGTTTGCTCAGGCGACACGACACGGAGGGCCGGCAGGGGCCGCCTCGCACCCGCGCGGCCTTGTAGTACCAGAGCTCGTGCCCGCCGTGGTGGTTCTGCGCCGCGCAGCAGGAAAAGCTCAGCCCCGGCGCCGCCCGCGCCGCCCGCAACAAACAGCGCAGCCGGCCACTGCAGCGCCGCTGCAGCGCGAGCGTGCAGACCGGTGCGGCTGCAACAGTCAGCGTGCAGGGTTTGCAAGTCAGCATGCAAGGTTTACCGCACCAGGAAGTGGATGAACGAGGGCGGCAGCGTCTGCGGCTTCAGGATCCAGCTGTAGGCCAGCTGCGCGCGCTGGCGCACGCGTCAGGCAGCCGTAGTCACCGCGCAGGAGCCCAGCCTGCCTCACTTAACATGCTGCGCCTGTGGACAGCGATGCGGAACTGTGGCTATGTCAGCGCGGCCTCAAATGCCAAGACAGCAAGTGCGAGTGCCCGCACGACGCACACAGGCCTTCCGCATCCTCCCTTACGTCTGCTGACAGTGGGCGCACAACCTGCCGGCGCTCTCACACACTGACCAACAGGTGATGATGTTTTAGTGGGCCGGTGCAGGTGTCCGGCATCCCGGCTGGCCGCGCCTGCGCCGTGCACAGGCACATGAGGCCGGTGTCGCCGTGGCGCCAGCGCGTGGGCGCCAGCAGCGCGCGCGCGGCCGGCGGCGCGTCCGGCTTGTTGCCGCAGCGCACCAGCAGCGTGACGCCCCGCAGCAGCACGTACAGCGCAAGGCTGTGGTGCCGCGCCTTGGGCCTGACGGCAGCCCGGGCGCGCTCAGGCTACACGTGTTGCCCTGTTTTGAGGCCATGGAACAACGTGCTTGCAGGCACTCAGCGCTGGCCAGTGGGAGTCTCCTAGCGGCTGGTCCAGCAGCTGTGTGCTGAGCACCCATGCCCCTCTGGTGAGGTGTACGGTCGGCCGGGCACGCTGTCAGGTCATATGTATGCGCATCGTCTCCCTGTAACACAATTCTGCCCCGCCATACGCCAGACGGCCGTGAAAACAGGGGTGCGCTCCATCGGTTCCAAGTAGTAGGTAGTTGTCTGGTACCCCAGGGCAGTATTATGATGGCAGGCCTGCGCACCCAGTGAGCAGGATGGAGGGCCCCGCCGCCGCGCCCGCAACAAATGCCCTCCAGTGCGACGTCCTGCGCAGAAACAAGTGCGTCGGTGAGTGTGCTGGCTGCTTGGAGTCAGCAGGCCACACAGCAGCCACAGCAACCGTGGCCACTGGCAAACAGCGCAACAGCTGGGCCAAGGCACCAGTTCGCGGCGCGCACCGCCGCTTGCCGAGCAGGGCCGCGATGCTCTCGTCGACTGCGACGTACACGCCCGCAAAGCTGCCCAGGAACGCGGTGTAGCGCAGCGACTCCTTCAGCATATCGCGCAGCGACTGCATCTGCGCCTTGCGGCGCCGCCGCGCCGCATTGAGCAGCGAGAACAGCAGCGACGTCAAGTGCAGGCCTCCTCGCAGACAGAAGCCGGTCGCCGCGCCCCTCGCCTGTGTGCAGAGCGTGCCGGAGTCTCAGAGTCGCTCATCCAGTCACTCCGGCGGACTGCGTGCGCAAACGCATGCGCACCGTCGCGTTCAGCAGGCGTGTCAGCGCACGCTTTCCCTCTGAGCTCGAGTTGAAGCGGCGGTACAACGCCACATGCAGCATGCCTCCCTGCCGCGACAGGTCGGGCTGACCTGGCATTGCTGCGCGGCCCTCCGCCCACAGAAGCCGCCCTGCACACTGTCCTGCGCACCAAGCGCGTAAAGACCCTCACACAGTGCAGCACTGTGCCAACATTGTCAGGACTCGTGACAGGATGTCGCAGTGGTTCCAAGCTATTTGAAACCCGCCAGCGACCCTCTGAAACGCTGCTCCCAAGGTTGGGTGTTGAGGCTGGTACATGCGCTGCAAGTGAACAGCATGGCTACGCTCTGCAGCACTGCGACGCAAGACGAGCACACTGGCGCGGGGCGTGCAGGCGAGCGATTGCAGCAAGAGGTATGTACCATCCATAGCATCCCTTCTATGGCTGACCTCATGCAGCCTGAGGCTGCTCGGGGTACATGCCAGTTGCATGTAAGCACACCAGGCTCACGATCTGGATGCACTATTTGATTGAGCTTGTCGGTACAGGTTGCCAGCGTAAGAAGCTGTGCTGCATGCTGTGCCTGCGCTGTCTGCCCTGTGACAGTGGTCAGAGCGCACCTAACGCCGCATGCATGCTGCACGGGCGTGCTGAGGCCGGAGCAGAAATGATAGGGAGGCTGTAATGCAGTGGCAGGATGCAGGTGACAGCACGCTTACCAGGATGATGCTCCACACACACCGCATAATGACCACTGACCTCCTGAAGGACAGCACTCTGAAAACTCCCGCTCCAACGAGACAACGCACGTCCCGCATGTCAGGCACAGCACAGGCTGTCGCTGTGGCGGCATGGCGGCCGAGGGCGCTTCCGCTCCTGTGCCTGCCTGGCAGCCGGCTTAGGTCCCGACAGGGTCGGGGATCTGCGGGATGACCGGCACGTAGTTGCGCTCGCGCTCCCACGCCAGCTGCGCGAGCATCGTCAGCGTGCTGCGCGCGTCGCGCTCGTCCGCCACCTCCCGCGCGAACGTCACGCGCACCACCTGCGCGCGCCGCGCAGGCGCTCAGCCACGACGGGGGCCAGCGCGGCGGCACCAGGCCGCTCTCCTAGCGCGCACGAGTGCCCACAGGAGATTAGCGTTGCACTGGCGAGCGGGGCCCTCAGCGCATGCACGCTTGCACTACAGCCTTCCAGCTCTGTCGATAGATAGCAGACGCCAGCCCCGGACGCTGCCCCCCCTGCCAGCCAGACCATGGAGTCCCCTCCCCCGCTTCCAGGACAGCCTTCAAGGGGTGCAGCGCCCTGCGCGCCGCCCCCCGCGGGGGGCGACAGGTGTGCAAGCTCCAGGACACCCGGCCAGACCCCGAGCACAAACCTGGCCATCCTAGACACGACATGAGACTACATGAGCCTTCATGACTTTACAAAAAAGTTGGACACTCATCAGCCTTGCTGGGGCTGCGTAGTGTGACAAATCTGTCTATCTGCTTGCGGCTGCCGGGGAGGCGCGCCTGCGCGCCCTCGCCACGCACGGCCGCCAGCAGGTAGAGGCCCAGGCGGTCGACCCAGAGCAGCTCGGCGCCCTCTAGGCGGTCCATGCCGGCGCCGGTCGCGAAGCCGGCGATGCGCAGCACGTCCTCCACGCGCGCCTGGTTCAGCTCGGCCACCAGGCCGGCCGCGTCCTCGCGCAGCGCGTCCGGCTCCGCCGCCTGCGCGCGGCGCCGCATGTCTAGCTGCACATTATCTGTTTACGTTGTGCGATGCTTGGCCCTCCCTCAATGCGCAACGCATGCAGGTTCGCCGAGCGGCCAGCTGTGCTTCTTGACGGCCGGACGGTGCCCGCAGGGCGAGCCTGCCCTGGGCGCATCTGACAGTGCCGCCTGGGCACCCAGGCGGGGTCGTGCCCCGAGCAGCTGACCACTGCTGTGTGGAGCTGGCTGGCTCGCAGCATGGCTGCATGAAACCCCGAGGCACAGCCGCTGTCTGCGCACAGGCGGCCGAGCGAGCGCAGCAATGACAGGTCACAGAGGGCATCGCTGAGCTGGCCGCGGAAGTGGCTAGGTCCGTGCCAGCAACAGCAGCGGGTGGAGTTCGCCATGCATGCTGTGCTGACAGTCAGCACAATGCCTGATATCCTGCTGGCAGGCACGAGCGGGCGGCCGACACCGGCGGCGCTGTTGCCGGGAGCATCCGCTGTCAGCGGCAGGCACGAGCGTTCGGACAACACTGGCGGCGCTCTGGCCCGGGGCGGCGGCCCTCTGCGGCAGCGGCGCCTGGGGCGCGCCATGTACTCGCCGGCGCCGATGCTCTCCGCGCGGCAGGAGGCGCCCATGCCGGCGACGTAGAAGCAGCTGTCGAGCGCCAGGCGGTAGTACTGGTCGCTGCCCTGCACCGCGTCCACCGCGACGCCGCCGAAGTACAGCTGCCCGTGCCGCTCCGCCGCCTCGGCCGCCTCGTCCACGCCCAGCGGCTCCACCTGCGCGCATGGCGCGCCGGGTCTAAGGTTTGGGGTTCAAGGGTTCGGATAGCGGCTCCACCTGCGCGCGCCGCGCGGCGGGTCTAGGGCGCCAGGTCTAGGGCTTGGCGACTGGGGCTGCACTGCAGGCGCCCTGACGAGTTGCAGCAGCTGTTCAGGTTCCAGGCCGTCCACGGAAACGCTGCTCTGCGCTGTCACTGTGTGCCGTCAACGTCGATTTTGCTTTTGGGTGAGGGGTTATGCTCCCTAGCAAACGGAACGACAGCAACGAGCTGCACTTTGGTACGTTGGGACCGGCGCGCATACGCGGCGCTTGCGAGCGCACAGGGCGCGCACCCGCCCAACGAGCGTGGCCCGCGCAAGCAGCCGCGCGGGCATGTCCTCGGGCTGCACGAACAGGCTGCACCGCGGGTTGCGCAGGAGGTTGCACGTGTGCACTGCCTCAGCACGCAGTCGCAGAATCGGCAGCCCCCGCTCGTCCAGCACATAGCTTGCATACGTCCCCAGCGGCGCCCCGTCCTCGCTCAGCGTAGACAACGTGCCGTGGCTCATGATGCTGATGATTGTCCGAGCAGTCTCTGCTGAGCTCGGCTTGGCCTGCACCGGCGCGGGGGCAGGCGCCTCTGCGAGCGCCGCGCAGCCGCATACATGTCCCCGCGCTGCGCTCTGCGGCTGCGGGGAGCTCCGCAGCGCGCTCGAGAGGAGCGGCTGCTGCGCTGGCTGCCAGGAGGAGGCTGTGCTGTGCAGTGGTTGCTGCGCTGGGCTTTGCATCAGTATCCTTGCAGTCTGCTTGTTAAGCATGCTGCCCTGGGCCATATTTACCACTTTCATCTCACCAGGACTCGTTATTGTGTTTATTTATCAGCTCGTACGCAAGCCGCAAAGTGCCTTTACTTTGCTCCAATCGCAAGGCTTGCTGATAAGATCATCTCACAGGTCTTGGCAGCTGTTACAAGGGTTGGGAGAGACGGAGGCACTGGACAAGTAGCACTCTCACACTTCCCACTCATTCGCAAGCGCCACCTCCTCCTCCCAGCATCCCAGCACGGCATCACCGCCAGCGTGGCAGTCGTCCGAGCAGGTGAACACCGCCACGGTCAGCCACTCCCAGGAGTCGGGCAGCGTGCAGGGCCCCGGAGTCTGGCCGGGTGCACTGCAGGCTGCCGGCGCGCTGCCGCCCCAGCACGCCGGCCCTGTATCGCCACCAAGTCCACTGCTCTGCGCATGCGCTCCGCACTCTTCCTCACTAGCAGTCATCTCCGTCGCCTCCAGCTCCGCCGCCCATACAGCGGCCTCCTCCAGGGCCGCACAGAGCGGGGCCATCAGCTGCAGCTCAAAGCGCCGCGGCGCGCCGCAGGCCGGGCAGGCCGCCGGCGCCGGTGCCTCGGGCAGCGGCCACAGCGGCGCGTCGCCCACGTAGTGCCGCGCGCACTGCTGCGGCGCGCGCCGCAGGCGCTTGGCGAACCTGCAGCGCGGAAGCACGCATGTGCCGCCCTTGGTTGGACTACTTATACATCTGCCTGTCCCTGATGAATGGGGCATCACGCCTGCCTGAGGCAGTGAGCGGGGCCCGGCGGCTGCGTCGCAAATGGCATGCGCCAACGCGTGCAGTGTGGCGCGCAGGCCGGGGACGAGCGCCTGAGGCGCCTGTGACCACACAGCCAGGCCGGGGCATGCGCGCGAGCTGTCATGCAGGGCCCATGCGGCACTTCGCAAGGCACCCCTGCAGCCTGGCACCTGCACAAGGAGGGCTTGTTTGCATTCAGAAAGCGGCGACATGCACAGGGACTGACAGGCGTGAGAAGGGGCGCGCTTGTGGAAGGCGGCGGCGGCTCCGGGCGGCGCTGTGCGCTCATACGCTTCCGCCGCCCACGCATCAGCTGGGGACCCGTTGTGCGCTGGGTCGCCGGCGCCCGCCTTGCCTCCCTGCACGGCGACCCGGCGCGGATCTCAACAGCCCTGCCGCCGCACGGCTGCGCTGCGCGCCGGAGCACCGGGCTGGGCAGCAGCGGGGGCCTGTGCATGCAGACATCGCCAGGGGCGCCACAGCGCGCCACCCAGCGTTGCACAGCTGCGTGGCTCCTCCCTGTTGCGCGCTGCCACTCGTGCGACGCAGCGGCCAGCTCCAGCAGGATGCAAGCACAGCCTCGCGGCCCATACTGCACCCGCCGAGCGCCGCAGCCGGGCGCCGCACCGGGACGGGGGCGCCGCTGGCCTCATACTCCGCAAGCAGCGCAGCGACGTGGTCCGCCTCGCGGGCGGTCAGCGCGGCGGCCGCCGCCGCCGCCGGCTCGCCCGCCGCGTGCAGGTAGAAGCCCGGCAGGGTGGGCGGCCGCCCCGGCGCCCTGCAGCTGGGCGCCGCGCCGGCGCCGCCCGCGCTGCGGCGCTTCGGCCCGGGCGGCGGCGCGGCGCCGCGGGGCGCTTCCGCCAGGGCGGCCAGCGCGGCATCGAGGTCCCCCAGGTCAAACGCGTCCGCGCCGCCTGCGGGGCCGCCGGCCTCCCAGTCGCCGCCGGCGCCCCAGGCCGTGTCGTCGGCGCCGCTGCAGGCCTCGGGCTCGGCCGGCGCCCCAGCCGGCGCGCCAGCGGCTCGCCCAGGCTGCTGCCCAGGCCCATGGCTGCCGCAGTGCCAAGCGGCGCCATAGCCCCCAGAGGCAGCCGCGTCCGGCTCGGCAGTACCAGGCTCACGGCTGCTCGCCAGACCCGCAGGTGGACTTGCAGCCTGCTCGCCCCAGTCCCCTTCGGCGGCCCAGCCGTCCGTTGCAGCGTGCGCATGCAGCGTCCCCGCGGCCGCCAGCGCCGGCGCAGCGGCTTGTGCGGGGGCCCCTGCGGCCGACCCTGGAGGCAGCTGGCAGCGGAAAGCGCGCCAGCTGCCAGGCTCGCGGCCGCAGCCCGCTTCGACGCACCCCATGACGTAAAGCGTGCGCTCCCGCGCACGCGAGGACGCCTGCCGCTCGTCCAGCGGCGCAAACGCCTACCGTGCGTGACGTCAGCGCCGCGCAGCTGTTGCCGCGCCATACGGCGTCTGCGATAAACAAACACCGAGTGTGTCACGCACGTGCCTGGAGGACAAGCGCCAGCTGCGCTCCGCACGCCCTGCACACCGCGTCGGCAACCTCGCAGGGCGCTCGCTCGCCCGGGAAGGCCGCAGCGCCGCCCACGTGAGTCGCGCGGTGCGAGGGCGGCGCGCCCGGGTCTGTCAGGTCGCCCGGCAGCCAGAGCTGCACGCTGCGCTGCGGGCCTGCCATCCTCCTAGCTACCTTAGGAGTGTACGACACCTTCAAACACTCGCTTCTGGGCTTTCAGGCTACCCTACCGCTGGTGCTGCTAAGGAGAAGCACAGACTGCAGGATCGTACATCCTAGTGCAAGCACGCTGGTGCATGACAGCGGCGGTCCTGCGAGGTGGCGACGCGGGCCGCCTGCTCCGCGTCTGCAGCTTTGGCGGCGATCTTGTGCCATACGTTGATGGCCTGCGCCTGCAGCAGCGGCTCGCGCAGCTGTGCAAGGAGCGCGCCATCCCTGACACTCTGCTGTTGCTGCAGGTGCGCCCCCGTTCCCAGCAATGGCGCAAAGGCGCGAACCAAGCGATGACTTTGCTGAGCGCAGCCGCTGACCCCGGCTGTGCGCGGCCGTGCGGGCAGCACGCCCCGGTGTACACCCTGGGCAAGCGCGGCAGCAGCAAGGACTTCCGCACGGCGCCCGAGGCGCTGCAGGCCGCGGGCGCGGAGGTGCACCGCTCCGAACGGGGCGGGGAGGTGACCTACCACGGCCCTGGCCAGGCGAGCGCCCTTAGACCTTCTTACAGCAACACTCGCTCTGCTGCTTGCAGCCGCCGCTCGTCCTGAGAGCTGCAAGGCTTGGGCGAGGCACACTGCCGTACACAGTGCGCAAGGACAGGCGGCAGCGCCCCTGGACACACAACTCCATGCCGCTCCCTTTTTGGGTCCAGCAAGTGTACATGCGACACCACCATGTGTCTAGTGTGTCTAGTTTATCCTGCTGCGCAGGTTGTCATGTACCCTGTGGTCAACCTGCGGAGGCTGGGCGTGGGCGCGCGCGTGTACGTGGAGGGCCTGGAGGACGCCATGGTCCGCACCGCCGGGGTCCACGGCGTCTGCGCGCGGGTGCGTCGGGCCGCGCGCGCTTGTGTCACACCTCTACCCCGCACGCGCGCACGTCGCCGCGTCCCCCCCCTCTCTTCCCTCCCCAAGCTATGGGGCGACTGGCGCACCTTCTGCTCGGCAAGCGCCAGCTGCGCCCGGTGGGGCGTGGCGGTATGGGGCCCTCCTTGGCATGCTTGGGTTGCCTGGGACCTGGCGTGCAGGCTGCACGGCGGGCGCGCAGACATGCAGTCATGATTCGCTACACGCATCCACATTCACATGCGCTTTCGACAGCTGGCGCACCCCCGGCCCGCACCCCTCGCCCCAACCCGCCGGCTGACACGATTGCACGCCCCCACGGCCTGAGCCGGTGCGGCGCGGCGCGCCAGGGGCGCGTGCCGGGGCGCACCGGCGTGTGGGTGGGCGACCGCAAGCTGGGCGCGGTGGGCGTGCGCATCTCGCACGGCGTCGCCACGCACGGCGTCGCGCTGAATGTTGCCACCGACCTACGCGCGTTTGCGCCGATCGTCGCGTGCGGCCTGGCGGACGCCGTCGCCACCTCGCTGCAGCATGAGCTCACCGCGGCGGCGCGCCCGGGCGGCGGCGGCCCAGAGGCATTTACCGGCGAGGGTGCGGGGGGCGGCCCCGCTGCGACGCGCAGCCCCGGCTGCGACTCGCTGGCGGGGCGGGCGTCAGACGCGCAGGGCGCACGCGGCCTGGGCTCGCCGGGCGCCCCTGAGGCAGAACGGAGTGGTGCTGCGCCCAACTTGCAAGGCCTGCCCAGCCCTGCAGGCGGCGGCGGCAACGCCAGCAGCGCCAGCGGCGATGCTGGGCCCGGGCGTGCGGGCGCTAGGGAAGGGGAGTGTGCGTCTGCTGGGGGTGCCGGGCGCTGGATGCTGGGCGGGGTGGATGCAGTGGAGCTGGTGGCAGCGCAGCTCGCCGACGCGTTTGCCAGCCGCTTCCGATATTCACAGCGCGAGTGCGTCACACCCGCAGAGCTACACGCAGTGGCTGCAGGCGCCGGCTGAGCAACGCCTGGCAGGGGTGTCTGTCCAGAGCCGCTGTGCGCATGTCGCAGGTGTAGGCCTAGATGTACATAGGATGGCATGTGAACGGATGCAACATCTAGAACAACACATTGTCGTCATGCCATGCGTTCACATTGTACCACAGAAGCTCGTCACTTGTTGAGGACCAACAACCCTTGAAAACTCTCAACCAAACGCAGCAGGCCGCCGGCACGCGGCCGGCCCACCGGCCCCAGCCTCCCAGCTCACGCGGGCCATAGGGCGCTGCTCGGCAGCCGTCGCCGGCGCCGCCCGGAGCGGCCGCTCATGCGGCCGCTCACGCGGCGGCCTTCTCCGAGTCGGGCAGCAGCGCGCGGTCCGCGAGCTCGAGCACCAGCTGCCGCCGGTGCCCGGCGGCCTCGGCGACCGCGATCCGCACGGCCGCCATGTCGAACACTGTGAAGCGCACATCGCCGTCGCGCGAGGACACCGTCTGCTTCTCCTCATCCAGCACGAGCTCGGCGCCCGCGCAGGCCGGCGCGGCCGCGCGGCCCGGCGCCGGCGCGGGCGCGCCCGGGCCGCCGGGCCGCTCTGTGAGGTACACCGGGCCCTCGATGCCGTACTTGGGCACGAACACGATGACGCCGTTGGCGCGCACCTGCGCGTGAGCGCGCGGGAGCGTTGACACCGCACAGACCATGGGCCGGCTCTGCAAATTCAGTAGCGCTTGCTGCAAGGGCGGTCCTCTGGAGGAAGTGTGCTCAGTGCCAGTGCCCAGTGCCAGCGACGGGCATCCCTGACAGCATGTTGCGCACTCGCCACAGCAGCGCTTGCTGCGCATGCAGAAGCGCACAAATGGACGTTGCGAGGCGAACCGGGCGGCTGCACCGATGCTGCGCAACCCTCAGGCCGCACGGGCAGCCGGCGCGTGCGGCCGAGAGGGCGCGCGGGCGCGCCTTGGTGATGCGCGCGTCCGCCACCACCTCGCGCCCGCGAAAGAAGATGAGCGTGTGCAGCTCCACGCTCGCGCGGCCGGCCATCTGCGCGCTAGGCTTAAGGTACACCCTGGCGGCAGCATATGCATCCATGTGCTGTACAATCAGCACGAGCAGTATAGGATAGAATATATGATACATCTGCGTCACTTTTCACAGGGCAAAGCATGACCCGCAGGTGCAGCACAAACACGAGGGCCAAGCGCGCGGGGAAGCCGCGGTGGGGCGCGCGAGCCTGAGCGCCGCGGTGGCGCGCGTTCAGGTTGTCCACCAGCGCCTTCAGCTCCCGCCGCTCGTGCGCGGCGTCCGGCACAGACGCCAGGCGCAGCGTGGCCGCCAGCAGGCGGTGCACCACCACGTCCGCATACCTGAGCGGCCGGCAGGCAGAGCTCGGGGTACAGAGATGCGGGCGCGGCCTGCCCTCGCGCAGCCGCGCATGGCCATGCCCGTGCTCGCAGCCGGCGCTGTGCATGCTCCCGACGTGCGCTGCCAGCATGGCGACTCAGTTAAGGCCACTCCCATTATTCCTTTCCCACCGCAGGCCCACACGATGCCAACCATGGTTTGCGGCGGACGGCGCCAGGCAGGCCCATGTATGCAGAGGCGGCAGGCCGCGGACCAGCAGGCCCGCGGCGCGAGCATGCCCGCTGGGGCGGGCCACGCAGGCATTGGGTCAGGGCAGGGTTGGGGGTGGCCAGGCGCGGCATGCGCATGACAGGACGAGGCCGGTGTGTGTCGGCTGGCGCAGCCAGGTCCGGTCTGTGCGCCGTGCGGGCGGACGCGCAGCGCGGGGCGGGTGCGCCCCGGCGCGCGCGCGCGCGCGGCGCGCCTGCGGATGGGCGACGTGAAGTGCGTGTAGAGCGGCGCGGCCAGGCCGTAGTGCGAATACTCGGCCGGCGCGGCGTCGCCGCTGCCAAAGTAGGCCGCCTGCGTCATGCAGCGCGTGGCCAGGATGCGCAGCAGCGTGTTGAAGTAGGGGTCGTCCGGCCGCACCGCCGCGTCCAGCGACGCGGCCAGCGCCTGCGCTGGGGGCGGACCCGGGCTCAGCCGCGCGCGCGGGCGGGCCCCCACGCGCGCCGCGATGCGCGGCAGGCCGTCTGGGCTGTGCGGTGCGCAGCCAGGAGGGTGGTTGCAGGCGACCAGCCGCCCCGGCTGCACTGCTGCTTCCAGCGACTGCGCCCATGCGGGGTCGCTGCGTTCACCCGGACGCGTGAGCGGAGGCAAGCTGAGGGGTTGAATAAAGTATCCCTGCAGCCTTCTGCCAGCAGCTCTGTATGTTGCTCGCAAAGCGATGTCACAGGGCTTTAAAAACGGCGAACTCGCCTTTGACGAGGAGATGTCGATGTCGACGTGCGCGGCGGCGGCCGCGCGCAGCAGCGGCTCGAACTGGCGCGGCGGCGGCGTGGTGTGGCGGCGCAGCAGCGCGCAGGTGGGGAACGCGCGCAGCACGTGCTCCGCCACGGTGGTGTTGGCCAGCAGCATCATCTCCTCCACCATCTGGTTGGCCTCGCGCACCTGGCCCGGGGCGGGAGGGTCAGGGTTAGGGTTTGACAAGGCTGGCGCAGAGAGCCACGGTCATGCGGAGCTTCCCTAAAAAGGAAATCACATGAGCTCTTGGCCGTGCAACTGTGCACATGAGCGAGGCAGAGCCTGGCCACGATGGCCGCAGCATTGCACCCTCCACCAGCTTGTCGCACCCATGCCCATGAGAAGTGACAAAGTTTCAAACCTCTGAGGGTGACGCAGCAGGACTGCGTGAGCGGGCTGCAAAGCGCGCTTGCTCATGCTGACTGTCAGCATGTTCTGTGCAAGGTCCAGCCTTGCTGGAGACCATGGACGCCAGAGGGTGCACCATATGCAAGCACATGCACGGCGTTTGCTGACAACGCAGGAGGAGGAGAGGCAGGGCGGCGGAGGGGGTTTGCAACCCTTTGGGGCCCTGGACGCGCGCCTGGTACATGCCGACGTCCAGCGGGTCGTGCGTCTCCGTGTCGATCTCGAAGCGCACCTCCGGCGAGGCCAGCTGCAGAGCGCCCGCGTCTGCGCGCCGGCGGCGCAGGATGCGCGCCACATGCGCCAGCGCGCGCAGGCTCACGCTCACCTGCGTGGCGGACTGGTCTGGAGGCAACATGCAGATGTTTTGCATGGAAACTCTTTGAGCTGGCCGCCCTCCCTTAGGAGAAGAGTAGGAGAAAGAGTGAAAAAGACGTCTGGTGTTTACGCTTGTCTGTTGTGGCAGGCATCGTTGGGTACTCCCTCACCAAGGGCACCAGGCGGTCAAAAAGGCGATTATGGCCCAGAATTTGAACCTGCATAGAGACAAACTTGTGCGCAAGCCCGGGCTGATCCGTTGAGGCGCGCTGGGGCTTCTCTAACACATGTGTGTGCGCAGTCGCGTCTGTGCGACCTGATCATGTTCTGTAAGCCAATTAAGCGCATCCAAACACAGAAACCGGAGTGGACGTGCGGGTCACCTCGTCGCCCAGCCGCGCGTCGTCCAGGCGCAACTGGGCTTCCGCGTACGTGAGCGCTGCTCGGCTCCTGCGCCATAGGTGGGTTTTAAGGCGCTACCCTTGGCCATACCCTTGGCCCTTTGCTGCACGAGGGGTGAGCGGACGCACTTGCACTGCTTCACGCTATGCTGGCCTGACGGAGCCGCCGTGCGCTGCCAAGCACGGCATGCTGCCCTTGTGCAGTTCTAGAAGCACAGCCTTTGGCAGAGGCAGACGTCACAGGGCAGCGAGCCCTCCGGAGGCGCGCTTGTCGTTGCAGGCAGCCACGAGGCGCGCGCCGAGCGCGCTTCCCGGGAAAACGGTGCGGCCGGCGCGCCTGATCACGCTCTTGGTGAAGCGCACGGCCACGGGCTGCGCGTCGGGCGTGAGCTCCCAGATGACGGAGAAGGCCAGGCGCTCGCCGCCCGCGCGCAGCGAGCATATGTCCTCCGTCAGCGGCTTGGGCAGCATGTCGATGCGCCGCTGCACCAGGTAGGTGGTCGTCGCCCTGCCGGCCGAGAGGCGCGCGCGCTCAGAGCCTTTCCTTTCCTGATCTGTGCTGGCCCGCAGGCCCGCAGCGCGAGCGGGTGGTGTCTCAGTGCAGGGCGAGCGACGCGGTCGCTGCACCGGGTGTACAATGTGGCTCAGCGCCCGCCACATAGCACATGGCTGACAGCTCTGCAGCGCAGCAGGTGGCTTACAAGCGGTGCAGCACGGCACGCCGATGCGCTGCTGCGTTCGGTGCGCAGCCGCCGCCCTGCCGCCGGACCCCGGCACGCATGTAGCGCGGCGCACGCGAAGGGTCTCGTAGCGTGCAGCGCCCAACGCGCGCGCGCACCGGGCCGCCGCCTCGTCGTCCATGGCGGAGCCGGGCTCGAGGAAGTGCGTGACGTCCGCAATGTGCACGCCC
>JAABUV010001937.1_pt1 | contig 29159 bp, 18 predicted proteins | sample 5559971 | NCBI WGS metagenome assembly JAABUV01 (sample SAMN10711881, study PRJNA513362) | rock metagenome | isolation source: Antarctica rocks | place: Antarctica: Victoria Land, Knobhead nord | collected 2015-12-19
CGGCCGACCGCCGCCACGCGGCCGGCAGGATGCCGCGATCCATTGCGTACCCTCGATTGCGATGGAACTCCGCTCCCGGGTTGAACCGGGGGAACGGATCGGCTGGAATGGTCAGGCAATCGCGGACCGGGGGCTTGACCTCCCCCGGGCGCCCCTACCTCTCCCGGCGGCAATCCCAATGGCCAACGATCCGAACCCGGCGGCGCCCCCGCTCCGTCCCGCCTTGATGGCTGAGTTCCTCGGCACGGCGCTATTGATCACGATCGGCGAGGGCGTGGTCGCCGCGGTCGTCCTGATGGGGAAGGCCCCCGACCGGATGGCGATCACCACCGCGTGGGGCCTGGCCGTGGCCCTGGCGGTCTTCGTCAGTGGGCGGCTCAGCGGCGGCCACCTCAACCCGGCCATCACCCTGGCCCTGGCCGCCCGGGGCGAGTTCCCCCGCGCCCGGGTCCTGCCCTACTGGCTCGCGCAGTTCGCCGGGGCGTTCGTCGGGGCCCTGATCGTGTACGTCGATTACGCCGAGGCGTTCCGCGCCTTCGAGGCCACCGAGGGGCTCGTTCGCGGGGCGATGGTCGACGGCAAGCTCGCCGGCCCGTTCGCCGGGGGCGCCGGGGTGTTCGCGAACTATCCGGCCTTCGATGTCGCCTGGCGGAACGTCTTCAGCGAGGTCCTGGGCACGGCGGTCCTGCTCCTGGGCGTCCGGGCCCTGACCGACCGGAAGAACGCCGCGCCCGGCGGCTACATCGAGCCGCTGGCGCTGGGGGCGCTGGTCTGGGCGATCGGCCTGTCGCTGGGGGCGCCGACGGGCTACGCGATCAACCCGGCGCGGGACTTCGCCCCCAGGGTCGCCTCGGCCCTGCTGGGCTGGGGGCCGGCGGTCTTCCAATCCCACGGCTCCTACTTCTGGATCCCGATCATCGGCCCGCTCGCCGGAGGGCTGATCGGGACGTACCTCTATGACTTCGCGATCCACCGATATCTGCCGTCCCAGGACGTGCCCAGCCCCCCCGGCGAGCTTTCGCCGTGAGGTCGGTCGGAGGGGCCGCCCCGCGGCTCCTCCGAGAGGCGACGGATCCGGGCGATCCGGGATCAGAGGTCCGCGTCGGTCAGTTGGTAGCGCTTGCGGGCCATCTCCTTGAGCGTGGCGGCGAACTTGGGGTGGTCGTGAAGGACCCGGGTAAAGTCGGGCCTGGACAGGACGAAGAGGTAGCAAGGGGTGGCCGCCCGGATGGTGGCGGTCCGGGGCTTGGAGGAAAGCAGGCTGAGCTCGCCGAAGTAGTCCCCCTCGCCGAGCGAGGCCACGGACTTGCCGGACTCGTCGAGGACATCAGCCTGACCCCGGCAGATGAAGTACATCTGTTCGCCGACATCGCCATGATGGATGATCTCCTGGCCGGGCTGGAAGACCTCGGGTTCCAAGGTCATGGCCAGGTTCTGGAGGCAGACCTCGTCGGCGGCCTGGAACAGCGGGATCCGGGCCAGGATGTCGCGGTTGACGATCTCCATCCAGTGCCGGCCCGAGCGGTCGATCAGGTCGAAGGCGGCCTGGGGACCCCACGAGCCCGCCGGGTAGCCGGACGACTCGTCGATCGGGGCGTCGGCCCAGGCGTCGAGCATCGGCTGGGCGACCCGCCAGGCGATCTCGACCAGGTCGGTCCGCGAGAACAGGGTGGCATCGCCGATCATGCAATTGAACAGCAGGACCTCGTAGCCGGTTCCGCGCGAGGCCTCGAAGGCGTCGCCGTAGTTGAACCTCATGTTCACCGGCTGGAGGTGCATCGTCGGCCCGGGGATCTTGGCCTGGAAGCGGACCTCGATCCCCTGATCGGGCTGCATGTGGAAGAGCAGGGTGTTCGAGGACAGGTGGACCACCGGGGTGTCGCGGAAGATGACCTCGGGGGCTTTTTTGAACTGGACGACGATCTCGGTGCCCCGCTTCCAGAGCGCCTTGCCCGATCGGAGGAAGATCGGCACGCCCTCCCATCGCCAGTTGTCGATGAACAACTCCATGGCCGCGAAGGTCTCGGTGCGCGACTCGGGGTTGACCTCGGGCTCCTGGCGGTAGCCGACGGCGGGCGACCCGTCGTCCTTCTTGCCGGGGCCGTACTGGCCGCGGACGGCGTGCCTGGCGACCTCCTCGGGGCTCATCACCCGGACGGCGTCGAGGAGCTTGGACTTCTCGTTCCGGATCGCGTCGGGCTTGAACGACGAGGGGGGTTCCATGCACAGATATGCAAGCATCTGGAACATGTGGTTCTGGACCATGTCGCGGAGGACGCCCGAGGTGTCGTAGTACTTGCCCCGGCCCTCGACGCCGACGGTCTCGGCCACGCTGAACTGGATGTGGTCGATGTGGCGGTTGTTCCAGAGCGGCTCGAACATCCCGTTGGAGAAGCGGAAGGCCAGGAGGTTCTGGACGGTCTCCTTGCCCAGGTAGTGGTCGATCCGGTAGATCTGGTCCTCGCGCCAGTGGGCCAGGAGCTGTTTGTTCAGCTCGATGGCCGATTCGAGGTCGTGGCCGAAGGGCTTCTCGACGATGATCCGGATCCAGCCCTTTTCCTTCTTCTTGAAGCCGGCCTGGTCGAGGTGGTCCGAGATCATCCCGAAGATGCTCGGCGGGGTGGCCATGTAGAAGATGACGTTGCCGCCGACGCCGATCTCGGCGTCGAGCCCGGAGACGACCTCGGCCAGCTTCCGGTAGGCCGCGTCGTCGCCGAACTGGCCCGAAGTGTAGTGGAGCCGGGCGACGAACTTCTCCCAGACGCCGGCGTCGAAGTCCTTGCGGGTGGCGAACTTCTTGATGTCCTCGGTCATCCTGGCGCGGAACTGCTCGGTGGACATCTCGTCCATCGCGATCCCGACGATGGCGAACCGCTCGGGCAGCAGGTCGTCGCAGGCCAAGTTGTAGAGGGCGGGCATCAGGAGCCGCTTGGTCAGGTCGCCCGACGCCCCGAAGATGACCAGCAGGCAGGGGTCCGCGACGGGCTCGGCGCCCTTGGGTTTGTGGCCGGTCTCGCGCTCGACCTGGGACGTGCTTGGCATCGGGGCCTCTCCGGGGATCTCGGGGTGCCCGCCCGGGGGCCAGGGCGACGCCGCCCGGCCCGGCGGTCCTCGCCAGATGAAGACTTGTACCCGACCCGGACGCGGAATTCCAAGGGACACCACCCGGCCGCAGGGTCGATCGGGTCTCCCGAGTGGTGAGATGTCGTGGACCGTCGATTCTCCACGGAACCGGGCTGCTCCGGCGAGCATTCCCGGTCTCCGCTGGATCTTCGGCCAGCAATTGTTAAAATATCCGATGCGGGAGCGGCCCCGCGAACCGGCCCGACCCGGACCCGAACCCCGACCAGGAGACGCCATGGGCCCGCTCGATCCGATCTCCGGAGCCCGCCCGAGTCGCCGGGCGATGCTCCAGGTGGGCTATTCGGGGCTCCTGGGGCTGGGTCTGCCGGGCCTCCTGGCGGCCCGATCGGCCGCGAGCCCCGGGGCCAAGCCGGGCCGGGCGAAGTCGGTGATCGTGATCCTCCTGAGTGGCGGGATCGGCCAGCACGACTCGTTCGACATGAAGCCCGAGGCCCCCGACGGGGTCCGGGGCGACTTCAAGCCGATCGACACGGCGGTCCCCGGGATCCGGTTCTCCGAGCACCTGCCCGGCCTGGCCGGTCGGGCCGACAAGCTGGCCGTCGTCCGGTCGATGTCGCATCCCGAGGGGAACCACCTCCTGGCAGTCCACCGGGTCCTCACCGGCCAGCCGTCCAACCCGAGGGGGGCGAACGACCTCGACCGGGTCGCCTCGCGGGACGACTTCCCCTGCTACGCCGCGGTGCTCGACCAGCTCGGCCGCCGGGGGGAGGGGATTCCCGCCGGCGTCTCGCTGCCGCTCCGGCTGGTCGAGGGGCCGCTGACCTGGCCGGGCCAGGACGGCGGGTTCCTCGGCCCCCGGCACGACCCCTGGCAGCTCCGGCTCAACCCCGGGAACCCCGAGGCCCGCGATGAGAGCCTGGCCCTCGCCCCCGGGCTCGACCCCGCCCGGCTCCACCGCCGTCGCCACCTCCTCGGACAGGCCGCCGCCCCCTCGCCCGGCGACACCTTCGTCGACCAGCAGGACGCCGCGCTCGCCATGCTCTGCAACGGGCGGGTCGGCCGGGCGCTGGACCTCGACCGCGAGGACCCCCGGCTGATCGACCGCTACGGCCGGCACCTCTTCGGCCGGTCGCTCCTGATGGCCCGCCGCCTGGTCGAGGCCGGCGTCCCGATCGTCCAGGCGAGCATGGGGATCGTCCAGACCTGGGACACCCACGTCGCCAACTTCCCCCGGCTCAAGGACGAGCTGATGCCCCCGTTGGACCGCGCGGTCTCGGCCCTCCTGGACGACCTCGGGGCCCGGGGCCTGCTGGACGAGACCCTGGTCGTGATGCTCTCCGAGTTCGGCCGGACCCCCAAGATCACCGAGCTAACCCCCGGCGCCGTGGTCGGCCGCGACCACTGGCCCCACGTCTTCCCGGCCATTTTCGCCGGCGGGGGGGTCGTCGGCGGCCAGTTGATCGGCAAGTCCGACCGCCTGGGGGCCTACCCGATCTCCCGGAGCTTCGGCCCGCCCGACCTCGCCGCCACGATCTACCAGGCCCTGGGCGTCGACCCCGCCACCGAACTCCGCGACCGACTCGGCCGCCCCTTGCGGCTCTGCTCGGGCGAGGTCATGACGCCGCTCTACACCACGGCGGCGGTCTGAGACCCACGTCAAGCGATCATCGGGCCTGACGACTCGCCCACCAACTCGCTGAGGCTGGTGTGGTCGAATAGCGTCGGTACCCCGCCGGCCGCGCGGGATGCCCGAATAGCCCGTCTTCGGATCGGGAGAGGTCAATTCTTCCACCGACCGACCGGGAGCAGAGTTGACTGAGACCTCCGGGAGTTTCCCACCTGGATCGGCCGCGACACCGGAACCCTGGACGAAGCTCGACGGTCAATTCTGTCCGTCTCGGACGACCAGGGCCCCGTCAGAGATTTTCGCCATGGTTAGGCCGTCCGCCGGCATCAGACCCCGGGGCGAAGCGCCAGGCCGGTGGGAAATCGTCTGGATTCATCGTATCGCACGAGGCCCGGCCACTTCCAGGGGCCTCCGGACCCTGGCCGGTGGCGTCGACGGACCGGTCGGGACTAACATAGGGGCCGGCACCATTCCGGGGGGTGTCCCCCCATCCCGCGAAACGATTCGCGCCGCCCAACGGAACCGGCCTTCAGGTCGTCCAGGAGGATTTCCCCATGAAGACGGATGCAAAGGGACGATGGCCCGTCCCGGGCCTGGCGGCGCTGGCGGCGTCGGGGCTGGCGCTGGCGATCCCGGGCGCGGCCCGGGCCAGTGACGCCGACCTGGTCCTGCCCGACCTGGCCCGGACGAAATTCCTGGGCGGCGCCCTGGACGGCCACTCGCTCCTGATGCTCGGCCTGCTGATCTGCATGGGGGGGCTGGCCTTCGGCCTGGTCTTCTACCGGCAGCTCAGGAACCTGCCGGTCCACCGGTCGATGCTCGAAGTCTCCGAGCTGATCTACGCGACCTGCAAGACGTACCTGATCACCCAGGGCAAGTTCATCCTGCTGCTCTGGGTGTTCATCGCGGCGGTGATCGTGGCCTACTTCGGGTTCCTCTCGACCGACGCCCCGAGGGCCGCCGGCGAGCTGATCGAGGCCGCGCCTCTGGCCCGACCGGCGAAGGTGGGGGTGATCCTCTTGTTCAGCCTGATCGGGATCGCCGGGAGCTACTCGGTGGCCTGGTTCGGGATCCGGATTAACACCTTCGCCAACAGCCGGACCTGCATGGCGTCGCTCCGGGGGTCGCAGTACCTCTGCTCCTCGATCCCCCTGAAGGCGGGGATGTCGATCGGGATGGTCCTGATCAGCGTCGAGTTGCTGATCATGCTCTGCATCCTCTTGTTCGTCCCCAGGAACCTGGCCGGGCCCTGCTTCATCGGCTTCGCCATCGGCGAGTCGCTGGGGGCGGCGGCCCTCCGGGTGGCCGGCGGGATCTTCACCAAGATCGCCGACATCGGCGCCGACCTGATGAAGATCGTCTTCAAGGTCAAGGAGGACGACGCCCGGAACCCCGGCGTGATCGCCGACTGCACCGGTGACAACGCGGGCGACTCGATCGGCCCGACCGCCGACGGCTTCGAGACCTACGGCGTCACCGGCGTGGCCCTGATCACCTTCATCATGCTGGCCGTGGCCAGCCCCTCGGTGCAGTCCGACCTCCTGGTCTGGATCTTCGCCATGCGGATCCTGATGGTCGTGGCCAGCGGCCTGGCCTACTTCGTCAACGAGTCGATCTCGCGGAAAAAGTACGAGTCCGGGGCCCGCTTCAATTACGAGGACCCACTGACCCGGCTGGTCTGGCTGACCAGCGTCCTCTCGATCGCCGGGACCTACCTGGCCAGCCTGCTGATGGTCTCCGGCCTGGGGGGCGACGGCCACCTCTGGTGGAAGCTGGCCACGATCATCACCTGCGGAACCCTGGCCGGGGCGATCATCCCGGAGGTCACCAAGTTCTTCACCTCGACGACCTCGGCGCACGTCCGCGAGGTCGTCACCGCCAGCCGCGAGGGTGGGGCCAGCCTGAACGTCCTGAGCGGGCTGACCGCCGGGAACTTCTCGGCCTTCTGGGTCGGCGGCGTGGTGATCGTCCTGCTGATGGCGGCGGCCCACGGCGTGAGCCTTTCTTTCCCCGCCGACCTGATGATCGCCCCGTCGGTCTTCGCCTTCGGCCTGGTGGCCTTCGGCTTCCTGGGGATGGGCCCGGTGACCATCGCCGTGGACAGCTACGGCCCGGTCACCGACAACGCCCAGAGCGTCTACGAGCTCTCGCTGATCGAGCAGGAGCCCGGGATCCATCAGGAACTGGCCCGCGACTTCGGGTTCGACCCCGACTTCGAGCGGGCCAAGATCCTCCTGGAGGAGAACGACAGCGCCGGGAACACCTTCAAGGCCACGGCCAAGCCGGTCCTGATCGGCACCGCGGTGGTCGGGTCCACGACGATGATCTTCTCGATCGTCGTCCTGCTGGCCGGTCACAAGGACCCGACGACCCACCGGTTCACCGGCCTGGACCCGGCCACGGTGGCCAACCTGTCGATCCTCCACGCCCCGTTCCTGCTGGGGCTGATCGCCGGGACCGCGGCGATCTACTGGTTCACCGGGGCCAGCACCCAGGCCGTGATCACCGGAGCCTACCGAGCGGTGGCGTTCATCAAGCGGACCATGAAGCTCGACGGCCAGGCCAGGGCCAGCCTGGAGGACTCCCAGCGGGTCGTGGCGATCTGCACCCGGTACGCCCAGGCCGGGATGTTCAACATCTTCCTGACCGTCTTCTTCCTGACGCTGGGGGCGGCGTTCATCGAGCCGTTCTTCTTCGTCGGCTTCCTGATCGGGCTGGCGATCTCGGGGCTGTTTCAGGCGGTGTTCATGGCCAACGCCGGCGGCGCGTGGGACAACGCCAAGAAGATCGTCGAGGTCGAGCTTCGCGAGAAGGGGACCGACCTCCACGCCGCCACCGTCGTCGGCGACACCGTGGGCGACCCGTTCAAGGACACCAGCTCGGTGGCCATGAACCCGATCATCAAGTTCTCGACCCTCTTCGGCCTGCTCGCCGTCGAGCTGGCGCTGGAGGTCCCCCCGATCTGGAAGGCGATGCTGGCCGTCGCCTTCTTCGGGGTCGCCCTGTTCTTCGTCCACCGGAGCTTCTACACGATGCGGATCGAGCCGGACGAGCACTCCGGCTCGGATCAGGAGGTGGGCGAGCTGGCGGCGACCACCTGACCTGACCTGACCTGAGCTGAGCTGATCCGGGCCCAGCTCGGGCCGGGCGGTCGAGGGCGGCGCTCCGGTCGGGGCGCCGCCCCCGGCGTCAGGGGAGGTCGATGGCGATGTCGGTCTTGCCCCCGGCGGGGATCTCGACGGTCAGGCCGGAGGTCTCCGTCGAGCCATACTTCTTGTCGATCACCGAGACCATCTCGGGCTCGGCACCCGGCTTCGCGGGCAATTCCTTCTGGGAGATGATCGCGACGGCGTGCTTTCCGGCGATGGCGCCGTCGTCGGGCTCGTTGGTCGTCAGGACGAATCTCCCGCCCGTGATCTTCCCGGTGGCGGCCCTCCCCTTCTCGGGGACGAACTGGATGGTCCCGCTCTCCAGGGGCTGCCCCTTGACCTTGACCGTGCCCGAGGCTCCGACGGCCCGGGCGGCGTCGGGGTCGCCGCTACACCCGAGGACGCCGGCCAGGCACGCCCCGAGCAAGGCCGGGAGGCGCGAAGCCCTCCCGACCGAGGCCCCGACCGCTCGATCAATATTGATCACTGCTGATCACCTCGCCGCCCGCGATCGTGCTCAGGGCCCTGTAGATGGGGAGGTTGATCGAGTTCTTGAGGAACCGGACCGAGCCGTCGGCGAACGTGAAGTTCAGCCCGCCCGAGTGCCGGCTCCCGAAGGCACCGTTGGTCACGCCCGAGGTGAACCCCGTCCCGGGCCGCGTGTTCGGCGGGTTGACGGTGCTCCGGAAGGTGGAAGATTGCCGGAGGTTGACCGACCAGGCGTTGAAGAAACCGTTCGCGGCATTGTTCACGTTCTGGGGAAAGACCCCGTCATTGTAGACCGTCTCGCCCACGGCGAGGGTGTTGCTCGTCCCATCAGTGATGTCGCGGAAGTTATGCGGCTGGAGATAATAGCAGAGGCCGTTGTTCTGGACCTTCGACGCGGTGCTGATCATGTTGGTCGGGTCCAGGCTCCCGGCGCAGAGCGCGTACGAGCCGACGGAGAGGCCGGCGACCTTCGGCACGTCGTTCCGCCCGGTGTTGCTGAGGTCGATGGTCGCCTGCGACGTGTCGCTCGGGCAGACATAGACCGACACCTTCGCGCCGGCGACCGTGGTATTCACCACGCCATTCGCGGTCCACACGTTCGGCAGCGACGTGTCATCGAAGGAGAGCGAGAAGTTCCAGGCGTTGTACAGGGTTCCCCCCTCCAGATAGGCCAGCAGGGAGACGAAGCCGCTCTGGGCGTTGAAATCATTCGTGGTCCCGCTGGCCCGGCCGCCCCCAGGAGCGCCAGGCCGGGGACCCAGGGGATCCGGTAGCGGCCGACCACGAAGAAGGCCGCCGTCGAGGCGAGCCCGGCAACGGTCGATCCCGCCACGAGCCGCCAGAACGCCGACCGATCGCCCCGGGCCAGCCCCAGCGCCGCCCAAGGGGCCAGCCAGCCGAAGCCCACCACCCCCCAGGCCAGCCGGGGCGCGGCGACGACCTGAACGAACTCCCGGTCCTGATTGTCCGGAACCTCGAAGTCGTTCAGGAGCAGCCCCAGCTTCCTCGCCAGCAGCCCGAGCGAGGCGGCCGGCGCCTCCCGCCACCGCGCCAGCCCCCGGCCGAACCAGAACCGGGAGACCTGCCCCGGCGTCATCGGGCGGCCCGCCAGCCGCGACGCCTCGGCCGCGAAGTCGTCGGCCTCGCGCGCTGGGTTGGCCTCGACGAAGGGGGGCGCCCAGTAAGTCCCCGTCGCCCCGGGCCCGTTGCCGATGAAGAAGTTCGCCCCCGATTGCCAGGTCGTCACCAGCAATTCCGGAGGCCGCCCGACATAAGCGTTGATCGCAACCGGCGGGGCGATCGCCAGCGCGAACCCCAGGGCGAAGGCGAAGGCCAGGCCGATCCCGACCCTCCGGCGTTCTCCCAGCCCCGCCGCCCAGGCGGCCCCGATCGGCCCGACGACCATCGCGTTGGCCCGGAGCAGGGCAACCTGGCCCCAGGCCCAACCCCCCGCCGCCAGCCAGCCCGCCCGGCCCCGAGCGGGGCTCCGGATCGCCAGAGCCCCGATCGCCAGGGCCGAGGCAGCCAGGAGCCCGGCCGTCCCTTCCTTCTCCAGGAGCCCATCGGTGAAGATCGCGGGCCCGTAGGCCGCCGCGACCAGCCCCGCCGCGACCCCCTCGGCCCGGCCCAGCCCCCATCGACCGGCGAGGAAGACGGCCGCCGGGGTCAGAGCCCCGAGGCAGGCCAGGGCCACCCGGAGCCGCGCGATCCCCGGCCCGACCACCTCCATCAGCCCGGCCAGGAGGTAGGGGAACAGCGGATCCTGATAGAACGGCCGGTCCGGGAGCCACCGACCCGACCGGATCTCCAGGGCCCTGGTCCAGTACGCCCCCTCGTCCACCCAGGGCATCCGGCCGATCGGGTGCCCGGCGTATTCCAGGACGTAGCCGAGGCGGAGCCCCAGGGCCACCAGCCCGATGACCAGCAGCCAGGCGGAGTCCCCCCGGCCCCAGGAGCCCGGCGCCTCCCCCTCGATGGCCCGCCCCGTTGTCCCCATCGGATCGCCTCTGAGGGGAATGTCCCGGCGGGGCGTCAGTCCCGTCCGTTCACCGGTCGGCGGAAGCCGGGCAGGAGCCTGGGCGTGGGATCGGCCTCGCGGAGGCGGTAGCCCCGATCGGGTTCCAGCCCCGGATAGGTGTCGGTCCGGCCCGAGGGCCAGGACACCTCGACCCGGTCGACCTTGGCGACGGGGCCGAGGCCGAAGTGGAGCCGGGAGTCGCTGGCGGAGAGGTAGCTGCCGCCCCCGAATCGCTGGGCGGTCCGGACTCTTCCGCCGGCGGTGACCCGGACCAGGGCGCCCACGCCGTCGCGGTTGGAGGGCCCGCCCTCCAGCCGGATCGTCAAGGAGTGCCGGCCCGGGATCGGTTTGTTGTGGAAATAGGCCAACGGGGCGTCCTCCGAGACGATCAGGAGGTCGAGCCAGCCGTCGTTGTCGAGGTCGCCGGAGGCCAGGCCGCGCCCGATCCGGGGAACCGACCAGGGCGGCCCGGCCCGGGGGGAGACGTCGGCGAGCCGACCCTTCGGGCCGCCCATCAGGAGTTGGGCCGGCATGGCATAGGGGGAGGCGGGGCGGAAGTCGGAAACGTGGCCGTTGGCGGTCGCCAGGTCGAGCCAGCCGTCGTCGTCGGCGTCGAGGAAGGCGACGCCGAAGCCGAGCAGGAACCGGCTCGGCAGGGCCAGGCCGACCCCGGCCGACTGGTCGACGAACTGGCCGCCCCCCCAGTTGTGGTAGAGCGTGGTCGATTCGCCGAAGAAGTTGGTAACCGCCAGGTCCCCCAGGCCGTCGCCGTCGAGGTCCCCGAAGGCAATCCCCATGCCGGCCAGGTAGCCCCCGGCGGCGTTGGCGGCAAGGCCCGATTCCATCCCCTCCTCGCGGAACCGGAGCCCGCCGAGGTTCCGGAACAGGTCATTGGCCGTCGTGTCGTTGGCGACGAAGAGGTCGACCTTGCCGTCGCCGTCGAGGTCGGCGGCGACCACCCCGAGGCCCCGACCGTCGCGGTCGACGATCCCGGCCTCGGCCGAGACGTCGACGAACCGCCCGCCGTCGTTGCGGAACAGGTGGTCGGCCAGGGCGGCGAACTCGCGCGGGTCGCAGTACGAGTTCTCGTTCGAGCCCGGGTAGCGGCAGGTCCGGGGGCGGTCGGGATCCCAGTCGAGGTAGTGGCAGACGTAGAGGTCGAGGTCGCCGTCCTCGTCGAGGTCGGCGAAGGCGGCCGAGGTCGGCCAGTCGCGGGCGCCGCCGAGGCCCGCCCGCTCGGTGATGTCCTCGAAGGTTCCGTCCCCCCGGTTCCGGTAGAGGGCGTAGGCGCGCCATCGGGTGACGAACAGGTCGGAATGGCCATCGTTGTCGAAATCGCCGACGGCCACCCCGTGCCCGTAGCCGCCGGGTAGGCCCGCCAGCCCGGCCCTACCGGTGGCGTCCTCGAAAGTTCCGTCGCCCCGGTTTCGGAAGAGTCGGTCGCCGAAGGGGGCGCCGGGCGAGGGGGGAAAGGCCCCGCCCTGCACCGCGTAGACGTCGAGCCACCCGTCGCCGTCGTAATCCAGGATCCCCACGCCGCCGCCCATCGTCTCGGGGAGTTGCCGGAGCGGGGACCGGCCGCTCTGGTGGGTGAACCGGAGGCCCGAGGGTTCGGCGAGGTCGGCGAAGGAGGGGACCTCCACGGCGGGATCGGCGGGGGCTCGGGCCGGTCCCGGGGCGGGGAGGAGGTCGGCGAGAGTCTTGCCGGCGGGGGGCCGCTCGGCCGAGGCCCGGGCGGCGAGCCGGTCGAGGGCCCGGCGGGCCTCGGGATCCTGGGAGCCGCCGACGAGCCGGAGGGACCACCACCCCTCCGCTTCAAACCAGCGACCCAGGATCTCGGCGGTCCGGCCGAGGTCCGCCGCCAGAGGGTTCAAATCGCCCCCGGCGATGGACTTGCGGTAGTGCTCGCGGGCCCGGTCGACCTCGGCCTTCCGGCGGCGAAGCTCGGCCACTCGCCCGTGATCCCCGGCCGAGGCGGCGAGCTCGGCCAGCCGCTCCAGGGCCCGCGTGTCGCCGGGCTGCCGTTCGAAGATTTCGGACAGGGCCTTCCGCTCGGCCTCGGCATCACCGCGATGGGCGGCGAGCCGGGCCCGGAGCCCGAGAAGCTCCGGCTCCGAGAGGGAATCGGCCGGGAGGCGGGCGGCGGCCCGGGCGACCTCGTCGAACCGGTCGGCCGCCAGCGCCCAGTTCAGCCGGGCCCGCCAGACGGCCGGGTCGGTCGGCCGCTTCGCCTCGCAGCGTTTCAGCCAGTCGTCGGCCTCGTCCAGCCGCCCGGACCGGGTCGCCAGGTCGGCCCGGCCCAGCCAGACCCGGTCGTCCTCGGGAGCTTCACGCCCGGCTCGTTCGAGGACTTCCCGGATCCCTTGGATCGGGAACGCCTCGCTGTCGAAGAGCCAGAGCTTCCGGAGCAATTCCACCCGGCCCGGCGATCCCCGCCCCCGCTCCCTGAGCAATCGGGCGGCGTCCTCGGACCGCCCCGAGAGCCAGAGGAGCGAGACCATCAAACCCGACGCCTCATCGGTTGGGCCCCCGGGCCGGAGGAGGGCCGGCTCCAGGCTCTCCTCGGCGACGGCAAGCCGGCCGTGGTCCAGGGCCAACTTCGCCCGTCGGAGGGCTGCACGCGGGCCCGGGTCCGACCCCCAGGGAACCCGACCCCAGGCCGCCAGGGCCTCGTCGACCCGGCCGGCCGCCTCCTCGCAGGCTCCCAGCAGGTAGTCGGGCTCGCCCTGCCCCGGCCATCGATTGGCCAGGTCTCGGAGCGTCGGGGCCGCCCGATCATATTGACCCGAGGCCACTTGCTCCCCGGCCTGGCGCAACTCCGCCCGGTAACGCCAGCCCTCGAAAGCCCGGCTCGCGACCCAGGCCGAGGCCCCGAGGGCCAACACCACCGGCACGATCCAGCGTCGTCGCATGGCCCGCTCCACGCCAACCCGGGATCCCATCGGGAATCCCCCCAACGCCAATGAGAAAGCCGGGCGGGCCATGGCCCGCCCGGCTCCGAGGGAAATCCAGGCGGCGAGGGTCAGTACTGGTCGGCGCTGATGACTTCGCCGTTGGCCTTGGTCCCCAGGGCCATCCAGGTCTGCATGTTGATCGAGTCCTTGATGAACTTGACGCTGCCGTCGGCGAACAGAACATTCACGCCGCCGGAGTGGTAGCTTTGGGCGACCGAGAAGATGCTGTCATCGGGGCCGCAATTGGGACAAGTGACGCGGCAGGAGTTAAAACCCGCAAGCTTGGAGTTCGGCGTAACGACGGTATTGAACAGGGTCTCGGCCGTGGCACCCCAACCCCAGCGCTGGCCGATGGCGTTCGTGATGCTCGTGCCGCTGGCGTTGGCGCTCGTGCAGGCCGCGATCGCGTTGAGGACCGCGATGGAGTTCGTCGAGCCCGGCTGCCCTGAGGCGTCCAGGAACTGTCCACCGCTGGCACCGCCGACGTTCGTCACCCCATTGGTCCGGCGACCGGCGATCGTGTTCTTATCGCCCGCCAGGGACTCGGCGTACGCGATGGTGTTCGACGAGCCGTCGATGATGTCGCGGAGGCCGTAAACGTTGAAGTAAGTGAAAACTCCCGTCGATTGGCTGGCGCTGTTGTCGCCGTTGTTGTTGTTGTTATACTTGTTAACGTCGGTCGTGGTGCCGATGCTGCCGCGGTAGCTGTTGGTGTTACCGGTGGTCCCCCCGGCATTGGGGTCGGAGGGGCAAAGGAACACGTTGATCTGGGCGAGATACGCCGTGGAGTTAGTATTCCCGGCGACGTCATGACCGGCGAGGTAGTTGAAGTTGATCGAGTTATAGATGGGTGTCTGCTCCATGTAAGGGAGCATCATGGCTTGAGCGCTCCAGTCGGTCCAGCCGTCATAGTTGCCGGGCGAGTTGTTGGTCAACCCCTTCGACTTGCCGATCGGGAACGAGTTGATTGCCTGGTGGTAGTTGTGTAGACCCAGGCCGAGCTGCTTGAGATTGTTGACGCATTGCGAGCGGCGGGCCGCCTCGCGGGCCGCCTGCACGGCGGGCAAGAGCAGGGCGATCAGGACGGCGATGATGGCGATCACCACGAGAAGTTCGATCAGGGTGAAGCCTCGACTCGGGCGCGTTTTCATAAATCCTCCTCGGAAAAAATGGATGACACCGGGAACAGACAGCCCCAATTTGCCGGAAATTTCCCCCTCGACCAGGGAGAATGACCAGGTCTGGGCCGGGGCGAGCCCACGATGCGGAGACGGACTCGGACTGCATCCATCATCAAAGGCATGACCCAACGATGCCACAGGCCGGCGCCTATCGCTGAAGGAAGTCGGGCACGCACCCGAACGGGAATCGGGAGGCGGAAGATTCCGTATCACTTACCTCGCGCGGGTTGGCCTGGGCGGGGATTGGCCTTCTTATTTGCCTCCAGAGCCTTCTTCATGGAATCCTGCTGGTCCGGGGACATCGGCTTCACCTGGTCCGAACTGCCCGACGGCGCGGAGTTGCTGCACCCGGCGGTGAAGAAGATGGGACCCCCGGCCAGGAGGGACACCAAGGCAACCGAACGAACTGTGGCGGAGATCCTCATGAGAGTACCTTGATGCCGAGGATTTTGGACAGGGAGAGGATGAAAAATTGCAACACCGGATCGACCGCAAGCTAAGGATCGGTGTTCACGGAAGATGCCTAGCAAAACATGGGCCGCGTGCCAGCAATCGCCTTCGCCGCCCGGGGACCCGAGGGCGGACCGGGATCCCGAGAGACGCCGGACGGCTCACCGAAGGCTCGGAGAGCCCACGGTGATCGGCGGCAGGGGACATCTGGTGCCGGGCACTGTCGCATTCGATCTGGCTCTGAGTAGAGTCCATGATCCTACGACGAGAATCCACCATTGCCTAGGAAAAAGCGCCAACGTCGTACGCGAATTTCCCGACTCCCCGGATTGCCCCGCCCCGGGATCATCTGGTCCCGGGCCGATCGGTTCCCCGGGCTCGCGGAATTCGCGGGGCTGGCCGGTCGATTCCAGGACCGAGGCGGAGAGGGGGTTGGTGGAATTCGCGGGGCATGGACACGGATTTCGGTCCAGGAGCATACCGGCGGGGCTCGATCCCGACCCGCCGGGGCCGCCGCCCGGATCCATTCAGCCGGTGTTCTTGAGCCCCGAGGCGACCCCGTTGATGCTTTCCAGGACGCCGGTGAGGGTCTCGTCGCGGGGGCCTTCGCCGGCCCGGAGCCGCTTCAGGAGGACGAGCTGGATGAAGCTCAGGGGGTCGACGTAGGGGTTCCGGCCGTCGATGGAGCGGCGGAGGATCGGCACCTGTTCGAGGATCTCGGATTGCCCGGTGACCCGGCAGATCACGGCGACGGCCCGGGCGTGCTCGGCGAGGATCCGCTCGAAGATTCGGTCGGCCAGGGCCCGGTCCTCGACGAGGTCGGCGTAGAGCCGGGCGATGGTCATGTCGGCCTTGGCCAGGATCATCTGGGTGTTGTCGATCAGGGTCCGCCAGAAGGGCCAGTCGCGGTACATGGCGCGGAGGGTGTCCAGCCCGGCGGGGTCCTCGGTCAGGAACTCGTCGAGCGCTCCGCCCATGCCGAACCAGCCGGGGAGGGTGTGGCGGCACTGCATCCAGGAGAAGACCCAGGGGATCGCCCGGAGGTCCTCAATGGCGGTGGACTTGGTCCGCTTGGAGGGGCGGGAGCCGATCTTGAGCTGGACGATCTCCTCGATCGGGGTGGCCTGGCGGAAGTAGTCGAGGAACTCGGGGGTCTCGTAGACCAACGAGCGGTAGTGGCGGCGGGCGGACTCGGCCAGGCGGTCGAGGATCGGGGCCCAGGCGGGATCGGGCTGCTCGGACTCGTCGGGGAAGCTGGAGCGGAGGACAGCGTCGAGGACCTGGTCGAGGTGGCGCTCGGCGATCCCGGGATGGCCGTAGCGGTCGGCGATCACCTCGCCCTGCTCGGTCATCCGGAGCCGGCCGTTGACGGTGTCGCGGGGCTGGGCCAGGATCGCCCGGTTGGCCGGTCCGCCGCCCCGGCCGATCGCCCCGCCCCGGCCGTGGAACATCTGCATGGTGACCCCCGCCCGACGGCCCAGCTCGACCAGCTCCCCCTGGGCCCGGTAGAGGGCCCAGGCCGACTGGAGCGAGCCGCTCTCCTTGCTGCTGTCGGAGTAGCCAATCATCACCTCCTGGATCTCGCCCCGGAGCTGGAGGTGGCGACGGTAAATGGGCAGGTCCAGTAGCCGCCCCATGATGGCCGAGGCGTCCTGGAGCGGCTCCAGGGCCTCGAAGAGGGGGACGATGTCGAGCCGGCTGACCCCGTCGAGCGGCCGGAAGAGCCGGGCCTCGCGGGCCAGCAAGAGGACTTCCAGGAGGTGCGCCGGCTCGGTGGTCGAGCTGATGATGTAGGTGGTGATCGCCTCGGGGCACTGGCGCTCCAGGAGAGCCGAGACGGTCCGGAAGGTCCGGACGACCTCGGCCGTCTCCGGCGAGAACGCCAGGTGCGCCGGGATCAGCGGGCGGGCGGACTCCAGCTCGCCGGCCAGGCAGTCAAACCGCCCGTCGGGCGAGAGCCCGGTGTAGTCCGGGCAGACCCCGGCGGCCCGGAGGATCTCCTCGATCGCCCCGGCGTGGCGGGCGCTGTGCTGGCGGAGGTCGAGAGTCAGGAGGTGGACGCCGAAGACCTCGACCAGGCGGATCAGGTCGCGGACGGCCCCGGTGGCGGCGGCGTGGGCCCCGGCGCGTTCGAGGTCGTCGGCGATCAGGGTGAGGTCCCCGAGCAGCTCCTGGCGGCCGAGATAGACGCCCGGGCTGGGCCGGGGTGCCTCGTCGGCCCAGGCCGTCTCGATCGACCGGACGTGGTCGAGGGTCCGGCGGAGCTTGGCGGCGATCATCCGGCACTTGGCGCGGTAGGGCTCGCGGGCGGGCTCGCCGTCGAGAGGGCCGGACTCGCCGGGGAACTCCGCGGCGTCCCGGGCGAGCGAGTCACGGAGGGCCGGACCGGGCTCGCCGAGGCGGCCGGACTGGCTGAGCCGCCGCCAGAGGTCATCGACCCGCCCCAGGTAGTGCCCGATCAGGCTCTCCTGCTGGAGCCGGACCGCCTCGGCGGTGGCCTGCGCCGAGACCCCGGGGTGGCCGTCGCGGTCGCCGCCGATCCAGGAGCCGAACCGGAGGAACGGGGGAACGCGCCATCGGCGACCGGGGTAAACTCGGCCGAGCCCGGCCTCCAGGTTCCGGTAGACCCGGGGGACGACTTCGAGCAGGCTCCCCTCGACCAGGCCGAGGCCCTGGCGGACCTCGTCCTCGACGGTGGGGCGGGCCTCGCGGATGGTGTCGGAGAGCCAGAGGGTCTCGACCTCCTCGGCGATCTCGGCGACGGCCCGCTCGTGCTCCCTCGGGACGAGCTGGCCGAATTCCAGGCGGTCAAGCTGGCGGGCGATCGCCGCGAGCTTCTCCAGGATCGTCCGCCGCCGGGCCTCGCTCGGATGCGCGGTGAAGACCGGGCAGATCAGGGCCCGGCCCAGGCGCTCGGCGACCTGCTCGGCGTCGATCCCCCGGTCGCGGAGCTGCCGGAGCGCCGACTCGGGGGTCTCGTCGATCGGCTCGCCGCCGGCCCGGCGGGGGTGGGCCCGGATGGCCCGGACCCGGGCCTGCTGCTCGGCCAGGTTAATCAAGTCGAAGTAGATGCTGAAGGCCCGGATCAGGGTCCGGAGCTCCCCCAGACCGAGCTCGCCCAGCCGGTCGCGGAGCCGTCGGGCCTCCTCCACCGACGAGTCGGCCCGGAGCGCCTTGGCCGAGCCTCGGATCTCCTCGACCAGCGCGAAGGCCCCCTCGCCGGCCAGCCGGCGGATCGCGTCGCCGAGCAGGCCGCCGAGCAGGTGGATGTCGGAGCTGAGCGCTTCCTGGGGCGCGATCGGCATGGCGGCTCCTCGGCGGGGTGAGCCCGGGCCATTGGCCGGGCATCCTCTCTCCTCTCCCCGGAGAGTCTACCAACATCCAGCGCGGTATGAACCGCCGACCGCGTCGAAATCACCGCCCCCCACCCTCCCGAGGCGGCTCCGCACGGCCGATGGTTGATGTACGATGGATGATGTAAGATGGATGATTAATGACGAATGATGAATAATGTATGATTGACTATGGATGATGGATTATTGATGATGAATGATGGATGATGAACGAGGGAATGATGGTAGATTCCGAAGATTACGCGAGGCGGTGCGCCAGATCCCCCTCGATTTCCTGCCGAGATTCCCCCCATCGCCCATCGCCCATCGCCCATCGCCCATCGCCCATCGCCCATCGCCCATCGCCCATCGCCCATCGCCCATCGCCCATCCGCCGGGCGAAGCCCCCGGAGGGTGAGTGGCGGGAGGAAGCAATCACCGCCCCCTGGGCCAGCCCAGGTGCCGGGCCAGGAATGGGAACGTCCCGGAGCCCTCGACCTTGTGCCCGCCGTTAAAGTAGGCGATGTCGACCCGGTCGGCCAGGCCCAACGTATCGTAGAGCCGCTTAACCTTGGCATATTCGTATCCGACCCACTCGTCGGGTGCGACTCCGTCGCCGTGGCCGCGCTCGACCTGGAACGGGCGGGGGGCGATCAGTGCGGCCATCTCGGCGTAGTTGAACCGCTCGGCGAGGCCGAACTCGACCATCTCGTACTCGTAAGTGAACATGTAGCTCGTTGGCCGGTCGAGGTTCGTGTTCTTGACGACCCACTCGTTGAAGTCGCCCGAGCAGATCGACAGGCAGTAGCGGTCCAGGATCGCCGGGACGCGCATGGCGGCCTTCCCGCCGTAGGACAGGCCGTAGAAGGCGATCCGGGCGGGGTCGACCTCCGGGAGCCCGGCGAGCCACCGGGTCGTCGCGTCGTGCTGGGCCGCGATCACCGAGAAGAGCGACTGGCCGAGCGGGTTGAGCTTGCGCTGGAGGGTCCGGAACCGGTCCTTGCCGATATAAGGGTTCTGCGGCGCGTAGACGATGTACCCCCGGTCGGCGAGCTGCGCCCCGAAGGCGTTGTAGACCGAGCGGATCCGGGGGTCCACGACGTCCTCGGGCCGCCCTTCGAGCCCGTGCTGGCAGACCACCACCGGCCGCCGCTCCCCCTGCTTCAGATCCTTCGGCAGGAGCAGGATCCCCGAGGCGACCACATCGGGCAGAACGTCCAGGCGGACGCCGTATCCCACCCACTTCGGTTCGTCGAAGAGCCGGACGGTCCGGACCTCGGGCGGGGCGTCCGGGATCGGCAATTTGCCGATCAATTCCTCCTGGAACGCCTCCCGGTAGGGCCGGATCGACTTCGTGTAGGCCACGGGCGAGGACGTGTCGGCCTTCGACCAGTAAGCATACCGGCGCAATTCCGAGGTCCGGATGACCCCCTGGGTGTAATCGACCCAGCGGCCGACCAGGCGCCTCATCCGGGCCCGGGGGTCGAAGCCGGGGCGGAGGTCGCGGAGGCTCGGGGCCCCGGGCGATGGGGCATCCCCGATCCCCAGGCCCTTCAGGAAGCCGGCGAGCCCGGCACCCGGCTCGTCCCCGGACGGGACGAACGTCAAGCCCCGACGGGCGGACTCGGGGACGATCGAGGCGATCCGGGCGAACTCGCGCCGGGCCGCCTCGGGCTCGGGCGCCCGAGACCGGCCGGTGGCGGCGTCGGACCGACCGTCGCGGGGCGGTGGCGGGCCGTCGAACCGGGGGGCGCCGCCGGCCTCGACCACCAGCGACCGGGGGGCGATCAGCGCGGCGACCTCGGCGTCGCCGAACTCCCGGAGGAGCGTCCAGACGTTCCGGTCGATCGGCTCGGACCAGAGCCCCTCGCGCGGGCCGAAGTGGCCGGCGACCCAGGCGGCATCGATCCGGGTGTCGAGCGCCGCCGCGTGGAGCGCGATCAGGCCCCCCTCGCCGTGCCCGACCACGCCGACCTGGAGCCTCGGCACGCCCGCCCGGGCGAGCCAGTCGACGGCCGCGCGGACCTCGTCGACCTCGTAGCCGATCGGGTGCCGGCCCGCCTCGTAGGCCATCCGGTAGATCCACTCGCGATGCGGCAGGTTGGTCATCCGGACCGCGGGGTTGCCCGAGAATTCGTCGGTCCGGTCGACCAGCGTCGGGACCAGGACGCGGCACCCCCGGAGCGCCAGCCGGAGCGCCAGGCCGGCGCCCGGGCCCTCCGCCAGGCCGGCGAACGCCTCGGGCGACGACGAGCAATCGGGCACCGCCACCACGACCGCGCGGGCCTCGCCCGCCGGCTCGATCAGCAGGCCCTCGGCCTCGACCCCGGGATACACCGCCCAGCGGACGGCGAAGACCGACACGCCCGGACCCTCGGCCACCTTCGACGGCGAGTCGGGCGACGACACGAACGAGAGTTCCGCCGACGCGACCCTCGGGCCGGTCGCCCCGAGGATCCGGAGGAGCCGCTCGCGGTTGGGCCCGACCGATCGGGCGTAATCCTCGGGCGAGCCGGGATCGACCGCCCACCGGGCCCGGCGCCGCCCGAGGCTCGCGGCCGTCTCGCGGTCAGCGAACCGGTGGAGTCCCTCCACCATCGCGGAGGCCGGGTCGCCCCGGTCGTCCCACGGGGCCGTCCCCGGCAGGGGCTCCGACCGGGCCGGGGCCGGGGCCAGCAGGGCGAGGGCCAGGACCATCGGGGCGGTGCGGCGGGGCATGGCGCGGTTCCCGTCGAGGAGGAGGCCGGGTCGGGCGGACCCCCCAAGATCCCCCGACCGGGCCGATCTCGCAAGGGCCCGGACCTCCCAGGCCGGGGCCGGCCGGTCAGGGCGTGACCGTGGATTCTGGAGGTGCCGTTCCCTTGAGTGCCCTGGCCCCCTCCTCGCGGGGGAGGGTTGGGGAGAGGGGGCCGGAGTCGCGGCACCACCAGAAACCGCGGTCAGACCCGCCCCTCAGCGGCCGGCCGGAGGGGCCGGCTTGCCCCCTTCGCCCAGGAAGAAGCCGGGGTGCGGCGGCTGGTTGTAGCCGACGTTCTGCCAGGCGATCGCCAGGCGGTACTGCGGGTCGTGCATCAGGGTCGGCATCCGGGTGCGGGCGGGGATGGTCGTCGTGAAGAGCCGGAGGGCCCGGTTGTCGCGGGTCCGGAAGATGACCTCCTCGCGCCAGTCGCCGAGCAAGTCGGCGCTGAGGCAGGGGGTGGCCTTGGATCCGTTGTTGGCCAGGCATCCCTCGGCGTCGAGGATCGGGTCGAGCTTGCCGGCGACCCAGTCCCACTTGGAGATCCGGGTGCCGTCGAGGATCTCGCGGAGCGGGTCGGCGTCCCACCAGATCGCGAAGTTGGCCGACCTCGGCGCCGGGCCGATCGGCTCCCCCTTGCAGGTCCGGAGGCCCCCGGGTCCGCCCCAGGACTCGGCGCCGGGGTGGCGGGGGTCGATGTCGGCGGCGAGGCCCCGGCCCACGTCGACGCCCGGGGCGGTCGTCCAGAGGATCGCGCCGGTCCGGGCGTCGTACATGGCCGTGCCGGGGCTCCCGTGGGCATTCTCCTCGTTCTCGTGGACCCCGAAGACCTCCAGCCCCGGCCGGGACGGGTCGAGGTCGCCGACGTGGAGCGCGTCGCCGTGCCTCAAGCCGGTCGAGAACAGCCCCTTGCCGTCGTCGTCGACGACCATCGACCCGTAGACGATCTCGTCGCGGCCGTCGCCGTCCACGTCGGCGACGCTCACGCTGTGGTTTCCCTGGCCGGCGAAGGCGGGGTAGCCCCGATTCGTGTCGAACACCCACCGCGAGGCGAGCTTGCCGCCCCGCCAGTCCCAGGCGGCCAGGACCGACCGGCCGTAATACCCCCGGCACATCACGACGCTGGGGAGCCGGCCGTCGAGGTACGCCACGCAGGCCAGGAAGCGGTCGGCCCGGTTGCCGGACCGGTCGTTCCCGCCGTTGCCGCCCACGCCCCCCCAGCCGCCGAGGTCCCCCCGGGGCGGAAGGTAGTCGGTCGTGGCCAGCGCGGCGCCGGTCCGGCCGTCGAAGATCGTGAAGTATTCGGGGCCGGTCAGGATCTTGCCCTGGGCGTCGACGTGGTTGGCCTCGGGGTCGCCGATCGGCTGGCCCCGGCCGTCGACGGTCCCATCGGCGGTCTTGCAGGCGACCTCGGCCCGGCCGTCGCCGTCGAGGTCGAAGGCCAGGAACTGGGTGTAGTGGGCCCCCTCGCGGATGTTCCGGCCCAGGTGGATCGACCAGAGGAGGGTCCCGTCGAGCTTGTACCCCTGGAGGATCGGCGGGTCGGTCGCCCCGGCCTGCGAATTGTCGCGACCCCGGCCGGCCATGTGGACCACCAGCTCGTATTCGCCGTCACCGTCGAGGTCCGCCGCCGAGCCGTCGTTGGGCGCGTAGCCGGCCGGGGTCTTCAGGGGGATCTCGATGAAGGGGTTCGCCGGGGCGTCGGCCTCGAGGGCGAAGGGGGCCCCGGGCTCGATCTCGCGGCCGTCGACCACCGGCCGGACGACGTACGAGAGCGCGGCGCCGGGCGGGGCCCCGGCGTCGACGAAGTTGGTCGAGTCGCGGATCGGCTCGCGGGTCAGCCGGACGGGCGGCCCGCCACCGGCCGACCGGTCGAGGTGGAAGGCGATCCCGTCGGGGTCGGTCCCGAGCAGCCGCCAGCCGAGATAGACCTTGCCGCCCCCCAGCGGGACGGCCACCGTCCCCCGGCCGAGCCGCTCCATCGCCCGTTCCGCGGGGGCCGGGTCCGGGAGGGCCAGCAGGAGGCCGGCCGCGAGGATCGCCTTCGAGGTCATCGATTCCGCTCCCGTCGGGGGTGGTGGCCGTGGCCCGGGGGCTGGCCGGGACCCGGAACACCGCCCAATGGATTCTCAAGTGGCTTGCTTCCCGCGATCCTCCGATGGGACTTCAAACCGCCCCTGCCGGTCGGCCGCTTCCTGCTTGATCCGGTTGACCAGGGCCCGCTCGGGCATCGCCTTGTAGAAGGGGTCGAGCGGGTAGCAGCCCGAGACGACCCCGTTCCGGGGGGCCGTGGTGCAGTCGCTGAAGGTCCGGCAGACCCGCTTCCGGGCCATCGAGCGGCCCGCCAGCGCGTCGGCCGGCATCTCGGGGTAGGACAGGACCATCCGGCCCAGCCCGACGAAGTCCGCCCCGCCGTCGCGGACCACGCGCTGGGCGACCCGCGGGAGCCACTCCTGCAAGTAGGAATAACCCGATCCCACCACCGCCAGGCCCGGGTGGAACGCCTTGAGCCGGCTCGTGGCCGCGAGCTGCCGGGCCACCCCGACCAGCGGGTCTTCCGGCGGGAGGTAGCCGTCGGACGGCGGGAAGGCGGCCGGCCGGATCACGTGCGGGTTGTAGTACGGGCTCCCCGCGGTGGTGCAGACCAGTTCGACCCCCAGGCCCTCCAGGATCCCGAAGAACGCGGAAACCTCGCCAAGGTCCACCCCCAGCCCGGTCCCGTCGCCCCCGAAGGCGTGGCGATACGGCCCGAGCGCCGCCGGCTCGCCGGTCCCCCCGGGCCCGGCGCGGAACGGGACGAGGTCGAAGACGCTCACCCGGACGCCGACGGCCAGCCCGGGCGCCTCGGCCCGGATCCCCTCCACGACCTCGCGGAGCAACCGCGACCGGTTCTCCAGGCTCCCGCCGTAGCGGCCCGGCCGGTCGACCGCCGAGAGGAATTCGTGCCCGAGGTAACCGTGGCAGTGTTTGACGTCGACGAAGCCGAACCCCGCGCGATGGGCCAGCCGGGCGGCCCCGACGAAGTCGTCGACCAGCCGGGCGACCTCGCCGTCGGAGAGGACCGGCCGGTCGTCCGCGATGCCCACCGCCCGGTCGAGGATCGGGTGGCGGTAGGCGACCCTCGGCTCGGCCCTGCCCCCCTGGTTGGGCCGGGCGAACCGGCCGGAGTGGGTCAGTTGCAGGCCGATCAAGAGGTCGTCGGACCGGCCGAAGTGGTCGCGGTGGGCCCCGACCAGGTCCTCGCGGAGCCCGGCGAATCCGGCGAGGTTGGCCTCGTCGATCATGAGTTGATGGGGGTTGGCCCGGCCATCGGGGCGGACGGCGACGGCCTCGCCGCCCCAGATCAGCTTGGCCCCGCTCCGGCCGAAGTTCCGCCACCGCCGGCGGGTCAGCTCGGTCGGCCGACCGTCCTCGGTCCCGTCCCACCCCTCCATCGGGAGGATCGCGAACCGATTGCCGATCGGGCCGGATCTCGAAGCGAAGGGCCGGGCCAGGGGCGCTCCGGGGCCGGCCTCCAGAGCGTCGTCCAGCGGGATCTCGACGCCAAGCGCGTCCGCGAGGTCGCGGAACTCGGCGGCGGTCTTGATCGAGGCCATCCGTCGAATCGCCATCCTTCAGCCCTCCGGGAGAACGCCGAGGCGGTGGGCGATGTCGCGCAGCACCTCGATATCCGCGGCGGGCCGCGTCGGGCTCCCGGGATGGGTCCGGTCCGAGGCGATCCAGCCCCGGAGCTTGAGGAACATCGCGGCCGAGTGCTTGTACGCCGGGACCGGCGGCCGGAACCCGAAGCAGCCGAGGTACTGAAGCAGGTCATTGAGCTCGAAGAACCCCGGGTCGCCGGCCTCCCACATCGCGTCCCGGCGGGCGAACAGGTCGGGCGCGAAGGTACTCAGCCCCAGGAGATAATCGCTCCCGTACATGACCATATCAATCGCCAGGTCGTTCCCGGTGTAGACCCGGAAGTCGGGCCGGAGCCGGTCGCGCTCGACCAATCGTTGCCATTCCGGCATCCGATGGAGCGAGGAATGCTTGGCCCCGACGCATGCCCTGACCCCCATCAGCCCCCGGAACACCTCCAGCGAGTAGATCCGCCCGAACCGGGCGAACTCCGGGCCCAGCTCGAAGGCCACGAACCGATCCGAGTGCCGCCCCAGCTCGGCGTAGGCGTCGACCAGTTCCTCATCCCCCAGCGCCGTCAGCCCGTGCGACGGGAAGACGACCGAGGTCCCGCCGTGGTCGGCCACGGCCTCCATCCGCCGGAGAGTGCCATCGCGATCCCAGCGGTCGCCCGCCCGGTCGCCCACGAACGCCCCCGCCAGGAACGTCTCGCCGCCGAGGGCCTCCCGGGTCCGCTCCAGAACCTCGGATCGAATCTCCTCCCCGATCAAATTGACATACCCGGTGTCCATGTTGACGGCGGGGGTCAGCCCCGCGTCGGCGGTCCGCCGGGCGTGGGCCGAGAACGAGGCCCAGTCGACCCCGCCGGATTCCTCGAACGGCAGGAGGATCGCGGAGGCCCCCGCGATCCGCCGACCGGGGCGGAGTCGTCCGATCGGGTCGATCTCGGGCATGGTCATCGGGGGAACCCCCTCGGCCGGGATGGGAACAAAAGGGAGTATGACACGCCGGCGCCTCGCGCGTCTTCGCGGATCGGGCAATCCGCGCTGGCAGGCCGGGCAATCCGCGGGAGTCCGGATCCGCCCGGGCCGACCGGATCCGCCCGGGGTGGCAGGCGCCTTCGGTCCTCCGCGGCCCCGGGCCGGGGATGCCGGGCCGGCGGCGTGCCGGGGTGGCGGGGGTGTGACCTTGGATCGATCTAAGGCCGGCCGCCCGGGATTTGATTCCCATCTCGGTTCAGGCACGGGAGGAGATGTCAACCGCCGTTCATACTTCAGGGCTTACGCCTACCTCGTCCCAATACCAATCAACCAAATCGCTCGTGAGTTCCGATATTTTGAACATGAACAGGTCCATGTCGTCGGGCTCGTAGAGGTCGAACACTCTCGTCATCGACCACCAATCTCCGTTCTTGAAACCCAGGGTCAATGAACTCTGATCCGAACGCTCCCAGAGTCGAATGAATCCCCGAGCTTGGGAAGATACGGGCGAGGCGAGGCGATAGAAGCTGAGCAGTCCCACCAAGAACCGAGGGGGAACCCTGCCAAGGCGTATCGACGAGAGGTCCTGGAAACGGACGATCTGCTTCCGGTAATGGAACCCATCTCGGTGCAGGACCAGGGAATCGGTACCGGCGGTGCGAGTGTAGAACCAGTGGAATGCAACACAGGAGGCTGTGAACCACATCAGCGTCAGGACACCCAGGGGGGGATTCCTGAGAAGTGGTGGATTGATTTTCAAATAAACAACTAGCCACAGCAAGGGAATTGTCAGCAGGAAGCCCACGAATGGGATGGCTGAGTAGATGGCCAGTGGATGGAACCCGAAGGCGAGATCGGCATCGATCCAGCGGCGGCGGCACCGCAGGATGATAGGTCCGAGATCGATGTTGACCACTGGAAGCCCTCGTCTCTACTCCACGGGTAACAACTTCCACTCGACGTAAGTCTTGAATCGATGGTCGGAATCTCAACGATTTCGGGGAAATATTCAGCCGTTACAGTTCAGACGAGTGTCGTAGACTCCCAATTTCAATCGCGTCGGATCCTCTCCTCTACAGGCGGGAAACGGTTCGGATCTCACATCGATCCGAGGTCACACCCGGTGGCGGGTTGGCGGGGGGTGAAGGCGGGTTCATGGATAGTGCCGTTCTATAGACGCTACGTCCTATCCTGCGGGCTCCCAGACGGACGGTCGAGAGGGTGGAATCGGTTGGGGATCACCCAGCTGTACGAAAGATTACTGTCATATGACCCATATTCTGATTAATGGCATAATTGCGTAGACCGCAATCCAGCCCCAACCGACCAATCGCCCTAATCGATCGATTGCCCCGGCTTCCGGGGTCCACCCCCCACTCAATCTCAGAGTGACCCAGGCCACCAAGACGGTATAGCCAAATCCGACGCCGTCCAGCATCAGGGCTATGGCGATGAGCCGCTGTCCTTGGAAGTAATAGATCATGAGTTGTTGAAGACTTAATAACCTTGCCATCGTCACGACCAGGCAGGCGACGAAGCCCGGTTGCTTCATCAAGTCTCGCCACGATGGGCGGGGCCGACGGATTCTCAATACCAGCAATGTCACCGTCAGCGCCAACCCCTGGGAGTACCCCCACGCCAGTACGACCGCGAGGCGTTCAGGCCCCCAGATGTAACCCGCGCGATGCGCACCAATCCCGATGCAATAACGTCCAATCGATAACCCACCGGCACATCCCACGATCAGGACGATCAGGTCGAGCAGATTGAGCCGTCGAGGCGACTCGGTCGCCATTGTTTCCTGATCCTGGTCTTGAGAAATTGACTCGATCCTCCACCCGTCCCGCTCGCGACTCGACGTGAGTCCTCCGGCATCGTATCAAAACCGGCTTCCCGGCGCGGGGTTGAAGCGTCCCCTTTTCGACCCTGCCAGGCCAACTCCCGAGATCCGACCTCCTGGCGTGACGGGGAGTCGCCCGTTCCACCAGGATCCCCACCGTCGTCGCGGAAGCGCCGGGTGAACCGACCCCGGCTCGACTCGAAGAGGGGGCGGCCCAGCCCCGGGCGCGTAGTGCTCGACGGCCTCGCGGTGGCCCGGGGCTCCCGGATACGGCCGGGAGAAGACTGGCAACTGCGGAAAGCCGGGACCCCACGACCTTGAGAGAGCAAGGATTGCCACCGGACTCGGAGGATCGGGCCTGGCGAGATCCCGGGGACTACCGACGCAATCGGCCCGTTCCTGGCTCGATCCTCCCCCTCGGCCCGGTGGCCGTCCTAGAGTGTCAGCGTACGTTCGGGTTCCCGTGAGCTAAGACCGGCGAGGCTGGCGCATGCGCGATCGATTCTTCCACTACACGATGGCCGCAATTGGCTTGACATTTGTGGTGGTGTCGGTCGTTGGGATGCGGATCACGAGGCTCTACTTCGACCCCCACCAACTCGCGTGGAGGGCCGCCTTGCTGGGAGTGATGGTCGGTCTCCTGTTTCTTTGGGGTCGCGGCCTACGCCGGGCGGCGCGGGGCGGAGTCGCTGAAGAACCTGGCGATCATCCTGGCCTGGACATTCGTCATCGGCGAGGTCCACGTCATCCCCATGTTCGCCATCGTCAGGACCGGGGTGCCCCTGAGGGACGACCTCCTGGCTCGCGCCGACCGCGCCATCGGGGCCGACGTGCCGGCCGTGATGGAATGGATGGGCCGGCATCCGGGACTCCGGGTCACCTCCGGCTTCTGCTACGGATCGCTCTACGCCCTGTGCCTGTTGCCAAGCATCATCCCGCCGCTCCTGGGCGATCCGGCTTCCGCCAGGCGATTCATCGTGGCCTGCGTGGCGTTCGCCGTGATCTCGTACCCGATCATGGCCTCGTTCCAGGCCGTCGGTCCCTGGGCCTATTACGGATACCGGCCGCAAATCAATCAGGATGGGTACATGGCCATGTTCGCCGAACTGAGGACGAGCCATGACGTCCTCCTGGATTTCGAATATCGATCCGGGTTGATCTGCTTCCCTTCCTTCCACACGGCCATCGCGGTGCTGTCCGCCGCCGCCCTCTGGTCGACCCCCTACTTGCGCTGGGTCGCCGCGACATGGGCGACCCTGATCGCCGTCTCGACGGTGACCACCGGATCGCATTACGTGGTCGATGTCGTCGCCGCCTTGGGCTTGTGCCTGGCCGCCCAATGGGTGGCCCAGGGTTACGGCGTCGTCGAGGCCAGGATCACGTCTCCCTCCTGAAATGGCCAGGCTCCAGGGTCACGGCCGCCGAGGACCGGCCACCCGATCCGCCCCGGTGCTCCCCATGTGGGAGAGGGGGCGGTAACCGGCTACGCCTCATGAATTTACGGTCAATTCAACGGGACTGGGGCCATGGGCCGGCTGGTCGGTCCGTCGGTCCGGGGTCGGATCGGATCGGATCGGATCGGATCGGATCGGATCGGATCGGATCGGATCGGATCGGATCGGATCGTGACCTTCCCCAGCGAGAGTAGGCGCTCCACCCGACCGGCTGTCATAATGGCCGGTCCAAGGAGATCCCTCATGG
>JAABUV010001938.1_pt1 | contig 29145 bp, 40 predicted proteins | sample 5559971 | NCBI WGS metagenome assembly JAABUV01 (sample SAMN10711881, study PRJNA513362) | rock metagenome | isolation source: Antarctica rocks | place: Antarctica: Victoria Land, Knobhead nord | collected 2015-12-19
GGCCGGGCCCTGGGCGCTGGGAAGGGCCAGGCGCTGGACAGGGCTGGGCGCTGGGGCAGGGGCTGGGCGCTGGGGAGGGGTGGGCGCTGGGGAGGGCCGGGCGCTGGGCATGCCTGGACGCTGGGAAGGGTTGGGCGCTGGGGAGGGGTGGGTGCTGGACAGGGCTGGGCGCTGGGGGGAGGGTTGGGCGGGGCCGGACGGCCTGGCTGCGGCGTGCTGACGTGCTTCCCCGGGCCAGCCGCTGAGTATTGACAGGGGTGCGGCGTGAGCTCCCCATGCGGGCGGCCGAGCGCGTGGCAGACATGCCTGGCGCCTTGGACGCATGCATGGCGTCGCACCTGCCAGTGCGGTGCGCGATGCTCTGTAGCCCTGCGCGGCGGATGCGTGCCAGCCTCCTGCTCGCAAGCGCTGCAGCCGTGCGCGAGCGGCCTGACGGAGGCTCCGCGCGAGCAGGGGTCGCTGCTGCGGGCGACCGCGGCAACGGGCATGAACAAGCGCTCGTCGCGCTCGCACGCCATCTTCACCATCACGCTCGAGCAGCGGCGCAGCCTGCCGACGCCCGGCGGCAGCGGCGGTGGCGGCGGCGGCGGCGGCCGCCTGTCGGACGACGAGGGCGACGGCGGCGACAGCGGCGACGAGGACGCGCCGCTCGAGGACTACCTCTGCGCCAAGATGCACCTGGTGGACCTGGCTGGTGCGACTGCTCAAAAACTAACCCTAGAATAATTCAAGGTTCCACTACAAGTGGGACAAGCAGGGTGGCAAGCATGTCAACTGAAATACGCCTGGGAGGACCCTGCCTGGGGACTGCTACCACTTAGTGCGGGGGTGGAGGTTCATGTGCCGGGCTTTGCCAGGCTCAGGTCCGGCGGAGGGCAGATTGGCTGCTGCGCCGCATGCCTGCAGGCGCTTGTACACCCTGCGCGCATGCGGCCATGCATGTGGCCCGCGGCCGTCCCCGCTTCGCGCAGGCCACCAGCCCCACTGCCGCGCGCGCAGGCAGCGAGCGCCTGAAGCGCACCAAGGCCGAGGGCGCGCGCCAGGCGGAGGGCATCAACATCAACCGCGGCCTGCTGGAGTTGGGCAACGTCATCAAGGCGCTTGCCGCGCGCGAGGCGCACGTGCCCTACCGCAACACCAAGCTCACGCGCATGCTGCAGGCGCGCGCGCGCGCGCGCCGCGCGCGCTCCCCGGCAGCTCTCTGCTGCGCCCGCGCATGCTCGTGCAGGCGCCCGTCGACAGACTCGGGCCCGCCAGCCTGGATGAAGTGTTTCACATTGCTGAACTGGCAGTGCCTCACGTCAGGTCAGCGCGCTCCCCTATCAGGGGTCGCGCTGATCAGTCAAGCTACGTCACATAGGCGTACACGTCTGCTGACAGCTGTGCAGGGAGCCTGCGGCAGTCCAGAATGCGGTCCTGCCATGAGCATGTGTGACGCGCAAGCACCATCGCCAGGACTCGCTCGGCGGCAACTCGCGCACGGTGATGATCGCGTGCGTGTCGCCGGCCGACATAAACATGGAGGAGTCGCTCAACACGCTGCGCTACGCCAGCCGCGCGCGCAACATCCGCAACAAGCCCATCGTCAACCGCGACCCCAACGCCGCGCAGGCGCGGTTGCACGCGGCGCCGCCTGATCGCGGCGTGAATTCTCTGGCGCCGGGCTTTGCTCTGCGGCAGTCGTCTTGGCTTGCCAGCTAGACTGCAGGACGCAAGACGCCACGATTGATATCTAGCTATTACACCTTGAAGAGCAGCATAGCATCATGTATGTCTGCCACACCACCAGCTGTGTCTGTATCAGCATGCACTGCAGTTCTCCACAAATCCCACGCCATGGGCAGCTGCAAACCTTGCATGGAGGGCCTTGCACAGTCATCTTGCTGCAAACCCCAAACAGCTGTTTTGCTGCCTCTGGAACAGCAGTGTCGGGCAACGCTGACACTGTCACCACATGTGTGCGCAGGTCGCGCAGCTCCGACAGGAAAATGCGCGGCTGCGCGCGGAGGCTGCAGCGCTGCGCCGACGGTGCGCTCTCACCCAGCACGTCTGCTCAAGCTGACTCGGTAGCTGCTGCATGTATACAATGTTCCATGAGAAGATTCTATTCATGCAGTGAGAAGGTGCCTCAAGGCAGGGGTACTGCATGCCCTTTGCCTCGGGCCACACAGCAGCAAGATGCATGCTGAGTGCGTTTGTGGTGCTGGGCTCAAAGGCGACGACGAGCACTGCACACTGCTCAGGCGTAAGCGACGCACACCCAGATTGCCTTGCCTTGCAAGTCACATGTGGCGCGTCTCTCGCACGCCCCGTGGGTTCCTGGGCATGGCTGAGTCAGGGTGCAGCGGCGGGGCGCAGTATTACAGCGTCGGAGAGCGGCAGCGCCGCGGCCGAGCCATGGGACCCCGCCGGCGACGCGCGCGCGGGCGCGCCGGGCTCAGCGCTGCTGGAGGCCGCGCTGGCCGAGCTGCAGGCGCAGGCCGCGGGCCTGGAGGTGGCCAACGCGCGCATGCGCCTGGAGCTGGCGCGCGCCCGCCTTCCCGCATGCTGTGGTGTGCCGCGCGTGCGCAATAGGGCCGGGGGGGCGCGCCGGCATAGCGCAGGAGCGACGCGCGGGGCTCCGGCTGGCCGCGCGCGCGTGCGCCCAGAGCTGGCAGGTGACCACCGCCTGGTCCATTTTGCAGTGAAGGCGCGACGTGACTGTGCATACGGCCGGCGGTGCTCGCATCAGCGCATGGTTGGGGCCTGACGCGAGACCCCGCCGCCGCGCGCAGGAGGGCGTGCGGCAGGAGCTGGTGCAGACCGGCGAGCACCTCATCCGCGCGCAGGCCGCGCGCGACCGCAACGCGCTGCGCCTCCAACAGCTCGCCGCCGGCGGCGCTGCCGCCGGCGCCGGCGCACCCGGCGAACCAGTGGCCGGGGGCGCGGCGGGTGCCGGCGGCGGCAGCTTCGATAAGGAGAACGACGCGCCGGGCGGCGGCGCCGCCGGCGCGGGCGAGGATGAGGAGCCCAGCGACCTGATCCAGGGGTACCTCACGCGCATCTCGCGCCTGGAGAAGGAGGTCCGGCGCCTGCGGCAGGCGCGCCCCCGAAACCCCGCGCCCCCGAAACCCCTCGCACGGCGTCAGCGCGCGCGGCGCCCGCGCGCCTACCTGGTGTGGGCTGTAACCGACCTCGCTGCGCCCACCGAGCCTTATTTCGCCGGTGCAAACAAGCGTTGCATGAGGGTGCGCTTGTCAGTGACCAGTGCCCTGACATCCCAGCCCCGCGGTGCAGGTGCAGCGCTGCTCCGGCTCGGCGATCCTGTCGGCGCGCCGGCAGGCGCGCGCGCCGCCGGGCTCGCCGCTGGCGCACGACCGCACGGTCGCCGCGCTGGACATGGCGGCGGCCGACGGCGGCGGCGACGGGCGCAGCGACGCGGGCGCGGGGTCGGGGCCCGGCGGCGAGGGCGAGCAGGGGGACGCGGACGACCTGGCGGACGACGAGGAATTTGCCGTCGAGGAGCAGGCGCACCGGTGCGGGGCCTGTCGCGCCGGGATTTCAAGCACGCACTGCATACAAGCCCTCGGGCATGCTTACACCGTGTCGGCGCGGCTGTGGACGCTTGTCGGCGCGCCTGTCGCCGAGCCCATGACGGCCAGGGCAGCAGCGCACGCCGGGGGACGAGCGCGGGTGCCTGAGCGGGCAGCCCGCGCGGTGCGGCCTGATGCCCACCCGGGGGCGGCGCGCAGGGCAGAGCAGGCGCGGCAGGCGGGGCGCCTGGACGAGCTGCAGCGCACGCTGGAGGCGAAGGAGGCGGAGATGGCGCGCCTGGCCGGCGGCAACGGTATCGGGCGCGTGGACCACCTCAAGGCGCACTACGACGAGGCGCTCGCCGCGCTGGCGTCCGAGCGCAACGCGCTGCAGAAGGAGCGCGGGCAGCTGGTGCAGGCGCGCGGCCTGCGCTGTCGCGCGCGCGTGCCTTCATGCAAACTCGACGTGTCCTGGCAGAGCGTGGGCAGCTGGTGCGCGCGTGCGGCTGCGCTCCCGTGCATGCATACGCGCGTGTTTGATATGACAATTCTGCTGGTAGGGCATCAGCCGGGAGCAGGGGAGTGCCGGCAGCCGCCACTGGTGCATGGTAGTGGTGCAGCGAACATGGTCACTTGTCCACGGCGCGCGCCGTGCCAAGGCATCCATGGCCCTGCATGGCCCGCGCAACATACGTTTGTTGCCCTCTGATGTGCCACAGCGCTGCACATCCCACCAGGCAGTGTCCCATGGCCTGCGGTCTGAGCTTGGCTCCTGTGGCGGCCCCGCAGCGCATTGCGTCGCTGCTGGAGGCGAGCGAGGAGGATCGGCTGCGCCTGCAGCACCAGTACCGTGAGCGCCTGGCCGTGACCGACGCAAAGATGAAGGAGGTGAGTCGCTCGATGCCCCCCCCTTATCCCTAACCCTACCCTGGCCTGTGCAACAGGCTGTCCCCCCGTGTCGCTGCGGGCGTGCATGCGGGATTGACAGATGCGAGGGCTCCACTAGCCAGGGCTCCACCAGCCGGGGCTGCTCAGGCGGCCGGCTCGCGCAGCGCCGCCGTGCAGAGCCCCAAGCTAGGGTTGGTCACCCTACCATAACCCTGCCTCTGAGCGCGCGCGCGTGCACGCAGGTGCGCGCCAAAGAGCGCCGCGCGCAGCAGGTGGAGGCGCTGCAGCGGCGCTCGGTGGAGAAGTGCGGGCACCTGCAGGCCGACATCCAGGTCATCAAGCAGCAGAAGGCGCGGCGCCGCGCCCGCCCGCGCCGCCCGCGGGCTGCTGCGCCCCGATGCAGAGATGCATGCGACGGGTAAAGAGCACGCGTGCGCACGCCGCCGGCGCGCGCAGAGGCTGTTCAGATGCGACGGCGGTTGTGCGCACGGCGGCCAGCCGACCGTGCGCTGCAGCTCGTGGGTCACTCAGGGCAGCTGCCGGCTGTGGCAGTAGCCGTGATGGCCGCGCTGCGGGAGTGTTTCTGTCGGAGCCGCGCCAGGCGCGTCAGTCCGTACAGTCTGCGACGCGCGCGGGGTCGGGCGGCAGGTGGCGCTGGCGCGCCAGATCGAGAAGGCGGCCAAGGAGTTTGCGGACTGGCGGCGCAGCCGCGAGCGCGAGATGGCCACGCTGCGGCGCGACGGCGTGCGCCAGCAGGCGCAGGTGCCGCTGCCCGCGCGCCATGTCATGAGGGTTAGGGTTAGGGTAGGATTGCAAGTGGCCTGCAGGATACCATGCATGCGGAAGGCTTGAGTTTGGACTGGAAAGGAGTGTCCGCTGTCCCTGGGCTGGTGGAGTCTGGTGCTGTCCGGTTGTAAGACTGCGGCTGTGGCCGCAGGCCAGAGAAGGGGTGGCCGACGGGCGCGGCGCGCCGCGCAGGTGCACCGGCTGGAGATGGTGCAGGCCAAGCAGGCGGCCGTGCTGCGGCGCAAGACGGAGGAGGCCGACGCCGCGCGCCGGCGCCTCAAGGCGCGGCCCGTCGCGCGGATTCGGGGCCGCCGCTCGACCCTGGCTCCGGCCTAGAGGCGCCGGCAGGCCGCCCCTGTGCAGGTCGCGCAGCGCCTGTCCTGCTCCTCAGCGTGGCAGCCGTGACGCTGAGGCTACCCTACCGTACCCTAACCCTACCCTTGAAGCGCGCGCCCGGCCGCAGGAGATGGTGGAGGTGCACCGCGCGGCGCGCTCGCAGGCGGACGCGCGGCACGAGCGCGCGGCGACCGCGGCGGCTGCGCGGCCCGGCGGCCCGCCCGGCCCCGAGTGCCAGCCCAACGCGGGCGCGCCGCTGCTGCGTGACGAGCGCGCGCGCCGCGAGTGGCTTGAGCACGAGCTCGGCCTGGCTTGCCAGGCGCGCGGCCCGCCCGTCGCGCCTCGCGCCGCCCGCCCGCTGCGGGCGCCGCGGGCGCCGCGGGTGGCTGCACAAGCCTGTCCGCTCGTCCTCAGCGTGTTGGGCAGCCACGCTGCGCACGAAGCCTGTCTCACCATTCATTGGCGCAACGTATGATAGCACACTGCATGCTGCCGTACTAGAGACCCTGGCAGCGCGTGGGCGGCGGCCGCATGCTCCGAGCCGCATACTTGGAGACACGGCGCGTGCTCCCAGCCACCGCTGCAAGTGGGCGGGGAAAGTGCCGCGCGGCCGCGCGGCGCCCTTGGCGGGCCGGGCAGGGTGCGCGCACTACCGGGCAGGCGCCTGGGGCGCGGCCACGCCGTCCCTGAGGCCCGCGCGCGCGCCGAGCGGGCGCCTCACGCGCGGCGTACCGTGTCTGAGGCCCGCGCGCGCGCACGCGGCAGTCGTTCGAGCTGCAGCGCGTGCTGGAGGGCGAGAAGGCGCTGCGCGTGGAGGCCGCGCGGCGCCTGGCGGACCTGCAGCGCGCGGCCGCGCGCGGCAAGTTCACGTCCACCAGCGACGCCGCCGCGCTGGACGCGCAGATCAAGCAGCACAGCGTGCAGGCGCGCCCGTGGGCCGGGCGGCGCCGGTGCCGGCCGCACGCCGGGCTGTACACCAGCGCCGTCGCGCCATTGAATGCGTCACTCGAGCGCCCGTTTTGTGCAGTGCAGACTGCATGTGCGCATTTGCATGCAGAGCACTGTGATGGCGTCTCTCAAGCGCTGTTATGATGGCTGCAAAGAGCTACGCAACGAGACAGCATTGGAACGCCGTGCATCTGGGCGCACCCGTCTGGGCGCAAGGGAAGCGGGCCACGTCCGCGCGCGCAGATCGCGGAGACGCAGGAGATGCTGCTGGCGGCCAAGGCGGAGGAGGACGCGCGCATGGGCGCCAGCAGCGACGGCGCGGCCGCCGTGCGGCGCTGGACCGGCGTGCGCGGCGCGGTGGAGGCGCGCGCGCTGCTCAAGACGCTCTTCCGCGCGGCCTCGCACTACAAGGCGCAGGCGCGCACCGCCGCCCGCCAGGCCCGTGTGTCAGGGTGGCAGCTTTGACTCTGGGCTGCACGTATGCATACGCCTTCGCTAGATGAATGCGAACAGGAGAGCTGTCAATGTACACTGGACAGCGATGCTGCAGGTCTGACACGGGTATGCTCTGGATCAAGGGATGCTGTCCGGCTCGCTCGGGCTGCTGCAAATGCAATGCTCCTGACTAAAGGCAGCGCATGCGTGGTGCGCGTACGTCGGCGCGGCGGCTGAGCCGGCGGCTGGGGCCAGGCGTACGAGGCGGCGGGCGAGGCGGTGGAGGCGCGCGAGGAGGCGGAGATGCTGCGCCTGCAGCTGGACGGCGCCAAGGAGGAGCGCGCGGGCGCCCTGCGCGCGGCCGCCGCCGCGCAGGCGCGCCCCCAGTGGGAATTTTTATTTTGTTTGAGGGATCCAGCCTCTGGACGCCAGGCCAGGGCCTGGATCATCAACATCTTCATCTCATCCGCAGGGTATCTGAGCACCGTGCCGCGTGCAAGAAAAGAGCCTGGACTTTGGTGCCAGCATGTGGCGGCTTGCGTAATGCTGCCGAGCGCCCGGCGCTGAGCGCGCGGGGCCGCCGCGCAGGCGGGCCTGGCGGCCGCGCTGGCGTCGCAGGCGGAGGACGACGAGCCGCTGCGGCTGCCGTCGGCCGCGGGCGCCCGGCACGTGCGCGCCCGCTGCGCAGCTGCCTGCGCAGCCGCAGGCTCCCCGGCAGGGCGCGGGCCGCGGCAGTGCGCGGTCGCCGAGCGCGCGCAGCCGCCGGGAGTGTGCTGCCGTCGCGCGCGCATGGGTGACAGCGCTGCCATCTATCTGTTGGCGGTTCATGCGGCATTAGCCTGAGGACGGGTCGCTGGACACACCCGCACAAAAGTGTTGCATGCGCTATGAGGCGGCCGTTGGGCGCGGCCCCTCCTCGGGCGCACCTGGGACAGGAGCACCAGGGACATGCATCTGCCCCAGGCTGGACAGGGTTTGAGGGACAGGGTTTGGCGCAGGCGGCGCTGGACGCAGAGGTGGACTCGCTGCTGGAGGAGATCGACGCGCTGGCCGAGCCCGCCGCGCCCGAGCCCCCCGCGGCCGCGCCCGCCCCGGCGGAGGCCGCGGGCTCGCCAGGCCCGGGGCGTGCCGGCGAGCCGGGCTCTGAGTCGGCGGGCGAGGGTGGAGAGGGCGAGGAAGGGGAGGAGGAGGAAGAAGAAGAGGAAGAGGGGGAGGAGGAGGAGTGGGCGCCCGGCGTCGCGACGCCCTGGAAGGGCCGCCGCGCGGCCGCGCGCGCGCGCGCGCGCAGCCTGTCGCACGAGCTGGTGAGCGCGCGGTCGCAAAGACAGGGGGTGATGGGCTGTGGTTGCTAAGGAGATGCGGCGTGTTGGAAAGGAAAGGAGAGGAAAGGCTGTCGGAGCGCTCAGCATGTCGCTGGGGTATTTCCTGTGCCAGGGCATAAGGTTGGATTAGGGCCAGGGCAGCAGCGATATTCGTGTGTTGCATCCTGGGCTGCTTCGAGGCCTCGCCTGCATGCATCACCCTGGCCAGGCCAGTCCATGGCAGCGGCGCGCGCGCCAGCCACCACTCAGCGCCGCCGCAAACGACTCGCTGGAAGAGCCTGTGCTGACCGTCACGGAGCCAGCAAACACAAGCGCCAGTGGCTTGGGCTGCATGGTCAGTCAGGCGGGGCTGAGCTTTTTGGGCGCGCGCTCGGTCCAGGCGGCGGGCGGCGGCTCGGCGGGCGGCGGCGCGTGCACGCCAACGACGGCGCAGCGCGTGGCGCGCGACTCGCTGGAGGCGCCCGTGCTCATGGCCATCAACAAGGAGCGCCGCGACGGCGGCCTGGAGCCGGCACCGCGCGTGACAGTGCCGCTGCTGGCCGCGTTCCTGGAGGGCCGCGCGCTCGGCGGCGCGCGCTGGCGCCGCGGCGCCAAGAAGCGCGACGAGCTGCTGGACGACGCGCGGTGCGCGCCGGCCCGCGCCGCACCGCGCGCGGCGCCGGGCGTGCTCCCTGCCCTGCCGCGCGCGCCGTGCTGCCGCAGGAGTGTGAAGGGGCATGCGGCGTGACCATGCGCGTGCGCGCAGCCAGGCCCCACGGAAGCAGACCTGTCAGCAGCAGAGCGGCGTGCAGCCAGCCCCGCCTGGTGCTTGAGACGTGTCTGGTGCCTGCGCCCGTGACCCGGCCGCCGCGCGCAGGGCGGTGCTGGGCTTCAGGGGCGCCAGCGTCAGCATCGCGGCGCGCGCCGGCCCGGCGCCCGCGCCGCCCAGTCAGCCCGCATCCTTCCTAGTGGAGGGCCGCTCTGCGCTGACGCAGCCGCCGCGGCCCGCCGCGGCGGCGCCGCCCGTGCCGCAGGCCCCAGCCCCGCACCAGCTCGCCGCCGACGCGGCCGCGCCGGAGCTGCTGGCGTCGGGGTGCACTTTGGGCGCGCCGCGCGTGAGCAGCAGCGGCGGCCGGGCGGCGCGCCTGGAGGCGGCGGAGCGCGCGGAGCGCGCGCCGGACGATGCGGCTGCCGCAGGGGAGCCGTCGGCCGCGCAGGCTGCGGAGGGCGCGGCCTCGGCGGCCACCCCCGCAGCCAGCTTCTACCGGCAGCAGACGCGGTGCGCGAGAGCTGCACCGGCTTCTCGCACCCGACCTACTGGGACTCCATCGGCAGTCCTGCAGATACATTCAGGTTGCCCGCGACTCTGCATGTCATGCTGGCAGATCATACCGGCCCTGGCCCGAGGCATCCCTGTCTGGTAAGTCTGTCCTACCCTACCCTAGTGCTCTAGCGTAGTGTGCAAGGCATAGCAGGAGCTCCACTTGAGTCAGCAAGGGTGTCCTTGGCCGCTGTGTCCGTGAGGTATTGCGCGCGTACCTGAACAACAGCGACGTCCATCACGCGGCATCGACGCCAGTGCCAGCACGCGCAGGGCCGCAAAGGCGCGCGTGCGCGACATGGAGGCGCGCCGGCACGCGCTGGACCAGCCAGCCGAGCTGGCGTCGCCGCCGCCCGCGGCCGCGCCCGGCCCGCCGCGCTCGCCGGCCGGCGCCGCCGCGCGCGCGGCCGCCAGCAGCGCGGAGGCCGCGGCGCGCGCGGCATCAGGCGCGCTCGCCTTCCTGCGCGGCAGCAGCGCCCTGGGCGGCGGCGGCGGCGCCCTGGGCGGCGGCGTCGGCGCTGCCAACCATGCGGCGGGCGGCCCGGCGAGGCCTGCCGCGGCGGCGGAGGCGCCCGCGGCCCGGCAGGCCAGCGGCGGCGCCACGGGCGCGCTCGCGGAGCAGGCTGCCGCGCTGGAGGCCGAGATGGCGGCGTGGGCGCTGCGCCCGCGGCGCTCGGCCGGCGCGGCGGGCCGGCCCGAGGCGGGGCCGGCGGCGGGGCCGGGGAGCGCGGTGGGGGACGCGGGCGCGGGCGCGGGCGCGGCGGCCGCGGGCGGCTGCCCGCCCACGCCGGCGCGCGAGGCGGGGCCCGGCTCGGGGCACGCGCTGGCGGGCGGCCGGGTTATGCGCGAGCCGCCCAGCTGCAGCCCCAACGGCCGGCCGGTCAGCCATGCCGTGGACTGCGCGCCCTCGCTGCCGGCCAGCCCGGCGCCGGGGGAGGCGCTGCCCTGCCTGGTGCTGGGTGCGCCCCGCCGCTCTGCCCGCGAGGGCCACTCCTTCGCAGTGCCGGCGCGCCTCGCCGCGGTGGCGCGCGAGCATGCCGGTGGGAGTGCGGCCGGGGCTGGCGCAGGGCAAAGAGATGTGCGATCGACAGCGACATACACGCCTGCTGCTGCGGACCGAGCGCCGTGGCTGTCTCAGATGCGCGTCACAGCATGCAGCACATCTGAGTAAAATCATTGAACCCGCGACCGCGGCGGCCCGCGCGCAGGCATGCTGCCGGCGGGCGCGGACGAGGCGAGCGCGCCGGCGGACGCCGGGTACGCGGCCGGCGACGACGAGGCGCCCGTGCTGCCGCCCAAGCGCAAGCTGCTGCTGCAGGGCGGCCCGCCCGGCGGCCTGGGCGCCGGGAGCGCGGCGGCGCGCGGGGGGGGGCCCGCATCGTCCAGCCCGCGCGTGTGCGCGGCTTGGATGTGAGCGCGTGTGACTCAGGGGATCTGGGGGTCGCTGTGCTGCCAGGGCGTGATGCACCAGTGGCTGGATCGTGATGACCAGGAGGCTGCATCAGGTGTCCATGGGAAGGAGCTGAGGCTCCTGCATGTGCGTGTGGCCAGGCCGGGCCGAGCGGGGGGGCCGCGCCCTTGCGCGGCCTACCCTGGCATAGCCTGCGCATGTGCACAGCGTGTCCTGGTCGAAGGACATGATTTGTGCATCCGCACACCAGTCCTGTCAGTGTGCAGCGTCAACCGTGCGCTGCCTCGCTACAGTGAGGCCCTTGTGCCAGCGCGTGCGGGCTGGGCAGGCGGCGCTCTGGCTGCCCTTGAGCAGCCAGACGAGGGTTCCGGTATCATTTTGCAGTGTTCCTGTCCGGTGCGCGCTCGCATCGAGGTCACATGTGGTGTGATGAGCACGAGAGCAAGTGCGCAGTCGCGGGTGGCTTTGATGCACGGGGTGCATTGAGGACGCCATATCTTACCACTGGTGGCCAAATCCGCTGCACAACCGGGCTGTGTTCATGCTTCCGCCGGTGTCGTGTCGGAGAGTGTGTTTGCACTGGCACTGCGCCCTGTCATGGTCTGGCCTGTTGCTGCTTGTGAAGTGGAATGAAGTGCGACATCATGCACGCTTGTAAAAGAGCGCAATGCCGCAGCCTTGTTGGAGCGCCGGATCATAAGCTGTGCGCTGCGCAGTGTTACCAGTGTGCTCTGGAACTCACGAGCTCAGGACCATGCTACCAATGACCAACAAAGGGCTTCCCGCCACGGCATATTAGAACAGCAACTGGCAAACAAAGTACCTCAAAACATGAGAGCGGGCAAACCACAGCACAACAAGCTGACCAAGCACAAAACCCGCCTTGGCATTCCTTGTGCATTATCTTCTCGGCCACCACTGTCTCCTTGCGATAACAAGTCAGCACCTGCCTTGCTACAAAAAAGTCGCCGGCTGGGGCTCTAGTATATCTGCTATAAAAACGGCCTGCAAAAGGGAGGCGACAATGCTCCGAACGGGCCCGCAAGCCAGGGGACAAGCCCACCTCGCGCTTGACCCCAGCCGACACACCTAATCCTAATGTGGGCTTGCTCAAAACCATGCACCGCCCGCCGCAGCCGCTCCGGCATGCGTGCTGCCCTCCCCTCATGCAAGCACTCAGTGCAGCGCGTGTGCTCGGGGTTCAGTCCGATCAGGTCCAGGCGGCGCCCAGCGCGCGGGGTATGTGCGCACCCACCCGTCGTCATCGCCCGGCCAGTCGCTGGCCTGGCGCAGCGCGCCGTGCCGCCGCGCTCAGTACAGGCCCAGGCGCGCCAGGCCCTCCAGGATGCCGTCGGCCATGGGCGCGTCGGTGAGCACCACGCGCGCGTCCTGCGGCCGCGCTGTCAGCCAGTCCACGAGCAGCGGCTGCGCGTTGCCCACCACGATCGCAGGGTTGGCGCCTGCGCGCGCAGGCGGCTGCACGTCCTTGACGGAGGTCAATGGCCGGCCGACCGGCAGTAGCATGCCTTTGGCGGACAACTTTCAGCCTTTGGCCCGCTCGTTACCCACGCTGCGCGTCCCATCAGGGGCTGTGCGTGCTGGTGGGCTTGTAAGTGTGAACGAGTGCCTATCACCGCCAGCCTGGCCCAGCAGGGCCGTGCGTGCCACAGGGAGGCCTGGCCAGGCGGGCGGCCAGGCGCGGGGCCGCGCCTTCGAGCATGAGGATGTCGTTGCCGGAGTCGCCGGCGGCCGCGCAGCGGTCGCGCGGCACGCCGAATAGCGTGCGCACATACTCCAGCGCCTCCAGCTTGCCGCCGCGCACGCTGACGCAGTCCACATAGCGCCAGCCGCCCGTGCCGCTGGTGATGATGCGCACCTGCGGCGGGCCGTCCAGACACTCGCGCGCCTCGAGCCCTGCTCGGTGCTGGCGGCGGGCCGTGCGGGAGGCCAGCGCGGCGGGCTCCCCGAGCAGCTGTCAGCCGGCACGCCGGGCACTGCCCTCCAGGCGCCCTTAGTCTGAAACAACACAACACAGCGGGTATGCCACGGCTGGCAAGAGGGGTGAACCCCTATGCCGCGACGGCGGCGCCACCTGCAGCATGTGCCTCCCGCACCAGGCCGCATCGAGGCTGCGCGTGCGCCGCTCCTGAGCCGCACAGGCGTCAACCCCCTGACATCACAGGGCACAGCCCCAGGGGCGCGCCTGCACGCCAGCAGCCTCAAAGCCGGCGCGCAGCTGCGCCGCGGCATCGCTGGCGCGGTCGCCGCGCACGGACAGCGCGATGCGGTGCGGATGCTCCGTGCCGCGGTCCAGCCAGGCGCCTGCTTCCTCGCCCAGCCGCCCCAGCACCTCGCCGGCCACCTGCCCGCCGGCACGGAGCTGCACACTCGGCTGGAGTTTCCCCTACTTGAGAGCCAGCGCATGCAGGCCTTGCCCTGCATGGGGACCAAGCACCTCGGCTGCAACATGGCGGACAGGGACACATATCCCCGGTCATGAGAGGCGGGAGCAAGCCGCACTGCGCAGGCGTTCACGTGCCGCCGACGAACGCGCATGCTATACCCTTCAGGCCATACGGAGGCGGGTTTCGCGGGCGGGGCCTGGCGCGCCTGGCGCACGCGGCCCAGGTCCCAGCCCTCCGACAGGCGGCGCGCCCACTGCAGGTCCTCCTTCCACGCTGCGCCGCCCACCGCCCACCGGCCCTTCTCCTGCGTGTCCAGCAGGAAGATCTGCGCGCCGCGCGGGCGCGCTCAGCCGAGCACGCACCACCGTCATGCTGCCCGGTTTATGGGCGTCAGAAGGGTGACAAGGACTGTCCGTTGACAGACCTCCCTGCAGTCGGCAAGGCGGCGGATGATCGGCGTGTGTGCCTGGGCGAAAGCAGGCCGCGCTGCAGCCCATGCAAGCTTGGAGCAGAGCCTAGCTCAGACCTCCCTGTCGATAGCACCGGATCCGGATACCACAAGCGCTGCAGGGAAGTCTGCAGCAATATGCCGTTCCTCACAGAAGCTTTCATCTGATATCGCGCACTGTAAGTCGTCGCAGCAGGCACACTCTCCCCCATGCCAAGGCAGTGATCGAGCGCGCTGTGATGCTGCTCTACCTGGTGCTCCGCTCGGCCAGGCCAGGTGACGTAAGGAGGCCCGCAGGAATGAATTGCGTATGCAAGCGACTCCGGCCGTGCGCGCCTTGGTGCCCACAGCGGTGATGAGCACGTCGGGCAGCGCGAGCGCGCCCGCCTTCTCCGCCCACAGCGCCGTGAACTGGCCCAGCGAGCGGCCCGTGTTGTACACCAGCACGCTGCCCGCCAGCGCCGCCGTGTCCTCCCAGTAGGCGCAGAAGCGGGCCGTGGCCGCGTCCGCGTCGGCGCCCTCACCAACCATGGTGCCATCCAGGTCGCTGACCTGCGCCGCGCATGCGCAATCGGCGCCCGCCCTACCCTACCATACCCCTAAACTCATACCGCCTGGCAGGGCGCGCGCTGCGCTGCGTCGGCGCGGGGGCGAGCGGCGAGAACCCCCGGTTCCCCCGCGCGATCAGCACTTTGTGCCAGCGAGCGTGCTTGGGGAGCAGGGCCGCGGCGCGCGCCAGCATGGTGGACGCCGCGCGCGCGCGCGGGAAGGGCCGCAGCCGCCCGCTGAGCAGCTTGAAGCCGCCGGGCGCGCGGCACAGGTACGTGCGCCCGGGCGCCGGCCGGTCCTCCGCCGCGCCATCGCCTGCGCGCGCCCAGGGCCGCGTGACCAGCCGCGCTGACAGGCAACCAGCGCTCGCAGAAGCATGTCTGTTAGCTGTGCCGCATCCCTGACAGCCCAGCGCCCAGCATGTTCACCACCCGTTCCAAGCCCTCAAACTTCGAGGACGCCAGCGCAGAGGCAGAAGCCGCACGGAGCCTCTGACAAAGACGACAGCTTCTCCGGGACCCGGCTCATCCCATGTCCGTTTACGCAAGCATATACGACCCCAACAGAGCGGGGCAGCCGGACGCGGTAAGCGCGTGGGGCGCGCCGTCCGCCACGGTGAACTCCAGCTGCGGCGGCCCGCGCGCCGGGTCGCCGGTGGCCGGCACGACCGCGCTGAGCCAGGCGCCGCCCAGCGGCGCGGCGCGCGACGGCGCGGTGAACATGGGCACCTCCCGCCAGCCCTGCGCGCCAGGCAAGGGGGCAGTGACACGGCGTCTGACCAAAGCGCACGACACGTGTCTGATGGGAGCGAGTGGGCCCCTGCGCGCCCAAGCTCCGCACGCAGCTTGGCTGCTGCCCAGCGCCCGGGCTCGACACGCATGCAGCGGTAGCGCAAAGCACGCAGACACGCATGCTTCCGCGATATCGGCACTGCCCCTTCCGCCTGTCCCCCGCAGCATAGGATCCCTGCACAGCCAGCTGTCCAGGACGCTCCCCGCGGCGCCGCGCACCGGCGTCTGCGGCGCGCCGTCGGCGTCCAGCGTGCGCACGCGCAGCACGGCGTCGCGCCAGCCGGTGGCGTAGAAGATGTGAAAGGCGGGCGGGTCCTGCACCGCCATCTGGCGCGCGGCGCGGGCGTGCCGCGTCATGCGGGCTGCACCGGCAGCTCGCACAGCCGAGCTGCTCTGCTGTTCTGCAGCACGCGCAGGCCAGCGAAATGCGCAGCGAGCATGCCAGACCATTGCTGCCCGCGACCCAAGCAGCGCATTACCTCCCCAATGCGAATCTGTCTGCAGCCTGTCGGTCAAAGGGACTCTGCCAACATCAGTCTGGTACGAGGGGCTGCTGCCCCCCTAGCGAGCTGCTCTTCCTGCAAAGCGGGGCCGCCGATGCGCAGCCAGTTACGCGCGCGGCTCTGCGCGCGCCTTGTTGCACAAGTGGCCGTCGTCGTCGGGGCCGACCGGCACGTCCGGCGACGTCATCCAGGTGCCGTCCACCAGATACTGGTAGCAGTACGAGCCCGGCTGCATGCGCGTGGTGAGCGCTCAGGTTGCGTAGGGTATCCTACATTAAGCTGAGCGGAAGTTGACCTGGTGACTACCATCTCTGCACCAGGTCAGCCGGACGCCCTGGTACTCAGCGCGCAGCAGTGCCTGGATTGCGCTTCCGGCAAGGCATTGCCGTCCCGCCCGATCAGCAGCGGGGGCCACGCCCGGTCGCCTGGCCAGGGCGGTGTTCGCAGGCAGCATCCCCGCTGTGCTTCTCAGGTCAGCAAAGCTCAAGGCAGCAGACCATGGCAGCAAGCGGCACGAGCCAGGCGGTTGCATGTAAACGTACTGGGATGCTGGGAGTCACGCACCGCCAGGCTGCATGCCAGGTGAAAGTCCTGGCTGACGGGGTCTCGCCGCAGCGGGATGAGCTCCTGCTCAGACAGCGCGTCAGCCTTCGCCCAAGGCCTATGAGGCGCGGCGTCCAGCCGCTACTCACTGCCGCCTCCACGCCCCTTGCACTCGCTGCAAGGCACAGGAATGGGCTCGAGCACGCGGGAGGGTCGCGCACCGCCCAGGCGCACCAGTCGCCGGTCACAAACACCTCCGCGCCGCCCCAGCACGCCTGCCAGTGGAACGCCGCGGAGGGCGCTACCAGGCGCTGGTTGTTGAAGAAGCCCTGCATGCAGAATTGTCCTTGTGACTCGATACACTTGCACATGCACACGTCGGGACGGGCACGGGGACAAGGATGATGGGCTCATGTGCTGGCAGGGCACAGCGCGGGCGCATGTACTGGATGCTGAGCATCAGGTGCATGGTTGTGCGCACGAGGGAGGCACTGGCGAAGCGGTAAATCTTCCGTGTGGGTGCAACATGCTTGCATTGCTATTTTTATCAAGCAGGACACTACTATGGCAGTGCATGCCTGCTGCGCTGCAAGGACGCCATAGACCTGTCGCAACATTGCCAATGGCCACAAGCAGGTGACATGAAAGTTTTAATCCTTGCAGCGCTTCCCTTGTGGGGCGGGGCTTACAGAGCCGTCGCCCGTGATGGGCTCGCAGGGGCTGGTGGCCCACTTGCCGTTGACGCGGTACTTGTACTGCCGCGGCCAGCCGACAGCCCCTCAAGCGCACGCGCTTGCAGAGCAGAAGGTGCGTGGACCGCTGTTGTCCCCGAAGAGCAGGGACACAACTTGCCCCATGATGCTGGACAGTGGCCTTTGCTGGTGCCGGGAATGCGCTCTCTGGCACAAGTTGAGTCCACGTGAGCGGACCTGGTAGGTGCCAGGCGCCAGCGCGATCGTCCGCACAAAGTCGCCGGTCTCCGGGCTCCGCCTGAGCTCCACGGGCGCAGACCAGTCCGTGAATGAGCCTGCCAGGGCGCCAGTGTTCTTGAGTGTCCATGCGCTGGTGACAGACCACTGGTTTCACACGGCCACAGACTCCCCTTGACCTCAGGCCAGGACAGTATGTATTACCATGAACGTGGACGTGCACACTTCACCAAACTGTAAGCAGTTAGCCTTGGCTGAGCCTTGTGTTGGCGCGCAGGCGCACCCAGGACGGCGACATCCTTGCCGTCCAGCGCGGCCGGCCAGCGGAATGTGGTCAGCACGCGCTCGTTATCGCCCTCCGCGGCCACGCCAACCAGGCCGGCCTGACCCGCTGGTTCAGGCTCCAGGCGCAGCCCGCCGTGCAAGCGGGACTGCTCGGCGCTCGCGAGCGCGCCCGGCGCCGCGGCGGCGCCCCGGACCGGCAGTTGCCCCGCCCGCGGCCGAAGCTGCCTTTCGCAGCCAATGCGGCGCGTGCGTAACCGCCATCCCGTGCAAGGCCTGGCCACGGCTCCCAGACCTTGCGCGTTCATGGTCCTATGCCATTGCGCGGACGACCTGGTTCAGGTGGCCCGTGCGGCAGGAGCAGGAGGCAGAGCTCTGCCCGCCTGTCAGGGCAGGCGGGGTCGAGCGCTCTGCGACTTGACTCTCAGAACGCACAATGACAGGGCCTGCAGTGAGTGGCAAAGGGCTCGCTCACGCCTACCGTCCTCAATATCAGCGCAGTCTGGAGCAGTTCGAGACAGACCTATTGCTAGAGGCCGTCTGCGACTGTATAGTAAAAAAGAAGCAGGGCTTGTCTCTGGGTAAGTTCTGAGCTTGTGCTGTGCTGCGCTCGGTGTCTGGGTTGAAGGCCTCCAGTGTTGGCGAGCAGAGCCTGACCATGGCGCGGTCACGCTCGCGCGAGCGGGAGCGCGACCGGGATGAGCGCTCGCACAAGAGCTCGCGCAGGCGCAGCCGCAGCAGGGAGAAGAGCAGGGAAAAGAGCAGCCACAAGCACAAGAGCAAGCGCGACCGCAGCCGCGACCGCAGGTGCGCCGCGTGCGCAGTGCCGGCCGCCTGGTCCGCTGCTGCAGGCTGCTGTTTTCCTGTGTAGCCTCCTGACCAGCGGGTGCTGCTTTACTGGCCGTGTTTTGGTGCGCTGTCCTTGCCGACTGTTTGGTGTGCTGTGTGCACTCGCAGCCGAAGCCCGCGGCGAGACCGGAGGCGGGACTCTGGCTTCAGCGACGCTGAAGCCGTTCAGCAGGCGCGCGGGGTGCAGCTCAGCGCCGGAACTTTGCTAAGTCCCTCACGGGATCCTGATGGCGGGCGCGCGGACGGGCGCAGGTGCAGTTTCAGCAGCTCCAGGCGCTGCAGCAGCAGCAGCTGCAGAAACAGCTGCTCACGCAGCAGCTCTTGATGCAGCAGCAGGTGCGGGCGCCGGTGTGTCCAACCCCTTCTACGCTCGCAGCGCGGGACCTCAGTAACGATGCCGGCTGCTGTCCTGGCGCAGTCGATGGCGGGCGGGCCCGGCATGACGAGCGGCAAGAAGCAGCGCGAGTGCTACGTGGGCAACCTCACGATCGGCGCGGTCACGGACCAGATGCTGCGCGAGCTGTTCAACGGCGCGCTGGCTCACCTGGTCCTCGATCCCATCAACAATCCCGCTGTCGTCAACGCCTCGCTCGACCCGTCTGGTGCGCCGCCCGCTTCTGCCGAGCCTGCACAGCTGCAGCGCCCGACCTGCTAGTCGATGTTCATGCCAGCCAAATCTCCGCATGGCCTGCGTGCGTAGCCCCTAGACTGCGAGGCTGACCAGCGGGGGCGCTGAGCAGGCCGCTTTGGCTTTGTGGAGCTGCGGACCGACGAGCTGGCGACCAGCGCGACAGCGCTCGACAAGGTGGAGCTGTGCGGCCGCCACATAAACGTCGGCCGGCCCAAGGCGAGCCCTGGTTGCAGCGCCTCGCATGTGCGGTGAACATCTCGGCGGGGCCGGCGACCCGTGGCTGCCGCTGCACCCTTCACATGCGCGCGCGCATCAAGCGAGCCCGCGGCCCCCGGAGCGGGTGTGTGGTGACTGCTGGGAACATGCTGCAACTGCACTGTGCGGGCCATGCAGAAGAAGCAGAGGCAGCCAGTGCGCACGCAGGTCGGGGTGCGTCACAAGGCCCGGGGTGACCGCGTAGGGTTATGTGGAGCCGCCGGAGGGGCCGGCGCCGCCGGCGACGCTCGCGTCTGCGCAGCCATCGGGCTGATCTCGTCGCCCACGCGCGTGCTGCTGCTGAAGAACATGCTTAAGGCCAAGCAGCTGTTTGACAGCGAGGAGCGCAACGACGTGCGCCCCTGCCTGCAGCACACGGAGTTTCAAGAGCAGAACTGTGACCCAGCCTATGGCTCCTTGGCGTTGCATGGAGTCGACATGGTGAGCACTTGCAAAGCGCTAACCGTTTTCATGGTTGTGTCTGCAGCTGTTTGCTGGGCAAGTCAGAATGAAGTGCATTCGTGTACTAGCCAGCCACGAATGTTCACGGGCGCAAGGGACAGAAAGCTGAGCAGAATCGGTGTGAAGCTGCGCAGCTGCTAGAGGACGTGCGTGAGGAGTCATCTAAATATGGCACAGTGGAGGCTGTTACGGTGCCGATGCCGCCAGCCGCGGTCCATGACTTGGAGCCTGCACGCGTGTACGTCATGTTCGCGACGCCCCAGGAGTGCAGCAAGGCGCACGCCGGTGCGACCCACCTGAGAGGCCTGTTCTGCCCAGTACCGCAACAACACCTGTGACGTCTGGTGCGGCAGGCAAGTAGGCAAGGCGCAGGCCCTGCTGCAGGCTTGCATGCCTGGGCGTGTAGGGCACATGCACTGCCAGCACGGCCGTGCGATGCCTATTCCCGAAGTGCGTCAGGCGACTGTATGTTTTCACATGGTGGCCAACTTCTATTCTTCAGTCACGGCTGTCCCGTTTCGCCCTTGAGCTCGCAGCGCGGCGCGCGCAGTATTCGACAAGCGCCAGTTCGACGGCAACGCCATTGCGGCCAGCTACGTGAGCGAGCAGGACTTCCAGCGCGCGCATGGCGGCGAGTGGATCTCAGAGATGCAGGTCGCGCCGCCCATCGTGTCGCCCGCTGCCGCGGCGCCCGCCTACGGCGCGGTGCCGGGGCTGCCGGGGCCTCCCAGTGCGCCTTGCCCTCACTGCTTGCCGGGCCTGGCCAAGCTGCGCATGGAGCACAGGCCGAAGGTGATTGTCAGGCGTGATTGATATATCAGCTTTGGTTTTCCAGTGCGCCGAGTGCATGACATGCTGTCATCTCCGTGTCTGCGTCAGCATGGAGCCATGGGAGGAGGGCAGTGTGCATGCAGTGCGTGATCGGCCGCCATGCTCCGTTCTCGACACAGCTGGCGCGCGACGCGCGCACGCGCACCATGCGGCGCTGACGCGCGGCGGCCGCGCCCGCGCGCGCGGCAGTCGTGATGGGCGGCCTGCCAGCGCTGGCGCCTGCGCCGCCCGCGCTCGTCATGAACCCGCTGATGGCGAACGTGCTGGGCGGACTGAGCGCGGACGACGTGCCCTTCCAGGAGGGCTGGCTCAAGCTGCGCGGCATCCCCTTCTCGGTCACCAAGCCCGACATCATCCAGTTCTTTGCGGCGCGGCCCCGCCGCGCTCCCGCACCAGTCGCGCCGTGCCGCGGCGCCGACCCGTTCAGCGGGCACTTGATGCTGTGCGCGTATCACTAGCTCACAAGGACCCAGCGCAACCAGACTCGCATGCGCAATCTCATGCCGATGTTCGCATACCCGAGCTGGAGGCCTGGGAAGGCTGGACGGCCGCACGCGGACCTGCAGGCGCGCTCCCGCCGCCCGCACCATGGGCCCGCGCTCAGCCGGCGCCGGCGCCGCGCAGGGCTGCGGCGCGTTCAGCGAGGACAAGGTGAAGCTGGTGCTGGGCATGGACGGCCGGCCGACCGGCGAGGCGTACGTGGAGGTGTCCGGGCCGGGCGCCAAGCTGCGCCTCGCGCTCGCCAAGGACCGCCAGATCATGCCCAACTCCAGCCGCTACGTGGAGATCTTCACGAGCACGCGCGAGGAGGTGGAGCGGCGCGCGATGACTGGCGTGATGCTGATCTGACCCCGCTTGCGCCGCGCGCAGGGCGCGCCCGCCGCGCACCGGTGCGGCCGCCCCGCGAACCCAGGCCCCCCGAGAGCTGTGACCAGGAAAAGCAGTGTGCTTCAAGACACGGATCTGCTCGTCAGGCATTTCAGGCAAATGGGACTGCAGCCCTTAAACACAGTGCTTGACAACCCCGGGGCCTGTCCACAGCCGGTGTTGGCGATGCAGCGAGCTGTCTTTCGCGTGGCCAAGCCACTGAGGCTGCCCTGTGTGGGGGCCGATCTCATGGGGCTGCAACGTCATGCTGTGCTGTGGGTATTGAGGTGTGGCGGAGGCGTGGCCCGACAGGCTGGAAGGCTGTCGCTCTGCTCAAGAGTGCTTGACCTCTGCATGCACTGGCGTTACCCTCATCAAGCCGCATTGTTGCATTCAACTCTGCTGCCGCCAGATCTGGAAGCAATGCATGATGCAAAATAACATCAGCACCTGTGAACGGAATAACCTGCAAACCCTGTGCTGTTGTGGTGTGCCTGGGCCGAGCGGCTTCGCGGAAGGGGCCATCGTGTGTGCTGGGGCCGGGGTGTGGTGTGTGGGGCGGGTGTGCGTGTGCTGTGTGGGGCCGTGTGTGCGGCAGGGAGCAATGCGAGCTGCCTGTCAGGCGCGCCTCCCAGCCCAGCCCATGGGGCCGCTGTGCTTATAGCAGGACCTCAGAAGGGCAGGCTCCACAATATGCGGCGGCTGCTGTGCGGAGTGTGTGCACGCAGGCACCAAGTGCGAGTGACAGCCGGCGCTCTGCAGACGTGGCATGCAAGCTCGATGCTCACAATATGCAATGCTTGCTGTGCAGGGCTTACAGGAGCATGGTGGAGAGACGAGGCGTGCGCTGGAGGTGCCGGCAATGGGTGGTGATTGGGGTTGTGGTTGTACCTGTTGGAAGGCTGAAGAGGATGTGTGCATATGCTGGGTGCGGGTATGGGTGATTCACGTTTGTGGGTGCATCACCACCTACAAGACCTTGGCAAGCTAGCGGTTGTGGCTTGTTACATCAGGCGCCAAGCTACAGCAGTCTGTTGCCACGCTCGCCAGGCATCACCTGGTCCGCCCCGCCCCGGCTGAGCCTGCCTGGGTGAGCACGCCCTGCAGCCGCTCGATCCAGTACTGGAGCGCGCGCTTCCGCAGCATCCTAAACTCTACAAAGAGCCGCTCCACGTCGCTCAGCGGCCGCAGCCCGCGCCATGACGCCAGCCAGCCGCGCCGCTCTGCGTCGGCATGCACAGCCTTAACGCACTGTTCTCCTCGCCTTCGCGACGGGTCCGCTCCCGCCCCTCAAACCTGCAGGCTTGCTCCGCGCATGTCCTACCAGCCTACCTACAGGTAGTAACCTTGCAGCAGCCGTGCGCGGTCCACCATACCTGTGTACGTTTTCCAACATGGGGCAGGGCAGGGTTGTGCACAACCCTTTGGCGCACGCACCTTGGAGCAGCCGCGCGTCCTCCTCCTCGCTCGTCGGGAAGGTGCCGAGCACCGCGCGCAGGCGCATGAGCTCCTCCACGCTCGCCACGATGCCGCCCTCGCCTGTGCGCTCACATGTGGGCCCTCTCTGGTGCGGGGCAGGCGCTGTCCTGGGGGGCGCATGCGCTCGCAGCATGCAAAGCCGTGCTCAGTGTGCAGGAGACGATGCAGGCTCACAATACAATGCTGGCTCACAACAAAATGCAGGCTCCCTCCTCAGCACACAGCATGGCCACACGCAGCGTGCGGCTGGCAGGACAGGGCGTGTGCGCGCCATAGTCGCGGTCCTCTTCCAGGCTGGATGCGCCGTACAGGGTGCCGCCGGGCGTGTCCAGCGCGCACAGGCGCGGCGGGTCCTGCGCCTGGATGAAGCCTGCCGCGCGCGCCGCGGGCGGTCGGGAGCGGCAGCCCTCACCCAGCTGACCGAGCACAGCTGCACAGGCTGCATGCGGGAGGTCCGGCGGTGAGAGCATGCAGGGAGACCTGGTCAAGGAGGTCTGTGCTTGTGCGCACCGTAGTGGAACAGGCTGTAGTCGTTGCGGCGGCAGGCCGCGGTGTAGGAGTTGAGAACCTGCCTCCACACAGCAGCGGCTCATTCAACGAGCTTGACCCAGGGGATGGCAACAGTGCACACACCGCCGCGACGCGTGTGCAGGCGAATTGCACTCTGGTGGCCAGCGCTGCTGAGCGGAGCAGATTGGCAGGGGCGCAGGCATCCTCTCCGCAGCCAACAGCAGGGTCAGTGGAAAGAGTGTCCGCGCTTGCACAGGCGCACCTCCTCGCCCTGCTGGATCGCGCGCTTGGCGACCGCCACGAAGCTGCCGTCCTCGGCCAGGCGCACCTCGATGTTTGCCGCGCCGTCGTGGTCGCCATAGTTCAGAGCGTCCTGGAGAGCGCACCATGGCGGTGAGGCCGCCTGTGAAGACCGGGCAAGTGCACGGCAAGAATGGGCTGTGCATGGGGGCAGACCAACACAGGGAGCAGCAGCCGCGTGCGCTCGCCGGCGGCCAGTGCGAAGCTGAAGCAGTATGCGCTGACCTGCGCGGGCTCTCCAGTGAGGCCTGGTGTGATGCAGACAAAGCAGGGAAACTTGAGCCACTGATACGTTGTGGTGCACAGCGGTGCAGAGCAGGGAAGCCGCACCAGATCGTTTGCATGCTGAAACTCCTCCTCAGTCACGCCCTCGTCCGTGAGGCCCTCGCTCGCCAAGGCCTCTGCTGCCTGTACTTGATGAAATATTGCGTGCGCTTTCTGCGCCGCACAGCCGCCAAGCCATTGTCGTTCATCTCAAAACAAGGCGCAGCATGCTGCCTTCTTGGCAGGCGCACGCTTGTGTCTGCAGGCGCTCCGCACGCCTGCATAGTAGGAGCGTGAGCAGCAGCAGGCTCCGCTGCAATAGGACGCACCATGGCTTTGCTCTGCAGCAGGTCCAGCGCCGCCTCAGGGAACGTGTTGCGGGTCAGCAGCCGCGTGGGCAGGAAGTCCCAATAGCTAGACATGTTTCCATCCGCCCTCCACCGCCTCACCAGCGCCGCTGCGCTGTCCTGCGCCGTCAGGGACCCTCAGGGCTTCTGTGTTCTTGAGCTGTATGTGAGCTGCCAGTGCGGCGGGTATGCCGGCGCGCACAGGCGCGTGCGAGTTTGCCGATGCTAGGTGCACGACCAGGCTCTGCGGCAGGCTTATAACGGACTCCCCAGCCTGGAAGTCTCTCGCCGCCAGCGCGCCACGCAGGCCCGCTCTGACCTCTGCAAGCTCAACGTCTGCCTGCACGCCCCCGCCAGCGCTGGTTCATAGTTGCAACACGCGGATACATACCAGGCCCAAGAGCCAGACTGTGGCCGCACCAGACCGCCATGTCTCCTAACGAGTGAGAGCAGTGCGGAGCCGTCTGCATCCCCTGCCTCCTCAGACGCTACGAGCGCCCAGCCCGCCGTGCAGAGGAAGACAAGTGCTGCGGCGCATTGAATGGTACGCATGTCTCAGGCAGCCACAGGAGGGGCACCCTCATTGTGCAACATTTTTTCTCCCGAGCCTTGTTTGATTTGAATACAAGGGTGTGAGGGGTTACATTGGAACTAAAGACATTTGGCTATGCTTCTCAGGCTGCCCGCGCAGCGCGCATCCTTCATTTGCTTACCCTTCCAGACTATCTGGGTGTGCAAGCACATGCCAGATCGGGCCTCGTGTACAGCTACGGTGCCAGTGCTGCACGCATTTCATTGCACTCCTTCAAAGTCATCAACTGAGTTGCTTGTGTGAGGGCTTGGCAAGCAGAACCTGGCAGAGTCCATTGGGCGCCCAAGAAAGTCCCAACTTGGGCCGCTCAGTACGTACGTTGGAAGTGTGCTACAGACCCAGGTGACTCGGCTGCTGCAAGCCCGGCCTAACTAGTAGCTAAACACCGGACAGACCTGTAGCATACCATGACTCGATAGCCGCTTGTACGCTTCACTTGCAGCTTCAGGTGCACAGCTCCTGCCACACACAGCAGTAGGACTTTGCAAGCCAGAATAAAATACTGCATGCTTGGTGCACATGCAGCTCCCAAGGGCGCGCAGACTCTGGAGATGCTCACCAGGCAAAGCACTTTCAAGCCAACACTCTAAAGAGCCTCAGACACAGCACTACGCTGTAAGCACATGCCATATTTACGACAGCTGAGGCCCGAGGGGGTGCGCAGCAGGTACGCGGGAGCAGCAGTGCTTGCCGCACCGATGCAACCCACCCTGGTCACATCATGAAGAGCTTGGTGCACTGCTCGATGGTGTCGGTCGGGCTGGTCACGGTGTGGCCGACGGTCTTCGGCGAGGAGAAGATCTCGAAGTCGTTGCCGCCCTGCGCTCGCGCCCGCCTCAGCAGCTGCCATGCTGCTGGCAGTGCCTGTGAGACCGCCATGTGGCTTCATGCCTTGCACTGTGCTCGTGCAAGAGCAGGGCTGGCCAGCCTACGTATGGCAGTGCTGTAAGCCCATGACGTGCAAGCACTGCACGCACGGCACACCATCCGACATGCCTAACACTAGCCGACTGGTGCGCGCTCCATGCTGTAGCCTCAGGAGGGCTTGGGCACTTCGAAGGGTTCTGCCTTTGGACCCTACACGAGCCCACGCTCGGCGTGCGAGGAGGGCGTGCCCACCTCGAAGGTCTTGTCGCCGAAGAAATGGATCTCGCTGTACTCCTTCTCGACGAATTGCAGGCAGTACGTCTTGTCCCAGCCCTGCCCGCCCGTCATGGCGCCTGAGCGCGGGTCTGGGCCAGCAGGCAGCGGCGGCACACGGCGTGCACGCCTCAGCCGCATCCGCGCCAAGCGGTACCGGAGCGGATTCGTGCGGCGGCCGGGCCGCCCACCTTGGGGAAGACGTCGAAGCTGATCTGGCCGCCGATGGAGTAGGTGAGGCCCAGGTGCGCAAACTTCTCGCGCAGCACGCCCACCATCGCCTTCCTGCGACGCCAGATCAGGCGCACTCAGCGCCTCGGCTCACTGGCGCCTGCGTTGCGCCTCCCCAGCACTGCACGTCAAAAACATGTTGGTTGGTGTGCCGGGCGTGGGGGCGGGGGGCACCGCACGCCGGCGCCCTTGTCGTAGCGCTCAAACTCGTCGCGCTCCTCCTGGCTGCAGTTGCGCCCGATCGGCGACACGTTGAGCATGCCGTTGCGGAACTCGATGAATGTGCCGCGCTTGATCGGGATGTCCAGGTCCGCGATGTAGTGCAGCACAAAGTTGATCAGCTCCTTGAGCGCGGGCTCCCCCAGGTGCTTCTGCGCAGCGGGGAGCACGGAGTCCTCAAAACCCTGGTCGGCTTGACCTTTGAAGATCTGGCAGGACCGACACCAGCCAGGCCTAGTAGAGCGGATCCACGTGCGGAGCACGGCCGCACGGCGGCGGGGACGCCGCCCAGTGAATGCGCCCAGGGAGGGCGCGCGAGGCGGGAGACGCGCGGGGCGGGGCGGGACGCAGGCCGGGCGGCGCGCCTTGAGGCTCTGCACCGCCACCTTCTCGCCGGCCTTGTAGGCGACCAGGCCGTTCTCCGCAAACAGGTAGTCGTACGCGGTCGCCGCTGCAGGGGCACCGCAGCCAAGTCAGGCCTCCCTGGCTTGCGGGGGGTGGATCACCCGGCCAGCAGATCTACGGTTGTCTAAGATAGCTGGTTGCAGGGCTCCATGGGCGGCTGCATGCGGTGGGGTGGGCGCCAGCAACCGCAGGCGCCAGGTGCGAATTCCAATCTTCGCACGCGCCGCACAGGCGACGGGGCGCGCACCGTCCGAGCCGAGCTGCTCGCAAATCTTGTGGAAGTCTGAGCCGCCGACGATGCCCACCGTCACGCGCTGCGCACCCCATGGCAGGCCCGGTCAGGACAGCTTCAAACGCGACCGCACCCAGCATATGCTACCGCAACAGCAGGGCCTTCTGTACATGCCAGCAGCGAGGGCAACACCTTGCGCAGGTGTTGCAAGAACTCCTTCATAGTCGCGTCCGATTGCTGCCGCGCACGCCAGCAACTTGTGAATCTCCCCATTCTTGTTCTTGTCCAGGCTCGTCGGCAGCAAGCTGGGTTGCAGAGCACTTGGGGACGACCAGCGGTAGAGTTGGCGCAAGCGGGACACTAGCTCGCAGCGCGGCACTCGAGAGGCCAATGCAGTGGCCGCACCTTCCTCGGCACGGAGAGCGTGCCGTCCACATCAAAGAGGGCGATGACGCGCTTTGCACCCCCATTGCTGTGCGCGACGCCATTACTGGTGGCCATGGTTTTGAATGCGGTGCGCAAGCAGGGTGAGTGCGGGACAAAAGCACAGCGAATCGTAGTGTATGCAGAGTGCAGCACCGGGTGATCTCAAGTTGTCTGTGACCTTGAGCTCTCTCTTGAAGAGAGTCTCTTCGAGAGCTTGATTGCTGATGTGTGCACGTGCCTACCCTACGCTTCACAGCAGGGTTCAGGGCATCACATGGGTGAGCACCAAGCTGCCCGTGCTTGCTGGAGTTCATGCAGCAGCGGGACATTTGCGGCGTTGCCAGTTTTATTCTCGCATGCCTGAAGCTGTACCTTGCCCCAACGGTCCCAAATGTCCCTTGACCTGTGAGTGCGTGGATATCTTGCCTGCTTGCTTGACACTTGTGCCTAAACAGCCCTAGTTGGCTGACAGGCTATCACCACACAGCTGAGGGGGCCATCGGGTTAAGGCCCCCGGTGATGCTCTTCATTCATTCATTCTGCTCCTCTCACATATGCTCCTCTCACCTATACAGTTGCCAAGCTTTCCTTTTCATCCGAACCCTGTCCTCCTCAATCGCAATAAGCAAGCCCGTCGAGGCCTTGCGCTTACACGCAGTGTAAGTCGGCGGAAACAGGCTGAGCGCACGCAGCACCTAGCCTGCGCATTGCCCGAGCAGCTGCAGTGACCACAAATGCAATGTGGCAACTTATCCAGCCAGACGTACAGCTGGGCTCCGCGTGTGACACAACTATTTCACAAGCCAGGGCTGCTGTCAACCCCGATAAATCTGTGTGTCAGGCTCATCTTTGTACATGCCCTGCTGCCTTGCAACATGCAAGCAAGGAGGCACACGCGCTCCCCACAGTACCGCACACTTTGCACATGCGCGGCCGCCACTCGGTGCTCGCTGCCAGGTCGCGGCACTGGCGGGCACGCCGCCACTTTGCTGCCACTCAGCTGCGCACCCCACAGCCGGCAGTCCAGCTCGGGGGCAAGCCCTCACTCGGGGGGCAGGCCCCTCCCAGGCCCACGCAGCGCGCGCCGGCGCGGGGATACAGGGTGCGTCGCAAGGGGGGCGCGTCACGCCTGCGACGCGCATGCGGGCCGGTGTCGCACCCGCCGCACCGCGCCCGCAAGCCAAAACGCGGCCTTGGCGGGCACCCCGCCCAAGCTGGTCTCCTCCGGCGCGTGCCCCGCGTCAAGGAGCAGCCAGGGGTCCAGCTCCTGCAGGCCGGGGCCAGGGCAACCTGCCCCCGAGCCCCCCCGCACGGCCCCATCCCAGCCACATGCAACCTGAGCAGGCGTGGTGGCCTCGGCCGCCGCGTTTGGCCTCCCTCCGCCAGGCCCGCCGGCGAGCGTGGGTCGGCCCGTGGGGCCTGAAGGCACGGCGTGCGCCGCCGCCGCCGCCGGCGGGGGAGGCAGCGGGGGTGGCGGAGGCGGCGGGGAGCCTGCTGGCGGCGGCGGCGGCGACGGTGGCGGCTGCGCCAGCGGCGGCGACGGCGACGGCCGGGCGGCAGGGGCGACCCCCTGGTGCTCTGCTTCCGGCACAGGCGCCGAGCTGCTGGGTGCAGCTGCCAAAGTGCGCGCTGCCTGTGCGTCCGTGTCAGGTGCGCCTGCGCGCAGCCCCTTGTCCCATAGCTCAGGCAGGCACGCATGGCACTGCCACAGCTGATA